>VAPR01000399.1_pt1 | contig 28812 bp, 27 predicted proteins | sample 3380701 | NCBI WGS metagenome assembly VAPR01 (sample SAMN11536904, study PRJNA540576) | hot springs metagenome | isolation source: hot spring wet sediment | place: Spain: Lobios | collected 2014-01 | reverse complement strand
CGCTGGAGTGGCAGGCACCCTCGCCACCGCCGCACGGCAACTGGGGCGAGCAGTTACCGGTGGTCTACCGCTGGGCATACGACTACAGCGTGCCTGGAGCATCACAAGATTTCGTCCCGCAGACAGTGCCGCTGGAGCAAGAGCCGACCGGAGAACCGGGCAAGCACGGTATCATCCCGGCTGTTTCGTCCGCAGCAGGTGGCGGTAACGGACAGGGCAATGGTGCTGGCAATGGGCACAGTAGCGGCGGAGCGTAAGCCATGCGTGTCGGTGTTATTCCGGGTCGGATAGGACGAGGTACGATACGAGGAGGCCCTCTCGGTGGGGATGGAGCCCCGTACGGAGGAGGTCCTCTGATGCCGACAGGTCAGCTCTTTGTCTGGCTCCTGATTGCTGGCATTACGATGTTCTTCGCCGCCCTCTCCAGCGCAGCGATTGTACGGATTGGGATAGATGGGCGCTTGCTCGCCTTTCCGCCGATTGTGTGGGCAAATACTGCAGTACTGGTTGGTAGCAGCGTGACGTTGGGGGTGTTGCAGTGGCGGGTGCAGCGGCAGCGGATGTTGGACACAGTTGCGCTGCGTCTGCTGTGGGCGACAGTCATCCTCGGGGTGCTCTTCCTTGCTGGGCAAGTAATGGCGTGGGGAGAGCTCATACGGCGCGGAGTCTTCTTGCCCAGCTTTCCGGCTGCCAGCTTCTTTTACGTGCTGACTGCGGCGCATGGGCTCCATCTCTTGGGTGGACTCGTTGCCCTGGCGGCCCTGGCTGCTGTGCGCAGCCGTCCGCTCACGTTTCGGCGTCGTCTGGGACCCACAGCAGTCTACTGGCATTTCCTGACACTCCTGTGGGGTGGATTGATAGCCGTTCTGCAGTTGCGGTAGGTAGGCTCAAGAGAGGAAGCTCGATGGCAGAGGCGATGACACAGCAGCTTGAACGCCCTTCTGTGTGGGGTGGCGGAGTGTCCCCATTCGGGGTGAGCTGGCAAAAGCTCATGATGTGGATTTTTATCCTCTCGGATGCCTTCATCTTCGGCAGCTTTCTGGTAAGCTATGCAACCAGCCGGGCCGCTGTTGGAACGTGGGTCAATACGGGAAAGGTGTTCGCTCTCCACATTGGGGGCAGTGAAGTCCCGCTGCTGCTCATTGCTATCATGACTTTCATTCTGGTCAGCAGCAGTGGAACGATGGCGCTGGCAGTTGCCCACGCGTACGAACGCCGGAAGAAGGAGACAGTGCGCTTCCTCCTGCTGACGATGCTCCTGGGGCTTACCTTCGTGGGCTGCCAGGCATATGAGTGGACCCACCTGATTGTGGATTACGGTGTTCGCCCGTGGTGGAATCCGTTCGGTCCGCCGCAGTTCGGGGCGTACTTCTTCACGTTGACAGGCTTCCACGGCTTGCACGTGCTCAGCGGTGTTATCTACTTGGGCATTATTGCCCGGCAGGTTGCCAAGGGCGTCTATGACCGGCGCGGCTCATACGCTAACGTGGAAATAGCTGGATTGTACTGGCACTTCGTGGACCTCATCTGGGTGTTCATCTTCACGATGTTCTACCTGTTCTGAGACGCGGACATGGCGGAGCACACGCACGTTCAGGGAGAGCAGCTCGGTGCTGTCCATGCCCCGATTCGGACGTACCTCACTGTCTGGGGCTGGCTCTTTGTGTTGAGTGCAATTGCCTACTTTGTAGACATTGTGCACGTGACGGGATGGCTGAAGACAGTGTTGCTGACGGTGCTGGCGCTGATGAAAGCGGGGCTCATCATGGCGTTCTTCATGCACTTGCGTTTTGAGCGTTTGAACTTGATTTACGCCATCGTTGCCCCGCTGATTCTGCTTGTGGCGATGCTGGCAGGCTTGGTTCCCGATGGAGTTTCCGTGTTGTTGCGGCGATGAAGCGGTGGATTCTCCTGGCGGTGTTGGGCGGTGTCGGGGCGGTGATGCCTGCGGTCGGGCAGTGCGCCTTGTGCCGCTCGGCGGTGGAGACGGGGGATCCGTCGTTCGCTGCAGCGTTGCGTGGGGGGATTCTCCTGCTGTTGGTCATGCCCTACCTCTTGGGGGTGGGGATTGCCCTGGCAATCTGGCGCTGGCGAAGGCGGCGCCGCATTGCTATTGTGCAGAACTGAGGGACCCCGGGAAGGGGAGAGCCTACTAATTTCGCGTGCTGTGCGAAGCGTTTCCTCAAAAGGAGAAGTCGGCAATGCGCTTGACGTACCAGCCCAGCAGGGTCAAACGCCTGCGGAAGCATGGCTTTCGGGCTCGGATGAAGACCAAGAACGGACGCAAAGTCCTGGCTCGGCGCCGGGCGAAAGGGCGGTGGAAGCTGACTGTCAGCGATGAGCGGAAGAAGTGGTGAAACTCCGCCCGGTGAAGCGGCGAAAGGATATCCAGCAGCTATGGGAGCACGGAAAGCGGTGGACCGAGGCAATGCTGACAATCGTTGTGTTGTGCCGGCAAGGAGAAGCGGATACACAGGAGCTGGGCTACGTCGTCAGCGTGCCTCGGCGGCGGGTACGGCGGGCGGTGCTGCGCAACCGGCTGCGGCGGCTTCTGCGGGAAGCACTCCGGTACCTGGTGCGGGAAGCAAGGGAGGCGCTTCCGTTCAGTGCCGTTGGGGTCGTATGGCGGGGGGCTGAGGAGGAGCGGCTGCGCCGCATCAAGCTTGCAGACGTTGTTCCGCCTCTGCGGCAGCTCTTTCAACGAGCGCAGGAGGAGTGCCGCTGATGCGCTGGCTTCTGGTGCAAGTGCTGCGATGGTACCACCGGTGGATATCGCCTCTTGTTCCGTCGGCATGCCGTTTCTATCCAAGCTGTTCTCAGTATGCGGCCGAGGCAATAGAGCGGTACGGCGTTATCCGCGGTGGTTTCTTAGCACTGCGCCGTCTTCTGCGCTGCCACCCGTGGCATCCCGGTGGAGTTGACCCCGTGCCATAACTGGATGTTTGCTCAATGGATAAGCGCACGCTAATCGGGTTGCTGCTCATTGCCCTGCTGACCACGCTCTGGACGCTGTATACCTCCATCTACTTCGCTCCGCAGCGAGTTCCTTCTGATACGGCAACGGCTGTCCAACAGACACCGCGGTCTGAGCAGCCCCAGCAGCAACGTGTGCACGCAGCTCCACAGGCGCCAGAGCAGTGGGTTGATGTGGAAACGGACCTCCTCCGGGTGCGGCTAAGCTCCTATGGCGGGACCATCACACGCTGGGAGCTGCGCCACTACAAGGACTGGCAAGGGTATCCTGTCCAGCTCATTCCTCCGGGCAAGAGGACCGCGTTTGTGGAGTACTACGACGCGCGGGGGCAGCGTGTGGATACGCGCACGTTCTCCTTTGCCTTCTCGGTGCCGGCGGACTCAGTCTATCGGCTCAGTGGGCGAGATTCCTTGGTTGTGGTTGCCCGCTATGCTGTGGATTCGCTGCGGTTTTTGGAGCGGCGTTATGTCTTTTACGGCAATCGGTACGACGTTGGGCTGGGCATCCGTCTGGTGAACATGGAGGAGCTCATTGCTCAGCGCCGCTATGAGCTGGTCTGGGAAGGAGGGCTGAAGTACCAGGAGTACAACAGCGTGGACGAATCCAACAGCGCCAAGGCGATGATTTCCTTGGCGGGTGATATTGAAGAACTGGATGCCCGCGACTTTGCCCATGCTACGGAGACGCAGGCTACTGGGCAAATCGAGTGGGCAGGGCTGAAGATCAAGTACTTTGCTGTCGCCCTGCTGCCAGTGCCCAGACCGACAGAGCTGACGGTGTTTGCCCGCGGACAGCGCTTCCATGCGCCCAACAACGGCATTGTGGAACGGTACGATGTGGCGCTCCGCCTGCCACACCGCCGCAGCGATGAGACGCATTGGTTTCAGCTCTACGGCGGTCCGCTGGCGTACGACATAGTAAAGCAGTACGGACTGACGGCGATGGTTGACTTCGGGCTGCGCTGGCTGGTGCGCCCGATTGGCGAGTACTTCATGCTGCCGCTGTTCAAGGCGATACACTGGCTTATCCCCAACTACGGCATCGCAATCATCGTGTTTGCTGTGCTGATGAAGATTCTGTTGCATCCCCTCATTCTGCCGCAGCTTCGCTCAGCACAGCGGATGCAGTTGTTGGCACCGGAGATTCAGAAAATCCGGGAGAAGTACAAAGATGACCTCCAAGCGCAGCAGCGCGAGCTCTTTCGCCTCTACCAAGAGTACGGCATCAACCCGATGAGCGGATGCCTGCCGATGCTGCTCCAGTTGCCAATTCTCTACGCTCTCTGGGCAGTGCTGAACTACTCAATTGAGCTGCGGCAAACGCCGTTTGTGCTCTGGATTACGGACCTTTCCGTGCCTGACCGGCTTATACAACTCCCGTTCCGCATCCCGATCTTTGGCTTTGACTACATCTCCGGTGTGGCTCTGCTGATGGGGATAGCGCTCTTCCTGCAGCAGCGATTGAGCCTTACCGATCCGCGCCAGCGCTGGACGGTATACGTATTCCCCGTGCTGCTGACGCTGTTGTTTTCAGCGTTTCCGGCGGGATTGAACCTGTACTACTTCACGTTCAACCTGCTCAGCATCCTCCACCAGCTCTACCTGACGCGCTTCCGCAAGAAGAAGCTGACGCTGGAAGATTTGAAGCGGCAGCCGAAGAAGGAGGGCTGGCTGATGCGTCGTCTGAGGGAAGCCCAGGCACTGGCAGAGGAGCAAGCCGAGCGTTTACCACCCAGCTTGGCTCGGCGTTTGAAGGTAGAGCAGGCTCCCGCGGGGAAGCAGCGCAAGAAGAAGCGGAAGTAGCGGGCCCTTAGCCGAGCGTGGCGAGTGCGCGCGCGACGTCCTCAAGGAGGTCTTCCGTATCTTCAACGCCGCACGAGAGCCGGACCAGACCGTCGCTGATACCCAACTCTTGTCGGCGCTCCGGTGGAATGCTGGCGTGAGTCATCGTTGCAGGATGGGATGCCAGGGACTCAACACCGCCGAGCGATTCTGCCAGCGTGAAGAGGCGCAGCGCTGTGAGGAAGCGGATCGCTCGGTCGCCAGAGCCCAGGTCGAGCGAGAGCATACCAGCGAAATTGCGCATCTGGCGCCGTGCTAGCTCATGCTGGGGATGGGAGGGAAGCCCGGGATAGTAGACGGCGCGGACGGCGGGATGGGCAGCACAGAATTCTGCCACGGCACGTGCATTGCGCTCGTGTTGCTGCATGCGCAGCGCTAGTGTTTTGACCGAGCGCAGGCAGAGCCAGCAATCAAAAGGGCTGGGAACAGCGCCAGCGGCGTTTTGCACGAAGTGAAGACGTTCCGCCAGTTCAGCGTGGCGTGTGACGACAATGCCGCCCACAACGTCGGAGTGCCCCGCTAGGTACTTGGTCGTAGAGTGAACGACTAGGTCCGCGCCGAGGGTAAGCGGTTGTTGGGCATACGGGGTGGCGAAGGTATTGTCCACCACCAGCCATGCACCGTGGCTGTGGGCAAGCTCTGCCAGCAGGGCAATGTCAGCAAGGTGGAGGAGCGGGTTGGAGGGGGTTTCAACATAGAGCATGCGTGTGTTCGGGCGGAAAGCGGCGGCGACGGCATCGGGGAAGCGAGCATCGGCGTAGGTCACGCTGATACCGAATGTTGCCCAGATGCGTTCGAAGAGGCGAACAGTGCCGCCGTAGAGGTCAGCTGAGGCAACGATGTGGTCACCGGGTTGAAGCAGGCGAACTACGGCATCAATAGCGGCTGTACCGCTGGCGAAAGCGATGGCGTCGGTGCCCTCTTCCAGGGCAGCAATGTTGCGCTCCCATGCCTGCCGAGTGGGATTGTTGGTGCGGGCATACTCAAAGCCCCGGTGTTTGCCCGGAGCTTCTTGGGCAAAGGTGGTACTCATGTGCAACGGAGGAATCACCGCACCAGTTGTCGGGTCGGGTTCCTGCCCGATGTGGATTGCGCGGGTGGCAAAGCCGCGGAAGTTCATGGAAGGAGTTGTGCTGTCAAACCGAGCGTGTGCGCTAAGGATGAGGGGGCGCTGTATTCGTACGTGAGGGCGTAATCCAATTGCAGGGCAATGGGCAGTTCCAGAGGCTGTGGGAGCTGGACAGCGATACCACCACCGAGACGTTGTCGGAGGAGCCAGCCTGCGCGTCCGGTTTCATCGCCGAAGAGGGTGACGCCGCCGCGCAGCGCTGCGCCAGGGAGCGGCGCCAGCTCTGCCGCACAGACTACAGACGGGCGCGCCGCTCCCAACCGATACCGCGTCTCAACACTCAGCAGCAAGTATCGCGATGCTGGTAGCCAACGGACGGATTCCTCGCCGGTCAGTGGGTTGCGTTCACGCACCATCGGTGGCGCAAGTCCGATTTCCGTTGCAACACCCACGGCAAACATCGGGGGCACAACCTCGCGGTTCCCTTCCCAGACCATGAAACCGCCGATGTTCGACAAGCTGGCTCCAACGGAAAACAGATCTGCTACGTGGAAGAGGGCTCCTACGTCAAGAGCAGCTCCAGTTCCCGAGAGTCCGCCGCCGAGCAGCCCGCTCCAGAGGTACTTGCCCGCTATCCCGACGCTGAAGAACTCCCACCGTACAGCGCCGCCGAGCACAACGGCGATATCCTGCGGGACGTACGTACCGATAGGGTCCCCGCGCACATTCCGTCCGGTAAAGCTCCCTCCGGAGAAGCTCTGGATACCGGCGGCAATGCCGAAGCGCCCAACGCGTTGAGCGTAGGCGAACCCGCCGTGGGTTCGCCCCAATCCCAGCAATGCCAGCGAGAGCCCGAAGGTGGGCTGGGCAGGCAACCATGCACATCCAGCAGGGTTGACGAAGATAGCCAGGGGCTCGTTCGCAATGGCTGTGTATGCCCCGGCTAACCCCAGCGAGCGTGCTCCTACAGGACGCTCTAAGTAGGCAGCCGCTGCACCGGTACCGATGGCTTGGGCATAGAGGACCGAAGCGCTGAGGAGAGCCAAGGACGCTGCCCACCGCAGCTTAGCGGGAGAGCGCAAGCTTTTGCGCCAACCGGAATCCATCGCCCTGTACCACGCAGATGTAAATGCCATTGGGCAATCCCGAAGTCTGAATCCGGAACTCCCGCACCCCTGCAGCGGCTTTGCCCTGGTAGACGGAGAGCACGCGCTTGCCCAAGAGATTGTACACGCTGATGTCCAGCCGGCGCTGGTCGGAGGCGAGCTCCACGACGATGACGTGCTCGCCATCGGCTTCATGAATGGACTGGATGCGGTTTTCCCGAGGTAGTGAGTCGGCTATCGTCTGCCGCCCGGTCTGCTGGAGGGCAAGCCATAACTTTTCCTCGTGCTGCTCGGGAAGGCTCAGAGCAGCCTGGAGCGCACCGGCTACCCAGATGAGAAGGACCCCTACGGAGAAGCACTGCTTCATGCTGTTGCCTCATCGTTCGACTCCGGTGTGGATGCAGAGACGAACGATGGAGCCTCTTGGGTGCGTTGGTGCGTCCCGTGGATAGGAGCGGAGCGAAGCCGGGCAAGCAGCTCTAAGCTCTGGGGAGGAACGTGGAGCTTGCGTGCCAGACGGGCTCGGTCTGCAGCGCTTTCCGGGAGTGCGTCCGAAGAGAGCTGCTGGAGTAAGTGCTGGAGACGGCGGAGACGGTGCTGTCGGCGTTGTCGCCAGAGGTGTACGAACTCTGACGGCAATTGTCCGTAGCCAGACATAGGGACGGCAGGAGATGGCGGTGGGGCTGCAGGAGGGGGCTCCGCGTGCGGGCGTGGCTCGGGAGCTGGAGACGGCGGTGCTGCAGTGGCTACAGGAGGCGCTGATTGCGGTGAAGCTGCCTCGGCAGAACGGTAGCGGTCCAAGGCGCTGCGGACGTACGCTGGAAATGGTGGTATGGCGTCCCCTCCAGTGGGTGTCTCTGGAGGAGCCGGATGCCGCCGAGCAGCCCGCAGCGTCCGACGCAGAATCCAGCCGACGAGCACAATACCCGCGAGAGCGAAGACAAAAGGCGCTCCGACCAGCAGCCATTCGGGTGTGCCAGTTGCTGAGAGCGTGGCAGAGGACGAGTCACCGGTGGCTGGTGCGGGCGTAGGCTCTGCTGATGCTGCAGAGGGCCGCGGGAAAGCAGCCGAGTCAGGGAGATGCTGGGTGAGCATAGCATCGGCGAGCGTTGCCAAGCTGTCCGAGGCTACGGAGGGCAGTTCTGGGAGCTCGCGTCCGGTCAATTGGCGGAAGCGGCTGTATGCCCACGCTTGGTAGGAGGTCATTCCAGCAAGCTCAGCAAGCTGGGCAATGACGGCGAAGTAGTCAGGCAGTGTGCTCTGCCCAACGGCAGCGCGAATCCACCCGAGTGCGTTCACGGGCTGTCCTGCCCGGAGTGAGCGCACAGCCAAGAGCGTAGCAGCGTCGGCGGAACCCCGCGAAGCAGCTTCGCGGAGCAAGCTATCGGCGACGGCTTCGGAACCCAGTTCCAATGCCAAGAGCGCGCTGTGGTACAGGTCCTCAGCCGGTGAGAGCTGCTCCCAGCGCACTGGGGTCACTACGAGACAGCGACTGTAGGGCAGCCACACAATGCTGTAGCCGCTTGGGCGGGCAAAGCTCAGATAGAGCAGGAGCCCGTTGGTATCCTGCTTGGGGTACACCTCGCGGATGAGCCCCTCAGTCCACGACCGAGGACGCAGTCCGTGGAGAAGGGTCGTCCCGGGAAGGGTTATCAGCAGGCGCTGCTTATCTGCCGAGAGCTCAGAGTGCCAGCCAGCCGGTGTGTCGGAGCAGAAGAGTACAGCGCGCCCGAGGCTGTCGCGCTCAATCCGTTCCAATGCTACGCCTGCTGCCCAGAGGGAGAGGGCGTAGCTGAGGAAGAGAGCAACGATGCGCATGACGGAGGCGAGACACTTTGTTCAACTTGCTGCAGGGGAAAGCGGAGGATGACGGTTGTCCCCATGCCTGGTTCTGAGCTCAGCGTGATGCTGCCGCCGTGGTGCTGGACGATTTGGCGAGCTACGCTCAGCCCAAGCCCCGAGCCGTGAGGCTTCGTGGTGAAGAAGGGTTCAAAGACACGCTCGGCGAGCTCTTTCGGGATGCCGTGCCCTGTGTCGCTGCAGCGGACGACGAGCTCTGTCCCCTCGGTTTCGACACAGATGCGGATGAGCCCGCCATCGGGCATAGCATCGCGGGCATTGAGCAAGAGGTTGAGCAGAAGCTGTTCCAGCTGGGCGGCATTGCCCAGCACTACCGTTGAGCTGGCGGTTATCTGGCACTGGACACGAATGCGGTCTCGCTGCAACTGCGGTTGGAGGAGCTGGAGCGTGCGGCGCAGCACGGCGGCGAAATCAACAGGGGTAACCTGCGGAGCGCTTCCGGTGCGGTGGAGGAGCTGGCGGAGCTCGCTGACGAGCTCCTGCAGGCGGAGAACTTCGCGCCGAATGTGTTCGGCGTGTTCCGCGGCGTTTCCCCTGCCTGCTTGGATGAGCTCAGCGTGTGAGAGGAGTGCCTGTAAGGGGTTGCCGAGCTCGTGGATGACGATGCCTGTGAGCCTGCCCAGAGTTGCCAGACTTTCCTGCTGGTACAGCTCATGTTGGAGCTGCTGGAGCTGAGCACGGAGTTGCTCCGCCGTCCGTACGCTTGCTGCGTTGTCCAGGGCAATGCCGAGCACAAGCCCCAGGGCGTGGAGCTGTCCGCGGAGGTGCTCCCACTCTCCAGTGCTGGCGATTCCGAGGCCGACGAGGGCACCGAGCTGCTCTCCTGCATGCCCTAAAGGGAGCAGCACGAGCGAGCCGCCCGGCTCGGCACCGAACAAGTCGGGGAGCAGAGCAGGACCATTGTGGTGCCGAAGCCATTCCAGGACTCCCTCTTCGATGAGAGCTTGTGCATGGGCGGAGAAGCGCTCTGGGAAGACTTCGGAGCTGCCGTCAGGGAAGAGGCGTAGGAGGTAGACGTCGGTAGCGCTTGTCCATTCGCGCACGAGTCGGCGGGCGTGCTCGGTAAGCTCAGCAAGCGGGAGAGACAGCAGGCGGACTACGTCTGGCACGAGGGTGTATTGCGTTGAGACGTGGTACACAACTTGCTGGCGAAGGCGTTCGACCTCGCGCTGCAACAATTCGCAGCGGAGCTCCAACCAGCGGATGTACTCCACCTGGCTCTGGTGAAGCTCGTCCAGCGGCGGAGTCGGTGTATCTGCCATAGCGTTCACCAGGGTGCCTGTACCAGGGAAGCGTATGCCTGCGCAATGGTGTCGGAGAGAGCAGGCGTTGGCTTCCCTTCGGAGTCTATCATCCCGTGTGCCAAAAGGTGTTGGTGTACCGAGTCCGGGATAGCAAGCGGGGAGGAGAGCGTGGTCTCCCCGGTCCACCGGCGGAGCTCAGCCCAGTGGGCAAGGTATTCGGCGAGAGCAACGAGGGCAGTCAGCGGTTGCGGCAGTGAGTGCAGCACGGACGAGCTGGGCACTTTCGGGGATGGCACCGGGGGCAATGGCTCCGTTGTGTGGTGGTAGGCGATGGTGGCGATGAGCACAGGAGGCAGGTTCCAGCGCTCCGCCAGCCACGAGCCTATTTCGGCATGGGAAGTCCCTAAGACGGCTTGTTCTGCCTCAACGTACGAACAGCCAGAACGCTGCTGGTAGCGGAGGATGGCGGTGAACTCTGCTGGTAGGTACGCGGCAAGGAGGAGAACACCGATGTCGTGGAGCAGCCCGGCGGTGAAGGCCTCGCCAGCAGGCTGGTAGCCGAGCAGCCGTGCTGTATGGCGCGCAGCGGCAGCACAGTAGAGGCAGTAGCGCCAGAAGAGCTGGCGGTCCCAATCGGAGTCTGCGCCGGTGTGGAGAAACTCATAGAGCGTTGCGGCGACGAGCAGTTCACGGACAGCGTCGTTTCCCAGCAGGGAGATAGCAAGGCGGACGGTGGTAATGGTGCGTGGGAATCCGTAGTACGGCGAATTCGCAATCCGCAAGAGACGTGCTGTCAGGGCTTGGTCACGCTCGATGAGCTGGGCAACCGTTGCTGCATTGACCTCAGGAAGGCTGAGCAGTTGCAACGCTTCTGCCACAATCGGTGGCATGCTGGGCAGTTGCTCAATGCGGTGGAGGCGGTGAAGGAGAGCGGTATCAAGCATGGTGTGTTGCCTGGAGGTAGGCACGCAGCTCTTCCAGCACTTTGGCGTGAATCTGGCAAACACGGCTCTCGGTCAAATGGAGCAATTCGCCGATTTCGCGGAAGGTGAGCCCCTCGTAGTAGTAGAGCACGATGACGAGACGCTGCCGCTCAGGCAGGCGCTCTAAGTAGGCAGTGATGGAGGCGAGCAGTTGTTGGCGAGCAATGTGGTCGGCCGGGTCAGCAGCATTGGGGTCAGCAATGTCTTCCAGTGGGTTGCCTTCCTCGGTGTCCTCATCAGATGACAGGACAGGCTGCGGCGGGTCGTAGAGGGAGAAGGAGGCGTGTACAGCTTCAACTGCCCGCAGGTACGAGCGGTATGCTTCAGGGGAGACTCCCAGGCGCTGGCGGATATCTTCGGGGCTGACTTCGCCACCGCGTTCCTGCTGGAGTTCCTCGGCAGCTTGCTGGTAGGCGTGAAACTTCCGGCGCGCCGTGCGGCTGACCCAGTCCAGCTTGCGGAGCTCGTCCAGAATAGCACCGCGGATGCGGGTGAGCGCGTACGTCTCAAACTTCGTGCCGCGGCTGGGGTCAAAGCGCTCTATCGCCTCGTTGAGCCCGAGGATACCGATATGCTCCAGATCGTCGTGGCTGAGGAAGCTCTGCTCCGGTATGTGCAGCGAGTTGAGGGCATAGCGGACCAACCAGAGGTAGTGCAGGATGAGGCGTTGACGGTCGGCATCGGCACGTTCGGCCCAGTACCGTTCCCAGAGTTGCTGGAGTTCCTCGGGCGAGAGCTGGTCGCGTCGGTTAGGCATGGGCACCTCTTACTGCGATGTTGCCTCGTCCGGTGGCTTGTCCTCGGGAGCGGGACGCCCGAGCCGAACAAGCGCAACGAGCACCGTTGCGAGCACGACAGCAGCTACAAACACCACAAATGCCCGCAGCAGTACGGCAGCGGTCGCCAACTCAGGCTGCAGAGCAAAAATAATGACTGCCACCGAGCCGGCGAGAAGCCCGAGATTCAGGACAAAGCGCACAGTTTCACTACGGCTACGCGGACGCTGCCGCGGCATGGCGGCTTTCCGATAGCTGAGATACCAGACGGCGCAGCAGGCGCTGGTACGCCATTGCCGTGAAGGTGTTCGGGAAATGCTCCACGAGCAGCCGTTGCTGGAGCAGGACTTCTCGGTGCCCGGGATCGTACGGAATTGAGCCCAGCAGCGGGAAGCTGCGACCTAAGAAGCGCTGGGTTACCGTGTTGAGTTTGCGGGCGAGAGTATCGGCGTCTGCCGGGTCAACCGTGTGCGTGATGACAAAGCCGAGCTGGGCAGCAGAGGAGTGCGTGGTCGTATGGGCAACGAGGGCTTTCAACAGTGCGTACGCATCCAGAATGGAGCCAATGTCATCGGCCATCACAACGGCGCAGTACGTTGCCATGCGGACCAACGTCGCCAACTGCTCGGACCAACCGGGAGCAGTGTCGACAAGAACGAGTTCGGGGCGCAGTCGAATGCAGAGCCGTTGCAACAGCTCAGGGAAAGCCGATTGAAGTGCTGCTGCCATCTCCCTCCCACCGGGGCGCTCCGGTACCAGCCATATCCCAGGACGTGGGGAGAGAGGAATGTCCTCAATGCGGGCAGAGCCAGCGTAGCTATCAGCAGCAACCATTATGGGAGAAACCCCAAAGAGAATGTGCAGTTGGGGGCTAACCGTGTTAGCATCCCACACCAAGCATGAAAGCCCTTCGCGCTGTGCCACCGCAGCTAGGTTCGCTACCGTTGTGCTTGTGCCGACGCCATCGCGTCCGCTGCAGAAGACCAGAATCGGCGGTGCTATACCGGCGCTCATTGCTGGACGTTTACACCAATCCGACATGCCAGTGCCTCAACGGTGGCAGGCTCCATATCGTCGGGGATACGCGGGCCTGCACAGAGGCACACCACGGGGAGAGAATACTCTGCCAACGCCTGGACCAGTGGACCAATGGCGGGGGCGATATCCAACTTCGTGACCACAAGCCCAGTGACCTGCATGTCGGTCCAGACGTGGCACAAGCGGCGCAGCACCGAGAGCGAGTCCGTTGCGCTTACAACGGCATAGAAGGCCTCTGGGCGGATGAGCTCGCGGTAATGCTGCCAGAGCTGCTGTGTCTCCGCGGCAAAGGGGTTTCCCCCGGGAATCTCTATCCCGATGATGCTGCCGGCAGACTGCTGGAGGAGGGCGCGGCGGAGCTCCGGTAAGCCGTAGGCCTCGGTAACGGGGATGTCAGCGATGGAAGCCAGCAGAGCCAATTGCTCCGGAATGCCTGTGAGGGACGGCCCGGCGATGATGAATTCCGTCGGCACGGCAGCGGTGAGCTTGTAGTGGAGGAGGAGCTTCAACAGTGTCGTGGTTTTGCCAGCGCCTGGACACCCAATGACGGCAATGCGCGTCGGGGTATCTGCCGGCTGCGGAAGCGGTGCTATTTGGAGAGCTTCAGTCAGGCGGTGCCGTGCACGTGCAAGGGCTTCCTTCCACGAGGGGAAGGGTTCCGTCGGTGGTATGCGCTGCTGGAGGTACTCTTCGGTGAAGCCTTCCGAGCGGAGCTGGTCGTAGAGCTGCTGCCAGCGGAAATCTGCACCAGGGGTGCAACGCAGGGCGAATTCCAGACGGGCAATCTGGTGGCGGAGTTCTGCGACCTCGTGGTGCAGGTGAACCAGCGTGAGGGCATCTGGCGATGCACCATTCCCGGGAGCGGCTGCGAGCTCTTGGTCTGTCGTTGCGATCACTTCTATGAGCTCATCAGCGCCCTCAGAACGCAGGGTTCGGGTGTCCAGGATAACAGCATCCTCCCCAAGCTCGCGTCGCATGGCGCGCAGGGCTTCCTGCAGTGTCGAGGCTCTGTATGTGCGGACACGCATGCGCTGGACAGATTCGTGCATAGTCGGTTCTTGAAAAAATCGTGCCAGCCGTGCTGGGGGGTGACTACAGCACGTGGAAGATGAAGAACTTCAGGTACTGCGTCTCCGGCATGCTGAGCAGGATGGGGTGGTCGGGTGGCTGAGTGCCACGATAGAGCATGCGCAATTGGCGTCCCAAGCGGGCAGCTTCGCCGAAGATGACCTCCAGGAAAACAGCCTCAAAGACATGGTGTGAGCAACTGCTGGTGACCAAGTACCCGCCCGGTGGGAGCAGGAGCATTGCCAAGCGGTTGATTTCAGCGTATCCTTGCTTTGCAGAGGGGACGTGGCGCCGGCTCTTAGCAAAGGCAGGCGGGTCTAAGATGACCATATCCCACCGCTGGCCCTCGGCAACGAAGCGGCGGAGCACGTCAAAGACGTCGGCTTCCTGGAAGCGAACCTGGTCGGCACCGTTGAGCTCAGCGTTGCGGCGTGCCGCTTCCAGTGCCGATGCCGAGCTATCTACAGCGAGCACTTCCCGTGCCCCGTGGCGGGCAGCGTGGAGAGCGAAGCCACCGTGGTAGGTAAAGCAGTCCAGCACTCGCAGCCCTGTAGCAAGCCGACCTGTCAGAGCCCGGTGGTAGCGCTGGTCTAGGTATGCCCCCGTTTTTTGACCTTCCAAGAGGCTCACCTCGAAGCGGACGCCAAACTCCTCAATGAGCATCCGTTCCGGGATCGTGCCCCAGAGGATACCTTGCCGCTGTGGGAGCCGCTCTAACTCGCGCAGCCGGGAGTGGTTCTTTTCAACAATGCCCTGTGTCTGTGGCACAACGGAGCGGAGTGCCTCTACGATGAGGGGCAGCCTCTGGTCCATACCAACAGCAAGCGTCTGTACGGCAAGGTAATCACCGTAGCGATCCACGACGAGTCCGGGCAGGAGGTCAGCCTCGCCGTGAACGAGCCGGTATGCTGCTTCGCCCGGGCAGAGGCGCTGCCGCAGCGCCAGTGCCTGTGCAATGCGTTCGGCGAAGAAATCAACGGTCAATTCCTCCACTTCTGAGCGCAGGAGACGGACGGCAATGAGGCTGTGAGGGTTGTAGATGCCCGTCCCGAAACTCTCCCCTCGTGCCGAGAGAACCCGTACGATACTGCCCGGCTGCAGACGAGGGAGCTCTTGCAGCTCGTTGCTGAAAACCCATAGATGCCCACCCCGGACACGGTGGTCGTGCCCGGAGCGCATGCGGAGCTCATACATGCGGGAGCAGGACTTCGGCAGGTATTGCTGCGCTCACTTCGCCGGAGCGATGGGCTTTGCCTGCTTGCTCAAGTAGTCCTGAATCTGCTGCTTGATGAGCATCCGCACGTATGTGGACGATGCTAAGCCTAAGCTGGAGGCCAGCTCCTGCAGCGTGGAGTAGTCATTGGCATCCAGCATGACGGATAGCAGCCGCTTGCTGCCTTGAAACAGGATAGGACGCTTGCTGCCCTTCGGACGACCGCGCTTTGCCATGGAAAAGCTCCTCGCGCCTAAGGTACAAACCGGCTCCCCTCCTCCCATGTGGAACGAGGGTTGATGCCAGAGCCACCGGAGGGATTTGAACCCCCGACCCGCTGATTACAAATCAGCCGCTCTACCACTGAGCTACGGTGGCGTTTGTCACATGAAATGGCACACGAAATTAGCAAATTTTGCGAAAGCTATGCAACGCGCGTTGGCGCGCTCTTGCCGTCGTAGAGCGACAGGTTCGGTACGCGAAGTTGCTAAATTCGCCAGCGGTCTGATGGGCGTGGGCATAGGATGCGGGTGTCGTATCAGTGGTTGCGGGAGTTTGTCGAGCTGCCGTGGACGGCCGAAGAGCTGCCGCAAGTCCTAACGAACATGGGCTTAGAGGTGGAGGCGGTGGATGATTGGCGTGGGCGCTATGCCGGCTTCCGCATTGGCATAGTGGAGGAGGTGACCCCCCATCAGCAGCGGGACGGACTCTATTGCTGCCGTGTGCTGCTCAATGGGGAAGAGCTCCCGATCGTTGCTGGAGTTGCCCCGCAGAAGGGACAGCGCGTGGTTGTGGCATTGCCTGGCGCTGTGCTCCCTCGGACAGGTATGCGGATTGAGCCGCGCACGATTGCCGGCGCGCCATCGCATGGTATGCTCTGCAGTCAGTGGGAGCTTGGCTTAGGGACGGAGCATGAGCGCATTTGGGCCCTGCCTGAGGATGCCCCAGTGGGAGCAGCGCTTACAGAGTACCTTCCCCTCCTGGAGGACGTCTTCTACGAGGTCGCGCTGACTCCTAATCGCGGCGACTGTGCCAGCCATTTAGGTGTTGCGCGCGAGCTTGCCGCTGCCGCCGGGCGCACGCTCCGAGTACCGGAACCTCCGCCAGTAGAAGCAGTTGGAGACGGAGGGATACGCGTCACAGTGACGGCAGCGGAAGGCTGCCCGTTCTACGCATGCGCTGTCGTTGTGGGAACCGCCGTTGCCCCGACCCCAGTGTGGATGCAGCTCCGGCTCTGGCAGATGGGGATTGCTCCGCACTTGCTACCGGTGGATGTGATGAACTACGTGATGCTGGAGCTGGGGCAGCCACTCCATGCGTTTGACTTCGCCACCATTGACCGAGGGCACGTCATCGTGCGTTGGGCACACCCCGGCGAGCTCTTCCAAGGTCTGGATGGGCGCGCCTACGAGCTCTGCTCAGAAGACCTTCTCATTGCCGATGAGACCAAACCTTTGGCGTTAGCGGGAGTGCTGGGTGGGGCGGAATCCCAGATTACCCCGCAGACAAGCGCTGTGCTCATAGAATCGGCTCTCTTCCATCCCACCTCGATTCGGCGGACGGCGCGCCGGTATGGGTTGGAAACCGATGCAGCGTATCGGTTCCAGCGGGGAGTAGACCCGCAGGGTGTAGTGCCAGCGCTGCGACGTGCTGTCCAGTTCCTGGTGGAGCTCGGTGCAGGGAAGCTAACGGCGGCAGTACTTGTTGGCAAGCTTCCGGCGAATAGCCGCCGGATCCAGCTCCGCTACGCTCAGATTCCGCGCATCTTGGGCATTTCTCTCCCGAGCGAGCAGGTGCACGACGTGCTGGAACGATTGGGCTTTCGCGTTGAGGGGCAGACACCGCAGGCGTGCACATTGCGTGTGCCTCCATTCCGAGCAGATGTCCGGGAGGAGATAGACCTCATTGAGGAGCTGGCACGCCTGTATGGCTACGAGCGTATTCCTGCCGCTGACCGTGCTCTCCTGCCGCTGGAGTCGGAGCCGATTCCGGCAGAGCTTGCCCCACCACCGGTGCGCGATACCCTGGTCAAAGTCTTGGTGGAGTGGGGCTTGCAGCAGGTCTTTACACCAGTCCTGCTGGACCCCGAGACAGCGCAGCAGTGGGAGGAACACCCTGTGCAGTTGGTCAATGCGCGGGGGGCGGAATTTTCGGTGTTGCGTCCTTCGCTGGTACCATCGCTTGCGCGGGTGCTTTCGCACAATGTGCGCGTGGGGGAGCGGACGGTGCGGATTTTCGAGCTTGGCAAGGTCTTCCGCCGCCGTGGTGGGGATGGCCAGCGGTTGGAGGATTACGAGGAGCGCTTGCACCTGGGGATACTCCTGAGCGGTGCAGCGGTGCCGCTCCAGTGGGGTATGAGCCCGCGCGAGGTTGATTTCTACGACCTCCGGGGAGTTGTTGAGCAGCTACTGGAGCGCCTTCGCATCGCTGCCGTGCGGTGGGAGCCCTGGAGCGAAGGACGCCCGCAACCAGTCTTGCCGGTAGCGTTGCGTCTCTTCAGCGGAGAGCATCTGCTGGGGTGGGTGGGACAATTGCGCCCGAGGTGGCTGCGCACGCTGGAGGTGGAGCAGCCAGCGTTTGTGGCGATTCTGGACGTAGAGGCTCTCAATGCCTGTGTGCAGCCGCTGCCGTGGTATGTCCCGGTGCCGGAGTATCCCGCAGTGCGGCGGGATTTGGCCTTCGTTGTCCAGCAGGAGGTTCCGGTGACAGAGCTTGTTGAGGCGATCCGGCAGGCAGCGGGAGAGTGGTTGGAGGAGGTGACCCTGTTTGATGTCTTCGTATCCCCGGCGATAGGTGAAGACAAGCGGAGTCTTGCCTTTGCATTGCGCTTTCGCTCGCGAGAGCGCACCTTGCGGGACGAAGACGTCAATCCCATCATTGAGCGCATTGTGTCCGAGGTTGAGCGTCGGACAGGTGCGCAGTGGCGTCGCTGATGGAACCGGAGGAGACCATAGAACCACGTGCAGAGCTGCAGGCAGCGCTCTTGCGTCTATGGGAGCGCCTGCGCTTGTTAGGGGAGCGAGCCCGGGCGCTGGCAGCGGAAAACCAGCGGTTGGTTCGCGAAACTGAGCAGTTGCGGGCGCAGCTCAGCGATAGTCACCGTCGCGAGCACGAGGCGCAGCAACGCATCCAGGCGCTGGAAGAACGCTGCCGGCTCCTGCATGAACAGCTCTCGGAAGCTGAGCAGCAGTGTGAGCAGCTCCAGGAGGAGCTCTCGCGGCTATCACCCCAGCATGCCAATACCGTTGCGGCCTTGCAGCGCCTGCGCGAAGAGTACCAGTTGGCGCAGCAGGAGCTGGCGCGCCGCAACCACGAGCTCTACGCTTGCCAGAAGGAGCTGGAGAAGTGCCAAGAGCAGCTTGCTCTCATGGAGGCGCGCGTAGCGGAGACGGCAGCTTCCGAAGAACTCCGCGCTCTGCTCCAGGCACAGCAAGAGACCATCGCCGAGTACTCCGAACGGATCCTCAGCCTCCAGCAGGAAAACGCTGAGCTTCGCCGGCAACTGGCTGAGCTTCCCTCCCTTGAGGAGTGGCAACACCTCCGACAGGAGCTGGAGGAGACTCGCGAGCGTGCTCGGCAGCACCAGCAGGAGCTCGAGCTCTTGCAGCGCCACCTCTTGCGGCTGCTGGAAGGGTACACAACCCCGGCTGGAGAGCGCGGAGAGGAGCTCCGTCAGCAGGTAGAGCAGTTGCGGGAAGACCTCCATTCCCAGTTTCGTGAGTTACGAGAGTGGCTGCGTCACGAAGCGGTGCTCTTCCCCGAAGCCGCCCGGCAGGAGCTTGCTGAACGCCTCCGAGGGCTCCTCCAGCGGCTGGAACAGCTCCTACAGCCGACAGCTCAGAGCTCAGAAAAGCCATAATTTTGCCCCCGCAGCACTCCGAACCGGGAGCCAATGGAACGCTCAGTACGGGTCACGATAGCCGGACGTGAGTATGTCCTCCGTGGGGAGGATGAGCAGAAGCTGTTGCGTTCTGCCCGGGAAGTGGATGGGCAGTGGCAACGGCTGCGTGCTCAGATGCCGGAGCAATCGACAACCACGATGGCAATACTGGTGGCACTCAACCTTGCCGAACAATACCACGAGCTCCGTGCTCAAGCCGCTGCAGATATCCGCTACGTTACCGATACCGTTGCCCAGATGATTGCCTACGTGGACTCTTGCCTGGCAGCCCCCGGAGTTGAGCCTGAACGTCCGGGTATCGCTCTTTGAAAGTGTGGTGTGAGTGCATGCGCCGCATCCGCTCGGGATCGGTTGTGTCCGGTGAGCGAACGGCAAACCGAGAGCATGTAGGGAGATAGGCTCTGCCTGCCAATGGCAGGCCTCACCCGCTCTCTGCGGGAGCCCCCAGAGGGCTCGGAGGAAGTCAAAGGTAGGCAGGCTATCACCCACCGTACTGAGGCAGTCCGGTTCAGCTCCCGGTGGACTCCGACCGAGGCTGGATGCGGCGCTCTTTTTTGGTAGGCGTGTCTCACCGAGTGTGGGGAGAACAATGTCCGAGCTATGGGTTGTAGTTGCCAGCCTAATCGGGCTGGGTGCTGGTTTCGCCGTGGCGTACCTGCTGGGTTCACGGATAGCCGCAACAAAGGTTGCCGATGCCGAACGCCAAGCCCGCCATATCGTCGAGGAAGCCGAGCGCGAAGCCAGAGCCCTCAAGAAGGAGAAGCTGCTGGAAATCAAGGAAGAGTGGCAGCGCCAACGCCAGGAATTTGAAGCCGAAGTCACAGCCAAGCGCAACAGGCTGCAGACCCTTGAGCGGCAACTGAAGGCTCGCGAAGATGCCCTCCAAGAACGGCTGGAGTTGGTCCAACGCAAAGAGCGGCACTTCCAGTCCCTGGAACAAGAGCTGGCACAGCGCCAACAGCAGCTTGAGCAGAAGCTGCAGGAAGCCCAGCGCCTGGTCCAAGAACAGATCGCCCGCCTGGAGAGCATCGCCGGTATCAGCCGAGAACAGGCAAAGCAGCTGCTCATGGAGCAGCTCCTCACGGAAGCCCGGAATGAAGCGGCTCAGTACATCCGGCAGATTCGTGAAGAAGCCCGGATTACCGCCGAGCGCGAAGCCAAAAGCATCATCATCCAAGCAATCCAGCGGACGGCGGCTGACTACAGCATGGAGACAACGGTCACCGTCGTGCAGTTGCCTAACGAGGAGATGAAAGGCCGGATCATCGGGCGCGAGGGGCGGAATATCCGTGCCTTTGAAGCAGTCACGGGTGTAGACCTCATCATTGACGATACCCCCGAAGCTGTTGTCCTCTCGTGCTTTGACCCGTTTCGCCGTGAAGTTGCTCGGATTGCTCTGGAACGCCTCATCGCTGATGGGCGCATCCACCCTGCCCGTATTGAAGAGGTTGTGGAGAAGGTGCGCCGAGAGCTTGAAGAGAGCCTGCCCCGTATTGGGCAGGAAGCCGTTGCCGAATTGGGCTTGCACAACATTCACCCGAAGTTGCTCCACTACATCGGCAAGATGCGCTTCCGCTCCAGCTATGGGCAGAACTTGCTGGCGCACTCCATTGAAGTGGCGCACCTGGCAGGTATCATGGCGGCGGAGCTGCACCTGGACGTGCAGTTGGCGAAACGGGCGGGGTTGCTTCACGACATTGGGAAGTGCGTTGAAAACGCTGATGCTCCCCATGCACTGGTGGGCTACGAGCTAGTCAAGCGCTACAACGAGCATCCCGTGGTCTGCAACGCTGTCGGGGCGCATCACGAGGATATCCCCATGGAGAGCCCCATTGCGGCGCTGGTCCAAGCCGCTGATGCCATCAGTGGTGCCCGACCAGGCGCCCGCCGCGAAACCCTGGAAGAGTACGTGCGTCGGCTGGAACAGCTAGAGGCATTGGCTCGCAGCTTTGATGGAGTCGCGAAAACCTATGCCATTCAAGCTGGGCGGGAAATCCGCGTGATCGTTGAGCCCGACCGCATTGATGACCAAACAGCCGATGAACTTGCCCGCCAGTTGGCGGCTCGCATTGAGAACGAGCTGCAGTATCCCGGGCAGGTCAAGGTGACGGTCATCCGCGAAGTGCGCCGGACCGCCGTTGCCCGATGATGCGCTTCTGTGTGCTCGGTACAGGGGCCGGTGGAGCGCCGACGCTCCACCGGGCTCCTACCGCTGTTGCCGTCCGGATTGAAGGCAGCGCGTTCCTCTTCGACTGTGGCGAAGGCACGCAGCGGCAGCTCATCCGCGCCCGTCTTTCGCGCCGAAAAATCGGCCTCATTGCCATCAGCCACCTGCACGGAGACCATGTCCTGGGGCTGGTACCGCTTCTGGCGAGCATGGCTTCCGACCGCCGCCGCGAACCCCTGCTGCTCGTAGGTCCCCAAGGGCTTGCCCAACTCGTGCGCTCAACGCTCTGCTGGATTGATGTCCAGTTGCCCTTTGAGCTGGTTATCCGCGAGCTGGAGCCTGGGTTCAAAGGCGAGCTCGCCTCGGAAGAGGGGTGGCGTCTGGAGTGCGCTCCGCTGCAGCATTCTGTCCCCTGTTTCGGCTTCCGTCTGACGGCGCGGCGGAAACCCTCCGTCGACATGGAGCGCCTGCGTGCTTTCGGGATTACTCCGGGCCCGCTGGTACGGCAACTCAAGCAACAGGGGTGGGTGGAGAAGCCCACAGGGGAACGTGTGCGCTTGGAAGACGTCCTGCTGCGGCGTCACGAGCCAGTCCTGGTCTACTGCGGCGATACGCGCCCGTGCCCGGAAGCAATTGAGCTGGCCCGCGGTGCGGATGTCCTGCTCTACGAGGCAACCTTTGGGGAAGACCGGGCAGAGCTGGCGCGGCAGTACCTGCACTCCACTGCTGCCGAAGCGGCTGCCGTTGCTCGTGATGCAGGTGTGCGGCGATTAGTGCTGGTACACTTCAGCACGCGGTACAGGGACATCGAGCCGCTGGTCGGAGAAGCTCGCGCAGTCTTTCCGGCAACGGAAGCAGCTCAGGAAGTTCGGTGGGAAGAGGTCTATCCCTCAGACGCGCTCGACGATGATAGCCAGCCCTTGTCCGACGCCAACACAGAGCGTTGCCAGCCCGTAGCGAGCATTCCGCCGGTGCAAGGCACGGACCAGCGTGCCGACCAACCGCGCACCGCTCATTCCCAAGGGATGTCCTAAGGCAATAGCCCCGCCGTAGATGTTGAGGCGCTCGGGTTCAATCGGCATCTCGCGAAGGCATGCCAAGACCTGGGCTGCAAAGGCTTCGTTGAGCTCGACCAGGTCTATGTCCTCCAGGCGCAGCCCCGCTCGCTGCAAAGCTTTCTGTGTAGCCGGAACAGGTCCAATGCCCATGTAGCGGGGGTCCACCCCTGCTGCACCAGAGCTAACATAGCGCGCCAGTGGGCGGAGCCCATACCGCTGAACGGCTTCTTCGCTGGCCAGCAGCAAGGCGGCTGCACCGTCGTTGAGCGACGAGGAGTTCCCCGCCGTGACTGTGCCTCCTTTGCGGAATACCGCGGGGAGGGCAGCCAGCTTTTCCAGGGATGTATCGCGCCGCGGTCCTTCGTCGCGGTCGACCAGCACGGTTTCGCCCTTGCCGTGCTCAATTGGTACGGGGACGATCTCCTCGGCGAACACACAGGCATCTTGCGCTGCAACGGCACGGCGGTGTGACTGCAGCGCGTAGGCGTCCTGTTCCTCGCGGCTTATCCTGTACCGTTCCGCCAGGTTTTCCGCCGTCTCGCCCATAGATTCCAGCGGGAACATCCGCTCCAGGCGCGGGTTGGGGAAACGCCACCCCAGCGCGGTGTCGTAGGCGATGAGGTTGCCGTACTGTGCTTTTCCTGAGACGTTTTTCGGCAACACGTACGGCGCTCGGGACATTGACTCCACTCCCCCGGCAATTACCAACTCAGCCTCGCCTTGGCGGATTGCGCGCACCCCTTGGATAATCGCCTCTAAGCCCGAAGCACAGAGCCGGTTGACCGTCACCCCGGGCACCGAGTACGGCAAGCCCGCCAGCAGGAGCGCCATGCGGGCAACGTTGCGATTGTCTTCCCCCGCCTGGTTGGCACAGCCCAGGATGACCTCGTCGACGGCCTCCGGTGGAATTCCCGTCCGGCGTACAACCTCGGCGATGACCAGCGCAGCCATATCGTCCGGGCGTACGCTGCTGAGCGCGCCTCCATACTTGCCAATTGGGGTGCGAACCGGCTCCACGATGAAGGCATCACGCATCGCTTACGGCTCCCTGCTGAGAGAGACTAACAGGCGCAGACGTTCGCTCAACGCTGCCAGAGATTGGCGGAAGCTCTGCTCTTTCTCGCGCTCGCGCTCGACGACCTGTTGCGGCGCCCGCTGCAGGAAGGCTTCATTCCGCAGCTTTGCCTCCGTCTCTGCAAGGAGGCGCTCCAGGCGCTGAATCTCCCGCTCGATGCGCTCTACCTCAGCGGCGACGTTGAAGTCTTCGCCCAGAGGCAGGAAGAGTTCTGTGCCGCGGACTACACCGGTGAGCGAGCGCGCCGGTGGAGATGCGGAATCCAGTATTGCCGTATGGCAGGGGACCAAGGCATCGATGAGCCAGGAATAGCTTTCCACCAGTTGCCGGACGCTGGGCTCGGCTGGGCGTACGAGCAGAGGCAAGCGTTCGTGTGGGGAGAGACCTACGCAGGCTCGCAGCCGGCGCGCTTCTTCAACGAGTGCCTGTAGCAAAGCAAAGGCATGCTCATCCTGTGGAGAGCGCCACGCCGCTGGGGCAGAAGCAGCCGCGGCGGTGCAGAGGAATTCCCCGTCGCGCCGCTCCCACAGCGTATGCCAAAGCTCTTCGGTGATAAACGGCATGACGGGATGGAGAAGGCGGAGGATGCCATCGTACAGCTCTATCCCGAAACGGCAGCGGCGAGCCGCTTCCTGCGGCGTTGCCGCGCGGGCAAGCAGCACTTTGAGAGCTTCCAGGTACCAATCGCAGAAATCGCTCCAGACAAAGTCGTACAAGAGTCGTGCGTAGTCGTTGACGTGGTATGCCCGCAGGGCGCTCTCGGTGGACTGTACCGTTGCTGCAAAACGGGAGCGAATCCAGCGCTCAGGTAGCGTTAGTTCCTCTTCCGCCAGGGGCTCGGCAGACTCGTTGCCGTACTGCTGCTGCTTCAACCACAGGAAGCGCCCAGCATTCCAGAGCTTGTTGGCGAAGTTCCGTCCAATTTCCATGGAAGGGATGTCCTGCGTGCGCTCGTCAATGCGCATGCGCACATCCTGTCCCAGCGGCGAGAGGTAGATCATCGTGAACCGTACGGCGTCGGCACCGTACTTGGCAATGATGGGCAATGGGTCGGGAGAATTCCCCAGCGATTTTGAGAGCTTCCGCCCATAGCTATCGCGGATGACGCTTGTGAAGTAGACGTCACGGAACGGAATCGTTCCGCGGAACTTTAGCGTCGCCATGATCATGCGGGCAACCCAGAAGAAGATAATCTCCGGCGCTGTCACCAGGAGATTTGTTGGCAGGAAGACCTTCAGGTCTGGTGTTTCTTCAGTTTTTCCATCGGCAAGCCAGCGCATCGTTGTCAGTGGCCAGAGCCATGAGGAAAACCACGTGTCCAGAACATCGGGGTCCTGCTCGACGGGGACGTCTGGGTCTAATCCCAGGCGTTGGCGGGCTTCCTCCGGGGAGCGGGCGGCTGTGTAGCGCCCATCGGGTGCATAGTAGACCGGGATCCGATGTCCCCACCACAGTTGCCGTGAGATGCACCAGTCGCGGATGGTACGCATCCAGTGCTCGTAGGTCTTGACCCAGTGCTCCGGATGGAAGCGGATGCGTCCGTCCAGCACCGCCTGCAGAGCCGGCTCCGCCAACGGCTGCATGCGGACAAACCATTGGTCGCTGATGTAGGGCTCTACGGGTTCGCCACTGCGCTCAGAAAAGCCCACATTGTGCGTATAGGGTTCGCTCCGCTCAAGGAGCCCCAGCTCCCGGAGTCGTTCGGTAACGCGGCGCCGAGCTTCAAAGCGTTCTAGTCCAGCAAACTCTCCTGCAAGCTCGTTGAGCCTGCCCTCCGGTGTGAGGCAGACCAAGAGCGGGAGTCCATGGCGTTGCCCGATTTCAAAGTCTAACGGGTCATGGGCGGGAGTTACCTTGAGAGCGCCGGTGCCAAACGTTGGATCCACGGCCTCGTCTACAATCACCGGAACATAGCGCTCTGTCAGGGGCACGCGAACCCTTCTGCCAACGTAGGCTCGGTACCGCTCATCTTCTGGATGGACAGCGACGGCAACGTCGGCAAAGATCGTCTCGGGGCGTACCGTTGCCACGGGGATAAACCCAGGGCCGTCCTCTAACGTATAGCGCACCACGAGCAGCTCTTCCGTAACCGGGCGGTAGACAACCTCTTCGTCCGAGAGCGCTGACTGCAGCTGGGGAGACCAGTTGATGATACGCTTGCCCCGGTAGATGAGCCCTTCGTCGTAGAGGCGGATGAAGACTTCACGGACAGCATTCGAAGCACTCTCGTCCATTGTGAAGAGCGTCCGGCTCCAATCGCAGGAGATCCCCAGCGCCCGCATCTGCTCCAGGATAATGCCACCGTAGCGCTCCTTCCACTCCCAGACCCGCTGCAGAAAGCGCTCGCGCCCGAGCTGGTGCCGTGTCAACCCCTCGGCTGCCAGTTGTTGCTCGACCTTGACCTGCGTGGCAATGCCGGCGTGGTCAATGCCTGGGAACCAACACACTTCGTAGCCCAGCATCCGATGCCAGCGGATGTAAATGTCCTGCAGCGTGATGTTGAGCACATGCCCAAAGTGAAGCATCCCCGTGACGTTCGGAGGTGGCATCAGGATGCTATACGGCGGGCGCCCCGACTCCGGATTTGCCCGGAAGAGATCGTGCCGGAGCCACTCGCTGTACCACCGCTGCTCAACCGCCCCTGGCGTATACGCCGCCGGAAATTCCCGTCCACTCATGTGTGCTCGAGCACCCTCTGGCGTCAGAGAAAGCATGACAACTGCAAACTTACGCATACTCCAAGCTGTTGGCCTGCTTTCAGCCTCAGCAAAGCACGCACAGCGGGAGCCACTGTACAATCCCCTTGGGGCGTGAGCTTGGGACATGAGGATGCTCGCAGGTTCTATGCGGTGGATGCGCAGAGAGGTGCTTGTCAGACCGGGACGGCGGCGTGAAAGCTGGACCCCGCATTCCAGCTCCGGGAGTGATGGGGGTGTTGTATATTTGTACAAACCAGAGCTGCTGGGTGGAACGAAACAGCACTCTGGAGCATTATGACGGTGTACGGCGAACACAAGAGTGAACCATGTCTCATACAGTTGTAGGAGGGCCTCTCATGACACGCCGTCTTCTCCTTGCCGTTGTGGGTCTTGCTGCTGTTGCGGGAGCCTCGGTGCATGCGCAGTTACAGGTTGTCGTTGGAAATCCAAACAGCAGCAACTACATCTACTACGTGCCGTACTCGCAGTACTGTTACAGCAACTACTATGTGTATCCCCGCAAGCAGTACGTTGCTATCCTCTACTCAGGGTGGGCAATCCAGCAGGCTGGCGGTGTCCCTGGGCTTATCAGCCGTATAGAGTTCCAAGCCCATGGAGATCCATGGTATGGTCTGGGCACGTTGTGTCAGTTCACCAATAAAGGGCAGCAGTTCAGAGTGTATTTGGCTATCTCGCCGTATCCGAATTTCCCATACACAGCAACAACGTACCAGCAGCTCATCAGTGGGTCGGCACCGACGAATCTGCAAAACATTCAGCTTGTCTACGAAGGGACAGCCTTTACGCAGACCATTCCCGCAGGTCAGTGGGATGGCTTTACGCTGAACCCAGGCTACGTTTATACCGGCGGCAATTTGGTGGTGATCATCGAGTACACCAATCCCTGCAGTCAGGACTGCCCTACCTCGTACCCGGACTACCTGAGAGGCTACGGGCTATGGCGCAGCACGTATATCTATGAGGCTACTCCGTCTGAGCGGAATACACGGTACACGGTATTGGGGCTGTTCTACTGGTATTCATATTGCTACTCTGGGACGGAGTATGTCTACACAAGCTCTGCAGCGTATCCATATGACTACTACGGGCGTCCGAACATGCGGATGACGCTCCTTTTGGGCATTGAGGCATCGTTCCCGAACCAGGGTGATATTCTGCGGGCATCGGTCGACTACGATGGGTCGGCGCCCGACCGTCCGCGTCCGTCGCTGAGCTTCCGGCAGGCAACAGGGCATCGGTTGCGGCTGACGTACCGAATTATTGGTCCGTTGCCGAGCACAGACCCCGTCTACGTTGCTACCGATGGAGGGAATCCGAACGACACCATCATAGACATTACCGCTGGAAGCACGGGATTAGTCACACTGCCCATTACGAGTGCAAAGGGTCCCTATGCTGGCTCGAACGGTGCACTGGCGTTGGCATCAAAAGGTGCGCAGGGCGGGACGTATCGCCTCCAGGCCTCGTACCAGAATTTGACCACAGGGTATACGCAGGAGCCCATCTGGGAGAAGGAGTTTGTTATCGCATACGACAACGACCTGGCAGCTGAGGCAATCACTCTGCCGGTGCCATATCGCCCGCCCTCCTATACGCAGTACCCACAGGGCATTAACACCCCGGTGGAGGGGGTATTTAAGAACGTTGGGTTGAATGACATTACTGCCTTCCGGGCGATTGCGGAGATTCGCCGTGCATCGGACAACAGTGTCGTCTATCGGGACACGGTGTACTGGTCTGGAACTCTCCAGACAGGGCAGACGGCTACTATCCGGTTCAAACCCTTCAACACGATGGAGGTGGGAGACTACAAGGTCCGTCTCTGCGGTACGCTGTTGAATGCGCAGGACCAGCAAGCCTACAACGACTGTGTGCCGCGGGCGGGGACACCTGATTGGGTCTTCCGTATCCAGTACGACATTGAGCTGGCTTCGGTTGCGGTTGCCTATCCTACCAGTGGCAGCGTTATCTACGGCGGACGTCCCTTCCGTCCCATCGGAGTCTTCCAGAACAACGGGCTGACGGACATGAGCAATGTCCCGGTGCAGCTCATCATAACGCGGGTTTCCGATGGGCAGGTAGTTGCCAGTCAGTCGGCGTATGTGCCGGACATTCCTTCAACGTACCCGAACCAGGTTCCGTACACCTTCAATCCAGTGACGCTACCGACGGGCGACTATCGGGCGACAATTATCATCTACCATCCGCAAGATCCCGTGCGGGCAAACGATACCGCCCATGCGTTGTTCTCAGTGCAGGGACCGCTGTCGGGCACCTACACGATTGGGACTCTCTTTGCTGGGAACCCGCGCAACTTCAATACAATCCAGGATGCCATCAATGCGCTATACCAGCGTGGAGTCGGCGGACCGGTGGTGTTTGAGTTTACAGATGCCTACTATGAGGTTGGCGACGTTAACGTCAGCGCGCCAGCCATTGAGTTGCGCTCCATGATTTTGGGGGTCAATGCTCAGAACACGATCACGTTCCGTGCGTACGGGCAGCGGGCATTGCAGCGGGGCAGCGTCACCATCCGGCTCAAGAGCGGGATGGGGGTTGGGATCCTCATGGAGCAGAGCCTGCAGACGGGGAATCCTTATGCCGTGGTGCGGGACTTCCCAGAGCCACGGTACGCAAACTTCCCGGGCTACATCATTTTTGACGGTGGTCAGCAGAAGTCGTTGCGGTTTGAGTTAGAGGCGCCGGTGAGTCAGGGGCG
>VAPR01000397.1_pt1 | contig 28846 bp, 15 predicted proteins | sample 3380701 | NCBI WGS metagenome assembly VAPR01 (sample SAMN11536904, study PRJNA540576) | hot springs metagenome | isolation source: hot spring wet sediment | place: Spain: Lobios | collected 2014-01 | reverse complement strand
TGACTACCATCCCGTCGCTGACCGTCATCGTGCAAGAGGGTTGGGGTTTGGGAAACCACTGGATGATAGGGTTGCCTTGCTCATCGGTAGCGAAAGAGCCATCCGGGTTGCGTCGGGGGAGTCCCACCTCCACCAAACATTGACGACACACCCCTACAGGTTCCAAGCGAGGGTGATAGCAAAAGTGCGGGATGTCTATGCCCACCATCTTGGCGGCTTCTATGATGAGGGTTCCTTCAGGCACCTCAATGGTCTGCCCGTCAATAGTTACCCGCACCCTTCTGGCACCAGAAGGCAACTCCCGCCGACGCAGCCCCACTGTTGTGCCCGCTAAAATGTTCGCCGGGATTTCCTTCTCTAACGGCACTTTGCCCCAGAATGCTTTCACCAGTTCGTCCCACGACAAAAAACCAGCCATGCCTTTGTCACCTCATCTCGGACAACAGCATATGGCAACCGTCCAAATTTTATGACACAGTTTCCTTTACCCATTGAGAGGCGTCAACCCTGCAACCTCTTGCGCAAAGTGCGAGAACAGCCACTGCCCAGTTGCTAAGGAACAAACGGGGTGGGCATTTCGTCCAATCTTCAGCCCGATGGGCAACCAATCAAAAGGAGGCGAATGCCAATGCGACACTGGTTAGGCATTTCAATTGCCGCGTGCCTCTTGATCACGATTGTCACAACCGTTGCTATGCAACGACAGCAAACCTCCCCACCTACTTCTTCGCTGTCCCCATTTCTCCCTTCTCCTTTGGACACTCAAGTGTTTGGTCAAACCCGCTGGCTTGCCAAGACTCCCGTCGCCTTGAAAGTCGTCACGATAGATCGGCAGCGTCAACAACCTGTATCTGCCCTCGTCCAAGCCTCTCTTCGTTCTGACCGAGTAGTGGACACCTTCTCCCAACGCACGAACGCCAACGGCGTTGCCGATTTGCTGCTTCGCGCTCCTGACCAACCGGGCACCTACACGCTGCGCCTCTGGGTGCAGTCAGCGATCGGTAACGACCAAGTGGAAGTGCCCATCACTGTGGAAGAAGTGGGGCAAATTCTGCTGACGACCGATAAGCCTATTTACCAACCCGCTCAAACTATCCACATCCGCGCCCTTTGCTTGCGCAAGCCCGATTTGCATCCCATCGTTAATGCTTCGTGCGTGTTTGAGGTGCGCGACCCAAAGGGAAACCTTGTTTTTCGCACCACGGAACGCACTTCTCGCTTCGGCATCGCCGCTACTGAATTCCCCATCGCCGACGAAGTCACGATCGGCGAGTATCGCATCACCGCAACAGTTTATGGGGCGGAGGACGCAGGACGAGGGACGGAAAACAAAGGGCAAAAGATAGGGCAAAATGGGGAACGAGAGACCCAACAAACCTTGGAAGGTAAACACAACCCTCCCCAACCGAGCGGAGGAGCGTCCCATCCCTTAGCTGTTGCCGAACGGACTGTGCGCGTGGAACGGTATGTGTTGCCAAAGTTCAAAGTCACGGTTGAAACGGACAAGCGATTTTATCTGCCCGCTGAAACCTTGCGCGGCACCATCACAGCGGTTTACTTCTTCGGCAAACCTGTCAGCAACGGAGAAGTGGTAGTTCGGCTTAGCACCTTTGCTGCCGGCTGGCACGATCTTGCCGAACTCAAAGGCACCCTTAATCAACAAGGCACTTGGCAGTTTGAAACCCGCTTGCCCGAAAAGTTTGTCGGTTTGCCATTAGAGGGTGGCAAAGCCTTGCTGCGCGTAGAAGCCACCGTGACGGACAAAGCAGACCATTCAGAGCGCACAGCTGTCACTCTGCCCGTTAGCAGCCAACCCATTCAAATCGCTGTCGTTCCCGAAAGCCCCAACCTTAAACCCAACCTTCCTGTGCGCCTGTTTGTGGTGACCACTTATCCTGACGGCACCCCTGCTCAATGTCGGTTCACGATTAGGGGCAAAGTGGCAGGGGAAACGAGCACGCAATTTGCCGATAGCGGCATCACCGATACCACAGGGATTGGCGAAGCGATGGTAACCGCCAAGTTGCCCGCATGGGTTCGGGAACAGCAGCGAGTGGGCGGTTTTGGCGCCCCACCTCGCTTCGCTCGCCCTGCACTCTTGCCAGTTTCAGCAGACGATAGCGAACCCACTGTGCCTCTCGAAGTTACGGTGTCCGTAACAGACGAAAAAGGACATCGCGCCGAAGCGACCCATTCCCTCTCCCTCGCTGCAACGGAAGAATCCGTTCTGCTGCGCGTGAGCAAATCCGTCGCCAAAGTTGGCGAAACGCTCGTCCTTGACATCCTCACCTCGTCCCCTGTCCCTCGTCCCTCTGCTCCTGTTTTCGTAGATGCAATTGTCAATCGCCAAACCGTGCTCACGAAAACCGTAGAAGTGCAAAAGGGGCGAGGCACCCTCTCCTTGCCCTTGACACCTGATCTAACAGGCACTCTGGTGCTGCACGCTTACCGCATCACTGCGGGTGGCGACATCGTGCGGGACACAAAAGTGGTCATCGTAGAACCCGCCAACGCCTTGGCAATCAAGGTCACTGCAGACAAGGACACCTATCGCCCCGGTGACCAAGCGCAGCTGCGTTTCCGCGTTGCTGACCAATCAGGGCGACCCACTGTCGCTGCATTGGGCATTACGGTCGTGGACGAGAGTGTGTTTGCGCTGACCGAAATGCAGCCGGGGTTGGAACGCCTCTACTTTGCTCTGGAGCGAGAACTTTTGACCCCTCGCTACGAAGTGCACGGTTGGGAACTGCAACCTGTGTTGCTACGCCGAGAAGAAGAACGCACTGGCAGCGAAATCACCCGAACACAACGGATGGCACAAGTGTTGTTGGCAGCCGCAGCGCCAACGGCTTTGCACACTTTGCGCGTGAGCACTTACGAGCGCAAGCAGCAAGAAGTCAACGAACGCTGGCAAAAGTTTTTGGAAGACGCAGCGGTTCGAATCCGCAAAGCATTGGAAGCCTACCGACAAGCGAAAGGACGCTACCCATTGCCCGATGAAGCCCTTCGCGAGTTAGTAGCCGAGCGATTGCTGACCGAACGAGACATCCGCGACCCCTTGGGCAACCCTTATCAGCTGCAAGCCCTTGACAACTTCCGCTTTGGCTTCCGACTCATCAGCGCTGGGTTAGACGGCAAGTTTGAAACCGACGACGATTTCATCGTGTTCGCTACAGGACAAGGGCGCGGGCAACAGGTTCGGGGTATCCGCAGGAGAGATATGGTTTTCACCGATGGTGTCGCCTTACTTGGTGCTGCCCCAGCAGGACCTATGGTAGCACGCGCGCTCCCTCTTGCCGAAGGGCTTGCTAAAGAAGCCGCACCAGCATCCGCCTCGCCCGAAGAAGTTCGGGTTCGCCAATTTTTCCCAGAAACGCTGTTCGTGCAACCCCAGTTGATCACCAACGAGCGGGGCGAAGGGCAATTGACCGTTCCTCTTGCCGACAGCATTACCACTTGGCGGCTCACCGCATTGGGCAGTTCGGCAACAGGGCTTTTGGGCTCCACAACTTTCCCCCTTCGCGTGTTCCAAGACTTTTTTGTGGACATTGACTTGCCTGTTGCCTTCACGCAAGGCGATGAAGTGGCGATGCCTGTCGCCCTTTACAACTACTTGGCGAAATCTCAAACCGTGCGCCTACGGCTGGAAGTTGGGAGCGGTTTTGAAGTTTTAGACGAGCGGGAGAAAACGGTTCGGTTGCAACCCAACGAAGTGACCGCTGTTCGCTTCCGACTCCGAGCCAGCCAAATCGGCTCGCACCCCATCACCGTTTACGCCTACGGCGATGCCATGAGCGACGCTATCAAGCGCACCGCAACGGTCCTACCCGACGGCAAAGAGATGTGGCGAACAATCAGCGACCAACTGATGGGACGGGGAGCGAAGGACGGGGAACGAGTGGAGCGAACGATTGCTGTGAACATCCCTCGGGAAGCGATTGATGGGGCGCACAAATTGCTGGTGCGAGTTTACGCAGGTGCTTTCTCGCAAGTGTTGGACGGCTTGGAAAACTTGCTGCGGATGCCTTTCGGCTGCTTTGAGCAAACCTCCAGCGTTTCCTACCCAAATGTTTTGGTGCTGCGATACCTAAAGCGCACAGGCAAGGCACAACCCGAAACGGAAATGAAAGCCCGCCACTTCATCACCATCGGTTATCAGCGGCTCCTGACTTTCGAAGTGCCCGGCGGCGGCTTCAGCTGGTTTGGCGATCCACCTGCTAACAAAGTGCTCACTGCTTACGGTTTGCTGCAGTTCAGCGACATGAGTCGCGTCCACGATGTGGATCCCGCTTTGCTCGTCCGCACTATCCAATGGCTCATCAGCAAGCAAAACCCCGATGGCTCATGGGAACCTGACAAGGGCGGCATCGCCGAAGGCGCAATTAACCGCCAAACCGATTTCCTGCGGACAACCGCTTACATCGCTTGGGCAATCAGCGAAGCAACTCAAGTCCTCAGGAACGAAGAGCAAGCAAAGCCAGCACTGCAAAAGGCTATCAGCTACTTGACAAAACATGGGCACAAAGCCGATGAAGCCTACGCCCTCGCACTGGTGCTCAACGCAGCGATCAGCGCCAAAGCAGTTGGCGTTGCCGTTGACGCCAATTTCGTTGACCGCGTGGCGCGAGAGTTGGTGGGCATGGTCAAAGAAAGCGACGAAATAGCATTTTGGGAGAGCAAAGCCCCAACACCTTTCTTTGGGCGCGGCACAAGCGGCGATTTAGAAACCACTGCATTGGCAACTTACGCCCTAATCCACCACGGCGGTTTCGCCCCTTTGGTGGGCAAAGCGCTGACCTACTTGGTGCGCAATAAGGACGCCTTCGGAACTTGGCAAACCACTCAAGCCACCATTTGGGCACTCAAGTCCTTCCTCGCAGTGAGCGAACGCGGCGCAGGTGTCGCCGAAGGCACTTTGACCGTGCGGGTGAACGGTGAACCCGTCGCCGAATGGCATGTCACGACCGACAACGCGGACATCGTGCGCATGGTGGACGCTACGAAGGTTGTCAAGGAAGGCAAAAACGAAGTAACCCTTTCGTTCAGCGGTAAAGGTAGCCTGCTCTACCAAGTGAGCGCCCGCTTCTACTTGCCTTGGGACTTGGTGCCTCCCGAACGCGACGAACCGCTACAAGTGCAAGTGAACTACGACCGAACAGAATTGTTGACCAACGAAATCGTAACTTGCCAAGTGCGGGTCACCAACCGCCGACCAATGGCAGCGCAGATGGTCATCGTGGACATCGGCATCCCACCGGGCTTTGAAGTGATGCGGGACGATTTGGTTGCTTTGGTGGAGAAGAAGGTGCTCCAGCGGTTTGAACTAACGCCGCGCCAAGTCATTTGCTACTTAGACCGTATCAACGGTGGGGCAACTGTGGGGTGGCAGTTCCGCCTGCGCGCCAAAATGCCTGTCCGAGCCAAAACCGGACGCACGACGGCTTACGAATACTACGCCCCACAAGAAACGAGCGTCTCAGCTCCTATCCGCTTGATAGCGCATTAAGCCCAAAACTTGAACCAGGAAGGTGCGTCTCCCAACGAACTGAAAATCGGCGCATCAGGAGATATGCCCTTAATCCAAGTAACAGCGTCAGCCGCATCCAAATTTCGCCAACAGAGCAAATTAACTTGGACAACCTTGGCAATCGCAAAGGGCATACTCAGGATAAACTTTTGCCAACAACCCGTCCATTCGGTGAGCCGCATCCAAGCTATCGCTACCACAAACTCCCTCTCTCCATCCGCAAGGTGAGAGAGAACAACCTTGCCTGCATCCGCTTCCCGAAACCCAAACCTTAGCACCTCTCGCTCCAACCACCCCCCTTAAGCCGTTGGAGAACTTTCCTCGCTTCCTCCAACTGCCCCTATCCTTCAACACCTGCGCAACCAACGAGTGCCACCAAACCTTTGCCTTGGAAGCATATGGGTAACGCTTCGCAGACAATACAGCCCTTTGAGAGCTTGTCTCCTCTCAAATGATGCGGAGCAATGGCACAATCGTGGTGTCGGAGGTGGGCAACAGCCATATGGCGAAAGGAAAACCGAAAGGCGCCGTCATTGTGAAGCAAGGACGGGAAGAAGCCGTTCAACGCCGTCACCCTTGGCTCTTCAGTGGCTCCGTTGCCAGAGTGGAAGGGCAAGTGCAACCCGGTGATGTTGTAGATGTGTTGAGCCATGATGGCACCTGGATGGCGCGGGGGTTTGTCAATCCTCAATCAGAAGTGCCTGTTCGCATTGCTACTTGGGACCCCAACGAGGCACTGGACGACGAATGGCTCTGGAAGCGGTTGAGCAATGCTTGGCAGCGACGGATGGATCTGGGCATCCCCGAAGAAACTAATGCTTTCCGATTGGTCTACGCCGAAAGCGATTTTTTGCCCGGACTTATTGCTGACTGCTACGCCGACTTCATTGTGGTGCAACTTTACACCCCAGCAATGGATCAGCAGCGGGACCCCCTTGTGAGCATGTTTCGAGACTTGGTTCACCCAAGCGGGATTTTTGAGCGGGGAGATATGGACACGAGGCTACGTGAGAAACTGTTGCCTCGGGTTGCTCCTCTTTGGGGCGAACCGCCACCCGAACGATTACTCATCTCCGAACATGGGTTGAAATTCTGGGTGGATGTTTGGCGAGGGCACAAGACAGGGTTTTATTTGGACCAACGGGACAACCGCTTCCGAACAGCCCGCTACTTAAAAGGAGAGCGAGTCCTTAACGCCTTTTCCTACACAGGTAGTTTTGCCATTTACGCCTTGCGGGTTGGTGCCAAAGAGGTTATCAACCTGGACACCTCCGCCGAAGCGCTGCGATTAGCGGAAGAGAACGCCGCCCTCAACGGATTTGCTGAACGCGTGCGATCCATAGAAGGAAACGCTTTTCAAGTGCTTCGCCACTTCCGGGACACGGGGCAGCAATTCGATGCGATCGTGCTTGATCCTCCTCGCTTTGCTCCGACCAAAGCGGTGCTGGAAAACGCTCTGCGTGGCTACAAGGACATCAACTGGTTGGCAATGCGGCTGCTCAAGCCTGGTGGCTACCTTATCACCTTCTCTTGCTCAGGCATGGTCACTCCCGAACTGTTTCAGCAAGTGATTTTTGCTGCCGCAATAGATGCGGGGCGGGAAGTAGCGATTGTGGAACGCTTGGGGCAAAGTCGCGACCACCCTGTCTTAGTCACTTTTCCCGAGTCCGAATACCTCAAAGGGTTCGTCCTCGCTGTTCTATAACGCAGCGAATCATTCGAGGAAGGGTTCGGTAATGGCCTTTGCCTGCCCTAATACTTGCTTGCGCAAAATCTTTTGGTCGGGCAAGCAGTAGATATAGACGCTGTCGTGCTCTTCGTCAATTAGATCCTGCAGCCCCACCTTGATGCGTTCCAGTTGGCTTTCTGACAGTTCTCCCTCAAAAGCGCTGTTTTGGACCCAAATGAGGAAGCGACGCAGGAACTGACAAACCTTCGCTACCCGGGCTTGTTCTACATCGTAGACGATGATCACATACATGTGACCCCACCTCAAACCGAAATCGTTCGGTCAATTCGAAAGGGCGCACGCTAATGTGTACTCAAAAACTCTTTGGGCAACTCACTTGCCCAGCTTGAGAAGAAGGGACTCGCTCTGCCACTACTTCTTCAGGCACTCTCTCGACAGAATGAACCAACAAGCATTCGCCGAAGCATAGCGAAGGACGGCAGCCCGCACCAAGCGCAAGGACTCCTGAACTTTACGCTATTCGTCACGGAAAGGCGTAGTGATAGCAATTTCGCCTATTAGGTGTGTTGACTTCAGTTATTCGTTAAGCAAAAGGCACATACCAATCCTTTTTGCCAACGAGAGACAATTTGAAACGCTTGCTTCACGGTCATCGTTCACCACCATGCTTTCAGCGGCTTATACGGCTCCATGCCAATTAGGTGCTTGATGAGTTTGTAAGCTTCCAGCCGGATCAGTTGCCGATAGGACACTTTTCGCTTCAACTGCCGATGCTCTATAGTGGTTTGCAGTGTTTCTTCCATCTCTCGCACAAATTTTTTGCGGGCTTCATCAGTCAAGTAAACCCCTCGGGCTTCGCCAACGCTGTGGAAGTCGCTTTCGCCAATCATGCCTTTATTGATCACCCGAAAAACCAAGCGATCAACGATGAGGGGCTTGAAAATTTCCGCGAGGTCCAACGCCAACGAGAAGCGCCGCTGAGAGGGTTCGTGCAAGTAACTGACCGTAGGGTTGAGTTGAGTGACATACAGTTCCGAAAGCACTGCTGTGTAGAGAAGGGTGTTGCCAAACGAGAGCAAAGCGTTGACCATGTTATCAGGGGGTCGGCGCACCCGCTTTTCAAAGGGTTGCTCTAAATCCAGAATTTCGTTGAAGGCTTGGTAGTAAGCCTCTCGGGCGCGCCCTTCCTCACTCATCAACTGGGCAATCGTGTTGCAATCAACCAGCCGTTGCAAAGCAGCGTCTACGACTGCCAACGCTTCGTCCACCGCTTTGCCTCGGTTGCTGTAATAGATGAGGTTCCGACGGATGTGGAACAACGCTCCTTCTACAAAGGCTTGGGCAATAACGAAACGCTTTGCGGGGTCTAAGTAGTGTTCCACCTGCCGCACCAACAGGTGCCCGCTGACATTCCCCTCCCGTGGATAGAAACTGCCCGAGTAGAAGCCGTAGTGGTTGAAGAAGTGAACGACCACCTCGTTTTGAGCAAGGAAAACCAACAGTTTGGTGTTCAGGTCAATCTCACCGAACAGGTAGAGATCGCGAACATCCTCAATGGGAATGGGTGTCCTCTGGATTTGACCGTCGTCATCCTCCTGCTCCAAGTAAAGGGTGTTTTGCCGTCGTCGCAAGCGACCGCTGCGAAAGATGTAGTAACTGCGGGACATAGAGCACCACCTTACAACATCTCCCCAGCGTTTTTAAGAAAAAGGCTCTCAACTCTTAGCCGAAGCAAAATCCGCTTGCTTTCAAGGCGTTTAGCAATAGACTCGCTGCTGCAACGAAGCCTTCCGCTTAGCTTAAAGAAGCGCCCCTTTCCCACTTTGAAACCTTATCGCTGCAACGAATTCATTTAGGAAGAGAACATGTGGCTGGCGAGAGTCTCCTCAACCCCAACACAACTCACAGTAGGCACAGGAGCGGCAGATGGGCATGAAGTCCACCGTTGGGGGCGATGGAAGGGATTCTACAACATGAATTTCCCGCAAGGCGTCTATGACCTGCTGCTCCAAATCAGGTGTTAGGCGCACTTCTTCGCGACGCCGTTCCTTAGGGAAACGCAGTTCCCCCACCAGTTCCCCAGCCCCTAAGCGCTTCAGGTAAAAAAGGTAGTAAGCGATTTGCAACCGAGCGGCATCAATCAGTTTTCGAGAGTGTTTCACCTCCAAAACTTTGTCTTCTCCTTCCAAAAAGTCCACTTTGATCAGGTTGTCAATCAAGATTTCGTGGCGAGGCAGATCGGGGTAAGCCCGTTCGTGGAGCAACCGCCCCAAAGCGACTCGTTCTGACAACGGCTCCATGCGGATCCCTTTAGCGTAAAGCCATAACTTTCTCGGGCAAACCACCCAATAGTTGACCTTAATGCCATTGGTGCGTAGGGTCTCAAATTCCTCGTCAGTTAAGATTTCAGAGAAACTGGGCATCCAGATCCACCTCTTTGGGCAACAAGCCCAAGTCAGGATCATACGATGCATCCGCCATCAAAATCTTTTCCTTCAATTGGGTCAGTCGTCCTGCCTTTTTAAGCAATTGATAAGTTCCAATCGGGACAGGAACCAACAGTTGAGTTGCCAGCAAGTAATGCTTCTGTTCCCAGTGATGCCGGAACTCCTCATAAAAGCGACGAGGGAGAATTTCCACGCTCTGGAACAACCCGTAAAACTCATCTTTACCCTCTGGAGCGGAATGCAACGGGTGCAAGGAATGCAGCACTTGTTGAAACGAAGACCTTGCTTGCTCGAATCGCTTGCTTTCCTTTTCCGTCCAGCCGCTTTGATACACCTGCTGCACCCACTGGGTCATTGCTTCGATAGTGAGGGGTGCCCCATCTTCAGGGGCATTCTCCAAAGTGGCAGTTACTCTTTCCAAGTCGTAGACATACTGAAGCCGATCCTCGTCAAACTGCTTTGCCACATGGATTTCTACGCCATCGGGGTGCTCTCCGTAGCGGTTCACCCGACCAAGGCGTTGGAGCAAATCGTCAACAGGTGCTATTTCTGTGAAGATAGTGTCAAAACTGATGTCCAGCGACACCTCCACAACTTGGGTTGCTACCAATACCCGAACATCTGTGCTCTGCTTTCCACGCAGCGATTGGATGATGGCCTGCTCCTTGGCTACCCGATCCCGACGGGTGAAACGGCTGTGCAACAAATGCACTCCTTCTACTTTTTCCCGCAGCTGACGATAAAGCTCCTGTGCTTGAGCCACTCGGTTGGCAACAACCAAAACTCGTTGACCAGCATTGGCGGATTGAACAATTAAGGGCAATAATTCCTCCAGTGTTCTGTCGTGCCATCGCAGCCAGTGGCGCACTTGACTGATGAAGCGGCGAGTCCAATCGTCGGTTTCCTCTGTTCGCAGTGAAAACTCAGGGATCGTCTCCCCTACGGCTTCCGTTAGTAGGTTTTTCAAGAATTGTGGGAAAGTGGCGCTCATAAACAGGAAGCGTCCGCCAAGTTGCTTCATCACCCGCACCATTTCAGCGATCAAAGCAACCACATGAGCATCGTATGCGTGGATCTCATCAAAAATGAAAACTCCACCAACCATTTCGCTAACGCCAATTTCAAAGCGAGGGATGCCGAAAAGCCACTTGAGCAGTTGAAAGGGTGTTGCTACCTTGATGGGCTTGTGTGCCAATCGGTTAACTTCTACCTCTTCTCTCGCTTTAGTGTAGGCTGCTTCGTATTCACCTGCTTGCTCAAAGTAATCTTGGAAGGCGTAGTCTAATGCACGGGCATGCAAAACAGCTACATTTTCGCCGCCAAATAACTCTTGCAGCGTGTCCGCCATCGCTTCTATGCTGGCTTGATAGGGAAGCAAGTAAAAAACCCGTTCACCCCCTTTGCGATTGCGAAGAGCCCAACTCACTGCTGCGAAGGTCTTCCCAGATCCCGTGGGGGCTTCTAAAAAGGCAGTCCCTGTGTTCTGACCGACTTGCTGCTGAAAAGGGCGAAGGGGAGGGAGTTTGGGAGAAGGCAACTCAACTTTGAACTCTGTCACTCCAGCGCTAACGGCATGGTCTGTAGCCATCAACCAACCTCGAGTGAGTAAGAACGCCAACGCCTCGCGATCGCTCAACGCTGACCGCTCTGCAAGGGTCTGTTTCAGGCGCTCTATAAAATGCCACGGCAAAGGTATTTCTTGAGGTTGCGACGGAAGACTGAAACCAGATAGTTCTGGTTGCCTTGAGCAAAAGTCTTGCAGCCATTCCCAAAAAGGCTGCAATTCCTCAAGCCTTTGGAGAAAGTTTCGTTGAACTTCCTCAAGGATTTCTGGAATTGGCATTGAAACCCAGCCAGCGTTTCGACACAATTGGTTGTCCTGCAGATCCCGATGATGGGTTAACACGGCTGCTGCCGTTAGCTCTTTGATGCTCTCTTCTTGGAACCCGCTGGCGAGGAGGATAGCTGTTGACAATACTTCATGGCGAAACTCCCAACGGTGTTTTCGGTTTTCAAGGGTTCGCTGAAACCCAACCGCAATCTTCCCCCAATCGTGGGCTAAAGCTGACAATACAAGCGATTGGGCAATGCGATCGGCCAAATCTGGGCCAACTACATCATCCCAATGGCAGCGATAGGCGGAGGCAATAGTTTGCGCATAATTGGCGACCGATCGCAAGTGCTCTGCGAGAGAAACCGGCTGTTCACCGGATTTGGCTAACGGGTTCTTCAGCACCATGAAGGACCCACTCCTTCCGATAGATAGGTGCGATCGTGCCTTTTTCTGTGTCTCGGATAAGCCACCCATCAGCTCTCTGCAGCCTACTCGGTTGGTGGCAATCCACCACGCCAAAGATGTGTTTCCTTAAGGGTTGGCGCTGCGGCTCGTCTGTGAAAGCAACAGGGAGGCTGTGTAACCACGCTGTTACATTGTTCTGGGAGATCAACTCCCAGGGGAGCAACACGCCGCTAACTTCACCTTCTGAGACCGGCTTCAAAAGAACACGCTGTATAGATTCTACTCCCGCTACATCTTGCGTTCGCCCCAGCAAAAGGGTGTAGCGAGGTCGGAGAAAAACTGCTTCCCATTCTGGAGGCAAGTAAAGGTAAAGCCTTGGTGAGAGCAAAAATTCACGCTGCAAGACATTTCGGGTTACAAAGCGAGGGGATTCATGAGGTTTGGGGCGCTCCACTGTCAAGATAGCTTCCAAGTCCGTTGCTTTGCTTTCGTATTCGAAGCGATACGCTAACCAGTCCAACTCTTGAGGCACAATCCATCGTCCTGCTGCAGCAGAGAGCAGCCCGTAGATTGTGGACAAAGGTGGAACGGGCAAAGTTAGTTGGTGCCCAACAAAAGGAGGCACCCGAAAGGAAGCCGTGTAAGCTGTCAGAATGATGCGAACAGCCTCCAACATTTTATCCCTCCTTTAACCTCCACCGACCAGCAGCAGCCCTTCAGATACCAAGTCTAACCTACTAAGACAGAAGGAGTCGGCTTCCTCTTCCGAAACTTCAGGGGGCAGGTGTGTTTGAAGAGTTCTCATCACCTTCGCCCCTTTGGAGACTTTCACAGCCCGTATTGTTGAAACACCGACTCTACCGCTTTAGCCGCTCGTTCCAGCGCTTGCTGCGGAGTAGCTGAAATGTCAATGCACTGGCTGAAAATCTCCTCGCTGCGAAACGCTGCCAGCACTTCTTCTTCGTTTGCCAGCACAGTTGGGCGACAGCCGAAGAAGAGTGCTTTCCCTCCCTCAGGGGTTAATAAGCGGTCTTTGTAATCGCTCAAGATAGAACGCAGCCTTGCCAGATTCAGCCGCACGCGCTCGTTGTTTTCGTCCGGTTCAAATAGTCGTTGGAAAGGTGCGTTGCCTCCATCGAGGAAACCGACAAGGACACAGACGGGTGAAACATCGGAAAGGTTTCGAGCGAGATGAGCACCGCCACGCAGACGAGCGAGGGCAAGGACCACTTGTCGCACCCGTTCAACCCGCTTTTCCCTTGGCAACCGATAAACCCGACGGTTATCACCTTGCGTTTCCACTTGTTCGAGTTCTCCTTTATGGTCTTGCAAGATGTCTTCCGATAAGTCATACATCTCGCCAACTTCAAACCGACCCACATCGCTCAGTGAAATGGTGAAAGTGCCTTGAAGGTAAGTTGTGTAGTGTTCGGATTCAAAGGGGATAATGTCCGTTCCGGGTGGCAAATTGCGAGAGAAGTGACCAAAGTCTGATTCAATGACATTGGGCAGGATAGAGATGAGGAGGCTGTTCTTGAGAGGGGAAATCCGGCGGTAAGTCCCTGTTGCCCCTTCGGTTGCCTCTTCTCCCTCCTCAGCAGCCCTGCGACCTCGGCGAGCCCGCTTGCGGGCTGCCATGTAGCCAAATAAATCGTCTTCCTCGTAGGCGATCGGGTCACCCTTTGTGTAAGCGCTCTTCGCTTCACGGGTCACCTCACTGGGTGTCCATCCGAAATCCGCATAAAGAACCTCTCGCCACCAACGCCGCCATGCTTGCCCAGAAACATAGGGGTAGCGGAGTCGCCCTATGCGGATTTGTTTGACGACAATCGCGTTTTCCACTCTTCGCCCTTCAGCCTGCCCCGCATTGTTGAGGGCAGCTCCGTTTGCTTCAACAAGCACAGCGCCTGTCAGCGTAGGATACGCCATCTTGTTTCACCTCCCAAAAGCTTCAGGCTCAATTCCTTCCTCTCCAACGGCAACTTCTTCTTCCTCAGGCAAGACTTCTTTTGCCTGCTCAAAGAGGAAAGCCAAAAGGTAATCCCGCAACAGCCAGAGACGCTGGCGGTCATCAATGGGCGCAAGGAAAACAAAATCAGCGAAACTCATAGCCCCTCTCTGAACTGCCCTGAGATAAACGCCACGAATGCGTTCGCTGGTGCGAGCTGTCTGTAAATCCCCGATCCACCGCGACAAGTTCGGCAATTGGTCGCAAAGTCGTTTGCCAATCTGCTGAATCCGCAGCAAGATCTCGTCGGGCTCTTGCGGAGATTCAGGTATGGGCGAAGGAAATTCCTCTCCCCGTTCCTGGCAGTATTGCCACTCATAAATCACTGCAAGCAAAACATCTCGCACTTCACCGGCTGCCCCATAGTCGTTGGGTGGTAGTAGAAAGTAAAACTCGTCGTGATTTAACCATCCCTTACGGACAAAGCTCAACAAGATTGGGAAAAGGTCACCCCGATCCGCTTGCCGCAACTGCATAACATACTTTTTAGCGTCGTCACTTTGGGCGATAGTCTTTCCCAGTCTCTCCAAAATTGCCAACTTGTTAGCAGGCATCTTGCGCACCTCCTGAAGGTAAAGGCGATGCCCCACCCAACCACCAACAAGTTTCGGCGTCTCACTATCAAGAGACATCCCTATGATGCTCTCACTTTGAACAAGCCTGTCAGCAACCGATTGGACGAACCGAATGCGAGCCTTTCGCTCATCCCCATCTAAGTGTTTGGGGACTTGCAGCAATTCTTGCCGAAAGCGTTGGAATGCACTTGGTGAGGCTAATTGCAACTTGGCGAAGAAAATCAGCAAAGCATTGGGGATAGGTAAGGCTTGCACATAGCCTCCTCGGTTGTCATTGGAGAAGAGGTATGCCACTGTGGGAAGTGGGTTGAGGTAAATTGTGCGCAGTTGATCCCCGAGCTGCTCCAACAAGGTGCACAGAAGGTAAAGCACTGTGCCTGCGTTCCCTGCCGTTTCCCAAGCGCTGAAGAAATCTAATGCTTCGTTGGCAGCAATCGCACGATCAAAATGCTGCCAACCATAAGTCTGTGCAATTTTAGCGACAATCGGTAATGCTTGGGTGTGGAGGAACCAGAGTCGATTGTAAACCCCTGTGCGCATTACTGAGCATGGGAGAAACCGGACTGCTAAAGCACATAAACCGCAGATCTGTGTGCCGTAGCTGAGGGCGGGGTAGAAGTTGACAATGCCTACCAGAAGTGGCATTTTGTCTCCACGCACTAACGCCATAGCCTCTTTGGGACGCCGTTCGCCACAGCAAAAGCAAACTGCTTCTCCCCCGTCGCTTTGAAGACACTGTTGGGCGCGAGCGAGGTCGTTTTCTATTGCTTCACTGAACTTCCGCCGCACATTGGCTGCTTTTTCTTCCACCGAAGTCCCCTTCCAGTTGGAAGGGTTCACCAGCTCGCTGTTAGGAAAGAGTTGGGACAACTGGCTTTTGGCGAATGATTTACCCACTCCAATACCCAAAGCTTGATCGCTAAGTAGGATGCGCTTCAGTTCATTAACGGCTAACCTCAAGTGCTCAGGACCCAACTCTTCTAAGCTTTGCACTCCTGCTTTTGCTGCCAACGCTGCTAAGCCTGCATCCACAAAGGGATGTCCTGTCCAATGCACTCTTGCCATCCCTCCTCACCTCGCAGAGTGATCAAAAATGAGGATTTCGCCGGTTGTAGGGGAGTCGTAGAACAGGCGGCGGGCTTTGCCGTGCAAGGCATGGGCAACGGCAAGGTAAAGCCAAATGGGTGCCTGCCCCGTTAGCACTACATCGTTGCCCTCTCCTGCTAACTCCTTTGCCAGTTCCAGATAAACTGGCAACTCATCCACCCTTGATACCTCCCCGTAGAGGGTCCTCAGGTCTATAACCACCCGCTGTCCCCAAAGCGCACGCTCGGAACTTGCGTTAAGACACGCTTTAATTTTGTCACAAATCTCTTTTGCCCGTTGCTCTATGTTTTGTGGCGAAGCCGCTTGCTCCCGCATTCCACAGTGGGCGACATCGTTGCGTAGTTGGGTTAACTGGTCCCAGATTTGCGCAATCTCATTCGCTTTGGGCAAATGAGCAAACCAATCGGGCACCTCTACTTGCTCTCGCCATTTCCGAGCAGCCTCGTTCAACGCCCTTTCAATTTCTTCACGGAACTCTCTACTGAGCCAATTTCCTTCTCCTCGCTGCAAGATGACCCAACTAACCAACCATTCACGAGCGAGAGTAACGGTTTGCATGACTAATCCCTTTCGGAGATAGTGCTCAATAAGGAACAGTTGCTTGCGCAAGTTTTCTTTATCTAAGCGATTTGGTTCACAGTGGGCGAAGCGGTCAACTTCTGCTTTCACTTGATCCAAGATGATAGCAAAGGGGGGTGCCCACTTTTCGGCTTCTGCTCTGGCTTCTTCCAACTTTGGCAAGAGTCTATAAGCAGCACCCATAACATCTCTTGGACGAGCCAAGTGCAAAGCGCTGGAAAGGCTTGCAAGTTGTCCTGCAACAGTTTGCAAAAGTCGGGGCAAAGACTCGCCACTGCGTTCTCTCCAAGCCCGGCTGTGGGTCTGCTTTAGTCGCTCTGACAAAATTTTGGCGTCGCTGCGCAAAAGAAAGGATTCGGCACCGCTGAGCCAATCCAACAAATCCAACAGCGGCGTGAGATCAAAAATGGGGGCACGGTTTTGCTCATCGCGCGCCTCAAATGCACCATAAAGGAGGTGTTGAATGGTCACTCTTTTCGTCCGCCGCAAGTAGGCAGCAACCGTGAAAACGATCAGCGGGAGGGAGCGAAAGGCGTGGGTGACATCCAACAAGATCGTTTCGTTTTCCTGAACGGCATTTGCGCAGCGATCAAAAATCTCCCACAACTCTGCTTCCGCTTTGCCTTCAGGGATATCCACAGGATGCACCTTATCACCAAGGCGACTTTGCAGGTCTCGAAAATTGCGATGCTCCCTAACCTGAGGCGTCACGAAAACAATCAGTTCGTCCACACCGAAAAGGTGAGCGATCGCTTCGGGAAACAGGTGAGTTTCATATTGCTGATCCTGCCAAACATAGGTGACTGGCTTGTAATCCCCAGTGCCTAAGAAGGTAAGGGCTTTCATCAAAGGTTTGCACCTCCACCCACAAAACTTATATCGTCAATCTCCCTTGTGCCTGAGTCGTTCTGCCTAAACGCTTTTGGGGCAGTTGACCTATTCAGCGGCTAAATTAGGTTGCCAGTAGCCGTAGCTTGCCGAGGTTTTAGCGCCTATACCTACCAAGCAAATACTTTTGTTGCAGCAAGGCTTTAACCAAATCATTGAACTAATAGGAGCGCAAGCAATCAGTTTCTCAGGCTCCCATACTGACCAGTTCCGTTTTTGTGAACCGGCAAAAGCGCCTCAGATCAGGCATCAGGTCACCATAGCAGACAACCCGGTGCCATCCACGCCAGTTCTGCCAAAGTCGCTCCAAGTCGCCATCCACTGTAACTACGATTTGCGTTCGGCATCCTCTCTCGGAGTCAGGAGTTTCCACAATGGTTCCAGTGAAGACAAGGAGCGTTCCCACTCCGTCAGAGGCGCCAACCGTGACTTTCTGACCAACTCGCATGAAGACTTGCGGGACAACTCCTTCTTGTCGCTCCATAATGCTTCGAAGGCGATATCGCGCTGGCTTACCTCTCAAACCATCCATCATGGTCGTCCCTAAGCAGTGGGCTAAGATGACGCCGTTTTTGGAGAGGTCTATGGTTGGGTTGGCGATGAAACTGGGTCGTCCTGACAGACCTTGGAAGATGATGAAAACGATGGCGCTCAAAAAATCCGATTCACAGATCCCACCAAAGCCTGTGTTGTTCAGCTGGCAGAAGCCGATACACGGATAAGCAGGCAACTGTCGCCACATTGTCCCAAAGCAGTCCACCATCAAGACAGTTGCTTCCTCTTCGTCCAAAAGGCGTTGGAACGCCAATGCCAACTTACACGAGCGGATAATCTCCTCCCGCGATGGTTCCACAACTTTCTCGGCACCTGCAATCCAGCGCTTCGCTTCAGCGAATGCTTCCGCATCGGGAACGGACTGATAAAGTTGGAGCACTCGCTCTCGCTCTATTGCCTTGTATTCAGTGCCGAATCGTTCCTTGACCGCTTGGGCAAGAGCAGTTTGAGGGCGAGCAGTGATATCTAAGATTTTTGCCTCCCTCAGGTGATGGATGGCTCGGAAAGGGCGAATCGCTGTTGCCAGTTGCGACAAGTCACTGGACAAAATGCAATCAAACAACTCACCCTCCGGCTGGCTGCGCAGTCGTCCAAACCAAGCCCATTCATGCCCAGAGTAGGGAGCAGCAAAGAGCATTGTTGGGCGTCGCCACTTCAACACTTCTCGCAAAATTGCTCCGATGCCCATGGATAAGTGAATCAACAAGATGCCATCTGCTGCTTTCAACTCCTCCTCCCATCGGTTAACCTGTTCAGGGGTAGTAACCAACGCATTGACCGTAAAGTCCACATCAGCAAATTCCTCTTTCATCCGCCTAAACATCCCTTCATAACGGTCCCGTTCTGCCTTCAAGTCCAAAAGGGGAGTCGGCCAGTGGGCTTGAGGTGTTCCCAAGTAAAGTTTTGCGACTTTCACCTTGGAGCGGCGACTTCCGGGGCTGATCAGTCTGCTTTTGGAGACTTGAACAGTGTTGGAAGCCATTACGAAGGGGGGAAACGAAGCAATTGTTGCTGCTGCCATCATTCGCTGCAAAAACCAGCGCCGCTTCACCCTCTCTGTCATTTCCCTCTCCCCCTTTGAGCACAGAAGCGTGAAACCAACTGACCAGTCGTAATGATACCGTTAAGGCAGTTGAGTGTCAAGACCTCTACTTTCCCTTGTATAGCCGCTGCCCTTAGTCGGGCTGAAAGGCGAAGAAAGATTTGAGATTGACAACCGGCTTCTACCTCGACAAAGTCCAAGGGAAGGTTAACCCCCATCCTGCGCTGAGCCTACTCTCTTCACGGACGTGTTGACAAGTAGAACCAATAGCATGCTGCTGGAACGCTTGTTTGGTTGAAGCAATTTTCGTTCATTAGCGGGTAAATGGCGAAGTCAATATACTGCTCGTAGACGGGCCAATCATACCAACTCGGTCGCATCTTTGTTGGACCAAAGTTTAGGAACCAAGTCTGCACCCATTCGTTACTCTGTTGGCAAAGGTGGTTCCCTTCATTGCCCTGACCGTAAGGGATGTGCCCAACGATAAAGTTAGGCTGTTGCCCGGTCACAAGAGCGTCTACAATAAAGTTGAACCTCTGCCAGTTGATTCCGACTCCTGTGCAATATGAGAGGTTGTCTGGGTTCGCCCCCAAACAGTAGTTGGAACCTTGCACCGCCGCCCTAAGGTATTTGCGGTCTCGGGTCAACTCATAAGCGTAAATCAACGCCATTCCGCCACCACCGGGGGTGCTGAAGTAAGTGCATGGACCAATAAGAGGCAAATCTGTGCGTTTCCCTGTAATCACATCAAAGGCGTTGTGTCGACTAAACTCTATTGCGTGGTCGGCATAAGCAACGATGCGCTGAACTGCTCGCTTTTTTAACTCGGGATCACCTAAGCCTTGCGGTAACCGAGCATAGGCAAAATTGGCTTCGGGTTGGTCCATGTAATTGTTGTAGGCGTTTTCGTGCAATTCCGTGCTTGTCCTAAACGCCTTATCAAATTGAGGATCACGAGTAGTTGCTAATAACTCCACTGCGGCAAGGGCTCGTTTGTTGCGAACTCTACGGGGGAAGTCAGGGTCATAACTTAGCGATTTCTTGAAGACAGGGTCATCCAAGCGATTGTGTTGCTCCGCCCAGTCCCATGCCCGAATAGCAGATTGCAAATACTCCTTTGCTTCCTTGGGGTTGAAGGAAGCAAGCACCCGAGCAACCTTTGCTGCTACTGCTGCGTAGTGGTAAGTGGTTTCAACATCTGCGTCATACACAAGGGCGTATTTGAGCATCCAACTTGTCTCTCCGGGGTAGCAACCCCAACCGTCTCCATACCCCCCACGCACCCCACCATCGGGGCGTTGAAGATTCCGCCACAATCGCATTTGCCACAACGCCTCGTCCAGAACATCAGGCAATGAGTTGTTCCTCTCCTCAAAAGGTAAGTGCTCCAGTTTGTAACGAACAAAGGCTTTGGGATTGAAATCGTAAAGGCACAGCAGGTCATAAGTAGCGCTCAGGTGATGCCCCAGAGTGTCCCAATCGCCTGCATCTTGGTAGCCGCCCCAAACGCCTGAGAGGCGAGGAAGCAACTGACCATTGCGAGTTAACTCTATTGCCCGTTGACCCCGAACACCTTCTTGCCCTGCTTGAACGGGAATGTCCAACTGGTAGAACACTACCCCGTCATCAGGGTGAAACGGTCGTGGTCGGCGATACTTGGTATATGGTGGTCCCAAAGTGATGCCTTGTCGCTGGATAAAGATTGCCTGCATTGAGGCTTTGAACGGCAAGTCCCAAACATCTCGGGCAATGCGGAAAGGATGGCTGACACCTACTCCAGGCACATACACCCGGTAGACGCCAGGTCGGGTGAAATCCGAGAAATCTAACCGATATACAGTTGCCTTCGCATAATCCCCCTTTTCGTGGATACAGATCTGCTCTTCTTGCCCCGTCTTCTTTGCCAATTCAGCACGACCTGTGTAAACGCGGCTGCCCGTTTGAGCATCTATTAACTCAAACTGAGTGATAGGGTGCTCCACACTGCCGTGCTTTCCATCTTTGTTGATACCCATCCAAAACGAGTAATAGGCTCGCTTGAAAGGATCGTCAGGTCGGTAACCCGTTTGAATTGCGTGGACGGCGAAGCTGTATGTCTGACGGGGACGATGCACATAGCGAACCTGTGCCTGCGCCGTGTTCACCCCCCGAAATTCAATGCGATATGTTGCCCCTTCCTTGAGGGGAAAGGGCAACCGGAGAGAAATGATGTGCAGATAGGGCAGAGGTCTGCTGGGAGCATTCGGCTTGCTTTTGCGAAACACCTCTTTCGGCGATGTAGGGTTGGAATAATTTGGGTCATCGTCCGATTGAATTGCATAGGCTTCAGGATAGTCCACAGCTGTTTCGTCCAAAAGTGTTCCTCTTGTCTGCCCTTCAATGAACACATACTTGCCATCCGGGGACAAAAGCCCCACGCGCATTCGCTGCCCGTTTTTTCGGCGATAAAGGATGCGAGGGAAATATTCTTCAACAGAACCATCGCGAACCCTATAGCGCACTTTGTCTTTCTCCCTTTCCTCCACGATTTCGTCGCTTGGTTCAGGCACATAATGCTCCAATCGGTTGGGGACAAATTCCCCGGATTGGATGCTGATAGCAAGGGTATCAGGGGCGACAGCACAAATGTGGAGCACCTGAGGGCCGTCATTCGGATGAGGTGCTCCTTTGGCGATCAAATCCTGAGCCGCTCTCTTGCGTTCCTCCAATTCCCGAATGGCTTTCTCTTGCTGTTCTGCTTTAATTTTCCGCCACGCCAATCGCTGTGCAATTAGTTCCTCGGTGGGTGGGATTAATTCCAAACGGACAAGCGTTATGTCTACGGGACCGCTGCTCCAATCGCCAACGACAAGTAAGGTCTCTACTGACTCTAAACCTGGTTTGTCACCGGGATTTTCAATCTCCCAGGGTTCCGCAATGGAAGCGCCATGCTCAGCCGTAATGGGTTGCAACACTTCTGACGGCACACCTTGTAAGTTAAAGCGATAACGATGCGTAGTGCGGTCAGCGTCTTGAAGCACAATGAACAAGGCGGAAGCACGGTTGTTAGAGCCTAATTTTAGCCAAAGGACAGGAATCCTATCCTCCATCCCTCTCAGCGCAACTTTCAAGCCCCAATAGCCTGCTCCACCTCGTGCATTTTCTGCCCTTATGCGAACGCCTTCGGTCTCCAACTTGAAGGCATTTGGAGCATCCTGCCATGCGAGGAACCCAAACAAGAAGGGTCGGTCAAAGCGAAGAAGTTCAAACCTTTCTTGAACCCCTCCCAAGACGCCAGAAAGAAACAACAGAGCGGAAACCCCGATCAAAGCACCTAAGCACTCAACCGATCTTCCTAAACTTGACCTCTTCTTGCGCATGTCTGGAATTACACCTCCGCTGCAGATTGTTCACTCTTCTCAAGCTCTTTTTCCTCACTGTTTGTAGCATGCAGCAGTTTAGAGCAAAAGTCAGCCTTAATTCGGACTAAGGATGAAGAGCGGGGAACGAGGAATGAGAGACAGGGGCGAGGGATTATGGGTGAGGAACGAGGAGAATAGAGACGCGGGAATTTTTGCGCATCACAAAATGGTTGGGGCACTGGCAAACTTTGCAGCGGACAATCGAAGGCACTGCAGATGCATCCAAGGTTTTTTGCCTTAGTCGCCAATTGAGCGGAAAGAGGGGAAGGGCTATGCTGTTGGGTCTCTTGGTAGCAAGCGTTTGGCTCTTCGCTGCGGGAACGACAGGAGAGGGGCAACTGCAACCCCTGCGCGAACGGTTCAACCGCAATTTGCTCCGCAATGGGGATTTTGAGCAAGGGCTCGTTGCTTGGACAACGGACCATCCTTGGTATGCACGGGGTGAAGGTTTGAGCCGTTGGGAAGTGGACGAACAGGTTGCCAAGGAAGGCAAACGGTCGCTCAAGGTGATTGGCAAAAACAATCGTGGCATCGCTATCCAAGATGTGCATCCCCCTGTTCCCACTTGTCGCGTGGGGGGTTGGGTTCGCTGTGAGAATTTGAGGGATGCCGCAGGCATTTTGGCTGAGTTCATCGCTCCCGATGGCAAATGGGTTGGTGGCGAAATGGTCGGCACAGTCTCAGGCACCACCGATTGGACCTTCGTTAGCAAAGAGGTTACTCTGCCTCCTGAAGCCGTCACCCTGCGCATTGACTTGCTCACGACAGAACCCAACGAAGGTGTGGCGTGGTTTGATGCCGTGAGTGTTGTTCCCGTCTTGCCACCAAGCGATGGCAAACCGCCACAACCGGTTGCGTTCACCGTCACGCCTGTTGCAGGAGAAGAAGGGGCGCTGCGGGTTGAATGGACGCTGCCACCTGATTCCGATGTGTTGACCTTGCGCATTTACGCAGAACCCAAGCCTTTTCGCACCGTCGACAACCTATCGCCCAAAGCTATCCTGCAGCGCCATGTCCGTTCGTTCGTTTTGAGGGGCTTGAGGGTTGGGCAGCGCTATTGGATTGCTGTCGTGGCAACCGATTTGGACGGGATGGTTAGTGAAAGTCAACCGCAAGAGCACGAAGCGAAAGATTTGCGCCCACCCGAACCAACCTTTTGGGACGCTGAAGTGAGGCAAGGGCAACCGCCGCAGTTGAGGTTGCACTGGCACCCCCATCCAGTTGACGACGATGTCGTTGCTGCCGAAGTGCTACGGCGGGAGGGAACCCGTATCCAAACGGTGCGGCGGTTGACAATGAAAGAGCGTCAAGTCGTCTTGCCGATGTCTTCCCCTGTGGAAACAATAGCGGTGGTTGCGGTTGACCGTTTTGGCAACCGTTCTCAACCGATGTGGCGCACCTTTTTGGTAGAAAGCCCGACCTTGCGTTCGGCAGGCTTTTTGAATGGTAACAACATTCAGCTACACAGCATTTGCGGACCCGCAACTTTAGCACCTGAAGGTTGGCACCCTACCCGCTTGCCTACTGACTTGTTTGACCTTCTGCGCCCCAAGCCTTTGTCTCGTCAAGGCGTGCTCTTTTCGGTTCCCATCACCCGACCCACCGATGCTCAATGGGACAGGCTGTTGGTGCGTTCGCAAGTGCCTGACGGTTGCGCTTTACAAGTAGATGTGTTGGATGAACAAGGGCAGGTTGTTTTGGCAAATGGGCACGATGGCGCTGATTTGTCCAACCTGAGCGCCAACACTTTGCAACTGAGGGCAATTTTTACAGGGGATGGAGAGAAGACTCCGCAACTGGAGGCTTGGGGGATTACCCTCAAGCCATCCCAGCAGCATTCCCAAAAGCCAACAAACCAACCGTTACCCCTTCAATTGCCCTTGCAGGTTTGGTTTGCATCGCCGTTGGTTCACCTTTTCCGTGATTCTGTGCCACCAGAAGGCGAAAAAGGGGAATGGGAGTTGCATACTGCCATCAACGAACCTGAGTCAGTGCAGTTAGCGCTTCGGTCGGGACAAGATTTAGCGTGGGTGAAGGTGGAAGTTGCGCCAGAGGCGTTGCGGCGATTTGATGTTCAAGTGCGGTTTGTCGGCTATGTGCCATTGCCTGCAAACTCGCGAGCGACGCCACCAGAGGAGTTGGTGCGCAAAGCGCCTGCCGATTTCCCCGACCCGCTGTTGGATTTGCCCTTTGTGCCTCTACGGGCAAACGAGACACAACCCGTGTTTTTGACGGTGCGACCGCTGAAAACTGTCAAGCCGGGCACTTACTTTGTGCCCATCATCATCAAAACGCCGTTGGGATCGGTGACCGTTTCCCTGCGGGTGCGGGTGTATCCCGTGGTGTTTCCTGACCGAACGCGGTTGTGGTTAACCAATTGGTTTCGGGCAGATTACTTTGCTCGTTTTCACAATGTCCCTGAATGGGGCAACGAACATTTTCGTTGGTTGCGCCTTTATGCTCGGCTAATGCGTCATCATCGGCAGAATGTGATATTGGTGCCTTTGGGTTTAGTCTCAGCAACACAAAGGTTAGACGGGTCGTTTCGTTTTGACTTTCGCCTGTTTGAGCGGTTCATTGCCACTTTTGAAGCCGAAGGGGTGGCGCAGCGGTTGGAATTGTCGCACATTGGTGGGCGCAAAACGGGTCGGTGGGAGGACCCTGAATTTGTCGCCTACCCCGTTTGGGCGCTTCACGAACTAACAGGGGAGCAAGTGGAAGTGCCTTTGGAAACTTTCTTGCAAGCGGTTCGCAATTACTTGAAAGCGACGAAGCGATTGTCAAGGGCAATGCTGCACATTGCCGACGAACCCATCCCTGTCAATGCAGCGTCGTGGCGTGCTTTGTCTCAACGGGTGCACCAAGCTGTTCCCGAGTTGCCCCGCATCGACGCCATCCATGTTCCCGATTTGCACGGGCATTTGGAAATTTGGGTGCCGCAACTGAATTACTTCGCCCAGTGGTTGGACACTTATCGGCAACGACAGCAAGAAGGAAACGAGCTTTGGTTTTACACGGCTTGGGTACCGCAAGGGCGTTGGACCAACCGGCTCATTGACTACCCGTTAATCAAAACCCGCTTGCTTCACTGGTTCAATGTTCGCTATGGCGCCACCGGCTTTTTGCATTGGGGTTGGAACTTTTGGGGAGATGTGATGACAGGAGAGTTGCAGTCGCCGGGCGATGCGTTCATCGCCTATCCCGGTCCCAACAGTTCCTTGCGCTTGGAAGCGCAACGGGATGGCGTTGAGGACGCTGAGTTGCTTTGGATGTTGGCAGAACGGTTAGCAAAAGGCAAACGGGTTAACGCTGAAGAAGCAGCAAGCCTTTTGGCACCACTGCTGCAACCCGTCATTCGGCAATTTACTGACTACACCAAAGATCCTAAGGAGTTGGATCGGGTGCGCCGATCGGTGCTGGAGCAACTGAGCCAGTCGCCATAATTTTTTCGGCAGCTGCTTAGTGCGGAGGTGACTAACGGTGCGGTTGGGTCTGGTTGCGCTCACTGCTCTTGTCTTGACAATTGCACCCCTTTGGGCGCAGAAGACGGAAACGCTCAAACTTGGTGCGGCGACGGTGACGATTGTTCGCGACCGCTACGGTGTCCCCCACATTTACGCACCAAGCCTTTACGGCGTTTTCTACGGCAGTGGTTACGCCCAAGCGCAAGACCGCTTGGCTCAAATGGAGTTCTACCGGCGCACGGCAAGGGGTGAGTTGGCAGAGTTGGTGGGCGAAGAGGCGTTGGAACAGGACAAGCAGCGGCGCTTGTTAGGCTATTCAGAGGCAGAGCGATGGGAGCAATTCGCTGCTCTTACCCCTGAAGAGCAACTGGTGCTCAAAGCCTTTGCCGACGGCGTTAATGCAGTGATTGCGCAGGTGAACGGAGGCAAGCGACCAATGCCTGAGCGATTGAAGGCCTTGGGCGTTACGCGCTTGCGCCCTTGGAAAGTCACGGACACTATTGCTATCGCTCACATGATGGCGGAGCGGTTTGGTAGTTCTGGTGGCGAGGAGTTGCGGATGCTGCAGTTGCGCCTCTACTTGACTTTGCGCTTTGGCGCTCAAGCGATGAAAGTGATGGACGATGTGCTTTGGCAAAACGATCCCACTTCGCCAACCACCGTGCATGTTGTCAAGCAAGGGACAAAAAGCCATCAGCAGAAGGTGCATAGGTTGGAGCAACTCCGCTGGCTGACAAGTTCCCTTTCCCTTGCTGCCATTCAAGAGGCGGAACGGGTAGCGGGGGAACGGGACAGCCTTGCGTGGTGTCAACGCTTGGGCTTGTTCACCCGGTTTGGCAGTTACGCAATGGTTGTTGCGCCCCAAAGGTCAGCGACAGGGCGACCGTTGTTGGTTGGCGCTCCCCAGATGGCGACGGGAACACCGTCTATCGTTTGCGAAATTGCCCTTTACTGCCCCCAGTTTGAAGCGCGGGGCATGACTTTCCCCGGAATCCCCATTGTGCTAATTGGCATGAACCGCTATTTGGCATGGACAACAACGAGTGGCGCTGGCGACAATGTGGACATCTTTGCGGAGCACTTGAGCAAAGAGAGCAAATACCGCTACCTGCACAACGGCGAGTGGAAGCCGATGGAGCGGCGAATAGAACTCATTTTTGTCAAGGGCAAAGAAGAGCCTGTGCAAGTGGAAGTGTGCCGAACGGTGCATGGGGCGGTGCTGAGTTGGGATGAAAAAGCAGGGGTCGCTTACGCTCGGGCCAAAGCCTATCAGGGCAAAGAGTTTGGGGCGATGCGCGCTATCTACGCCTTTCACAAAGCCAAAACGCTGAAGGAGTTTGAAGCGGCGTGCCGTTTGATTGCCACGAGCCACAACTTCTTTGTGGCGACGAAAGATGGGGAGATCGGTTTTTGGTTCTGTGGGCACTACCCTGTCCGTGCCAGAGGGATTGACTCACGCTTCCCTGTTCCGGGCACAGGCGAGTTTGATTGGGGAGGCATCCTCAAATTTGAAGAGTTGCCGCAGCAAGTCAACCCGCCCCAAGGCTTTTTCGCCAACTGGAACAACAAACCTGCTCCCGATTGGGACAATGGTGATTTGCCCCGATGGGGAGCGATTCACCATGTCAAGCGTATCATTGACCTAATGCAAAGTAAGCCCAGGTTGACACTGGAAGACTTGCGCCAATTTATCGTGGACATTGAAGGCTACGATGTGCGGGCGGACTTCTTCAAGCCGCTGCTTCTGCGCGCCATTGAGCGCGTTGCGCCTGACGATACTGAGTTGCGCTTGATCGCTGATTTGCTGAAGCGTTGGGACAACCAACGAAGCGAGGGGAGCGTGGCGGCAACGATTTTTGATGCGTGGTTTGAGGCGTTGCAAGATATCGTGTTTGCCGACGATTTAGGCGATTTCGGCGACAAAAGCTTGTTCCGCCGAGCTATTCAACCGAGTTTGCTTTGGTATGCGTTGGCAGACAAACCTTCGCTGCGTCTCTCTCGCGATTACTTGAACGGCGAGCCGAAGGAAGTTGTGATGGTCAAAGCGTTACGCACAGCGTTGGAGCGGTTGCGGAAGGAGCGGGGCGATATCCCGCAATGGGGGTTCCGCAAACCGTTGTGGCGGTTTGATCCCTTGCCACCCATCCCCGGACCAAACCGAGGCGCTTACATCCAAATCGTGGAAGTGTCAAGCCCACCCCGTGGGTTCAATGTCCTGCCGCCAGGGCAAAGCGAAGACCCCCAATCGCCCCACTACGCCGATCAACACCCCTTAGCGTTGCGCTGGCAATTTAAACCGATGGAGTTGTTGGTCAAGCCAAGCCCTCGTTGAGTCTGAGAAGGGAGGAGCGATTGCGATGGGTCAAAAGAGCCGCCGTCAATGGTTGCAAGCGTTGGCTCGCATAGGAAGTCTTACGCTGCTTGGCGTTGATGCCCCCGAAGGAGCAGCGCTGCAGGGGGTGAGGCGAGTGGTGGTCACACCTAAGGAGACTAACGAACTGTTGGCGAACCCGGGCATGGGTTGGCAAACTTTCCACCGCTTTGCCGATGAAGACAAAGCTTTGGAAGGTTTGCCCAGTTCGGTGGCTTACTTCCGTTTCACATGGGCGGAGTTAGAGCCAGAACCAAAGCGCATCAACTTTGACTTGTTAGAACGCTTGCTTGCTCGCGCCCGCAAGGCAGGGCAGCGACTTGCCTTTCGAATCATGTGTGCGGGCACCAATCCCCGAAACCCCCACGACTCGCCTCTTTGGCTGCGGGACAAAGGGGTGATGATTTATGAGTATCGCTACAATGGCAGCGGCCCGTTCTTTGTGCCTGATATGGACTCACCTGTTTTTCAAGAGCACCACTTTGGCTTTTTGAGGGCGTTGGGGGAACGCTACGATGGGCATCCCGATGTGGACTTGATTGACATCGGCACGGTTGGGTTGTGGGGCGAGTGGCACATGTCGGGCACTAAAGTGCCCATGCCCAAACCCGAGACTTGTCAACGCATCATTGATGCCTACCTGCAAGCGTTTCCTAAGTCGCCGAAGGTGATGCTAATCGGTGGCGATCGGGTGCTGCTGCCTACAGGTGAAAATGCTCTCCAATATGCGGTCCGCAACGGCTGCGGTTGGCGAGCGGATTGCTTAGGGGACATGGGAGGCTTTTCGCCCCGGTGGAACCACATGCGGGACTACTACCCGAAAGCCGTAGAAAAGGGCAAAGCGCAAGAGGCGTGGCAAACAGCCCCTGTTGCCTTTGAAACTTGTTGGGACATGCGCAAGTGGGTGGCGGAGGGATGGGATGTCCGCTACATCTTTGATTACGCGCTCAACT
>VAPR01000395.1_pt1 | contig 28900 bp, 24 predicted proteins | sample 3380701 | NCBI WGS metagenome assembly VAPR01 (sample SAMN11536904, study PRJNA540576) | hot springs metagenome | isolation source: hot spring wet sediment | place: Spain: Lobios | collected 2014-01 | reverse complement strand
GTGTCGGGCATGTCGTCAAAGTACGGCGGGCGCTGGATGTAGGTGCTGTTCGGGTCCCACTCGTACACTTCCGATTCGGGGATGGGCAATGCACGCCAGTGTTCGTCGCCGTCAAAGACCTGCGCGTAGCGGTGTTTGAACATCTCGGAGCGCAGGGCGCGGGCAATCGTGTCGCGCACCTCCTGCGGGCTGGGCCACAGGTCGCGCAGGTAAACTGGCTCGCCGTTCGGGTCGTGCCCCAGCGGCTCATTCAGCAGGTCAATCTCCACCGTACCTGCCAGTGCGTAGGCGACCACCAGCGGCGGCGAGGCGAGGTAGTTCGCCTTCACCAGCGGGTTGATGCGCGCCTCAAAGTTGCGGTTGCCCGAGAGTACCGCCGCCACCACCAGATCACCCTCTTTGATGGCTTTCGCAATCGGCTCCGGGAGCGGACCGCTGTTGCCGATGCAGGTCGTGCAGCCGTAGCCCACCACATGGAAGCGCAACGCCTCCAGATAGGGCAGCAGCCCCGCGTTCGCGAGGTAGTCCGTTACCACACGGCTGCCCGGCGCAAGGCTGGTCTTCACCCACGGCTTGACGGTCAGCCCGCGCTCCACCGCTTTTTTCGCCAGCAGCCCTGCCGCCACCATCACCATCGGGTTGGAAGTGTTGGTGCAGGAGGTAATCGCGGCAATCACCACATCGCCGTGCTTGAGGAACACTTCCTCGCCGTCAATCAACACGGGCACGCCGGCGTGCCCACGCTCGGCAGGGGTCGTTTCGGCAGGCGATTCGTTGTCCCAGCGTCCATCTTGAGGGGGGGTCAGCCCGAAGCCGCCTTCTCGAATGGGTGCGTAGAGCAGTCGCTGGAAGGTCGGCTTCATCTCCCGAAGCGGCACGCGGTCGTGCGGGCGTTTGGGACCCGCAAGGCTCGGCTCTACCGTACTCAAATCCAGCTCCACGACGGTGGAATATTCGGGGTCGGGCGTCTCGTCGGTACGGAACAGCGCGTTTTCTTTGCAGTAGGCTTCCACCAGCCGCACGAGGCTCTCGTGGCGTCCCGTGAAGCGCAGGTAGTCCAGCGTGCGCTCGTCTACCGGGAAGAAGCCCATCGTAGCGCCATATTCGGGCGCCATGTTCGCAATCGTGGCGCGGTCTTCCACGGTCAGCGTGCTTAAGCCCGGACCGAAGAACTCCACGAACTTATCCACCACGCCAACCTTGCGCAAAAGCTGGGTTACGGTCAGCACAAGGTCGGTCGCGGTGGCGCCTTCGGGCAGCTGCCCCGTGAGTTTGACGCCCACCACTTGCGGGATGAGCATATAGTAGGGCTGCCCCAGCATCACGGCTTCCGCCTCGATACCGCCCACGCCCCAGCCCAGAATGCCAAGCGCGTTAATCATCGTGGTGTGGCTATCGGTGCCCACCAGCGAGTCGGGGAACGCCAGCGCCTCGCCGTTCACATTTTTGGTGTAGACCACACGCCCCAGATACTCCAGATTCACCTGATGCACGATGCCGGTGCCGGGGGGAACAACCCGGAAGCCGTCAAACGCCTGCTGTGCCCAGCGCAGCAGCATGTAGCGCTCGCGATTGCGCTCGAACTCCTTCTCCACATTGTAGAAGAAGGCGTACTCGGTGCCGAAATAGTCCACCTGCACCGAGTGGTCAATCACCAGATCAGAGGGCACGACGGGGTTGATGCGCTTGGGGTCTTTGCCGCGTGCCTGCATCGCGTCGCGCATGGCAACGAGGTCGACCACGCAGGGCACGCCCGTGAAATCTTGCAAAATGACGCGCGTGGGCATCAGGGGGATTTCCTGAAGCGGGGGCTGGGGTTGCCAGCTGGCGAGGGCGCGCAAAATGGTTTCGGCGTCTTCGCCCAGCAGCAGCGCGCCTTCCGGCGACTCCGCGACGCGCAACATATTCTCTAACAGAACGCGGATGGAAAAGGGCAATCGGTCAATGGTGCCTAAACCCTGTTTTTCGGCGGCAGGCAGGCTGAAGTAGGTGTAATTCTGTCCTTCTACCGAGAGTGTGGCTTTCGTCGTCATCGCTCGCTCCTCCGTAGAGATTGTACCTCAAGAGGGGGACACAGACTGCCTTCATTCAGGCAGAGGATATTTACCCTACGAACAATCGCGATTTGCTGAGCTCCATCTGCATCGTGACGAGGCGGTGGTAGACGCCCTCGCGCGCCATCAGCTCGTCATGCGTGCCAATCTCGGCAATCCGCCCGCGCTCCAGCACCACAATCCGGTCGGCGTTGCGTAAAGTAGAAAGCCGGTGCGCAATCGCAATCGTGGTGCGGTTCTGCACGAGGCGTTCCAGCGCTTCCTGAATCAGGCGCTCGGTTTCGGTATCCACGGAAGCGGTCGCCTCGTCCAGAATCAGAATCTTCGGGTTGCGCAGGATGGCACGGGCAATCGCAATTCGCTGGCGCTCGCCGCCGGAGAGCCGGTGCCCCCGCTCGCCCACCCAGGTGTCGTAGCCATCGGGGAAGCGCATAATAAAATCATGCGCATTCGCGGCTTTGGCGGCGATAATAATCTCCTCCAGCGTCGCGTCGGGTCGGGCGTAGGCAATGTTCTCGCGAATCGTGCCCGGGAACAGGAAGGTGTCCTGCAACACGACGCCAATATGCTTGCGCAAATCCTGCATGCGAATCTCGCGCAGGTCTTTGCCGTCCAGCAGGATTCGCCCGCGCGTCGGGTCATAAAATCGGCAGATGAGGTTAATCAGCGTCGTCTTGCCCGATCCCGACGGACCCACCAGCCCAATCATCTCGCCGGGGCGAATCTCCAAATTGATGTCGTGTAGCACCGGGTGATGCTTCTCGTACCCGAAGGAGACATTTTCAAACACAATGGCGCCCTGCACTTCCGTCAGGGGCTGCGCCTCGGGCAGGTCGCGCACTTCGGGTTCGGTGTCCAGCACCTCAAACACGCGCTCCGCGGCGGTCACGGTGCGCGACGCCCAGTCCATAATGTTGGTGATGATGCTCAGCGGACCGAACAGCATGCCGATATACGAGAGGAACGCCACCAGCTTGCCGAGTTCAAAAGTGCCTTCCAGCACGCCGCGCCCCCCAACATACCAGATGACAAACGAGCTGGACATCACCAGAAACGAGATGAGGGGGAATACGCTGGCGTTAATTTTGCCCGCAATCATGCCTGTTTCGGCAATCTCGAAGTTGCGCTGGTTGAACTTCTGCATTTCGCGCTCTTCCTGCGTGAAGGCTTTCACTTCGCGGATGCCCGAGAGCGTGCCGCCCAGATGCGCCGTCAGACGCGACCAGCGGTGCCAGTGCCGACGCCACACCCGTATCACCCGACGCCACGCATAGCGCGAAAGCCACACGATAAACGGCGCAGGGATCAACACCAGCAGGCTGAGCTTCCAGTCCATCCACACCATCACCGCCGCAATGCCGATAATCATCAGCAGGTTCAGCGTGATGGTGGGCGCGCTGTTCACCAGAAAGTCGTACAGGGCGTCGGTGTCGCGCGTGACGCGGCTCATGATAGAGCCAGTCTGGCGACGGTCAAAGTAGCTGAGCGAGAGCCAGTTCAGATGCTCAAAGAGTTTAGAGCGGAGCTCAAACGAGATTCGGCTGCCCAGCCATGCGTTCAGGCGTCCCCGCGCGATGTTAATCAGTGTGCCCGTCAACCGAATGCCAATCAGCGCCAGGAGCAGCCAGACAAAGAGATGGGTGTTTGCCCGTGGCACCAGCACTTCGTCAATCAGTATCTTGGTGAGGTAGGGTGGCGCGAGTTCTACCCCTGCGCTCAACATCGCCAGCAGCGAGCCAAGCGCCATATATTTCCAGTAGGGGCGCACCATTTTGAGCAGGCGCACCAGCACCTGCCCCTGCGAGCGGCATGCCGGGCAGGAGATGGAGTCTTCGGGGATGGGGCGTCCGCATCGTTCGCAGACCGCCTGCTTGCGCTCGATCGGTGGCGCCTCTTCTCCGCGCAGAATCGCCTCCAGCCGCAGCTTCACCTGCCCGAACAGGCTCGCCAGAGCGCTGCTGTAGCGAATCAGCTCAATAATCCGCCCATCGGTCAGGCGCACCTCCAGCGCCGACGCGCCCACCAGCTGGCGAATGCGTACCGACTCTAAATCTTTCAGGGGCACAACCTGCACAACCTCGGGCTGAAGCGATTCGGAGGCATGCCCGTTGGTGTGCTTGCGGAGCCACGGGAGCCGCGCGCTGGTGCTGGGTTCGCTCAACGAGCGGTTCACACGCAGGGTAATCAGTGCGGTATCGGTTAACACGAGCCAGCTCTCGCCGAAGCGCCCTTCGGGCGAGAGGTCCGAGGCGAACGCCATGTCAATCTTCGCCGTTCCAACCGCCTTTTCGACGACTGCACGCAATTCAGGTGGCAGGCGTCTATCCGCGCTGTCCATTATGTGCTAATTATACCCCCCAGCAGTGCCACGCGGTTCTTCAAACACTCGCCCGTATTTTCCCGTAATTAAAACCGAGTATAATAGACTCAGGTGGCAATCCGATGCCGTGGTCAAGTCTGCTGGAGTGGTGGAACCTGATTTTCGCGCTCCCGTTTGGGGTGGGGCTTCTGCTCGGCGCGGGGTTCGCCCTGACGGGACTGATTGATGTGGGGGGCGACGCAGGGGGAGACGACGCCCATGACGCAGGCGACGCCGACCACGACGCCGCGGATTCAGACCACCACGACTCGGTGCTGAAAGATATCCTGCACTGGTTCGGCGTGGGCACAGGCATCCCGCTAACGCTCCTTTTACCCGCATTGATGATGGCGTGGGGCTTCGCAGGCTTGACGGTCAACCACCTGCTGGAGCCACTGTTGAAAATCCCGCTCCTCTACTTCCCGATTTCAGCGGTTGCGGCGGTGGGAGCGATGATTCTCACAGGGCGATTCGCTTCCTTCCTCGCACGCAAGCTGGGAATTTTCGACGAAACCCCCGCGCCCACCCGACAGGATTTGATTGGCTGTTCGGGCTACGCCGTGTTCACCATCACGGAAACCGAGGGGGTTGCAAACATTCGCTCTAAAACAGGCGATATTCACCGAATCGCTTGCCGTGTGCAACCCGGACATCCGCCCATCCCGGCGGGAACCCAGCTGATTGTTGTCGGGTATAATCATGACAGTGGCGACTTCTTTGTAGAAGCGCACCCTTTCGCGATAGAGCCTGCTGCCACACAACAGCAGGAACTTCGCGAGAATCAACAAACCCAGATTGGGGGACAGACTCACTAAGGGGGTCCAACGATGATACAGCTGATGATGCTGATTGGGCTGGTGCTGATAGCGTATGCCATTTACGGGCAGATGAGCGGCTCGCTGGGGGCAGGACAAGCCACCATCGTGGGTGGACTGGGACTTGCCCTGTTCCTGATTGGGGGCATCCTGTGGCTCATTCGCCACTGGCTGCTGCGCCCCTCGGCGAACCTCGCCTATGTGATTACCGGTCTTGGGGGACGGCGCGTCGCCATCGATGGGAGCCGAATCTACATCCCGTTCCTGCACGAGAAGGTTCCCGTCTCGCTGGAGACGATGAAACTGGAGGTGGAGCGCAAAGGTCCCGACGCCCTGATTACCCGCGATAATCTGCGCGTGGATGTGAAAGCCGAGTTTTACATCAAGGTTCAGCCCGACGCGGAGTCGGTGCTGAACGCCGCACGCTCGCTGGGCGATAAATCGGTGAACGCGCAGTCGGTGTCCGCCCTGGTGTTTGAAAAGCTCGTCTCGGCGCTCCGAAGCGTGGCAGCCACGAAAGACCTCGTGGAAATCCACGCCCAGCGCGACGCCTTCGCCAGCGCAGTGCAACAACTCGTGCGTAGCGACCTGGAGCAGAACGGACTGACGCTGGAATCGGTTACCATCTCGCGCTTAGACCAGACCTCGCAGGAGCTGCTGTCGGACAATAACATTTTCGACGCGCAGGGCAAGCGCAAAATCACCGAGATTACGCAGGCGGCGCTGGTGGAGCGCAACCGCATCGAACAGGAAGCGCGGCGCGAAATCACGCTCAAAAATGTGCAGACCCAGAAGGAGATTCTGGAGCTGGAGCGCCAGCGCGCCGAAGCGGAAGCCGCCCAGCAAGCCGAAATCGCCAAGATTCAGGCGGAACGCAAGCGTGAAGCCGAAACCTACCGCATCGAACAGGAACGCCAGATTCAGGAAGCCCAGATTCAACAGGATCAGGCGGTGCGGGTGGCAGCCGTAGAGCGCGACCGACTGCTGTTGCTGAAACAGCAGGAGCTCCAGAAGACCGATATTGAGCGCGCGAAAGCGATTGAGCTGGCGGAGCGCGAGAAAGAGATTGCCGTCGCAGAAGCCGAGCGCCAGCGCGCCGAAGCCGAAAAAGCCGCGCTGGAAGCACAGGCAGAACGCGAGCGCGCCAACCAGCAGATTATCACCGTGCAACAGCTCGCGGCGGCGGAACGCGAAGCACAAGCCAAACTCATCGCCGCGAAACAGCAGATCGAACAGGAGCGCATCAAACGCCAGACCGAAGTGGAGGTGCAGGCGTTCGCCGAGGTCAAACAAGCGGAGGCTAAAAAACAGGCTGCCCAGCTCGAAGCCGAAGCCATCCTCACCCGCGCCGAAGCCGAAGCCAAAGCCCGCGAGCAGGTCGCCCGCGGTGAAACCGCTCTCAAAATGGTGGATGTCAACATCGCGCGCGAGCAGGTGGAGGTGGGAGCGCGCCCGCGTGGAAGTGGAACGCCAGGCGCTGGAGTATCGCCAAACCTACAGCGAAGCCGCGCTCAAGTTCGAAATCGAAAAACTGCGCATCGAAGCCCAGCGCGATGTGCAGGTGGAACTGGCACGCGCAATTGGCGAGTTCATGAGCCGCGGCAACATGAATATCTTCGGCGACCCCGAAACCCTCGCCCGCATGACCGAACAGTACGCCAAAGGGCTGGGGCTGGGCATGGCGATTGATGGGGCGCTGAGCGGTCTGAGTGCGCTTGGCGACGGCAACGGCAAACTCGGCGAGATGGCGCAACAGCTCATGCAGATTGCCCAGCGCATGGGTGCCGTGCGGATGCAAGCCCAGCACGACTCGGCGCGCTCCGCCGAACCCAGCACGCCCGATGCCGCCGAGAGCAAAAGCGAAGCCTCTGAGAAGTCGTAGAAACACGCCGCTCTACACCACTGGGGGGTAGCCCGACAGGCTGCCCCCTTATTATACCAATCTGCGGGTCAAACTTCGTAAATCCGCGATGATGCCGTTGGGAGTGCCAGAACCCCCTCTGTAAGGTTCCCCCTGCTCCGCAAGGGGAACCGAACCCTGCCATGCGCCGGGGTGTCCAGCCGCACGGCAACCCCGTTCTCGGTTCCCCTCGCTTGCGGCTGGTAAGGGTACAATTCTTGAGTTCAAAAGCGACCGAATACCCTCAATTTTCCCCAAGACACCCCTCACACACAAAAAAAGCGCCGTTGGGGTATCTTCACAACTATGAGAAACAAAACCCCACAACGGCGCACTGCACGCCCTCAAGAATACCCAACCGAACACTGGCTCCAGACCCTTCAACCATACCTCACGCCCCAGCAATACACGCTCCTCCAATACGCTCTACGCGCCCTGCTCGTGATAGGCGCCCTCGCCCAGACCCGCCTGTGCCTGTGGCTGGGCAATCGCACAGGCATCGCGCCCAACACTTGGCGGCAGCGCTTCAAGCGCCTGCGCCTGCACGCCTTTCCCGAAGCCCCCATCTTTCGCACCCTGCTGGCAAGCGTCGTTGCCCAGTTGCGCCTGCCGAGGGTGCTGCTGGCGTTGGACGCGACCGCCTGCGGCACCCGCTGGGTGGTGCTGAGCGTGAGCGTCGTGGTGTATCGCAACGCGATCCCCATCGCGTGGCGCGTGCTGAAAGGCAACCATCCCGAAGCGTGGAACCCCCACTGGTTGGCGTTGCTCAAGATGCTCAAAGGCGCCCTCCCTGCCCATCTGCCCGTGTGGGTGCTGACCGATCGGGGCTTGTGGTCGCCCGAACTGTTCCGTGCGATTGTCCGCAACGGCTGGCATCCGTTGATGCGCATTCAGGCGTGGGGCACCTTTCGCCCGCGCTGGGGACGCACGGCGCAGGCGATAGCGTCGTTTTGTCCTGAGCCGGGGGAGAGTGTTGCGGTTTCGGGGTGGGCGTATGGGTATGGGTTGCGGTGTACGCTGATTGTGTGCTGGGGGTGTGAGGCGAAAGAGCCGTGGTACTTGCTGACCGATGTGTCGGACGCGGCGTGGGCGGGCTGGTGGTACGGGTCTCGGAGTTGGGTCGAGCAGGGGTTTCGTTGGCTCAAGCGCGGGGGCTTCGGCTGGCACAAGTGTCGGCTGGGCAGTGCGGTTGGGGTGTCGTGGTACTGGCTGGTGTACGCGGTGGGGTGTTTAGAGGTGGCACAGGCAGGCGCGTCGTGTTCGGGTCAGGGGCTTTGGGATCGTCGGCGTTGCAGTGCGAGCGTGTTTTTGCAGGGGCAGATGGCGTGTGGGGCGTTGTGGGCGGGTGCGATGGGGTTTGGTTGAGGTATGTTTTGGGTGGGGTGTTGAGTGGTGTCGGGCGCGTATGGCGTCTGGCAGGATGTGTTGGCGCGTGTTGGCGGGTGTCTGTGTGTGGGGAGGGGCGTCGGTGCCGGCGGGAATAGGGTTTGTGGGGGTATTTGGGGGTGTGTTGTGGTGGTTGTTGGGTGCGCGTGGAGGGGGATAGGGGGCGTTTGCGAGATTGATTGGGGAAGGCATTCCCAAAATGGGTTGTGCCTTCCCCCAAGTGAACTCAAGTGATGTACCCTTACCAGCTCGCTTGCGGGGGGAACCTTGCGGCTCAAAGGGGTAGGTTTTTTGAGAGGGACGCCGTCTTATGCGCTCCTGAAGTTGGGGAACGCCTCCGCCGTGACGGCTGAAGCCGTTCCTATGAGACGAAGCCGACCTGCGTCGGCTCAGCCCCCCAACCCCGTAAACAGGGGGCTATAGCCAGCGGAGGCTGGCTTTGTTTAGTAGGAACGGCTTTAGCCGTCGGGTTTTCAGGCAGGGCACGAAAAACCCACCCCTTTAAGGAACCTTGCGGAGGGGGACAATTCACGAACTCTGACCGCCCAATCGGTATAAAAAGCCCTCAAAACCTCCCCCATGCTGAGGCGTGCAGGCACACAGAACACACAGCCACAGTTCCCCTCGCTTGCGGGCGGCACCTGAAGGGGGCATCAGCGGGTTCACCCCCCCGATCCTCACAACACTGATTGCTCCTCAAACGAAAACAAAAGCCCCCGACCACTTCGGAGGCTATAGAGCAGAGGGGGAGTGCGGAAGCGGCGCTTCCGCACTCCCAAAAGAGGTTCAGCACCCGCTGCCAAAGGCGAACAGCACCGTTAGCAGGTCGGCGTCATCTACAACACCATCGCTGTTCACATCGGCACAGCCTGCCTCGCTGCTGCCGAAGGCGAAAAGCACCGCCAGCAGGTCGGCGTCGTCCACGCAGCCGTTGCCGTCCACATCGCCGTTGCCGGGGCAAGCAGGGCAGTCGCCGCCATAAGCGGTATACTGCAGAGTGTTTGCCGTCGCAATCGCGCAGAAGTAGCGCGCCGTGCACTGACCATCGGGCACGAAGCCGTCAAACCCCATGTAGTTATGTTCATCCCCGCCTGTGGGCGTTAGCTGAAGGCTCACCTGACGGTTCAGCATGCCAAGCGGATCGTCCACGCAGTCAATTTCCGACACCTGCATGCGGAACTTTCCATACACGCGAACGATTTCAAAGACATAGTCAGTGCCCGAGATTGAGATTACTGTGCAAATAGTGGGGTTGAAGGTCTGATCCACCGTCCACTCCACCACATTGTTGCCCAAATCTGTGCCAGTGAAAGTAACAGGAGCGTTGCTCTGGATGGAATTGACCAACTGGTTAATCGTCGCCTGAAAGTTCAGTGTGCCCGACTGGAAGGTGAAGCTCAGCGGGTCCTGAGCGCCGAGGTTCCCTGAGGCAAAGTCCTGCAGGTTGCATCCCAGTTGGGGAACCCCCAGGGTGATACGGTACGCACCATCAGCCAGTTGGAAGGAAATACTGCCCGCGTCGCGCAGGCGGTCTACCAGGTTCTGCGCGGACACCGCGCTCATCAGAACGACCGATGTAGCAACAATCCCGAACCACTTTGTCATCCGCATCATCATCGACCTCCTTTCCTGCGGTGTGCAGATATTATAGCACATTTTGCGTAGTTTGTCAAGAGGGTACACTCTGCTCTGATGTTGTGCCCCACCTCATTTCTGAGCGTGTGTGAGCCGATGGGGAGTACGGTGTATATCCCTTTGGCGGAGCTGGCTTCGCGCCAGCACGAGTTGCCCCCGCCCCCTCGCGCAGTGAAGGTGGTGAATGCCTGTGTCGAGGCGTATGGGGCGCTGGGCTGGCTGCACGCACGGGGCAGGCGCGCCCACCTGGTAGAACCTGACACAGTTCCGCCTCCAACCCCTGGCGCTCGCTACCGCCTGTGGGAGCCGAACGCCTTTTTGCAGGAGATCCTGGAACAGCATTCCCTTCCGAAGCCCGCCCCGCTGGTGCTGGACTTAGGGTGTGGCAGCGGGCGCGAGGCAGTCTATCTTGCCGATAGGGGCTGTCGCGTGATGGCTGTAGACAGGCTTCCCGACGCGCTGGAGCGGGGACGCCAGCTACAAGTGCGCTACGCCCCCGAAAGCCCCCCGATTGAGTGGATATGCGTGGATTTAGAGCAGAGCGTGTGGCAACCTCCAGAGCCGCCGGAGGTGGTGTGCCTTTTCTTTTTCTTCTCGCGGGAGCTATTGAGGCGTGCATGGGAGTGGCTCGCACCTGGCGGCTGGCTGATTCTGGAAGCGTTCACTGAGACGCATTTTCAAACTTATGGGCGTCCCGCCTCGCCAGAGCGCAGGGTTAGTTCAGGCGAGCGACTGCTGCCTGCCGAATGCGTGCGTTATCGTTCCGAAGGCTGGCGCGAGAGCGGGCGACACACCCTGCGCCTGTGGGCAATTAAGTAAAGCCCCCTCCGGTTGGGTAGGAGGGGGCTTGTCGGCGTGTGAGGGGCGTTGAAAAGGCTGGCAGAATCAGTTCCCACACCCCTGACCAAACTGGAAGAGAACCTCCAGCAGGTCCGCGTCGTCCACCACGCCGTCACGGTTCAAGTCGGATTCCAGATGGTCGCCGCCGAAATTGAAAAGCACATTCAACAGGTCTGCATCGTCCGTACAGCCGTCGCCGTTTGCATCGCCGGGTATAGCAGGAACCCATGTGAGGGCGGTGGGTATGCTCCCCAAGGGGTAGCCCTTCTCGTGCAAGAGGGCGACCAGACTGGCTGTGGCAATTTGCTGGGCGTCATCAATCTGCACCGACCAGAGCGCCGCTTCGCTCTCCGAGGCAGTCGCCATATAAAGCGTTTGTGAGAGCGGATCATACGCCAGTCCACCCAGCTGATGGTTGGCGGGCACGCCACTCAGCGCGTAGTCCACCACATGGAAAAGCCAGTCGTTTTGTTCATCACGCACGATGCGCACGAAGCGACCAGAACCTGTCCCATACAGCGTACCGTTGACACTTTCCAGCCCGGTGAGGGCGAAGTTCTGGGCGAAGGTGGTGAGCATTTCCACCAGCTCGCCGTTTGGATCGGTGGCGACGAGATAGCTGTAGCTGTAGGCAGGATTGTGCGGTGGCGCCGCGCGCCAAAGAACGCCTTCCGTCGCAGCCCCGTCGCGCAAGCCGTGATGCCCGAAGAAACAGCTACACCAGTCATATGCCCCAACCGACAGGAAACTGCCCGTGTAGCCATGAAGGCGAGCAAACAACCCCTGATCATAGGCGCCCAGATAAAGCACCGAACCATCGTAGGCAAATGGAGTGTAATCGGGCGAGGGAGGCACGCCGTTGACCTGTGCAGGGGAAACGGTTCGGTCTATCTGAGCGGTACGCAGGTTGAAGCGATAGACCTGAGGCGTCTGGCTTGTGGAGGCGGCAGAGAGCCAGAGATAGCCGTCGCTGTATGCAAGGCTAAACCCCCAGCAAAGCCCTAACACACCGAAAAAGAGCCTCATAGTCGCCTCCATGAGAGCCTCTCCCCTGCTTCGAGCAGGGGAGAGGCGAATGGTTATTTCTTTCGCCGACGCAACGCCAGCAGGCTCACCAGTCCAGTGCCGAGCGCAATCATGCTCGCAGGCTCCGGCACCAGCACGGTGAACTCGCCGCTGAAGGTCTGGTCGTAAAGTGTTGCAGTGCCCGCGTAGCTGGCGAAGTTGTCGCGATAGCCGTCATGCAGCACCCGCACGCGCAGGAAGAGCTGGTAGAAGGTGTTGTTCGGGTCGGCGCTGATGTCGATAGTGTGATTACCCGCCAGCCCCGCCACCGACTTGCTGAAGGTTCCATCGCCCGCGCCCCAGTCCACGAAGTTCTCGTTGGCGGTGGAGAACACGAGGGTGCTGTTGCGATAGACCTCAAAGTCGTAGCGCAGGCGCAGGCGGTCAGAATGCGGCGAGGCGAGGTTGCCAAAGAGGGAGTAGCCAATCAGCCCGCGCGTGCCCGAAATGCCCCCGACGCTCCAGCTGAGCGCGACATTCGGGAAAGCAGTCGGGTCGATGTAGCTCCCGCCCCACAGGTAGGGCGTGAGGTCAAACGGCGTGGTGGACGGCGCGCCGCTGAGTCCCACCATCGGGGCGTTGCGCAGCTCCACATCGGCGCGCGCCTCCGCGCTGGCAGTGAGCGAGTTATCGTTCGCCGCCGCGCGCATCCCAAACTGATGCCCGGAACCGACCCATGTGCCGAAATGCACTGTGCCGGACTGGTTAGCGGGTCCCAGATTGTTGGAACGGTCGCTTGGCAAGCGGTATTCTGAAGCCCCTGTGCGGCGGAAACCGTTGCCGAAGGCGATTCCAAGGCGTCCGAAGGCGTCGCCCCCGATAAAGTTCTGCAGGCGCACGCGAATCACCGCCGTCGTGCCAATCGCGTCGTTGGTGGCAATAATGCGACCGGTCGGGTCAGGCATATAGTTACCACTCCCGAGATTGCCTCCATTCCACGGCGAACGGAAGTCGGTAACCGCCAGAGGAAAGTTGTCTTCCTGCTCGTAAATCACCTGCGCTGACTGTCCGTAAAGGACCGCGCTGGCGAGAAAGATTGCAAACCCAAGCCCAGATACACGAAAAACATTTCTCATGGTGGTTTTCCTCCCCTTCAGAGAGTGGTTGTGGGGGCGCTCAGCCGTGCGCCCCCTGTGCCCTTATTTCTTCCGCCGACGCAACGCCAGCAGGCTAACCAAACCCGTGCCCAGCGCAACCATGCTGGCGGGTTCAGGAACGGGACCGCTGTAAATCACATAATCCAGATCCCGAACAGTGCCGTTGATGCGCGTGAGCGGGTTTTCCACACAGAAAGCGTAAGCTTCTATGTTCAGGAAGTTGTCGGCGTTGCCCCCAATCGGCGTCATCCGCACCCAGAAGTCCCGGTTGCAGGCGGTAGAGAAGTAGGGCGAGCTGAGAATGGTTGCCTGCACCGTGAGTTTACCGCCCAGAATACGCTTGATCAGTACATTTACCCCGCCGATCGACAGACACTGGTCAATAAGTGTGTTCGGAACCGTCCATGTGATGATATCGCCTGCGGCATTCGCGGAACCAGTGATGTTAATCGTTGGCAAGCCCGGAATGTTCAACAGCGCGGCAAGGTCCAGTTGTACATCAAGGGTGTTTGGGTTCTTATTGAGGCAAACGGGGTTCTGGTTGCCTAAACTAATGGTGGTACCGATTGCCCCCGTGGTGACAAGATTACCAGCGTTCAAGTCAAACTCCAGGTCGGTATCCTGCCAGACCAGTCCTGCAGGTCCTGCAGGCTGGGCATAGGATGCGCTCAGAATGCCGAGACTCAGCACAAGTGTCGCAAAGCCAAGCCGTTTCATCATAACGAGCCTCCTCCAATTCCACAAGTGTGATCGACTTGCAGGACGACCTGCAAAGCAGCAAGGAGTTCTCCCTTTCACCTTGGCGTGCGGGAAATCCCATTTCCCACATCCACCCTATATAGACTCATTTCGGGCGCAAAAGCGGACAGGGTGAGGGGCAAAATCTGGTGGATTTACGAGGCGAAATCAGTGGGGTATACTTGCTTGTGGGTGGCGCGTGATGGTGCAGTTCACGGAGCCGGGCTATCTGCTCCTGTTGCCGCCTTTGCTGGGCTGGGTGTGGTGGACAGGGCGACGCATTCTGGGGGTGAGTCGGGCGCGGCGGCGGCTGATTATTGCCCTGCGGATGCTTCTCATCACGCTGGTGGTGCTGGCGCTGGCGGGCTGGCAGGGCGTCGTGCCCCTGCGAAGCGTTTGCACCGTGTTTGTGTTGGACCGTTCCGCCAGCGTTTCGGACGCGGGGCGTCAGAAGGCGCAGGAGTATGTGCGTCAGGCGCTGGCGCAGGCGCCCGAATCGGCGCTCTCAGCGTGGGTGGTGTTCGGGAACGAAGCCTATGTGGACGCGATGCCCGCTCAGCACCGCACGCTCCCGCCGATTTACTCGCGCCCGAACCCCGACGGAACCGATATTGCCCGCGCGCTCCGACTGGCGACCGCGCTGTTCCCCGACGGCTACGCCCGGCGAATCGTACTGCTGACCGACGGCAACGAGACCGCCGGCGACGCGCTCGCCGTTGCGGAAGTCGCCCGCACGGAAGGCGTCCCGATTGATGTCGTGCCGCTGGAGACGCGCATGAGCCGCCACGAGGCGCTGATTGAGGCGCTGGAAACGCCCCAGCAGGTGAAGGTAGGCGCGCCCTATGAAGTGCGTGTGGTCGTGCGCTCGCAGGGGCACGCCGAGGGCACGATTCTGATAGACCGCGACGGCATCCCGGTCAAGTCGCTCCCCGTGAAACTCACACCCGGCGTGAATGTAATCACCACCACCCTGCGCACCGAGAAGCCGGGCACGCACCAGCTGCGCGCCATTCTGCAGGCGCAACCCGACAGCGACCCACGCAACAATCTGGGGCTGGCGGTGGTGTTCGTACGCGGCGCGCCCAAAGTGCTGATCGCCGAAGGCAGGCGCGGAATCAGCGAGGGACTGCGCTCCGTGCTGAAGGCGAACCGCATCGAGGCGGAGGTGGTCGGCACAGGGAACTTCCCCGCCCAGATGGAAAGCCTGATGCAATACGATGCGATTATTTTCAACGACTACCCCGCCGAGGCGCTCAGCCCCCAGCAGATGCTGGCGCTCCAGTCGGTGGTGCGCGATATGGGCGTCGGATTCGTGATGATTGGTGGCGAGCGCTCCTATCAGCCCGGCGGCTACTACGGCACGCCAGTCGCCGAGATGCTCCCCGTGGATTTAGAGATTCGCCACCGGCAGGTGCATCACGCTTCAACCGTCGTGCTGATTGTGGATGCGTCGGGGAGCATGAATAACTATATCGGTCAGCACAAGGTGGCGCATCTGGCGGCGGAGGCGAGCATTCAGACCCTGCGCATGCTCCGTGATAATGACCGCTTCGGCGTGATTATCAGCAGCCATGGCTCCGACTGGCTGCTGCCGGAGATGGCACGCACGAACGCCGATCCGTTCAGCTGCGAGGGACGCCAGTTTCGGGGTTGTCATGGGCAGCGGGCGGGTCAGCCGAAGCACGCGATTTTTGACGCCGCCCAGCGCGAGCCGATTATTTCGGTACTCCAGCGAGTGTACGGCACGGGGGGCGGGATTTTCGTGCGGGGCAGTCTGGAGATGGCGCTGGCGGGGCTGGCGATGGAGCCGCCGACGCGCTCGCGCCATATCGTGATGCTTGCCGACGCCAGCGACTGCGACGAGCAGGAGGGGAGTATCGCGCTGGCGCAACAGATGCGCGCGATGGGCATCACGCTCAGTGTGATTGCCTTCGGCAAGGGCAAAGACACGGCGTTTCTCAAACAGCTGGCGCAGGCAGGGGGCGGGCAGTTTTACGAGACGACTCGCGCCGATGTGCTGCCACGCCTGTTCACTGCCGATGTGAGCATGATGACCCGCTCGGCGATAGAGGTGGGGGCGTTTACGCCCAAAGTCGCCGCGAATGATGAACGCCTGCAGGGGATAGAGTGGAACCGCACGCCTGCCCTGCTGGCGTACAACCTCACTTCGGAGCGCCCGCTGGCGCAAACGCTGATGCGCACGCACAAAGACGACCCCCTGCTGGCGACATGGCGCTACGGGCTGGGCACGGTGGTGGCATTCACTTCCGATGCGCAGCCACGCTGGGCGCAACGCTGGTTCGGCTGGGGCGGCTATAGCGTGTTCTGGACGAATGTGATCCGCTCGGCGCTACGCCCTTCGGCGCACTCCAATCTTACTTTGACAGCAACAGCACGGGCGGGGCAGGCAGTTGCTGAACTGCAAGCGTTCACCCCTGACGGCGAGCCAATCAACGGCTTGACGCCCCAGCTTCGGGTGGGGCTGCCCGACGGCTCCCAGCAGACCTACACGCTTCAGATGGTGGGTTCGGGGCGCTATCAGGCGCAGTTCCCCATTCGCCAGCGCGGGATCTATCGGCTCAGCACGGAGGGCAATTTTGGCACAGGCGAGCGCGTGGTGCTGAACACCTCGTTTGCGATACCCTACCCGATGGAGTATCGCTTCACGCGCCCGAATATGCCCCTGCTGACGCGCATTGCGGAACTGACGGGCGGGCGAGTCAACCCGGAACCTTCTCGTGCGTTTGACATGCCGCCCAACCCGCGCCCGTTGCGTCAGGAGTTATGGAGCCTCGCGCTGCTGGTGAGCCTGCTGTTGCTGCTGACCGACATCACCATCCGCCGTGTGATGGTTACGGTGCCAGAGTTTGTGGGCGCGCTCTGGCGGCGTCTGGGGTTGGCGCTAACGCGGCGTCGGGCGCGCTCTGCCCCCATCCCCACCGCGACACGCCTCCAGATGGCAAAGGCGCGCGCCCAGCATCGCTATCAGGCTGGCGAACAACCCAAGTCGACGCCGCAGGCAGTCGCCTCGCCAAAGCCAGCCCCGCCCACCAGCAGCGAACCTGCTGCCAGAGCGTCGCCCGCCCCGTCCGCGCCCGACACCCTCAGCCGCCTGCTGGAGGCCAAAAAGCGCAAGCCGTAGAAAAGGCTTACGCCTTCACCTGCTCCGCCAGTTTCTGGGCTTCGTTGGGGTCTACCTTGAAGCCCGGTCCCATCGTGCTGGAGAGGGTGATTTTCTGCAGGTAGCGCCCTTTGGAAGTGGCAGGTTTCGCCTTCAGCAGGGCGTTCAGCGCGACGGCAAAGTTTTCCAGCAGTTGCTCCTCGCTGTAAGAGGCGCGCCCGATGGGCATATGCACAATCCCTGCTTTGTCCACGCGATATTCCACGCGCGAGGCTTTCTTGATGTCCTCCACCACTTTGGCAGGGTTGGGCGAGACCGTGCCCGATTTGGGGTTGGGCATGCGCGCCTTCAAAATACCGCCGATTCGGCTGATGATGGGCATCATGTCCTGCCCCGCTACAATCAGGTCAAAGTTTTTCCAGCCTTTCCAGCCTTTCTGGATTTGTTCCACGAGGTCTTCTGCGCCCACCAGGTCGGCGCCAGCGGCGCGTGCGGCTTCTGCCTGCTCGCCTTTGGCGAACACCAGCACGCGCTGTTTCTTGCCCGTGCCGTGCGGCAGGTTGACCACGCCGCGCACCATCTGCTCGCTTTTGCGCGGGTCTACACCCAGGTTCACCGCCATATCCACCGATTCATCAAATTTGGCGGTGGCGGTTTCCTTCACCTTCCGAATCGCCTCTAACGGCGTGTAGAGCGCGTCCTTCTCGATTTTCTGTACCAGACTCAGGTAACGGTTGCTATGCGGTTGCTTTTTCTGCTTCTTCTGTCCTCTCATGGTGTGCCTCCTTGTGGTGCGATCGGAGCGTTCGCTCCTCCCACGCTGATGGGTCAGTCGACAATTTCAACGCCCATCGAGCGGGCAGTTCCGGCGATGATGCGCATCGCCGCTTCGATATCGTTGGCGTTCAGGTCGGGCATTTTGCGCTCCGCAATCTGGCGCAGTTGCTCGCGGGTGATGCGCCCCACCTTCTTGCGGAGCGGGTTATCCGAACCCGATTCGATGCCCGCCGCCTGCTTGATTAAGTCCGAAGCCAGCGGCTGCTTGACCACAAAGGTGAACGAGCGGTCTTTGTAGACCGTAATCTCCACAGGCAGTGTGGAGCCGCGCTGGTTGGCGGTGGCTTCGTTGAACTTCTTCACGAACTCCATGATGTTGACCCCTGCCTGTCCCAGCGCGGGACCGACAGGCGGCGCAGGCGTCGCCGCGCCCGCCGGCAGGTTCAACTTAATCACCGTCATAATCTCCTTAGCCATGGCTTTTTCCCTCCTAAGTTACTTTCTCAACCTGATCCACTTCCAGTTCCACAGGCGTTTCGCGCCCGAAGATGTTAATCAGCACTTTGACCTTGCTGCGCTCGGCGTCGATGCTTTCCACCTTGCCTGTGAAATCGGCAAAGGGTCCCTCGTTGACGCGCACCGTGTCGCCGGGGGAGAAGAAGATGCGCGGGCGCTCCTTGCTTTCCACGATGGAGCGCTGGATTTCCTCCACCTCTTCTGGCGATAGGGGCACCGGCTTACCACCCGATTCTACGAACCCGGTTACGCTGGGTGTCGAGCGCACGAGGGTCCAGGTCTCATCGTCCAGGATCATCTCCACCAGCACATAGCCGGGGAATACTTTTCGGGTAACGGTTTGCTTTTGTCCACCTTTTGTACGCACTTCTTGCTCGGTGGGGATGAGTACCTGAAAGATGCGGTCGGTCATCCCCGCCGCCTGCGCTCGCTTCTCGATGGCGGTTTTTACCTGATTCTCCTTGCCCACCAGGGTTCGTACAACATACCACGCCCTGCGCATCGTTCTTATCTCCCTAAGCCCCGCATCCAGGTGTCGATGCGGTGTGTAATCTGATAGAGCAGCACATCCCAGAATGCGAACCACAGCCCGACGACGATCACAAAACCAATCACGACCAGCATCATCTGTGTCGTCTCTTCGGGTGTGGGTTTGACCACGCGCCGCAGTTCCGCCATGATGTCGCGCCACCATGCGCGGACGCGGGCGATCACTCCCGTAGAACCGCCTTCCGTTTTGACCGAAGCCATCGCTGTTTGCCTCGCTGATTAATCTCAGCCCCAAAGTATACCCTATCGAGGGTGGGAAATGCATAAGGTACCGAAGGTGTTCGAAGAAATCGCCTTTGAGCAGGATGGGTGTGAACCTGCTCTGTCGCAAAGATACCTTCTGGAACCCACGATGCCCCGAAAGAGCGACGGCTAAAGCCGTTCCCAGCAAACAAAGCCAGCCTCCGCTGGCTATTTTAGCCGACGCAGGTCGGCTTCGTCTCATAGGAACGGCTTCAGCCGTCAGGCAAGAGACGGGATTTTTCGAACCCTATCGGGACGCCCTATAACAGGCTCTCCACAAAGTAGCTACAGACCTCCTGTCCATCAGGCAGGCGCAAGCGGAGCCGAAAATCGGGTTCTATAGCGATGGCAGTCCCCACTACGCCGTTGTAATCCATCACCCGATAGGCGCGCCCCGCAGTGCTATCCCAGCGCACCCAGTTCTCGTAGAGCGCGTGAGGCGATCCGCGGCGTATTGCATCCCAGCGTTGAAACGCATCCCATAAGCGTGCCACCCAGTCCGCTCGCAGGGCAGCAAACTGCAGGGCATCGGGCGCCCCCACGGACTGGTAGAGGGAAATTGCCCTTGCCTCCAGCTCGGGCGGAAACGCCGACTGCGCCACATTCACGCCAATCCCCACAATCGGAACTCCCTGCACAATCTCCACCAGCACGCCTGCCAGCTTGCGCTGATCCAACAACACATCGTTGGGGTACTTGAGCGCGAGGCGTTCGGGCGCGGCGCCGAGTGCTTTCAAGAAGTCCGACACCAACTCCACCACCGCAAGCGCCGCCACGAGACCCAGCACACCCACAGGCTCAGGCAGCGGGGTATCCCACAGAATCAGCGAGACCAACAGGCAGGTGTCGGGTTCGTCGTACCATGTGGCGCCCTTGCGACCGCGTCCCGCCGTCTGATGACGGGCACAGACCGCGTTATAGCGCCGATCATTTTGGGCTATCAGCTCGCCCGCTACGCGCTGGGTGCTGTCCACGCTCTCCAACCACAGGGTTGCAGGCATCCTCTCTGGCAAATTCGCATCCATCTGGCAGGAATCGGGGGAAGTATACCAGAATTTATGTAGCAGGTGATGGACGATGATGCGATGGACTCTGGCGACGATGCTGCTGAGTGGGCTCCTGCTGTGGGCAGGGTATCAGAGCGAGACCGTGCCCCTCACCACGCTCCAGTGGCGCGATTTGAATGGCAAGAGCTGGCAGTGGCAGGCTCTGGAGTCGAAGAAGGCGGTGGTGTTCGTGACGCTTTCTTCCCGCTGTCCTGCGGTGCCACGCTATGCGCCGCGCCTGAACGCGCTCTATAAGACTTTTCAGGCGCGCGGGGTTGCCTTTTTCGGCATTTACCCCGAAGCGGACGAGACCGACGAGAGCGTCCGCGAGCATGCGCAACGGATGGGGTTCCAGTTTCCTGTGGTGCGCGAGGGGGCACCGGCGCTTGCGAAAGCGCTGGGGGCGACCCATGTGCCGCAGGCGTTTGTGTTGAACGGGCAGGGTCAGACACTCTACAGCGGCGCCATCGATAGCGTGACGAAGCGCGAAGTGGGGCAAAACGCCTATCTGCGCGATGCGCTGAACGCTGTCGTGAACGGCAAGCGCGTCGCCATGGCGCGCACGCCCGTGGTGGGCTGCTTCCTCACGCTGAAAGACGAAGCAGTCGCTGCGGAATCCGCTCCTGTTACCTTTGCCGAGCATATCGCGCCGATTCTCTACACGAAATGCACGCCGTGCCATCGCCCGGGCGACATCGGTCCGTTCCCGTTAGAGACCTACAACGATGCGAAGCGGTGGGCGAAGGAAATTCAATACTACACCGGGCGACGGCTGATGCCCCCATGGAAGGCAGTGCCGGGGTATGGCGAGTTCAAGAACGCAACCGCGCTGAGCGAAGAAGAGATTCGGCTGATTGCCCGCTGGGTGGACTCGGGCGCACCTGCAGGCGATCTTTCGAAAGCGCCGCGCCCGCCCAAATTTGAAAAGGGCTGGTTCCTTGGCGAGCCTGACCTGATTGTGGAAGCGCCCGAATATGAGCTGGACGGCACCGGCGGCGACGAGTATCGCTACTTCGTCATCCCGGTGGAACTGCCCGAAAATAAGGTGATTGTTGCCATCGACATCCAGCCGGGCAACCGCGAGGTGGTGCATCACGCGAACATGTTTGTGGATGTTTCGGGGCAGGCACGCAGGCAGGATGAGGCAGACCCCAAACCGGGCTACGCCAACTTCGGCGGTACAGGGTTCATCCCGCTGATGATGCTGGGGGGCTGGGTGCCCGGTCAGCGCCCCATCAAGCTGGACGAGCCGTTTGCGGTGGTGTTGCCGCGCAAGTTTGACCTGGTGATGCAGGTTCACTACTTCAAGCGCGGCAAGCGCGAGAAAGACCGCACGCGCGTGGGGCTGTACCTCGCCGACTATAAGCCAGAGCATAAGCCTGTGCAGCTGCTGGTACTGGGCAATCGGAACATCCGCATCCCTGCAGGCGAGAGCAACTATCGCATCCGGGCGCAGTGGAAAACGCCCAGCGACCGCCCGATTTATGCGGTGGCGATTCTGGCGCATATGCACCTGATTGCACGCGGGTGTGAGGTCAAGGCGCGCACTCCCGACGGACGAGTGATCCCGCTGCTGCGAATCGATGACTACGACTTCAACTGGCAGCAGACCTACTACTACAAAGAGCCTGTGGAACTGCCACCCGGCACAGTGATTGAAGCGGAGGGTTGGTACGACAACTCCTCGAACAACCCGAACAACCCCAGCAACCCGCCGCGCGAGGTGCGCTACGGCGAGGGAACCTACGATGAGATGTTCTATATCTTCATCGGGGTTCACGACCCTAAGGCGAAAAACTCGTATCTGATTCCCGCTTCCCTGTAAGCAAGCCCCTCTCCTCCGCAAGGGGAGAGGGGTGTTTCCCATACAAAATTCGTCCCGCCCTTTATGGAAAAATCCTCCTAAGAGGTGGCGCAATGGGAGCCAGCACGGCGACGCAGGCACTCCGGGTTTCGGTACGCTTGCCGAACACTCAGACAAGCTACGAGGGCACACTCCTGAACGCCTCACGCGAGGGGCTGGTGGTGCGGCTGGACACTGGGGAAGCGCTCCGCACGCTTCGCGCAGGAGCCTCGCTGTTGATCACGATAAACTCCGCAGAAGCCGCCTATGAGCTCATGACGCAGGTGCGTAATCTGGAGGGAACCCAACTGAACCTGCAGATCGTCTCGCCTCCCAAGCGTCTGGATCGGCGGCGAAACAAACGCTATCCCGTTAATCTGCAGGTCTCTCTCACACTGCCCAGCTCCTCGGAGACATCGGAACCTGAGGTCTGGGAAGTGCGGGGCGTAGACATCAGTCGGAGCGGGATGCGCCTGATCGTGCCGCAGGCGCTGGCGGTGGGGTCTGTGGTGGAGTTGTCGTTTTCGCTGTTGAATGCGGAGCAACCCGTGCGGGCGAAGGCAGAAGTGCGCTACGCGCGGGAACTGAGCAGTGGGCAGTGGGCAATCGGTGTGCGCTTTACCGAGATGGCACGCACCGATGCCCACTGGCTGGTAAGGTTATTTCCGTAAGAGTTGCTAACAGCCCAGCCCGTAATTCGCTAAGACAACTAACAAATCCGCGTCATCGACAACGCCGTTGCAGTTCACATCTGCTCTTCCACAACTACTCTGGCATCCTATTGCTAACAACACTTCGAAAAGGTCAGCGTCATCAACACATCCATCATTGTTGACATCACCGCTGTGAGGTGTGCAAAAGGGTGTGAGAAGATAGCCCTGCACTTTTTGGGGATCTGCATTGTGCCCGTAGCCCACAACATAGAGCCCATCTCTGGATACCGCGTTAGCCGAGTGTAGAACGGAATCCGGCGAAAGTATATCTGAAAATAACGAAGTTAGGTCATACGCTGCCGTTTCGCCTGATTCGCTCCATACCCACAAGACCGCGCGATGTTCACTAAGGGTGTACGCCTTTCCAACGATAATCCGCGTACCATTTTCCCTCTCATTGCTGATGTCGTATGCTTCGTAAGTGTAAGACTCAAAACCCTGCACTGGTGGAAGTAGTTCACATTGGATCGAGGTACCAACTTTTGCTACGAAAGCATGGTTGTCAGCTGTTCCAACTACCATCTCCCCATCTGATGAAATTCCAAATGCAACACCGTCTTCTGGTGTACAAAGGCGAGTACAGGTTCCAGAATAGCGGTCATAAAGAAATGGTACCAGTGCCTTAACGGGTAGTTCTACCTCGCCTCCTGGCCTACGACCTACAATTTCATCATATGCCCCAACCACAAATCTGCCGTCTGAAGAAACCCCTTCAAGGATGGTCGTCGCGAGATGATTTTCTACATCTCGACAGAGCACCTCCGTGTAGGAACTTCCCGTCCATATCATACCCGCCTTGTCAGGATAGGAACCAGTACGAGACACATACCCCACGATAGTGCTACCATCTATATTAGCATCTGTTGCAGCGCCATACTGCCAGCGATTCATATCGAACGGTAGTAAAACCAAGCTCTCGGGACTGTCAAATGCACCCTTGAACGGTTTTCCCCCACTAACGCCATCCGTATGGATTAAACCCACAAATACAGTGCCATCCCCACTGATCGCGAGCGCTTCTCCGAAGAAGCCAACTCCCCAAGTAGAGACCCCCCCAGGTAGCACTGACCACCCTTGCGGAAACTCTGTGTGTACAGATTCTCCCGGCCTCGATATGGTGCATAAGCCTTGACCTACTATCCGAAGGTCATGCCAAGATATGTCGTTGGCAATTGTGCTCCAATCCCACGTTTGACAGGCTTCCGTAGGTGGAAGCCAGATAAAAGTCTGGGCGTATACCTGAGAAGAGAGCAGCACACCCACGAAAAGCCAACCGAACCGACTGCGGTAAACCTTTTTTTCCATGGCTTCACCTCCAGTGTGTAGGTATAGGATACCTCTTTTCAGCGCCCATAGTCAAGGAAATTTTGTGCTTTTTACGGTACATAAATCCTGACAGGAATTCGAGGAGAACTATACGCTGTGGTAGGAATCTGCAGGCGAAGGGCGAAGAGACATTCAAGGAGTGATGACAGTGCGAAAAGCGACGGTGTGTATCGTGGCGCGGAATGAGATACTGCGTGACTTAATTAAGGCGCACCTTGGAGGGTGCGAATCGCTCAGAGTTGTTGAACGACTTGATGAGGCAGAAATCGAGGCAGTAGTGATGGAACAACCCCTACTTTCACCCAGTGAAATCGAGATTCTGCAACACCTCGCGCGCTATGGGCGTGTAGAAAAGGTTGCACGCATTTTGCATCGCTCACCGCGCACAATCTACCGTGTGTTGGCAAACATCCGTGAGAAACTGGGCGTACGAAGTACCTTACAAGCGGTACGATGGGCAATTGAGTTGGGGCTTCTCAAGACATCCGAATGAAGGTTATAGGGTCGACTCCCAACACCCCGATCCTTGATGAGTGATCGCTCCGAACTCGGGCGGATTGCCCAGACCTCTGCTCTCTGCCGCTCCAAAGCACCCCAAAGAAACCCGTCTCCTTATAAAAACCAATCTGCCCCTGCTCTTGCGCTTTTTGCCCTCCCTCGTTGCCTGCAGTAGCGCAAATAGCCGCAGCGTCACGCTCGCGCGCTTGAGATTTGTCAAGCGCGCTGGGCGATACTTCCACCCGATACCACCCGTGCCAGCATTCATAAGTCTCCCTACGCCTGCGCACATTGCTGCCGCCATGCGGTGTCCAGTTAGAGGTGCCCCCACCCCTTACGGGCGTGGGGGCTATCCATTAGAAACCCGCAGCGTTACTGCCACCGCTGCTACCCTTGCCTTTCATCGGGCCCGAGTAGTACCCTTCCGCTGAGGGGGCAGGAGGTGCGGTGGCTTGCTGGCGCAAGAAGATAGCAACGCCAATAGCAATCAGCGCGATCACCAGAAGCACAATCCACACGGTACGTCGCGAGTCTTGCATGGCGGATCACTCCTTGTCGACGGAGTAGTACCGCTTGTAAACGCAGCCGGTGGAGTCGGTGGCGAGGTAGCGCTCACTGTTGCGAGCAATCCACTTTGCGTGCCCGTCACAGAAGATGTGGTTGCCGCCTCCACTGTGGCTATCTGCAGACTCGCAGCCCATCGTCGTGCCAAAACCGCCGTTCCGAATGATCCCCGTGAAGCCGTCTGTTACGATAACTGTCTCTGCTGGACGCAGCGGTTTGCTAAACGGCATGATCGAAACGCGGACATCGCTCCCGGCGAATTTGTAGTAGGGATCCTGCTGGGTGCAGTTGCCCCCTGTTGCGATTTCGCCGAATCCGATTCCATAGTTCGCGTGATAGAGTTGGGGTGGCCACCAGTTGCTGTCCAGCGCGCCCGCATCGCAGTCGGGAAGGTTCGCTACCTGCTGGAACCGCGACTCGTTGAACGAGGGACAAGCCATCATTCCATTGGGGGGAACGCTGGCGAATGGACCGCTCCCTGCAGGGCGGCTTGGCTCGCCGCTCTTGATATAGGGCTGTAAATTCTGCACCCAGCTGCGCAGGTCATCGCGGTACTGGTTGCGTGGGAGTCCCGTGCGTACAAACCAGGGGATGTAGGTCTCGTCATAATCCTGACCATACATCATAATCGCGGTTCCAATCTGTTTGGAGTTGCTTAGGCACTGCGTTTGACGCGCTTTTTCACGCGCCTGCGCAAACACAGGGAACAGGATCGCCGCCAGAATGGCGATGATCGCGATAACGACCAGCAACTCGATAAGCGTAAATCCGTGCCGCTTCATCATCAGATGACCTCCTTACGGTTGGATATGATTCCCAATTATACCCCACTTTGCCAGCGCATGCAAGGGGTGTACCGAAAAAAGCCCCTATTTTTGCCTGAATTGGAGCTGAATTCTCACAGCTGTCGCCCCATCACTTCCGCTAACGGGCGAAGGGAGCGCATCAGATCGCGAAATGCTTCCAGCGTGAGCGATTGGGCGCCGTCTTTGAGGGCGCGGGCGGGGGTCGGATGGACCTCCACAATCACACCGTCGGCGCCTGCTGCCAGCGCCGCGAGGGTCGCGGCGGGCACCAGGGAGGCGCGCCCTGTGCCGTGGCTGGGGTCTACCACAATTGGCAGATGCGAAAGCTCTTTGATGGCGGGCACGGCATTAATATCCAGCGTGTTGCGGGTGTAGGTTTCAAAGGTGCGGATGCCGCGCTCGCAGAGAATAATCTGCTCGTTGCCGCCCAGCCAGATGTATTCGGCTGCCTGAAGCCACTCTTCGTAGGTCGCCCACATGCCGCGCTTGAGCATGACGGGTTTGCGCGCCTGTCCCACTTCGCGCAGCAGGTCGTAGTTTTGCATGTTGCGCGTGCCAATCTGCAGGATGTCGGCATACTGGCACACGAGTTCCACATTGCGCGGGTCCATCACTTCGGTGATGATAGGCATGCCGGTGAGTTCGCGGGCGCGCGCCAGCAGCTCCAGCCCCTCGCGTCCCAGCCCATGAAACGAATAGGGGCTGGTGCTGGGTTTATAGGCGCCGCCGCGCAGGATATGCGCCCCTGCCTGCTGGACCGCCTGCGCGGTTTTGAAGAGCTGCTCTTCGTTCTCCACAGTGCAGGGACCTGCCATCACCGCGAAGTGAGTACCACCGACTTCAACACCGCCCACCCTGACGACCGTCTGCTCCCGAAACTTTTTGGAGACGAATTTGTAGGGCTTCAAGACGAGCGTAACCTGTTCCACATAGGGGAGCGACTCGAGCTGCTCTTTGGCTTCGTTTCGATCCAGTTCTGGCGCGCCGACGGCGGCGATGACCGTGCGCTCTACGCCATAGATGGGGTGGATATCGAACCCGAACTGGCGGATGCGCTCTTCCACATCCCGAATCTGTTCGGGGGTTGCCCCCGGTTGCATGACAACAATCATCCCCGTGAGCCTCCTTTATCAGAGTAGCGCCATAAAGCGGTCCACTTCACGGGTATAAAGCCCGAAGGGGTCGCGCATGTCCACCTGACGGTTGCGGTCTACATATACGATGTCCCAATCAATGTAGTAGCGGTTGTAGCGGCGTTCGGCGAGGCGTTTGATGATGGCGCCGCGGGCGTGAGCGCGGGTGTCGGCGGGCGGGGTCGTGACGGCGTTTTCGATTTGCACATCATCCACCAGCCGCTTGACTTCGCCCATCTGCTGGAGCGCGTAGTAAAGCCCCTGATCGGGGTTGATGTTATGGTACTCCAGATCGATGGCGTGGAGCGCGTCGTCGCCCCATGTGGCGCCTGTTTCTTCCATGTAGGTGCGTAGCACCTTGAGTTTGATGAGCCAGTCGATGCGGTCTTCCAGCTGTTCGGGGTCGCTTTCGAGTTTGTCCAGCACGAACTCCCACTCCTGAAGTACCCAATCGGTTTCGGGGTCGCGTCCTGCAAAGCGTTTTTGGGCGAGCTGGAGGTAGACGCGCTGGAGGTCAATCGCGGAGAGGGTGCTGCCGTCGATCATGGTAACAATCCACTTGCGAGTGGGGTCGCGCGAGACACTTTTGAGGGTATGGAGGGCGTCTTGCAGGCGGAGCCAGTTGGGCAGGGCGCGCGCTTCGGCGAGGTCTAACACCAGGCAGGTCGTGCCGATTTTGAGGGCGGTGGCGTACTCGCTCATGTTGCCTTCGCCGAACAGCAGGTGCAGGCGCTGATAGTTCTGATAGCCGTAGACGCTATCCCACTTGGGGTTGATGATGGCGCGATTGAAGCGCACCCGGGAGGCGTTCTCGCGCACGATATGATCCGCCCGCTGGGACAGCTGGTATTGCACCGTGGGGTCGGGTTCCACATTATAGACATTCGAAACCCAGATGAAGTCGATGGGGTGGTCGGCGACTTCGGAGAGGGAGGGGCGGAATCCGGCGTGTTCCAGTCGGTGTCCGCCTACGCGCCCTGCGCCGGCGAAAATCTGGCGCGTGGTCAAAAAAGGCAACACCAGCTTGTGCCAGTCGGTGGGCAGTCGGTCGTCGGTGCGGATGAGGTAGTTTTCGTGGCAGCCGAAGGTGTGCCCGGCGAAGTGGTCTACATTATTGTTGTGGAAGCTGACGCGCTCATCCCAGCCCATTTCGCGCAGGGTGTTGACCACGATGCGCTGTCCTGCTTTTTCGTGGATGACGATATCGAACAGGCTGGCGCATTCGGGGGTGGCGTACTCGAGGTGGCTACCGACGGCATCGATATAGAGTCGTCCCCCGTTGATGAGAAAGCCGCCGCTGCGGGCGGGTTCAAAGGCTTCGTCGCGGGCGGTGAGGTCAATCAGTCCGAGGCGCGCTTTATGGAACACATAGTTTTTGACCGCTTCCACCACGGTTTCGGAGGTGCCCAGTCGCTCATCGCGGACGAAGCACCCAAATTCGGTTTCGATTCCGAAGACTCGACGCCCAATCATGGTAAACGCCCCCTACAGGTATGCATGGCATGATTATACACCAAGTGGCTCTTAAAAAGCGAAACGCCCGCCTTGTGGGCGGGCGCAGGCTTCAACCCGGGCATCGTCCTATCTTCCCACTCCGTTACCAGAGCAGTATTTTCGGCGCTGGAGGGCTTAACGGCCGTGTTCGGGATGGGAACGGGTGTTTCCCCTCCGCTATGGACACCCGAGTTGACAACTCACCTTTTGAGAGGGTTCAGGTCCCTCTCAGGAGGTGAGTGAGCATGACAATTGGAACTGGAGTTTCACCGAGAGTGCGTCCATAGGCAAGCCCTCGGTCGATTAGTACGGCTCAGCTCAACGCATTACTGCGCTTACACCTGCCGCCTATCAACCCGGTCATCTACCGGGGACCTTACTC
>VAPR01000394.1_pt1 | contig 28964 bp, 27 predicted proteins | sample 3380701 | NCBI WGS metagenome assembly VAPR01 (sample SAMN11536904, study PRJNA540576) | hot springs metagenome | isolation source: hot spring wet sediment | place: Spain: Lobios | collected 2014-01 | reverse complement strand
ACCGCTGTTGGTTCGCTGGCCGGGTGTGGTCAAGCCAGGGCGGGTCTGTTCGACACCGGTTCGCACCGAGGACCTGTTCCCGACCCTCGCAGAAATTGCCGGTGCCGAGTTGCCCAAAGACCGCGAACTGGACGGTGTCAGCCTGTTGTCCCTGTTCCGCGGTCAGAGTGAGACTCTTCCACGCGACTGCATGTACTGGCACTATCCGCATTATCACTATAGCAGCAGAGAAGGCGGCCAGCCCAGCGGTGCGATTCGGAGTGGCGACTGGAAGTTGATCGAGTTTTTCGAGGATGGCCGGCTCGAATTGTACAACCTGCGCACCGACGAAGCGGAACAGCACAATGTTGCCGACAAGCATCCCCAGTTGCGGGACAAACTCCATCGTCAACTGGTGGAGTGGCGTCAGCGGCTGCAGGTGCAGATGCCCCAACCCCGCCCGAAGAATTGATCGCCAGTCGCCCGCGCTTGTCGTGCTTCAACGAAGTGGATGTCGCTACGTAGAGTGCTGCTTGAACAGTCGACCGCACCCCCACCACCGTACAAGCGCGAATTTCCGTTTTGTCTGGCATAGCCCTGCACCAAACCCAACGCAGGCATGCCAGTCCTACTTGGTGTACGACAAGTGTTCGCTGCACAACGCTTGTGTTGTGTCGCGATGGCGCTGGACCAACCAGGAGCGGCGGGCGTTAGCCCGCCGTGTTTCGCTGACGCGACTGCTACAGTGTAGATTTTCCACAGCCTGACCACAAAACCTCAGGTGAGTGCTGGAGTTACCAGCTATCCCGGATTTGGCAAGCTCGGCTCGGACACAACCTTGCAGCCACTGCCAGGATTATTGGAAATCAAAATGGTGGCATCACCCTTATCCGCCGGGAGTGCCGCTGCAATCCTCATCTGGATCGCCGATTTGCGAGAGCCGACACATACTCAGGATGCGGTAACCGAATAAGCCGAAGTCGTGCACGGCCTGTCCAGACGGATGCCTTACGTCAACCGGAATTTCTGCGGTCTGGCTTCCGGATACTTCACGCGAGCGTGATACAGGGCAATCAAACTTTTCGTCAGGCTATCCTCGATTTGCCGCAATTCGGTGAGTGTCAGGCCACTGTCATCGAACTGGCCATCGAGCAATCGTTTGAGCACAATCTCATGAACGAGCTTTTGCAGACTGCCCGGGGACGGCTCAGCGAGAGCGCGAGCGGCACCTTCAACGGCATCGGCGAGCATAACGATCCCGGCTTCGCGGGTCTGCGGTTTCGGACCGGGATAACGGAAATTGGCCTCCAGACTCCCGGCAACGTGCCGAGAATCAGGGGAGCTGCCGGTTTGCTGGTGTTCTGGAGGCTGCTGGGTCGCGGTCATCGCTATCGTACCGGTCTCGCTAATGGTCGGCGATACTGCCGAGTTCTGTCCATCGGAAGCAGTATTGGCCAGGCTCAGCGGCGGGTTTTGAACCGTCTTGGCCTGCTCCTCCGACGGGATCGGTTTCGACGACCGCCCCGATTCCAGACATTGCCGTAAAGCCTGACGATAAAAATACTCCACCAGTGTTGTGCCGTGGTGTTGTTCGATCATGTCGAGGATGGGCCTGGGCAAACGGTATTGCTGACCGAGAGCCACGCCGTCTTTGACGTGGCTGATGATGATCAGAGCACTCATCGCCGGCGCCAGTCCGAGATGGCGATTTTCGCCGGTTTGATTTTCGACGAAATAATGGGGCTTGAGCATTTTGCCGATGTCGTGGAAACAGGAGCCAACGCGACACAACAGTGGATTGGCACCAATACGTTCTGCAGCCGCCTCAGCGAGAGTCGCTACGGTCATGCTGTGGGTGTAAGTGCCGGGGGCTCGACGCAGCAATTCCTGCAACAGCGGATGACTGAGATCGGCTAACTCCAGCAGGCTGATGTCGGTCACCACGCCGAAGAGTTTTTCCACAAACGGCAACAGTCCCGTCAGGCACAGACCGGCCAGGAGGCTGTAAAAGAATCGCCGGGCCGCGTCCCAGGCCATCAGCGTCCAGGTTTGCTCCGTCAGGAGTCCCACCGCAATCGTCATAGCGGCAAAAACAATGCCGGCCCAGAAGCTAACAACCACCAGTTGCGAGCGTGTGCGTACGCGGCGCAGCATCAAGACGCACGTGATCAGACCGCTGGCCAGCACGACAAATTGTCGTTCCAGCGTTGCCCCGTTCGCCAGGGTCACCATCAGTGCCAGCGACACCACTACCAGAAATGCCAGCCCCTGGGGAATGGCCAGGCTCAGAATCATCGCCAGCATCACCAGAGGCAACACCGCAGCATACCAGGGAGCCTGTCCGAATAGCACACCCAGCCCGGCGCCAAGAACCACACTGGCACAAACAAGCACCAGCTTTCGGGTCTCGTAAGCAAAAGCCGGACAATAACGCCAGGTGCAAACAGCCAGCAGGGCCGTTACGGCTGCGGTGATCAAAAACACGCCGAACCAGTGCCGCAGGTGATCGTGCAGGGTCAATGTGCGCAGGTATGCGAGATGTTCCGCCCGTAACAGGGCGAGTTGTTTTTCCGTGATGGGTTGCCCGGCGGGAACCAGCACACTTCCCTGGGGATATTCATGGTCATCCAGGCTTCGGAAATCCAGCCGGGCCAGAATCGCTCGGGGATAAATTTCACCTTCGCGGAAGGGAAATGGCGGCCCCCAGAAGTTGCCGCCAGCGTTGACCACCAGACTCACGGCCAGGGCAGTAGCGGCAAGCAAAAACAACCGTCCGAACAACCAGCGCCGGAGTGGGCGAGAAGAACCTCGGCCCATTGGTCTGAAGCCCGGCCAGCGTTCTGACCGGACCCATCGCCGCACGTTGTTACTGAACATTTCCCGGTCAATTCCCTATGCCGCTTCGTGGCGAGCATTCGCTGAGCTTCCCGGTCGCAGCGTCCGTGCCCTGGCACTGGCCACGAAAGCCGTTACTCGGTTCGCTTCTTGCGGGGCGGTTCCTGTTCATAGGCGTGCACGATTTTCTGCACCAGCGGATGGCGTACTATGTCCTTTTGTCCCAATTCCACAATAGCAATCCCTTCGATTCCCCGCAAGCGCTGGATGGCGTCAATCAAACCGCTGGGCTGGCTTTTGGGCAAGTCCACTTGCGTAATATCGCCGGTGACGATAATCTTGGAACCCAGCCCCATGCGTGTCAAAAACATGCGCATCTGGGCCACGGTGGCATTTTGCCCCTCGTCGAGGATGATGACCGCCTGGTTGAGCGTTCGCCCACGCATATAAGCGAGCGGACAAATCTCAATGACGTCATTCTCCATATACCGGCGGACACGCTCCGGATCGATCATGTCTTCGAGAGCATCCAGCAGGGGACGCAAGAACGGGTTGACCTTAGCAGCAATGTCGCCCGGTAGATAACCCAGCCGTTCTCCGGCTTCGACTGCTGGTCGGCACAAAACAATTCGCTTGGCGTTGCCGGTCTTGAGGCAGTGCACTGCCATGGCTACGGCTAGATACGTCTTGCCTGTCCCGGCCGGGCCAATGCACAGCACCACAGGATTCTCCTGCATGGCCCGGACATAGTAGGCCTGACCGTCGGTGCGTGGCCGAACGTTCCGCATGCCCAGTGCCGGACTGCTCTCCGTCGCCAATTCGCTGCCGCCGCTGCGAACCAGGTCGAGCACGGTGCGGACGTCGGCCAGACTTACCGGCCCCTGCTGGCCCATTTGCCGCAATTGCTCGAACACGCGCTGGGCGGTGTGCACCTGTTCTTCGGTTCCTTCGATTTGCAAAGTGTGCTCCCGCGGAATCAGGCGCACCCCCAAGACTTCCCGAACCAGGCGAACGTTTTGGTCCCGGCTACCGAGCACGCGAACGATCTCGTCGCGGTTGGCAAACTCGATGATTTTTTCCGCCATGTCTAGCTGTGCTACCTCCTTTCTCCCAGGCAGAAGTTCACGCCTCTTCTGAGCGCTGTATTCTATAGCTGCCGACCAATCGAGAGAGCCAGCCAGCTCACGGGCGCACTCAGCAATAAAGAATCCACGACGTCGAGGACACCTCCGAGGCCGGGCATGTAGCTGGAAGTGTCCTTGACCTGGCGTTCGCGCTTGACCAGTGACTCGGCCAGGTCGCTGTACTGAGCGACGATGCCGACCACCGCCGCTGACACCAGTGCCACCGGCCAGGAGAGCAGAGGTTGTCCGGTGTGGTAACGACACATTTCAGCGATGGCCAGGCCGATCAGAATTGAGCCCACAAGACCGGCAAGAGCTCCTTCCCAGGTTTTCTTGGGGCTGAGGACAGGTGCCAGTTGATGCCGACCCAACCACGATCCGCCGAAATACGCAGCCATGTCGCCGACTTTCGGAACGAAAATGCCGAACGCTAACGCCCATAGTCCCAAATCGCTTGCGGAGGTGATGCCAGTCACCGTTTCTTCGCCAAGCCAGCGTAATCGTAGCAGAAAACCGGGAGCCACGCCGAGCCACACCAGAGCCAGTGCGCCCAGTGCCAAACGCTGAATCGCTCCTTCTTTCCCGACAAAGCGAGCCATCTCCGCCAGAAATCCGACGAGCAGCACCAGGGCGGTTACCAGGAGCACAACGGTTGCCGATCCGCCCCATCCCGACGGCAGTGCCAGCCCCTGCGGTATCCAGTTGGCCAGCAGCAGAGCAATTACGCCGCCGTCCATCCACCATCCCGGTGGTCGCGGTTCCGGAAAAATTTGCCGTAACTCCCGGCTCGCCAGCCAGCCAAAGCCAATCGTCGTCACCGCCAGAAACGGATACCACGGTGCCCAGTAGCGATCGAACACCAGAACGGCGACGGCGAGCAACAGGAGCAAGCTTCCGATCAGCAGTCGCGGAGCCAGGCTTTGCCAACGTTGCCGCGGTTGGTTCACGGACAAGGCAACCCTCCAAACCGTCGCTGCCTTTGTGCGTAATCGCGCAGGGCTAGGTAAAAATCCTCGCGGGTAAACTCCGGCCAGCACTTGGGCGTAACATGCAGTTCGGCATACGAAATCTGCCAGAGCAGGAAATTACTGAGCCGCATCTCGCCGCTGGTGCGGATCAGCAAATCGGGATCGGGCATGCCCGCGGTGTACAGAGCGTTGTGGATGGTTTCCTCGGTAATGTCGTCGGGATCGAGCTGACCGTCGCGCACCTGTCGGGCCAGTTTGCGAAAAGCGTCGGTGAGTTCTGCCCGGCCGCCGTAATTCAACGCCAGGCAGAGCACCAGCCCGGTATTGTGCCGGCTCACCTGACGATTGATGTCCAGTTCACGGCGAACCTGGGCCGGCAGCGCGTCGAGTCGGCCAATGGCGGTGAAGCGGATATTCTGCTCCAGAATCTCCTGCCGCTCTTCGCGGAGATACTGCTCCAGAAGCAGCATCAAAAATTCCAGTTCGCTGCGTGGCCGTTTCCAGTTCTCCACGCTCAGACAATACAGGGTCAGCTGCTGCAGACCGAGCCGACAGGACTCCTCGACCACGGTACGCACACTCTGCACCCCGCGTCGGTGTCCCTCGATGCGAGGTAATCCCTGACGGCGTGCCCAGCGACCATTACCGTCCATGATGATTGCGACATGGCGTGGCAACTGCTCTGGTGCCAACCCAAGCTCGGCCAGGTTGACCTGTGCTTGTGCCATAACCAGCCGCCTCAGCATTCTCGAATAGTCTGCTCAGGTTGCGGGCCAACGGAAATGTAGCGAATCGGCAAGCCGACCAGTTCGCTGAGCCGATCCAGATACTGCCGCGCTTCCCGGGGCAGGTCGGCCAGACGGCGGACACCGGACAATTCCGATTTCCAGCCGGGCCAGCGTTCATAGACGGGACGGCAGCGTTCCAGTCGGTAAGCCTCGCCGACCAGCTCGCCGATACGCTCCCCATCCAGATCATAAGCCACGCAAATGGCCAGTTCGTCCAGACCGGTAAGCACATCCAGTTTCATGATGGCCAGTTCGTCGGCAGCACTGATGCGTGCGGCGTAGCGAACAGCAACGGCATCGAACCAGCCACAACGCCTGGCCCGACTGGTGACCGTTCCGTATTCCTGGCCGCGCCGCCGAATATACTCCCCCGTCGCGTCGGACAATTCCGTAGGAAACGGCCCAGCCCCGACCCGCGTCGTGTACGCTTTCACCACGCCGACCACACGCTCCAGATACCGTGCCGGAAAGCCTGTTCCGCTCCATAGTCCCGTGGTCGAACTGTTGGAGCTGGTTACATACGGATACGTGCCATGGTCCACATCCAGCAGGCTTCCCTGAGCGGCTTCGAAAAGCAATCGTTTACCGGATTCGTAAGCATGGTGGAGCAGCCCGACGGTGTCGCGGATAAACGGACGCAGACGCTGGCCATACTCAGCATACGTTGCCGCTAGCTGCTCCGGATTCCAATCTGTTGCGGCAGTGGTCAGCTCAGGCGAAACGGCTTCCGGCTTGCTCGATCGCTGCCCGGTGCTCGCCTCACGCAAGGCAGACAAATGCCGCTGTTTGCGAGGCAGAATTTCCCTGAGCCGGCGATAGAGATGGTCGGCGTCCAGCAGTTCGCCGACGCGAATGCCACTATTGCGACCGACTTTGTCCTGATAACAGGGGCCGATCCCCCGGCCGGTAGTGCCAATCGGCTGACTGGCTCCCGCGTCGTTGAGGCGATCCTCGGCCTGATGGTAAGGGAAAACGACATGAGCACGGTCGCTCAGCACCAGGCGGCTTTCCGCCTCAATCCCCGCCTGACGCAACGATTCCAGTTCCTGCAACAGCTGCGGCGGATAAACCACCACGCCGTTGGCTATCACCCCGAGCACATGCGAATGCAGCAAGCCGGATGGCAACAGCGAGAATTTAAAGTGCTGGCCGTTGCGAACCACGGTGTGTCCAGCATTGGCACCGCCGTTGTAACGGATCACCAGATCGTGTTCCTCGCTGAGCAGGTCGACGATTTTCCCTTTCGCCTCGTCGCCCCACTGCAGACCCACCACACACGTACAGCGACTGGGCCGGAGTAGTTCTGCCATCTTCTCCTTCCGCTCAATTTCTCGACTCACCGATGGAGCGTCCATTGCGGATCGCTGCTGAGGCAAGGTTCAGCGTGGCCGACGCGGTGCCTGTAACGGCGGCCGTTCGCTGAGCTTGACTTTCAGCGTATGAAATTTCAGTTCTCTGCTGCGGTGATCCAGCCGTGCGACTTCCACCAGCACTTCCGTCCCCGGCGGGGTATCCATAATCCAGCGGCGAAGTTGCTCGGCACTGGGCACCTCTTTACCGTTGAGACGAACGATAATGTCGCCCCGTTGAACGCCAGCGCGATCGGCAGCTTCGTGGGGCACCACTTCCACGATGAGGACTCCGCTGGTCAGCTTGAGCTGGTCGCGCACTGGCTCCGACAAATCTTCCAAAGCCACTCCCAGAAAACCGCGCTGTACCTTATGGGGCGGTTGAATGAGCGGATCGAGGATTTTTCGAACCGTTTCGACCGGAATAGCCAGACCCACGCCGGCAAACTCGCCCGTGCCGCTCAGGATAGCCGTATTGATCCCGATTACTCGCCCCTGCATATCGAGCAGTGGACCGCCAGAATTGCCGGGATTGATCGCGGCGTCGGTCTGGATCATTTCCACGTCGGACAGCTCGCCGATGCGAGTTCGTCCCACGGCACTCACCACGCCCACAGTCACGCTTTGCCGCAAACCAAACGGACTGCCGATGGCCACCACCCAGTCACCGACGGCATAAGAACCGTCCGGCGCCAGTTCTGCCACTACCAGGTCCGGTACGTCTTTAACTGAAATTTCCACCACCGCCAGATCGGTGGGCGGATCCGTATAAACTTGCTCCTTGTCGGCGTAAAGGCGCTTGCCCGAAGGCAGGATCACCTCGAAGCGATCTCCCTCCTGGACAACGTGGTTGTTGGTGAGCACGAAAGCGACATCGTCCTGTCGGCGAACGATGACACCGGAGCCTTCACCGCGAGGAATCGGAATTGTCTCGATCACACCGGGCCGGAGTCGTTGCTGCGCAACAAATGCCCGCACGGTGACTACAGCCGGTGCCGCTTTCTTGACCACCTCCCGCACGGGGGGACTGACGATGGGGGCAGTTTTGAGCCGTTCGGCAGCCGCTTCCGCCTCGGCTCGCAACTCGGCCTGCCGCTTGCGGTAGGCGATTTCCGCTTCTGCCTCGGCCTGGTGTTTGCGCAATTCCCATTGCCCTTCAACCGTCTGGAGCTTCTGAACCTGATACATCGCCACCACGCTCATGAACAGAGCTCCCACGGCGATGAGCAGAGTCAATACCGCTAGCCAGTTGCCTGGCGATGGATTGCTTTCCGGATGGTAAATGTGCCCGTAATAAGGATCGTTATGGCTCATGGCAGACCTCGCAATGAGAATCCCGGCTCGGCAGCACCAGAAGCTGAGTCGGGCCTGGAAGCCGACACCGCCGCGCTGGCCTGTACACCTTCTGAATCTGCAGAGGACAATTCGGCGAGTGGGCCGAGAGCCACTATCGTCGCATGCTTCAGATCATATTGTTCCATCAGGGCGACAAGTTGATCGCGATTAACGGCACGCAGCCGGGCCAGCTCCTCTTCCAGACTGCGATACTGCCGCAAATACACCCAGCTATAGCCGAGCGAGCGCATACGGCCATAGGGGCGTTCATTGCCACGAACCAGCCGCGAGGCGAGTTTGCTCTGCGCCTGGTGAATTTCTTCCTCCTGCACACCGTCGCGGACGGCCTGAGCGATGGTTTGCATGGCCAGTTCGAGATTGCCGGCAGCATCCTGCGGGTCGCAGCAAAGATAGGTGAAAAACGCTCCGGCATCCTGATATTCGTGATAGCTCATGTCGGCAGCATCGGCCCGGCCGGGATCAATCAAGGCCCAGTAAAGTCGGCTGCCAGTATCATCACCGAGCACGGTAGCCAGAACCTCGGCCGCGTACCGCCACTCCGATGTGGCAGGTGGCGCGGGCAGCAACACAAACATGTGTTCCTGATTCACCTGCGGACGCTGAATCGTTTTTGTCGCGGGAGAAATCTGCGGCTCCAGCAGCTGTCGCGGTGCCTCTCCCGCAGGCCAGTTTCCGCAATACTTTTCCAACCATTCCACCGTCTTCGCCCAATCGAATCGTCCGGCCAGCGCTACCACGATGTTGCCCGCCACATAACGCCGATGATAGTACTCTAGCATCTGTTCACGACGCAAGGCGGTGATGCTTTCCACCGTTCCCAGAATGCGGTGTCCCAGAGGATGTTCACCAAAGAACAACGTTACCGCCTGGTCGTAGGCCGACCACATCGGTTGATCCTCGTACATGCGAATCTCTTCGAGGATCACCTGCTTTTCCAGATCGAAATCTTCCTGCCGCAAACTCGGTCGCAGAATGTCGGTGAGGATGTCGAGAGCGTCGGCAAGATACTCCGGCAGAACTGCTGCCCAGAAGAGCGTAGTCTCCTCACCGGTGCAGGCGTTGTAATGGGCCCCGATGGCATCGAAATCGCGGTTGACATCCAGAGCCGTGCGCCGCTCTGTTCCCTTGAACACCATGTGTTCGAGGAAATGACTGACGCCGGCTTCTTCCGGTCGTTCGTCGCGGGCCCCGGTTTTGACGAAAAAGCCGACCGCCACCGATCGGCTGTGCGGCATGAATTCTCCCAGAATTTCCAGTCCGTTGGGCAGACGCTGGTAGTGGAATTGCACCGCTGAATGACTCCTGCTTGGATGCCTGAGGCGGTTATTTTCGCTGCGTTTCCGAAGTCTATTGCGAGCACCGGATTCACGCGACCGGAATCTGCAACGGTTTGGGACCGAGCGTGACTATCGTGAAGTTCTGCGGGGGATATTGTCGCAAATGTTGCGTCAGGCGTTGCGGTGTGAGCGTATCAATTTCGTGCTGGATTTCATCGAGGCTGCGGACACGCCCCAGATAATACCAATCCGAAGCCAGGCTCGATGCCCGTGCCGAAGCCGATTCCTGCTGCATGATCAGAGCCGACTTGAGTCCCGCCTGCACGCGCCGGATTTCCTCGTCGCTGACCCCTTCGGGAAGTCGGCGGAGTTCGGCCAGAAGCACGTCCAGCGTTTCCTGGGCGCGGTCGGCGGTCGTGCCGGCATAGCAAAACACGGCAGCGCGATCCTTGAAGCTATGGTAACTCGCCCAGACAGCGTAGCACAGACCACGTTTCTCCCGTACCTCCGTAAAGAGCCGGCTGCTCATACCGCCGCTGAGCACGGCCACAGCAGCCCGGGCGGCGTAGTAATCATCCTGGCCAAACGGCACAGCAGCATAGGCGACGCCGATCTGCGTTTGCTGCGTCTCGCGGGGAATGTGGGCATAATGTTGCGGTTCCGGTCCGAGTTTCCAGACTGGTTCCGGTTTGCTCGACCAGGAGCCAAACAGCCGCTCGACCACCTGGCCTATTTCCTCGCCGCGCACTCGTCCCGCCACGCTGAGGATGGTGCCGTTGGGACGAAATGTGCGATTATAAAACTCGCTGATATGCTCGATTGTCAGCCTTTTGACATGCTCCGGATCGCCCCGATAATCGTTGCCCAGCGGAGGCGGGTAATAGTGCCGGGCCAGTTCGACGAGGACTTTTTCGCGCGGCTCATCTTCGAGCGAATCCAGGGCACCCAGAGCCAGCTCTCGCACCGCCGGTAACTCTTTGGCAGGCAAATGCGGAGCTCGCACTACATCGGCAAAAATTTCCAGCGCTGGCACGAGATTGTCGGCAATGGTTACGCCCCAGAAATTCATATGGAATGAGCCAGCGCTGACACTGTAATCTACGCCCAGGGCATCCAGATCAAGGACGATCTTGCGGCTATCGCGGCTGCCGGCACCGCGCAGGATCAACTCCGACAGCACGTTGGCCGTGCCCAGGCCCTCGGGTGGATCGTAAATGTGCCCGGCCGGAACCAGCATCGTGAAGGCCGCCGTTTTTACCTCCGGCATTTCCTCCACCAGCAAAGTCAAGCCGTTCGGCCAGGTGCGATGGTAAATTTCCGACAAGCGCTCCTCCTTGTGGCTCGCCAATTCCCGCATATTATACGGCTCGCAAAAGGATTAGCCGCCAGGCCCTACCAGACGCGGCACCAGACACATTTCAGATATCTTCCCTCCGGAACATGAGCGAAAAAAGGATGATCGGCAGCCGCTCCGCTCAGCCGAAATATCTGCAACTGCCGATTCACCAGCCGCCCGGCATGACGCAGCACGTCCAGAAAACGCTCCTCCGAAACCAGACCAGTACACGAACAGCTCAAGAACACGCCTCCAGAAGCAACCACCTGCAGTGCCAGCCGATTCATATCCAGGTAGCGTTGACATGCCGCTGACACATCTTCCCGCGAACGTGTTTGCTTCGAGGGATCCAGCACCACCACATCCCAGCGCTTGCCATAGCGAATGGCGTCCCGCAACCAGGGGAAAATATCGGCCTGGACAAAGCGAACCTGCACCTGATTCAGGGCCGCATTTTCTCGTGCCAGCGCCAGCGCATTTTCGTCGAGGTCCACACCGGTCACCTCGGCTGCCTGCCCCAGTCTGGCTGCGTAAATGGCGAATCCCCCGGTGTTGCAGCACAGATCGAGTACACGCTTACCCGCACAGTGCTCAGCCAGATGCCGGCGATTGTCTCGCTGATCGAGAAAAAAGCCGGTTTTGTGTTTGCTCCCGGGGGCCACGCGAAAACGCACACCATATTCCTCGATCACCACTGGCTCCGGAACTTCCGGCTCGCGGCAATCGAACGACTCCTGTTTCTGAATGTGCTCCTCGGCAAACCAGTAAAATCGGGCTTTCGGAAAATGCTCCTTCAGCACTCCGCAAAGTAGCTCACGAAACCGATACATGCCCGCTGCGAAAAACTCCAGCACCAGTACGTCGCCGAACCGATCCACAACCAGCCCGCTCAACCCATCTCCCTCCGCGTGTACCAGTCGGTACGCATTGGTCACGCGATCCAAGTGCAAACAATCGCGGCGCCAGGCGATCGCCTGAGTCATGCGTCGCTCGAAAAACCCTGCGTCAATTGACTCCGCTGGATCGCTTGTCAACACCCGCAGACCGATCCGCGAGTGACCGTTATAAAAGCCGCGTCCCACCCAGCGACCATCGCGGTCAATAATGTCCACCACCGTTCCGGGTCGCAGACGCTGCGCCGGTTTTTCGATCATCTTCTGGAAAATCCAGGGATGATCCGAGCGGCGAGCTATGCGTAGTTTGACTATCGGTAATGTCGCAGATGGTTCCGCCTGGTTCGTCGCCTGGACGTTCTCGCTGGCCGCTTTTGTGTCCATGTCAGCTCGTCTCACGTCGGGTGTCACCGAATAGGACACCTTTGGGATACTAAATACCGACAATGGGACTTATTGCTTCCGCCTGCTCACCGAACTGATGACGTGCGTTTTACCGTGCCAGGAGATTCTACGCGGCAGCCGATTCCGCGGGTCGCAGCAACACCGTTACCGCATCGCATCGTCCTGACCCTGGCCGGTTCGCTTACCGCTGACCACAGCGATTTTACGCTGAGAAACTGGGCCGGTGACCCGTTTTGGCGCTGCTTGGTGGCGCTGATCCGAGGCCAAAAGTGGCGCTCTCAGGGTGCGCCACGGCGCCTCCGTGTGTCAAAAATTTTTCTCACCGAATCCGTGCGAAAACGAGAGCGAACGTGCTCATAAACTCGAAGATTTACGAAAATTTCTTATCGGGACAAGAAAACTCTTGACGGCTAACCCGTCGCATTCTATCATACTGGTGCGGATTCGTGCAAAATCGGTCAGGATACGCGGCTGAGCAGCCAGGAAAAACATAGCATGTTAGCTGAGGAAAGGCGACAAAAATTACTGGAATACGTAAGAGAGCGAGGATTCGTCAGGCTTAGCGAACTCATTGAGGAGCTAGGCTGCTCAGAATCCACAATTCGCCGCGATCTGGATTACTGGCACAATCTGGGAATCATCAAGCGAACCCATGGCGGTGCGGTGTATGCTCAGCATGACACCATGCCCGCTCTCGACGACCGCACCACCGCCATGCTCGCCGAGAAGCAGCAGATCGCCCGCACGGTGGCGTCGTGGATCACGCCGGGCGAGACGGTCTTGCTCGACGGCGGAACGACTACTTTAGAGGTCGCAAAAGCGCTTCTTGGCAAACGCCTCAACGTCGTCACCAACAGTTTGCCAGTGGCTCAGCTTTACGCCAGCCGACCGGAAGTGGATCTGATCCTGTTGGGCGGCTATGTCTTCCCGCGAACCGGTGTGGCTCTGGGGCCGATCACCGTCAAGATGCTCCAGGATATTCACGTTCACATTGCCATTCTCAGTGTCGGCGGGATGACAGCGAAGGGCCTGTTCAACAGCAACCTGCTCCTGGTCGAGACGGAGCGGCAAATGTTACGCTCGGCGGATCAGGTGATCATTGTGGCCGACCACAGCAAAATCGGGAGACAGGCGGTCGCTTTTCTCTGCGATTGGTCGGCCGTGGATGTGCTGGTGGTGGATGCGGGACTGTCGCCGGAACAGCGTCAGTTGCTGGAACGGGCCAAAGTGCGCTACGTCCTGGCCGGTGCAGATTCGCCAGCACCGCCTGTGCGGGTGGAGGCCAGCGCATGAGCCAGACTATTTCCTCTATTGCCGACCGCAATCGTATCGAAAAGCTGGTGCGGCAAACTTTGCGGAAGTATCTGACTGCAGCCGAGCCGACGGATGGTTACCGCCCAAAACTGGTCGTCAATATCTCAGCTCGGCATGTGCATCTGCGGCCGGAATCAGTGGAGCGACTGTTCGGGCCAGGGGCCAAACTCACACCAATGCGCCCGCTTTATCAGGAAGGGGAATTCGCGGCCGAGCAAACCGTGACCATCATCGGTCCGCGACAACGCATGATCACCAACGTGCGCGTGCTGGGTCCGTGTCGGGATTACGACCAGGTGGAGCTGGCGTTTACCGACGGCATTCTGCTGGGCATTGATTTGCCGGTGCGGCGTAGCGGTGATCATCGCGATACGCCGGGCTGCTGGTTGATGGGCCCGGCGGGAATGATTCGTCTGGAGCAGGGCGTGATCCGTGCCGAACGCCATGTCCACATGTCGCCGCGCGACGCCGCCTATTACGGCGTGCAACACGGGGATCGGCTCAAGCTGCGTGTCGTCAGCCGCTGCCCCACGGTTCTGGAAGGGCTGCTTTGTCGCGTGGATGAGCGCTACAAGCTCGAAGTCCACCTGGACACCGACGAGGGCAACGCCTGCGACTTGCCATCCGCCACCTATGTCGAGCTTTTCAAATAACCTGACTGCCAGTGCGAAACTGGCAGTGACTGCCTGGTGTCAATGGCGAATTAGCATTGCCAGAATCATCCTGGCGACTGACATAGCCATGACAATTTGCGATAGAGCAACTCGGCAAACTATCTAAAAGGAGGAGTGCCATGCCGAACCATCCCGGAGTCGAAGCCCTGGGAATGATCGAGACCAAGGGGCTGGTGGCCCTGATCGAGGCCTGCGATGCCATGCTCAAGGCGGCCAATGTGGAACTGATCGGCTGGCAGAAGATCGGTTCCGGTTTTGTGACTGCCTTTGTGCGGGGCGATGTGGCTGCGGTCAAAGCTGCCGTGGATGCCGGTGCTGCCGCGGCTCAGAAAGTCGGCGAGGTCATCAGCACGCAGGTCATTCCTCGACCGCATACCGAAGTGGACACGGTTCTGCCACAAGCGGCCCGCAAGGAAACCGTCGCCGTCAGCTAAACGCCAGCCGCTAAATTTGGCTTGCGTTCTTTCGGCGACCAGCGCGTCGGACCGCATGCGACCTGAACAGGCGAAAGCAATTTGTGCCAAGCAAACTCTCCAATATCGCAAAAAGGAGGAACGCTTATGGCCAGCAACAATTTCTTCAACGGCCCGGCTCTGGGGCTGATCGAGACCAAGGGGCTGATTGCCACCATTGCTGCTACCGATGCGATGCTGAAGGCGGCCAACGTGACCCTGGCCGGTCAGGTGCAGATCGGCGGTGCCTACGTCACGACCCTGGTGCGTGGCGATGTCGGTTCAGTGCGTGCCGCGGTTGAAGCCGGGGCTCAGGCAGCACAGGCCAATGGCGAACTGGTCAGTGCCCACATCATTCCCCGCCCCGAACAGGCCGTCCTGGATGCTTTCCTCAGCAAATGACCAGGGAGCCTGGCCATGAAGGTGCTTGTCGCCAATCTCGGCAGCACCAGCTTCAAGTATCGCCTCTTTGCGATGGACAAAGAGGAGCTTCTGGCTCGCGGAGGCGTGGAGCGCATCGGTTCGAGCCAGGCTCGCTCTTATTGCATCATTGGCGATACACAATGGGAAAAAGCAGGTCCGGTACCCGATCACGCCGCGGCACTGGAATCCTGCTTGCAGCAACTGATCCGTCCCGAGGTGGCGGTGCTCACCAGTGTCGCGGAATTGGCCGCGGTGGGATTCAAGGCTGTGCACGCTCGCGGACTCACCGGCGTCCAGCGCGTGGATGATCGGGTGCTCGCGGCTATGGAGGACTACAACGCCGTCGCCCCGGCTCACAATCCGATTTATGTGCGGGCGATGCGGTTGCTTTTGGAGCGTTTCCCGCAATTGCCGCTTGTCGCCGCCTTCGAGACCGACTTTCACCGTACCATTCCGCCGGCGCAGCGGCTTTACGCGGTGCCTTACGAATGGGCCGAGCACTACGGCATCCAGCGCTGGGGCTTTCACGGGGCCAGTCATCGCTACATCGCTACCCGCACAGCGCAACTGCTGGGCCGGGAGGATCTCCGCATCATCTCCTGTCATCTGGGTGGCAGCAGTTCGATTTGCGCTATTGCCGATGGGAAAAGTCGCGCCTGTTCGCTCGGCATGAGTCCGCAGTCGGGTTTGCCCCACAACAATCGTGTCGGCGATTTCGATGTCTTTGCCCTGCCGGCATTGCTGCGCCAGACCGGCAAATCGCTGGAACAGCTCCTCGAAGATCTGGCCTGTCGCTCCGGGCTTTTAGGATTGAGCGGGCTGAGCAACGACCTGCGCGATCTGGAACAGGCTGCTCAGAACGGTCACCCGCGAGCGCAGCTGGCCCTGGAAGTGTTCGTCGCTTCCATTCGCCACTATCTGGGAGCCTATCTTTTGCTACTTGGCGGAGCGGATGTGATCGTTTTTACCGGCGGGATTGGCGAAAACTCCGCCACCATCCGCGAACGTGTCTGCCAGCAACTCGACTGGTTCGGCATTTTTCTCGATGCGCAGCGGAATCGCCAGGCGCGTGGCGAAGCGCCCATCCATGCCGAGTCCAGCCGCGTGCAAATCTGGATCATGCCCACCAACGAGGAATTGATCGTGGCCCGGCAAACGCGCGACCTGCTGCTGGGTCGGCTGCCGACATCCGCTTAGGAGAAGGAGCATGTTCCTGGCTCGTGTGACCGGCAACGTCGTGGCCACGCAAAAAGTCGCCAATCTGACCGGCCGCAAGCTGCTGCTGGTCGAACCCATGCGCCTCGAACCGGGCACGCATCGCCAGCTGATTGGCACGGGCCGAACCTTCGTTTGCGTGGATACCGTCGGCGCCGGGCTGGGCGAGCTTGTCCTTATTGTTCAGGGTTCCAGCGCCCGCATGACTCCCGACTGCGAAAAGCTTCCCGTGGACGCTTCCATCATCGGCATTGTGGACCGCGTCGTCGTCCACGGCGAGACCATTTTCGCCTCCGGCACGGGAACTTCCTGAGCAATCCGATCCCAGCTTGCGGAGACATATTCAGTCTGTGACAACCCGATGACAACGCACTGCCCATTCATGGACACACTGCGATCACCATCTGGCGAGGACCTGCCATGACCCTGCGGATTACCGATGCGATTATCAGCCGTGTCGTTCAGGAAGTGCTGGCGGAATTGCGTCAGGGCTCGGCGCCGACGCCTGTTGCCGCCAGTGCTCCGCCGTCTGCGAATGGCCAGGTTCGTCCTGGCCGATGGGGCGTGTTCGAGCGCGTGGACGACGCCGTCGCTGCTGCGTCCGAAGCGCAGAAACGCTTTGCCCGACTCGGACCGACCGGCTGGGCCAAAGCTGTCCAGTGCATCCGACGCATCTGCATCGATCAGGCCGAGCCACTCGGACGCGAAGAGTACGAGGAAACCAAAATCGGTCGCCTCGACCACAAAATCGAGAAACTGATCGTCGCAGGCGAGCGCACGCCCGGCGTCGAATGGCTGCTCACCCATGCTTATAGCGGAGCTGACGGCGTCGCCCTGGTCGAATACGCGCCCTTCGGCGTCATCGGCGCCATCACGCCAGTCACCCATTCCCTGCCGACGCTGGCTTCCAACGCCATCTCCATGCTCGCCGCTGGGAACGCCGTCGTCTTCAATCCCCACCCGGCCGGCGCTGGAGTAGCCCGGCACGGTGTGCAGCTTTTCAATCAGGCTATCGAACAGGCCATCGGCATTGACAACCTGCTGACACTGGTCGCGGAACCCACTCTCGAAACCGCTCAGGCGATCTTTGAACATCGCGACATCCAGTTGCTCTGCGTCACCGGTGGTGCTGCGGTGGCCCGCGCTGCCTTACGCAGTCCCAAACGCGCTATCGTTGCCGGGCCGGGAAACCCGCCGGTTGTCGTGGACGAAACCGCCGATCTTGCCAACGCCGCTCGCTCGATTATCCGCGGGGCCGCTTATGATAATAACCTGCTCTGTATCGGCGAAAAGGAAGTTTTTGCCGTCGCCTCCATATTCGACGAACTGTTAGAGGAAATGGAAAAGGCCGGGGCAATTCGCTTAGATACTAAACAAATCGAGGCCCTGACTCAGGTAGCCTTCACCACCAATCAGGATAAATCCAGGTATGTTCTCAATAAAGACTTAGTCGGCAAAGACCCGGAAGTGCTGGCAGCAAAGGCGGGATTCCAGCTACCGAGAAAGACCGAACTCCTCTTCGGCGAGACCCCGCCCGATCATCCTTTTGTATTAGAGGAGCAGATGATGCCGTTTGTTCCTTTTGTCAGGTGTCGGGATTTTTATGAGGCGGTCGAACACGCCAAACGTGCCGAACACGGTTTCCGCCACACCGCCATTATCCATTCCCGGAATGTCGAGGCGATTACTTATATGGCTCGGGAACTAAATACCACCTTATTTATTGCCAACGGCCCATGCGTGGCGGGATTAGGTATCGGCGGCGAAGGTTATCTTAGCTATAGCATCGCCACGCCAACCGGCGAAGGGGTAACCACTCCGCTTACCTTCACCCGCCAGCGGAGACTCACCATGACCGGAAGCCTCCGCATTATTTAGGAGGTAAAGCCATGCAACTGGCACGCATCGTCGGCCATGCGGTCACCAATACCTATCATCCCAGCCTGCGAGGCTGGCGGTTATTAGTCGCCCAGCCGCTGGATGCTACCCATCGGCCCGACGGCGAGCCGCTCCTGGTTATTGACCATTTCGGAGCCAGTATAGGTTCTATAGTCATCCTGAGTAACGATGGCCAGGGAGCCCGCGAACTGGTCGGCGATAATAAGTCGCCCGTCCGCTGGTTTGTGCTGGGCATGAAAGATTAGAGGCTTCACCATGCGCATCGCTCAGGTGATCGGCAGCATCACCCTCTCTCGGCCGCATCCAGCGCTGGTCGGAGCGCGATTGTTAGTGGCTGTTCCGTCCAGTCTGCAAGCACTGGCTCAACACCGCGGGGCCGACGGTGAGGAAATCATTGTCTGGGACGATCTCGGAGCCGGGCCGGGGTCCTGGATCGGTGTCAGCGAAGGGGTCGAGGCGACCATGCCCTTCCGCCCCGAACGAAAACCTATTGATGCCTATTGTGCCTGCCTCCTGGATGACCTCCATCTCGATACTCAGCAAATCAAGGAGTTAATATCATGAACGAACGCGCCATCAAGGAGCAAATATGCGAAATTGGCCGACGCCTGTATCAGCGGGGCTATGTTTCGGCGAACGATGGCAATATTAGTGTTCGTCTCAATGAGCGCGAAATTCTCTGCACGCCTACGATGATCTCTAAAGGTTTCATGAAGCCGGAAGATATATGCAAGGTGGACTACGAAGGGAATCAACTGGCCGGCACTCGGAAACGCACCAGCGAAATTTTCCTCCATCTGGCTGTTTATAAGCATCGTCCGGACGTTATGGCCGTCGTCCATTCGCATCCACCCCATGCAACGGCCTTTGCTGTCGCTCACGAACCGATCCCGAAATGTATCCTGCCGGAAGTCGAGGTCTTTATTGGGGAAGTGCCGATTGCGAAATACGAAACGCCCGGCGGCCAGGCGTTCGCCAATACCGTCGTGCCGTTTCTCCAGGGTACCAACACTATCTTATTAGCCAATCACGGAACGGTAACATTCGGGCCGGACTTGGAAAAAGCCTACTGGAACACGGAAATTATAGATTCCTATTGCAAGATATTGATTCTGGCTCGCCAGCTGGGCCGGGTCAACTATATTTCCGACGAAAAAACCCGCGAATTGCTGGCACTCAAGCAACGCCTCGGTTACGACGATCCGCGTTTGCACTGTGCTGGGTGTCCGGTCTGCGGGCCGGGATTGTTGATTCAGCAGGAAGGCGACTATATTCCCGAACCGTATGCCTTTCGCCGCGATATCGGTGCGACCTGCGGCCCGTGTGCAGCCAACGGCCAGCAAGAAACCGACATGGCAGAGTTCAGCCAGCTGGAAAACTTAGTGCAGCGCATTACTGCCGAGATTTGCCAGAAACTGGGAATCAAGACCTAGATCACCTGGCCAGAAATACAGGAGCGGGAGCATGAAGGTAAGCATCATCGGTGGCGGAGGTGTGGTGGGGAGCACCGCGGCTTTTGCCTTGCAATGCGGCGGCGTGGTCAGCGAAATTTGCCTGATTGACGCTAATAAGGAACTGGCACTCGGTCAGGCCGGCGATCTTTTACACGGTTCCAGCCTCGTAGCTGATCAGCGTATTTATGTCGGCGATCTCGAAGAAATTCGCACCAGCCACCTGGTTATTATTACCGCCGGTTTACGTCGCAAGCCCGACGAAAGCCGATTGGATCTCATCAACCGCAATGTGGATTTGTTTCTCAACATCATCCAGCAGGCTAAGCAAATCGGTTGGCGCGACCACGCCGTCTTGCTGGTGGTCAGCAATCCCGTGGACATTCTCACCTACTTAGCAGTGCGTCATTCAGGGCTACCTGCTTCGCAGATCATGGGCTTGGGGACACTTCTGGATACCGCTCGATTTCGTAGCTATATAGCCGACCATCTTAAGGTGCCGGCGACGCAAGTGGACGGATGGATACTAGGTGAACATGGCGATAGTATGGTGCCGGTCTGGTCAAGTGTGCGGATTAGCGGCTGGCCTGTGCAGCAGTGGCCCGGCTATAGTCCGCAATTCGAACGGGAAATCGAAGAGCAGACCCGCAAAGCCGGTGCGGAAATGATTCGTTTGAAGGGAGCCTCTGCCTTTGCCGTGGCACTAAGTATCCGGGAGGTGGTTCACGCTGTATTCTTAGATCAACGCCGACTGCTACCGGTCTCGACATGGCAGGAAGGAAAGTACGGCGTGCAGGGGATATGTTTCTCTGTGCCGACTATCGTTGGTTGCGGAGGTGTGCGCGGGCAGATGGAGCTTCCGCTCACACCGCGAGAACAGGCCGCTCTGCTTCAGTCGGCCAAGGTGCTTGCCGAGACTATACGTCAGGTTGAAAACCGTCTAAGCACCACCAGCCCATCCGCCGGACAGACAGCGCAGCGGGCGGAAACTAAGTCGGCTGACTCCCGACAGACTATAGCCAGGTTGGAGCCGAGCAGTATGCCTGCGGGGCATAATCAGCAAGGGCAACGGGTAATTCCGCGATCGGCCTGGCAGCTTGCCCGCTAAGGTACACAGCAACATGTCACTGCCATGGTAGCGAAATCCTTAGATATTAAGCTGGCCCGTATCCACGCCGATCCGCACGGGGCACGGGACTTTATATTAGCGGATGCCAAGGACGCCGATATGGCCTTCGGTATCGGTGCCCCGGGGCGATCGCCGGAGAACTATAGCGGGGAGGTACGCTTTCGCAGTCTGGCAGAATGGCGGGATATTATTACCGAAATCGTGGAACAGGGGCTGGTGGACATAATGTTAATGTCGGCCAGCACCAGTGAGGTGCTGACCATTCAGCGGCGGATTTTTGACCGTAGTTCGGTGACGCCTGCGGTGCGGGTCAATGATACCACGGACATCTATATTGTGCGAGGCGGTAAGTATCATACCTATCCGTCCCTGCCATTTCGCTCGGCTACGCTGGATCATATCCAGTGCGGCCACCTCGATTGCCAGCCCGGGGAGCGTTATTTAGGTGCGAATTTAGGTCTATACAGCATCACCTTTAACAACGATCCGGTACTGGACAGGGAGGCGCTCGAGCAGTATAAGGAGTTTCGCCTCGAAGCCGAGCGTAAAGGTTTTCGGCATTTCCTGGAAGTGTTCGACCCGAATCGTCCGGAAGCTGTAGAAGAAAGCCGTATTCCGGAGTTTGTCAATGATATGATCGTGCGCAGTTTAGCAGGTGTAACATCCAGAGGTCGGCCGCTGTTTCTGAAAATTGTTTATCACGGCCCCAAGGCGATGGAAGAATTAGTGCGTTATGATCCTCACCTGATAGTTGGCATTCTCGGTGGCTCGGCGGGTACCACTTATGATGCGTTCAAATTATTAGCGGAGGCTAAGAAACACGGAGCCCGGGTGGCTTTGTTTGGCCGCAAAATTAATAATGCGGAAAATCAGTTAGCGTTTATCAGATTCCTTCGGCTCATTGCTGATGATGAAATCAGTCCGGAAGAGGCGGTGCGTGCCTATCATGGAGTATTGCAGCGGCTGGGTATTCGCCCGCAACGGAGTTTAGAGGAGGACATGCAGCTTACTACGAATATCATGAGTTATGGCGGCAGTGGACGAACGATTAGTTTGCCGCCGCGAGTAGCCGCAGGTGCGAATGCTAAGCCAGCCGGCTGCCGATGTCCGCAGTGTCCGTGTCAGCGTCAGCGAGGCGAATCGGGAAATGACACGCGCTCTAATAATCCGGGGCGCCTAGCGGATACGACAGGGACAGGCGAGCCGGACTTTCGTACCATGACGGCTGCGGAAAAAGTCGCCTACAATCTAGCCAAATGGCGGCGAATTCTTGGCTAAAGATACAGCCACAAAACGCCGCGCCTGGTGTACTAAACACAGGACGGTGAACTATCTAACCATGCAGGGCCGAGGAAGCGGCAACGGAGGGCGTGAAAATGGAGGCAGCCTATTATACGAACCCTGGCGGGCCAGAGGTAATTCAATATGGGGAACTGCCCGATCCGGAACCGAGAGAAGGGGAAGTGCTGGTCAAGGTACTGGCGGCATCTTTGAATCCGATAGATACCTATATTCGGGCGGGCACGGTATCTATGCCCCGCCCCAGTCCCTATATTCCTGGCTGCGACCTGGCCGGCATCGTTATCAAACTCGGTGCTGGGGTGAAACGGTTTCGTGTCGGCGATCGGGTTTGGGGAAGCAATCAAGGTCTAATGGGCCGGCAGGGCACTTTTGCCGAATATGCGGCGGTGCACGAGGACTGGCTCTATCCGATTCCCGACGGTGTGTCGGAGCAGGAAGCGGCGGCGGTGGCGTTAGTGGGAATTACAGCGCATTTGGGACTGTTTCGGTGTGCGAAATTGCAAGCCGGGGAAATTGTGTTCGTCAATGGCGGTACGGGCGGCGTCGGTTCGATGGTAGTGCAGATGGCCAAAGCGATTGGCGCGAAAGTTATTACCACGGTCGGTTCCGAGGAAAAGGCTCAGTTATGTCGGCAATGGGGAGTGGACTTAGTGCTGAACTACAAGACCGACGACGTGCCGGCGAAAATCAAGGAGTTTAGTGGTGCGGGCGTGCATGTCTGGTTTGAGACGCAGCGCGAACCGGACTACGATCGCATGGTCGAGCTGACGCGGCTGCGTGGACGATTAGTGGTGATTGCGGGTCGGCAAGCCCGGCCACCGTTTCCGCATGGGCCGTTCTATGTCAAGGACCTGACGTTATACGGTTACGCGATGTTCAATGCGACGCCGGAAGAGCAACGTCGGTGCGCTGAGGATATAAATCGCTGGCTGGCTGAGAAGAAATTGCACGTGCCCATCGGTCGCGTATTCACATTTTCTCAGGCTGCCGAGGCGCATCGCCTGCAGGAAGAAAATACGCTGCACCGTGCCGGTACACTTACAGGTAAAATTGTGCTGGTGCCGGACTAAGTAATCCGGGGGGGTTCGATCAGCTTAGAAGGCGGGGATGAGATAAAGATCATAGCGACCGTTACGTTCGGAAACAATGACTAAGTTTCGGCCATCGGGAAACCACCAGGGATAATCATCGCGGCCAGGATTGTTGGTGATGCGGCGAGGTTCGGAACCATCCGCTTTCATCACGTAGATTTCATAGTTACCGTCGCGATTGCTGGTGAAGGCGATATATCGTCCGTCCGGGGACCAGACGGGACGGATATCCATTCCGGGCGAGTGTGTCAGTCGGCGAACATTAGAACCGCTGGCATCCATAACATAGATCTCGTAATCACCATCGCGAGTGGAAGAAAAGACAATGTGCTTGCCGTCGGGAGAGAAGCGAGGCCAGTTGTTGATGCCGGCCGTATTAGTGAGGAACTGGCGGTTTTGACCTTGCAGGTTGACATAGGCAATCTGCTGACCAGTGGCGGTGGGGATACTAAATAGCACACGACTTAGATCGGGACTAATAGCCGGGCTGCGCATGCCGGCAAAACCGCCGCCGGGATCATAAATATAGTCGCGCTTTTCCTGATAGTCGCGGATGACGAGTTTGAGATTGAGATTAGCCCGGTTCTGGACGAAAGCGGCGTAACGGGCGTCCGGTGAAAAGGCGATCTCGAATTCGTTGGTATTCGCTTCGGGATGCAAGCGTTCCGATTGGCCGGTATTTAGACGTAAGCGCCAGAGACTAAGCAACGTGGGGGTTTCCTGCAAGGTATAGACGATTTCCTGGCCGCCAGGCAGCACGACAGGATCGGCTTTCCATCGGCCATCGAAAGTAAGCTGTTTTTCCGCGGTGGCGGGCTGAGCGGTGGCTCCAGGCCAGAGCGTGGTTGTGAGCATGAGTGCCAGGCAAGCGACTGGGGCAGCAGCTTCGAGGTACCAGCAAGATTTCATGGGAGTTCCTCCGTAGCGTTGGAAGGAGAAGCAGGCGGTTGAAGGAAAGCAAGGAGCTGGGCGGCGCCGCGTTCCAGTAAGCGAAGGGCGAGTTGTTCGCCGATGGCAGCGGCTTGCGGCGCGGTAGCGGTTTCGGTGTCTTCGAGAGCGACGCTACCGTCGGGAGCCAGGATCAGGCCGTGCAGAGTCAGATAAGGTCCGGAAACGGTGGCGTGAGCGGCGATGGGCACCTGACAACCGCCGCCAAGCCGGCGCAGGAAAGCGCGTTCGGCGGTGATAGCCAACCAGCTGGCCGGGTCATTGATCCGCCTGACCAGAGCCAGGGTAGCGGTGTCGTCGGCACGACATTCGACGGCGATGGCACCCTGTCCGACGGCGGGAAGCCAGGATGCGATGTCCAGGCGTTGGGTGATGCGGGAAGCGAGGTTCAATCGTGCCAGGCCGGCTTCGGCCAGGATCAGGCCGTCGAGGTTTTCGGCTTCGAGTTTGCGGAGGCGGGTTTCGACATTGCCGCGGATGGGAACGATTTCCAGGTCGGGTCGGCAACGTCGGAGCAGGGCCTGGCGACGCAAACTGGCGGTAGCGATGCGGCCACCGGCAGGCACGTCCGACAACGAGGCGTAGCGGTGCGAGACGAAGACATCGTGAACCGGGCCCCGGGGCGGAACGGCGGCCAGGAGCAGACCGGGAATCGGTTGCGTGGGCAAATCTTTACAGCTATGCACGGCCAGGTCCACTTCGCCGCGCAAAAGTGCCTGCTGGATTTCGCGGGTGAAGACGCCGCGTCCGCCGATCTGCGCCAGCGGGGCATCGCGGAGCACATCGCCGGTGGTGCGAACGATGACGAGCTCGACCGGGCGGGGAGCGACCAGCGGGCGGAGCATTTCGGCGACCAGTTCGGCCTGCTGCCGCGCCAGAAGGCTACCGCGAGTCCCCAGACGCAAAGGTTGCATGAATCCTCCCCTGCTGCCACGGGGTCAGAAATCGCCGCGTTGCTAGAATTGTAGCGGATGAACAAAAACCAGTCGCGGGAGCCGGTATGCACAAAACCATTCGCGGAACAACCATTCTGGCGGTGCGGCATGGCGGTCAGGCAGCGATGGGAGGAGATGGCCAGGTGACGCTGGGAGCGGTAGTGCTCAAGAGCGATGCCCGCAAAATTCGCCGGCTGTATCAGGATCGGGTACTGGTCGGGTTTGCCGGCAGCGCTGCCGATGGTCTGGCGTTGCTGGAGCGCTTTGAGGCCAAGCTGCAGGATCACCAGGGGAGTGTGCCCCGCGCGGCTGTGGAACTGGCCAAGGAATGGCGAACCGATCGCGTCTTACGCCGGCTGGATGCGATGCTGCTGGCGATGGATCGGGACAGTTTGCTCCTGATCAGCGGTACGGGCGAAGTGCTCCAGCCGGAAGATAACATTATCGGCATCGGTTCGGGCGGAGCGTATGCAGTAGCGGCAGCGCGAGCGCTGGTGCGGCACAGTGAGTTATCGGCAGCGGAGATTGTGCGAACGGCGCTGGAAATTGCGGCGGATCTCTGCATCTATACCAACCGCCAGATCGTGGTCGAGCAGCTTTAGCAGATGGAGAAACTCCAGTGGCTATCGAATTGACTCCGCAGCAGATCGTGGCCGAACTGGATAAATACATCGTGGGGCAGTCGGCAGCGAAACGGGCGGTGGCGATCGCCCTGCGCAACCGCTGGCGTCGCTGGCAACTGCCGCCGGAAATCCGCAAGGATGTGCTGCCCAAAAACATCCTGATGATCGGCCCGACCGGCGTGGGCAAAACGGAAATCGCTCGCCGGCTGGCCATGCTCGTCGGTGCACCGTTTCTGAAAGTGGAGGCGACCAAATACACGGAAGTCGGTTACCATGGCCGCGATGTCGAAAGTATGATCCGCGATCTGGCCGAAGTAGCGGCGGGCATGGTGCGGCAACAGCAGCGGCAACTGGTCGAAACCGAAGCGAAAAAACGGGCCGAGGAGCGCCTGCTCGATCTGCTCCTGCCCCGTTCCTATAGCCGCGACGAAGACGAAGAAGAGAACGAGCGGCATCAGCGCGTGCGGGAACGGTTACGCCGACGCCTCGAAGCCGGGGAACTGGAAGACCGCGAGGTGGAAATCACCGTCGAGCAGAAGCAGTTGCCGTTTGCCATGTTCAGCGTCATGGGCATGGAACAGATGGAGGCGGAGTTGCAGAACATGTTTGAAAAACTCTTCCCCCGCGAACGCAGCAAACGCCGCATGACCGTCCGCGAAGCCAGGAAAGTTTTGCTGGAGCAGGAAGTGGACGCCCTGATCGATCGCCAGACGGTTACAGAAAAAGCGGTGGAACTGGCCGAAAATCACGGCATCATCTTCATTGACGAGATTGACAAAATCTGCGGCCCGCCCTCGTTACATGGTCCCGATGTGTCGCGGCAGGGTGTGCAGCGTGACCTGTTGCCGATCGTCGAAGGGACAACCACGCAGACCCGCTATGGCCCGGTACGCAGCGATCACATTCTGTTTATCGCCGCGGGGGCTTTCCACACCTCGAAACCCTCCGATCTGATGCCGGAATTGCAGGGGCGCTTTCCTATCCGTGTCGAATTGCAGGACCTCGGACGCGAGGATTTCCTGCGGATTTTAACCGAACCCAAACACGCCTTGACACGGCAATACCAGGAATTACTGGCCACGGAAGGCGTCGAACTCCACTTTACCCCGGACGCTCTGGAAGCCATTGCCGAGATCGCTTACGAGGTCAACCGCACCACGCAGAATATCGGAGCCCGCCGGCTCCATACGATCGTCGAACGGGTGCTCGAAGACATCAGCTTTCGGGCGCCGGAACTGAGCGGGCAAAAAGTGGAAATCACGGGGGCGTATGTGCGGGAGCGGCTGGGCGACATCCTCAAACGCGAAGACCTGAGCCGGTTTATCCTCTGATGCAATGCTCCTCCAGCTTCACCAGGTCAGTTACGCCTATGGCCAGCGCTGGGCTTTGCGGGAAGTCGAGCTGACTTTACCGGAAGGTCGCATCGGTTTGCTCGGCCCCAACGGTGCCGGGAAATCCACGCTGTTGCGGATTCTGCTGGGGCTACTGCGACCGTCGCGCGGCAGCGGGCAGGTGCTCGGTTGCCCTCTGGACAGGCTCGATCATCGAGTGCGGCGGCAAATTGGGTATATGCCGGAGTCGTCTTGTCTGATACCCGGCCTGCGGGGTGTGGAATACGTAGCGCTGGCGGGAATCCTGTCGGGGTTACCGCGACAGCAGGCCTGGCGGCAGGCTCATCAGGTGCTCGACCTGCTTGGCCTGGACGAAATCCGCTACCGCCGCGCTGAGGAATACTCGACCGGCATGCAGCAACGGTTGAAACTGGCCCAGGCCCTGGTGCATCGCCCACGCTTGCTCCTGCTGGACGAACCCACCAGCGGACTCGATCCGGTCGGACGCGAAGCTCTCCTGGATTTGCTGCTCAGCCTGACCCAGGAACTCCAGCTCAGCGTCATCCTGTCCAGTCATATCCTCAGCGAGGTGCAGCGGGTCTGTGAGCGGGTCGTGGTGCTTTACCAGGGGCGGGTGCTGGCTCAGGGACCGATTGCCGAACTGTGCCCGCCAACCCATCGAGTTTACCGCCTGGCGGTGTTCGGTGATGGCGATTCATTTTGCCGGGCCCTGCTCGCCCACCGCGTCGAAATTCTCCAGCCCAGCGATGCACGCGATCATCTGCCACATTCTCCCGATACCGGAGCAGATCAAACTGCGGCACCGCGTGATGAGCGTACCACCACCCAACCGATGCGGACTCCCTTGCGCCAGCCTGAAGCGAGTGAAATTCCGGCACCGCGCACCGATCACGGTGACCCACAACCGCCGGTAAACAGCGCAGGCAGCGGTGAGTCGGGCGACACTACGGCAGGCTACGCGGGACTGGCAGGCACACAACATTTCCTGGTACGGGTAACGGACGACTGGCCGACGCGACGATTCTTTGAGCTGGCCGAGCAAAGCGGTGCCGTCATCCAGCACCTCAGCCAGGACCGCGACCGCCTCGACGACTTCTACCATCGCCTCCTGCATCCCCGCTAACCGGCGAAACCCCGTTGTGGCCATCGTTTGCCGTAAGTCGCAGCAATGGGACAACACACCTTTACGGATCGCAGCGCTGCTAAGGGCAGAACTGCCAGGCTCGGCCGGGCTGTTACGCAAGGGCAGAGCAACGCTTTCGACCCATGCGGTACCACCCGACGCGAATTTTTTCGGCTCGCTGCTTCGGTAATCGGGGCTGCGGGCAGCTTGACCGCACGGTGCTGATCGAGGTAAGCATGGCCGGGGAGCCGTCGGCTTCAGCAATCGGCGATGTGGGCCGCTTCGTGGCAGGCCGGGGACTGCGGACTCGCTAAGCGCGAATCTTGCCGTCAGGCGCCAGCTTCGAGCCTGGCCCACCGTTAACCGGCTCTGCGGCGATTCGCCAACCGCGAATCTTGCGGCGGGTGCCAGCTTCGACCCTGGCTCACGCTCAGGTGCACAAACATCCGCACAACTGCCGGAGCCACGACAACGCCGGCTTCGACCCTGGCTCAGGTGAGGCGGCTCTGCGGCGATCGGCAAGCGCGAATCTCGCGAGTGAGCGGGGCGAAAATGCTCTGGTTCGACCGTGTACGTGCCTGAAAACCGGCTGGCTTTATCTCAAGATGTCGCAGTTCGGGAGCGCCTTTCGCAATTCCTCGACGCCAGCGTCGGTTACGTTCGTGCCGAGGAGGAACAAAAGCTGCAAACTCTTCAGTCCGGTCAGTTCCTTCAGCCCCGCGT
>VAPR01000391.1_pt1 | contig 29218 bp, 27 predicted proteins | sample 3380701 | NCBI WGS metagenome assembly VAPR01 (sample SAMN11536904, study PRJNA540576) | hot springs metagenome | isolation source: hot spring wet sediment | place: Spain: Lobios | collected 2014-01 | reverse complement strand
GAGGGGGTTGGGGGTGAGGGAGGTGACTGCACAAGAGGGGGTTGGGGGCAAAGACGGGAGAGGGACCGGAGGCGACCGAAGCCTGCGAGAGAGGGGCCGGTGTGACACGGCAACCACAGGCCAGAGCGCACTGCCTTGGGCGCGCCACTGACGGTCGCAGTCCGGGTGGTAGCCAGCCCGCTTCGCAGCTACAGCCGCAATGCATGGCGCGCCGACAACGACCGGGGACGAGACATTGCCAGTGGAGGGGTGCCGCGCGTCGCGCCCACCGCCTACGAGGCCCACCAGACGCCGATCCCCCGTTCACCGGCGCTGCCGGGACGTGCCCGGGGCATCGTTGTCTCATGCCGCGCCGAGCTGCCGCTGAGAGATCTGTGGCCACGTTTCCGGGGATAGAACGGAGGTCTAAGCCGTGACGCTGACGCTTGCTGCCGCCCGCCAGGCGCTCCGGCGCCAACTGAGCGATACAGCACTCCCGGCGACGTTCAGCGATGCCGACCTCGATGCTGCGCTCGCCGCAGCCCTGGCCCAGTTAGATGCAGCGTTGCCTCGCCAAGCCAGCCTGACTCTGAACGCTGGTGGCACCGACCGCCTGCCGCTGCCCAGTGGAGTGCGCCGTGTCCTGGCAGTGCTTCACCAAGGTTGGCCCCTCAGCGGGTGGGCCGTCTGGGGCGGGCAGCTTTACCTGGAAGAGCCGCTGGTCGGGAGCCTGGAGCTCCGTTGCTGGGTGGAGCGGACTCTCCCCGACCAGGAGAGCGGTCTGCTTCCCATTGCGGGCGAGGCGGAAGCAGCCTTCGTTTTGGCTGTGGCCACCCTACAGCTTCTGCGGCAGGCGCTGGCCCGGCAGGCCCGCTGGCAAGGGCCAACCGGTCACTTGGTTGCAGCCATCGCGGCAGCGCAGGTGGCGCAAGAAGAGGCAGCGCGGGCGTTGCGCCGGGCTGTCCAGGTGGTGGCGCTCTGAGGCGCCGCTGGCTTCGACCCTGTGCACCCTCGTGGTGTGCTGGTCGGGAGCGGCGCGGAGGCCGACCGCCAGCACAGTGAGGAGACCGCGGCAACATGGCTTGCCCGTCCCCAGAGCACTGCTGGTGCGAGGTGCGGGAAGAGGCGCCCCTGATGGTGCAGGGAGAGCCGATGCTGTCTCCGCGGAGGGCCTCCTCCGCGGTTGGGCAGTGTTGGGCAATCGAAACTGATGCGAGAAAGGAGCGTTGAGGATGGCCTTGACCAAGGTGGAAGCAGCGAAGCTCACTGACGACCTCTTGCTGCGTGGGGTGATCGAGACGATCGTGATGGAATCACCGGTGTTGCAGCGCCTGCCCTTCATGGAGGTGGTTGGTACCGGGCTGACGTACAACCGCGAGGGAACCCTTCCGGCGGCCGACTTCTACGATGTTGGCGATACCTGGACCGAGTCGACACCGACGTTCGAGCAGGTGACGACCGGTCTGAAGATTCTGGGTGGGGATGCGGACATCGACCATTTTCTCCTGCAGACGTACCGGGATCCCAATCAGCTTGAGGCGGTGGTTCTGCAGCAGAAGGCGAAGGCGGTGGCGCATGCTTTCTTGAACGCCTTTTACCGCGGTGATAGCGCGGTCAATCCCAAGCAGTTCGACGGGTTACGCAAGCTGGTCCCAGCGAGCCAGACGATTCAGCCGGGGCCGAATGGGGGGAGTTTGACACTCGAGCTACTGGAGCAGCTGATTGACCTCGTCAAGCCAGGGAAGCCGGACGCGCTGCTGATGGCGAAGCGGACGCGTCGCAAGCTCGCGCAGCTGCGGCGGTCGAGCGGGAGTGTGCTGGAGACGGAAGTAGACCAGTTTGGGCAACGGATTGTGACCTATGACGGGATACCGGTCTTGGTTGACGACTTTGTGCCGGAGGACGAGACGTTAGGGACGGGGAATAACCTTTCCTCGATCTACGCGGTCAAGTTCGGGCCGAGTGGGCTCATGGGGCTAGAGAATGGCGGGATTACGGTGGAGGAGGTGGGGGCGTTGGAGACGAAGAATGCGCGGCGGTGGCGGGTGCGCTGGTATGTAGGGCTGGCGTTGTTCTCGACGGTGGCGGTGGCGCGGCTGCAGGGGATCACGGCCAACTAATGGCGCTCCGCGTGCAGCGGTGCAGCACAGCCCCCACCCCTGCACGGTGCGTTTGGTAGCGTCGGCATATGTGCCTGGTCGCGCGTCTCCTTCCCCCTGACCGCTGTGCTCCCTTGCTCACAGGCTTCTCTCACCACCGGGTCCGCCTTTGCCTCCGCCCCTCTCCCGTAGCGCTCCCCTCATCCCCGGCCGCTCTTCTGCAGGCCCCCTCGCCCCAGCCCCTCTCCGGCCTTTGTCCCCCTCACCCCAACCCCCTCTGCCGTAGGCTCCCCTCACCCCCATCCCCTCTCCCGCACCGAGCGGGAGAGGGGGCGAAGGGGGTGAGGGTGGTAACCGCGGGAGAGGGGGGCGAAGGGGGGTGAGGGTGGTAACTGTGGGAGAGTGGGCCGAAGGGGGTTGAGGGCGGTCCCGTGGGCAAGGAGCAGAGGGAGCACAAGCGGGCCAGAGTTGGCGCCGCTGAGTGCACCGTCCGACTGGCGTTCTCGGTAGAACGCCTGGCCCCAGCGTGCCAAGGGAGACGCAGCCTGCGACGCCGCCAATGCTGCAGAGCGCTGTTGCGCAGGGTCGGGTTGTCCAGTTTTGATCCGCTTCTGCTGTCCTCTTTTTATGGGAGGAGCAACGCCAGGCTGCCTCGTGCGGTCGGACGGGTCGCCGCGGGACACGAGCAGGGGCCGCCGCAGGAGCTGGGTCGCTCCTGCCAAGTGGGGGCGGCGAGCCGGGGCAAACGACTGACTGCTGGCCAGCGCACGGCGGCTGCGGCAGGACAGGGTGGTCGTGTGGTGAGAGAGGCGTGGTTTCTGGGGCAGGGGACGCCCTCTCGACTTGCGCGTGTGGCGGGTCCTGTCCGTGGTCGGGGGACGCAGGGCTCGAGCTGCGCAGTCGACTGGAAGTCGGCGGCTCCTTGGGCCCGGGATCGGTCGGCATAGTGGCGCGGGGGTGTGTCGCGTAGTGTGGTCGCCAGCGTGGCGGCCAGGGAGCGGGCGTCACCGGCAGCCGATCCCAGCCTGGGCGGCACGCCCGGCGCTCTGACGCTGCGCACGCCTTGTCGGGCACGGGGAGACCTCGCCTCCGGCGCGGTGCTGCTCTCCGCGCTCGTGTCGGTCACGTGGTCAGCCGCCGCAAGCGCACCGCGGTGCAGGGTGGCCGGCCGCCGCTCGCGGCCGATGTGCTGCGGCAGCTGGCTCCTGGCGGGGTCGGGTGTCTTCCGCGTCCGGGATGTTCATGGAGGCGCTTGCCGAAAGGGGAGGTGAGCGATGGAGGTAGAACTTGCCGGGATACCGCTCGTGGTCCTGCCCGGGACCTACCGGCGAGAGACACTGGCTCGCCGGGCGAGCGGGCCTGTGCGGGTGGCCGTGCGCGGCTTTGCCGGTGGCCCGGGGCAGGCGCTGCAGCGCGTGGCTGACCGGTTCTGGGCCTCGCTCGGCGCCTACCCGGTCTGGGACGGCCAGGGGCTGCGAGCTGGCCCGCGGCTCGTCGCCGCGGTGGCGCCCACCAACTGGCCTGTCGGTAGTCCAAGCTGGAGCGGAACCGTCGCGCCCGAGGTGCACCTGGTGGCCGGAAACCGCCAGTGGCGGCTCGCTGGCACCGCCGGGAGCGCCTACAGCGGGCTGACCGAAGTGCGGACACTCGCCGCAACGGTGGTCGACGCCTGCCAGATGGGCACTCGACTCCTCCTGGCCCATGGGACGGCAGCGCAGGTCTCGGCCATCGACCTGGTGGCGAATACCTACACCACCGGCTTTTACCAGAACACGGCCAAGCTGATCGCGACCGACGGTCAGGCGGGGTATCTGGTGCCGACGACGGCCGGGCAGGACGACCGGCTGCTGCGCTACACGGCGGCGACGAGCTCGACCACGCTCCTCCTCGATGCGCCGGTCCGGCGCGTGGCGAGCCACGCCGGGTTTGTCTGGGCGCTGACCCGTACCGCTTTGTGGCGGGTGAAGGGGACGACTACGGAGCTCTGGTTCACGTTCTCCCCGCTTTTGGCTGACGACGACGGCGCGTTTCTTGTTGGGCACGGCACGGCGCTGTACACCTGGCTGGCCGGGCAGGTGCATCGGGCTGACGCGGTGGGGACGGTGCGTGGCTGGATACCGACCGGGCCGCGGGGCCTGGCGACGCGCGGTGCGGTGAGTGCTGGCGGCTTCTTGTGGGTGGTCCTGCAGGATGCGCAGAGCGGGCGCTGGCAGCTCTGGGCGACGCCGGGGACGCTGGCTACCGTGCAGGGACTGGTCATGGGGAAGGGGCCTGAGGAGGCGTGGTACCTGGTCGAGGAGTGGAGCGACGACGGTTACGCCTATCCGGTAGCCATTGGCGGGCGGCACCCGGATGCTGACCTGCTCCTGAGCCGCGTCGGCACAGCTGGGCTGGCGATCGGCCAGGCGGTCTCGCGGCCGGGCTTTCCGGGGCTGCGCAGTGCTTACAGCGTCACGAGTGGCTTGGCTACGGCGCTCCCGGCGGCGCGGGTGCCTTGGCTGGGTGTGGGTGCTGCGCTGACCTGGCTGGGCGACGGTGGGACAAGCGCGGTGCAGGCGCGGCTGGGCTGGAGTACTGACGCCGGGACGAGCTGGAGCCTGGGCGACTGGCGAATGGTGGGCGGTGGGGCAGCGAGCGGCTTTGTGGTGCTCGAGGAGCGCTTTGCCGTGCCGCTGGAGGCGGCCTCGCTCCAGGTGTGCGTCGAGGTGAGCGGGGTGACGAGCTGGTCGCCGGCGGTGGTGGGGTTGTGGGCGCTGGGGAGCGCTGGTGCGGCCGAGGCGAGTGGCGGCCAGGCGAGCGAAGCGGTGTGGCTCCCACGGCGGCGCTGGCAGTTTGCGGTGCAGCTGGCGCCGCTCCTGCCGTGGGAGAGTGGGGCAGCGGACACGCGGGAGCCGGGTGACGTGGCTGGCCAGCTGTGGGCGCTGTGGCAGGGCGGGGCGGTAGTGCCGTTCCGTGACGTCGATGCCATGGTCGGCGAAGAGCGGCTGGTGCAGGTGGTGGGGCTAAGCGAGCGCTGGGAGGGGGTCGACGTGCGCCAAGCCCGGCGGCTGGAGGTGGAGTTGGTGGAGGTGGGGTGAAAGACAGAACAGGGGCCGGGTACTGTGCCCGGCCCCACTCTCATCGACAGTGAAGAAGGCGCTAGGAGATCGGCGTGCCGCTACCCTGCTGCACCTCCACATACGGGTCGTCTGCGACGCCGTTTTGATTGGCATCCCAGTAGACACGGAAGACGCCAGCTTGGGGTGTGCCTGAAGTACCACCGTCGCACTGCCAGTAGACGTCCTGCTGGACAGTGCCGGCGCCTGGGCCGACGGTGGAGGTTGTGCCGGAAACTTGGACGTTGGTCATGCTGTTGCACGCGGGTGTGGCGCTATTCGAGAAGATGTAGTCATCCACAGCCGCAGTCTCAAGGTTCCGGCTTTCCAAAATCACGGGCACGCTGTTGATCCCCGTGGTACCGCGCAGGACGCGGGCGACGAGGCGGCCATCGGCGGCCTGGCTAGCTGCGGAAGCCCCACGGACTTGGGCAGCTCCCGGGAGATCTTGCAGCTGCAGCGTTAGCTTCGTGAAAATGACCCGGACTTCGGCCAACTTCTGGAGACCCGGGTAATTCCCTGCCCAGCACTCGATCCGAAGCACGTCACCGTCATCGGCGTTTCCAGGAGTCAGCGTGGCAGACGCGCTAATGTCGCCGTTGGAGTCCGCTGATAGATTGCGATATGAGTGGTTAGTTCCTGTTATTTGAGTGGCTGAAGTGACAGACAAGATGTCAGTTGACGTACCATTGTTGATCTCCTCGTACTCGACAAGATGCATCGCTGATCCTGGGATGAGAGTGCCATCGCAGCTAATCGTGTAACTCGTGGGGATCGTACCGCTAACAAGATTGTCTAATGCATCCCGAATCGGCAACACATAGGCTTCGCCAAAAGAAGGCACGTTGATCTTTGGTCCGATTACCGGATTACCGGACCCATCGGTAATCCGTAGCACCGCTGACGGCGTCGGAGTCGGCGTCGGCGGAGCCGGCGTCGGCGTCGGATAGGGCGTATAGGTCGGGTACGGCGTGTAGGTCGGATACGGGGTGTAGGTCGGATATGGCGTGTACGTCGGGTAGGGTGTTGCCGCGCCGCCGCGGGCTAGGAGACCGATGATCTCGCGCGAGTTGTGGCCGATCAGCACGCGGAACTCGGGCGGGTTGTTGGGGTGGAACTCAAAGCGCACGCGCTCAAACCACTGCACCGTCACGCCAAGCTCTGGCGCGTAGTACTCTTCACTGAGGGGGTACCCAAACTGCATCAGCCCGCCGTGGCTGTTCCAGTAGTTTAGAAACTCGCCGCACAAGTTGTGTCGCGTCTCGGAAAAGTAGATACAACCCGGCTTGGGCGCCGCCGGCTCAAGCGCGGATACGGGCGGTACGTTCGGGATCCGGTGCCCGGCCAGCAGCTGCTCGTAGATGCTCTGCGCCGCCGAGGGGAGAACCAGCGCCCCAACGAGCGCGAGCGCCACGAGCAGCGCTGTACCGCGCTTCCCCGGCCGCCAGCGTCGCCGCTCGCCGCCGGGACGTAACGGTCGCAAAAGACTCATACCCGCACCTCCTTACAAATGCGTCTCGACCTTTTCCACCCGCGTGGCCCGCGACCGTCCCCCAAGGCCGCGGAGGCGTCGGGATCCCTCGCCTACCTTATACAACGAGTGAGATGCCGAGTCAATTGCGTGTCCGTACATGACCCTAGCCCGAAGGTCCTAGGCTGCCCCTAGGACCGGCGACTTCATGGGCGAAGCCAGGCTCCGCCCTGTCCGGACACGATGCGCCGTCCACCCGGGAGCCCACTGCACTGCCGGCCGGTGCCACAGGTGTTTGCGCGTCACTCCAGCAGCCTCGCGGTCGAAGGCGGCGAGTCGCGTGGGTGCTGCTGAGGTAGCTGCGGTGGCGACTACCCAGGTGACCTCCGTGTTGCCTCTTGGCCTAGCCGGAAGGGTGAGGGCGTAGTGTGTGGTGGGGTCGGCCCCTGTGGTGCGGGGCGACCGACGCGCACCGACGTGCCCTGCATGTGCCCGGGAAAGGGACCGGGCGCTCGCTCTGGCGGTCGATAGGTCGCAGCTGCCGGTGAGCGCTGACGGCAGGCGTGGCGTCATAGTGGCCGCTCGGACGCTGTGGGCCGGGCCGCCATTGGCGCTGTCTGTGGCCGGGGCGGGGCTCCCGCGGGGGTTGGCGTGCTACGCGGCGTAGGCGTCCCTTGGCCAGGCCCGCAGCAGTAGGCTCCATGGGAGTGCGCTCTCCAGCTGAGCGAGGGACCGCGGGTTCTCCTGTTGTCTGGCGGTGTGCCTGTGGCCGCGGTCTGTTTCGCGCATGTGCGCCGGGCAGCGGTCCCCTCGACTAGGGCGACTGTGCAGTGGGCGGCATGGCGCCCAGCAGGCCTCGTGTCCTTGCAGGCGGACCCACGCCGCAGCTGGAGCATAGGCGTGCTCAGCCTGTTGCGCCAGGGCGGGTGTGCCATCGATGACACCCGCAGGGCGTGGTGCGTCGCGGGGGCGACGGCGGCGGCCTGATGGTCTGGCTCGTGGCGCAGGAGACGCGCGGTCTGTGCCGCACCCAGGACGGGCGGTTCGTCGGGAGCTGTCGGCGCGTATCCCCGGTGGCCGTACGGCGGGGACCCGATGCAGCCGTGTGGTGCGACGTTAACTGCTGGCGCACGTCCCCGCGCGATCCCCGGCCTGCCCTGAACCGGCAGGGGCGAGCACGCGCGCCCGCTGACGTGCCACGGCGCAGCCCCCGCAGGGACGCGATTTCTTCGTGCGTTGGGTGGTAGTGCGTTGTGCCAGCATCTGTCGTGCGGACCATTTTGCACCTGCATGCCAGTATGGAGGCGCCATTCGTAGCGCTGGCGGTCACGCGTTGGCGCGCCTTTCGTGCGCCCGCAACCCCAAACGCGGCTGGAGATACGTGCCCATCGTCGGCGATGTCCCGCGGTCCCCGCCTCACGAACCGGTTGTCGCCGCCGACCGAACGACCGCGCCCCGGCCCTGCAGCCGGGTAGGCGCCGCATTGCGCCCTGACAGGGAAAGCGCGCCGTCGCCATTCCCCGCCATTGGGTCAGGGTGCCATGCGTGACGCCCGCCGGGCCTGGAGTGACCACCGCGCGGCGGAGTCCCCGCACCCAGGTCTCGCTCTCACCGGAGACCAGTCCCACGTTCATCCCCTCGCCCGCGGGCTCCCCTCACTCCCATGCCCGCAGCGCTCCCTCGCCCTCCAGCCTCCTCTCCCGCCTTGGCTCCCCTCACCCCCAACCCCCTCTCCCGCAACGTGCGGGAGAGGGGGCCAGGGGGTGAGGGTGGCAACCCCCTCTCACGCTAGGCGCGTGGGAGGGAGCAAGGGGGTGAGGGTGGTCACCACGGGAGAGGGGGTCAGGGGGTGAGGGCGGCAGCCGCGGGAGAAGAGGCCAGGGTGATACCGGCGGTCAAGGGGGTGAGGGCGGCACCGGCGGCCAGGGGGGCGGTAGAGACCCGGCGGGCCCGATCCATCAGGCCCCTACGGTGCTGCCACCCCGCCCTCACGCCCAGCGGGGGCCATAAATCGCGCCCCGGCGGTGCTGTGTTGCGGGTGCGAGGCATCGCGCCGCCACACCTGGGCCCGGCCGTCGCGAGGTGTACGGCATGGCGCCCGCCGCGTGTGGCGGGAATACATGGCATGCGCCGCCCTGCGGGTGCTGCCACTGCGCGCCTCGGCGGCCTCAGCACCGCCGGTGGGTCGGCGCAGCCGCTCAGCCGTTTGCTGGCCGGCAGAGCGCAACTCATCTGCCATCCTGGAAGTGGGTGATACGCCCGACTGCAGGCCCAAGCGAGTACCGTCCTGGATCAGGAGCGCAACCGCTGGCGCAGGCGACGCAGGCGGCGGCGCGCAGTCCGCTCGGCAATGCCGAGGTGCGCGGCGGCCTCACGCAGGGAGTGGCCAGCGAGAAGAAGCTCCAGCAACGCGCGATCGGCCGCGGCGAGTCCAGTCAGGAACTCGACGACTGCCATCTCAGTTGCCTCGTGTTCAGGCGTGGGCTCCATGGTCGGTGGCGGGACCAGTGGACCGCGCGGCCGCAACCCCTCGAAGCGGCGGAGGGCTACAGTCAAACGTCGGGCAAAGTGCGCAAAGAGAAAACCAGCAAAACTCCCCTCACCCGGCCAGTCGGCGAGAAGCTCACAGAAGACGATATAGCCTTCGTGGCGAACATCGTCCAGCTCAGCCAGGCGTACCCAGGCACGGCGGGCCAGCACCGCGCAGACGCGGTCGAGGTAGGGTCGGAACCGCTCGTAGAGCCGGTCGCGCAGCAGGCGGTCGCCGCGTTGGGCCAGTCGGGCTAGTCCGTCTAAGAATCCCTCTTCGACCGGGTCGATAAGGAGCGGCCGCGGCGGTCGGCTGCGCCGTGGTCGGTCGGCGTCCGACCCACGGCGCCGGCGCGTTGTAGCTCGCGGGCCGGAGCTCGTGCGGGCCGTGTCCGGGGCCGATGCGACCCCGCTCGGTGCGCGCTCGGCTGCTCGGCGCCGCGGTGTGCTTGCTTGTGGCCCCGTACCGTCCGGTAGCGGGTTGGCGTCGGCTGATGGGAAGAGGTTCCCTGTGGCGGGGTTCGGTGGCGCCATTGGGGCGGCGGTCGGAAGCGGCCCAGTTGCTGGTTGTCTCATGTTCGGTGCGTCCGACCCGTGAGCTCGGTGGCGCTCGGCGGTCGACTGGACTGGCCTGACGTGGCGTCCCGACTCGGTCACCAGGCTGCCTCCTGGCGCGGCGCCTGGTGTGCTCAGTCGGCGTTGGCTCCTGCTGGTGAAGAGACGCTCCTGCTGCACCCCTCGAACCCCTTCCCTCGAAGCGGATACGAACAAGTGTGCGTATTGTAAGACAGTCTTCCCCGCGTGTCAAGCGTTTCCAAGCGGGTCGAGTTCCGTTGGACGGTCTGGGGTTGGGTTCAAGGGTGTTCCCAAACTCAGGGCAGGGCGAGGGTGTCGGTGCGGGAGACACGCTGGGCACGGTGTGGGCGCGCTGGAGCGGGAGCGTGGTGGCGAACGGGACGCGGCTACTGCGCCAGGCAGCGCACCGAGCGCCGGGGTCGCGTCGCGCGGAGCTCCCCGACCGCGGCGCTGGCGTTGCGGCCGGCGCGTGCACAATCCTTGCCTCATCAGCTAGGATTCTCCCGCGACATCGCCCGGCGACGGGCCACACCAGGAAAGGGACGGAACGGATGCATACCACCTGGCGCGACCCGGACGCAGAACGTCGTGTCTTGGCGGCCATCTCGCTGGACGAGCCATGGGGAGTGGTCGAGGCGTTTGCTCAGCTGGTGCGGTTTTCCGGCAGTGCGGAGGAGCGAGCGGCACTCGACTACTTGGTCGAGCGGTTGGACCGCTGGGGTGTTCCCTACCGCGTCTTCTGGCCAACCTGTCTTGTTTCCCAGCCTGTCTACGCGACGCTGCGCGTGGTGGCGCCGGAGGAGCGCGTGCTGCGCGCCAAGACGCTCGCGTTCTCCCCGTCGACCGGCGGTGCGGAGTTGGTGGGGGAGCTGGTGGTCGTCCCCGGGCAAGCGACGGGGGAGCTCTTCAGCGGCGAGCTGCCGCCGGGACTTCCTGACCCGCGTGGCAAGGTGGTGCTGACCGACGGGTTTGGGTTTGCGGCGCAGGCGGTGCGCTGGGCGGCCACGGGGGCTGTGGGGGTGATCTTCGTCCATCCCGGCCTGGCCATCCACGAGGGGATCGCCACGACGAGTTGGGGATCTCCTGATCTGGATGCCGAGGGGACGGTACCAGCCGTACCGGTGCTGGCCATTGCCCGGCCCGACGGCGAGGCCCTCCGTGCCCTGGTCGCGCAGGGCCCGGTCACGGTGGCCTTCAGCACGATGGTAGAGACCGACTGGCGCCCTATCCCGGTGCTCGTCGCCGAGATCCCCGGAACGCAGGCGGCCGATGAGTTTGTGCTGCTGCACGGCCACCTCGACTCCTGGCATGTCGGGGTAGGGGACAACGCGACTGGTGATGCTGCGCTCCTGGAGCTGGCACGCGTCTTCTGGCAGCACCGTGAGCTGTTGGCCCGTACGGTACGCATCGCCTGGTGGTCGGGACACTCGCACGGGCGATACGCTGGGTCCACCTGGTATGCCGACGCGCAGGCGCAGGACCTGGTGCCGAACTGCGTCGCGCACGTCAACTGCGACTCGCCCGGCTGTCGTGAGGCGAGCGAGTATCGGGACGTGGCTGCTATGGCCGAGGCGGCAGCTCTCGTGCGGACGGCGATCCGCGACGTCACCGGTAAGGAAGCCACGACGGCCCGGCCACCGCGCGCCGGTGACTACTCGTTCACGAACTTGGGGATCACCGGGTGCCTCATGCTCTCCTCGACGATGCCGGAGGAGCTCCGCCAAGCCAAGGGGTACTACCGGGTCGGTGGCTGCGGCGGCAATATCGTGTGGCACACGGAGGACGATACGCTGGAAGTCGCCGACCCAGACGTGCTTCTGCGCGACATCCGCGTGTATGCGGCGGTCGTCTTGCGGCTGGCCAACGCGCCGATCCATCCGCTCGATTTCCGCGCCACGGTACGGGAGATCGAAACCGCGCTCTATCGGTACCAAGAAGCGGCTGGTGAGGCGTTCGATCTGCGTCCGTCGTTGCAAGCGGCGGGGAACTTGTTGACGACGCTCGACCGGTTCTACGAGCACACGGCGACACTGTTGGATCGGCCGGTCGATGACCCGGAGGTGCGCCGAATGAACGGGGCGCAGCGGGCGCTGGCGCGGCACCTGGTGCCGGTCAACTACGTGCGCCGTGGCCGCTTCCGCCACGATCCGGCTGAGCCGATCCCGCCGGTGCCGGAGTTGGCGGCTGCGCTTGAGCTGCCGCGGCTGGAGCCGGGGAGCGACCGCTGGCACCGGGTACGGACGCACCTTCTGCGCGGGCAGAACCAGGTGGTGTGGTCGCTGCGCCAGGCGCACCGCCGAATTGCCGAGCTCCTCACGTAGGGGCAGGCGTGGGCAAGTGCAGGGGTAGCGGGCTATCCGGGGCCTCAGGCAGCATGCTGGCTGGCCAGGTGGCTGGTAAGACAGCATCGTCGGGCCCGATGCATCAGGTCCGCAACACAGCGTCGTAGGGGCGCGAAGTATCAGGCCCACCAGGCGTGAGGCCGGCAAAAACAGCAGTGTCGGGGCCTGATTGATCACGCTCACCGGGCAGGGCCGGCAACAGCTGTCCCCGCCCTTGCAAGCGTGCTGACGCGGTCAATTGTGCCCCGAGAGCATGCGTGCGCCATGGATGGTGCCTCGACCACACACCGGCGCCGCGAATGGCACGCTGCCAAGCTGCCAAAGGGGGGCACCGTCGCGATCACCGTGGAGAGAGGGGCGATGCATCGCGCCCGCCGGCCCGGAGGGGTGGGATGAGGCGGCCGTCACCGAGTGCCGCGGGTGTGCAGCAAGGCCCCGCTGACCGGTGGCCGGCCCTCTGCCGCTCCCGTCACCCCGGTGCCGCCCTCACCCCCTTGACCGCCGGTACCACCCTCACCCCCTGTCCCCCTCTCCCGCGGCTGCCACCCTCACCCCCCTTACCCCCCTTCGCCCCCCTCTCCCGCGCGTTGCGGGAGAGGGGGTTGGGGGTGAGGGGAACCAAGGCGGGAGAGGGAGTTCGGGGTGAGGAAGCTCTGCGGCAGCGGGATGGTGTGGCGAGGGAGCGCTGCGGGCACGGGGGTGAGGGGAGCCCGCAGGCGAGAGGATGAAGGTGGGAGTGATCTCCGGTGAGAGCGAGACCTGGGTGCGGGGACTCCGTCGGGCGGTGGTCACCCCAGGCCCGGCGGGTGTCACGCATGGCGCCCCGACGCAATGCCGGTGAATGGCGGCGGGGCGTTTCTCCTGTCGGGGCACGATCCATCGCGCCCGCTGTCGGGAAGGTCGGAATGCCAGCATCGTAGGCGCGCGATATATCGGAGCCGCCGGCGCGGGGGTCGGCAACATGCAGGCGTCGCTGTGGGAGACGACCGGCAGACACGCGGGTTCGACCGGTGAGGCTTCGGATGCGACCGCCAGGTCGTTGTGTGGGTCACGCCACCAGCGGAGCAGCCGTCCTAGTCCTGCGGCGACGACTCCTCTGAGGCTGGCCAGCTCGGCCAGGAAGGCCTCAGAGAGCGCGGCGAGGTCTGGCGGAGTGGCCGGCTCCAGGGGCAGAGTCAGAGAAATGCAGCGCTAGGGGGTACGGCGCTATGCATGGCGTGAGACCTTGGTGGGGCCAGCTTTTCCGTACGAGACAGGCCACCCGTGCGCATGCTGAGGTGTTTGCTCCGCGCGTCCTGGTTACCGTTGCGGTAGTGTGACAGGCCAAGTGGTCGGAAGACGAGGTGCAGCGCGCCCCGTTGCACTCCTCGGGGGTGACCCCTTCTACCGCGGGATACTAACGCGGCCTGCGCACCCGCGCTGGAGCGCAGGCCGGATCGCTCTGGGGCGCCTCTGTTTGTCATCGGTAGCCGCAGCCTGATCGCCGTGCTGAACCTCTCACGGGGCGCGAGGGGTGTGCTGATCCCTGGCTCAGCGACGTCCGGCAGCCATCTGTCTCGGACGCGACCGTCCTCGCGACCAGGGGCAAATCGCGGTACCTGGACGGCGAGGGGCAGCGGTGTCGGCCGAGGAGCTCAAGCAAGAGGCGATGCGGGTAAGAGAACAGGATAGGGGGCGCGGTGGCGCGCAGTCTGCGCCGATGCAACACCAGTGGTCATCCAGCGGACGGCGGCGTGGCCTGATGAGGCTCGCTCCTCGCGACGAGATCTCCAGTTCCCGCGGGAGACGAGACGGCGCGCACAGTGGGCGCTGCCTTTGTCCTCCCAGGGTGGGCTGCCTTGCACCGCGCGGGGCTCGGTGGCGCACGGGTATGTCGTCACTGCGCGAGAGGCTGCCGCCGAGCTGTCTCGCCGGCGTCAGCAACGGGGTCTGTCGTCGCAGACAAGACTTCTGGTGCAGCGCCCAACGTGTCTCTCCTCGAGCGTGACCGCAACGGCGATCGACCTAGCGACTGGGCTCTTGATTCACGCGAGAGGACAGGGACAGGATCGCTCGTTGCGCGGCCGGCTCCCTTTGTCCTTCAGCGTAAGCGTGGACGTGTGAGCGACGTCAATCCCGGGCACACGACTGTTGTGAGGACCAAGCGCCGGCTAACCGTGTGGCCGGCGCGTGGTGCAAACGGGAGCCTTGCTGTGGCTCTGGAGCAAGACCTTTGTCGGTCCGAGCGGGCAGCCCCATCCGAAGGCGGGCTGGCGACCCCATGCCACGGCCGGCACAGGGTCGCCAGCGTACCTGCCTCACAACCGTCGCCACTCGAGCACGATGCCCGTCACTCCGACCAGGAGACCGGCCAGGACCAGGATCAGGATGAACGAGGAGCCGAAACCGGTCCCGGTCTGTGGCAGGACCTGCCCTGGTGGTGATGGAGCGGCTGGCGAGGCGGTCGGCACCGCAGTGGCCGGGAGTGCCTCACTGACTGGTGAGGCGGTTGGGGTGCTCGTCACACCGCTGACCTCGCTAACCGGGGTTGGAGTTGCTGTTGGCGCAACAGGTGAGACCGTACCGGTCGGGGTCGCTGGCGGTGTGGAAGTCGGCGTCGCTGTGGGTTGTGGGCCGCCGACCGGTGTTGTCTGCGCTGTGGGCGTCGGTGTTGGAGTGGGGGTAGCGGTTGGCGTGGCGGTTGGAGTAGCGGTGGGCGTTGCGGTGGGTGTCGCCGTTGGTGTCGCCGTCGGTGTGGCGGTGGGCGTGGCCGTTGGCGTAGCGGTGGGTGTGGGAGTGGGGGGCTTTGTTGGCGTCGGCGTCTTGGGCTTGATGCATTCGGCATGGCTCAGGTTAAACTGGCCCTGCCAGGTTGAGGAAATCCATGTCCAGGCGTTGATCAACGTCTCGGGTGAGGAAGTCACCCATGAATAGTGGGCAACGCCACCAGTGAATTTCTGAAGCGGTATCGTGACAGTACCAGCGGACGCAAACTGTGCTGTGATAGACGAGGGCGGAAGCATATGATCACTGATCTGGTTGATGACAAAGTGCCACTCGATCCGTGCCTCCGGTCCGCAGTCCCTCTTTGTATATTGCTGATCTTTCTTGATTTCAATGTACTTCAGGGCGATAGCCAGCTCAGGGGCAGCGGAGGTGCCAAAACTGACACGGAACGCCGTGACGATACTCGCACCGAGGAGTGCGAGCGCGAGGAGGGTGAGGGTCCACGACCCCACCCGTCGCAGAAACTGTCCGAATTTTTTGCCTGACCAACCCATGACCCGTCACCTCATCTCAGAAGACGCACCAGCACCAAAGACTCACCCCGGAGGTACCGTGCAGGGGTACGGTACCTCCAGAGATGCCTGTGTGCTCCAATACACACGCTTCGTTCTGCCTACGTACAACCAACACAGATTCAGAAGGCGAACTTCCCGATCCCTTCCCGCGAATCTGCTGTGCTCTCCCGACATCCCCCAGAATGGTGAGCTCGGGTAGCCCAGCTTTCCTAGGACCAGTCTAGCCAGGCAGATGAGCAAGGGCTAGGTACTTTCGTACCGGCTGTCGGTGACAGGAGCCAGCAGAGGCCGCAACACTTAACTGCTGTACAGAGCCTCAAGACCGCCTGCGGCCCGTGAGGCTTCTGCCCCGGGGTGAAGGTGTTCGAGCCATCGAGCCAGGTGAGTCGGAGGACGATGTCATCGGGCACGTCCTGCTGTCGACCGAGCTCCACTCTCAGGGGGCGATATCTGCGTGCTCGTGATGCTGCACCGGTTGCGGCTGCGCTGGTCTCGCCCGAACTACGCTCGAGGAGGTTGTTCCCCTATGTGAGGCAGTGGCCACCTGCTGCCCGAGCCTCAGTGCAGGCGCGCAGCGGGTTTTTGCCCCGCGGTGGAGGGAGGCGGAACTGATGCTGTTGCGAGCGAGCTGGCTGGCCCCTGCTTTCCCGGGTCGTCGAGAGGGCAGCCGGACGGTGCGCGAGCAGGGATCCTGCTCCTGGTAGGGTGCGACGTACCAGGGATCCGCTGGCTCCTGATGGCTGAAGCCGCTGCGCAGGAGTTTCGGCGGGAAGGTGGCGCACCGAGAGAGGGCTGTAGGGTGGAGATCTCGAGCAAGTCGCCCAGCGACGCGATGGGACGTGCAAGGGGGTACCACCCGGTTATGCATGCCAGGTGCGAGGGGCTGGCGTGGAGGGGAGTGCTGCTGGGGGAGCCGAGCGACGGGCAGAGCGGGGCCCGGAACCGCCGGTCGGGCACAGGCGTGACTGGGGAGAGGGCGGTGGTCGGTAGGGCAACTGTAGGGGTGTAGCTGGTGGGGCAAAGGAAGCTCACCCTCAACGGACCGGGAGGGGACGTAACGAGAAGAGGAATACCACACGCACGTGGGACCTTGGTGAACGCGACGCCGCTGGCATAGCGGGGTCGAGGGGAAGTGTCCAACCCTTCCGGTCTCACCTTCGGAAAGGCCAGACTCTGGCCCATGGGCCGTGTGCGGCCAGACATTCCGTGCTGTGTGGCGAACCGAGAGTTGGGGCGTTGGATACGATGCTCGTCGGGTCACTGGCGCTGGTGAGGATTGCCCTATCCCCAGAGCAGAACCCGGGTGGTACCAGGGGCATCCGCGGCACACTGACGCACCCGGGATACCGCTCGCCTGCCCCTCCCGCCGGGATCGCCCAAACCGTCCCGTCTCGGCTGGAGTTTCCCGGTAACCGATACGGCGGCCCCTCAGATCCGTACCGCTGTCCCTGAGACGGTCACCATCAGCATGTTGCTGCCGCCCATGTCGATCGTCTCGTAGTCGATGTCGACGCCGATCACCGCATTCGCTCCAAGTTGCCGGGCGGCCTCGGCCATCTCCTGGAAGGCGATCTCCCGCGCCCGCCGGAGCTCCTTCTCGTAGGCGCCGGAGCGTCCACCGACGATATCGCGGATGCTGGCAAAGAGGTCCCGGAAGATATTGGCGCCCAGGATCGCTTCGCCGGTCACGACACCGAGGTATTCCTTCACTGGCCGGCCCTCGACCGCAGTCGTGGTGGTGATCAAGAGGTCGGTCGTCACGGCGCTGTCTCCTTTCTCGGTCTGCTTTCACCCTGCCCCTATCCTAGCAGATGACAGGGTGCCCGACGCATGAGAGAAGAGAAGTCAGGGGTCCCGGACAGGACCCCTGGTTGAGGAGTGCTGGAACGAGGAGTCTTCACGCCGCGACCCAGGCGTTGAAGCGCTCGACCACCTCGTCCAGGTGATCGGCCCACCACTGGTAATCAGGGTAGACCTGGAGCGCCTTGTTCTGCGGCGCGCTGGGCAGGACGGCCACGCGCTCTGGGGGCAGCGCCTCGAAAGCCCGCTTGTTGGCTGGACCGTCAGGATAGATCATGGCGAACGCACGCTGGACCTCGGGACGGAGCGCGAAGTTGATGAAGTCATGGGCCACGTCGACGTTCTTTGAGCCGCGCGGAATCACCAGCGAGTCGCTGGAGAGGCGTCCCTGGTTCCAGGTGTAGCCGAGGACTGTCGAGCCTTGCTCGATTAGGAACTGGATGCGGGCAATCCAGGCGTCGGTCAGGTCTACTTCGCCGTCGGTCAACAGCTGGGCCGGTTGCGCACCGGCCTCCCACCAGATGCGGATGTGAGGCTTGATCCGGTCGAGGGAGCGGAAAGCACGGTCGATGTCGAGCGGATAGAGCTGGTCGATCGGCACGCCGTCGGCCAAGAGGGCGGCCTCGATCGGCCCCCACTGCGCGTATTTCTGGAAGGCACGCACACCAGGGAAGCCCTGCACATCCCAGAAGTCTGCCCAGCTGTTCGGTGGCTTGTTCGGGAACTTGTCCTTCCGGTAGGCCAGGCAGGTGGAGTAGTAGTAATAACCAATGCCGTGCTCGAGCACCAGTTCCGGGAAAATGTCCTTCGTGTCGATCTTGCTGTAGTCAAGCGGCTCGAGCAAGTTGAGCCGACCCATCGGGATGACCGACTCAGTCCCAACGTCGACCACATCCCATTCGACGCGACCAGACTCAACCATGGTGCGGAGTTTGGCTTCGTCTGTCGTGTCTTCAACAATTTGGCAGCCGGTCAGGCGTGAGAACGGCTCGTAGATCGCCTTGCGCAACGCGTCCTGGAGTGCGCCGCCCCAGGAGGTGACGACGAGGGTGCGTCCCTTCCAGCGGTTGGGGTCGTCGTAGCCGGGGACGACGAGTTCCCCTGTCGGGGTAGGAGCGGCGGTCGGCGTTGCTGCAGGGGGCGGAGTGGCCGGCGCCGGACTCGGTGCAGCCGTTGCCGCTGGTGGGGCGGGTGTCGGCGTTGGCGCCGGCGCCTGGCGGCAGGCTGCCAGCATGCCAGTACCGACGAGCCCGGCCAAGAGCTCCCGACGGCGCAGCCGTTGCTGGTGGAATAGGAAACGAAGCAGTGCATCGATTCGGTCTGCCATGGCAATCCCTCCTCCTCGCGAGTGCTGACCCTCATCACCTCACCGTGACGGGAAGGGGAGCGCGATGGTATCGCGCACCTTGCCGGGCTCCTGGAAACGGGCGAGCCGGATCTCCTCATCGGGGAGGTCTGACACTCGCTCATCCAGGATCAGTTCGGCCATCTTCATCCCCAGTGCCGGACCCCACATCATGCCGTGACCTCCGGCCGCCAGGACGTAGAAGCCAAACCGCGGCTCATCGATGATCGGGAGATGATCCGGCGTGTAGTCAATGGAGCCGGTCCAGGCGCGGCCGATCGGTTGCCCACGCAAGGCAGGGACGGCAGCCTCCCAGTGGGGTCTCAGGCGCTCAAAGTAGTCCCAGTCAAACTCAAGGAGAAAGCGGTCGGTCGGATCAGGCTGTTCCTCCGGGTTGCTCATGCCCAGAAGCACGCCGTGCTCGTCTGGCCGAAGGTAATAGCCCTGAGCGAGAACGAAAAACATCGGGAACGAGGGCGGGAGCTCGGGCGGGCGGGTTGGGAAGCTAACGATCTGGTGCCGCGCGGCCGAAACAGGGATGTCGAGGCCAAGGAGCTGGCCAATGCGGCGAGCACCGCGTGGGCCAGCAGCGTTGACCACCCGCTCGGCCTCGAAGACACCGCGACTGGTCCGCACGCGGTAGCCGCTCTCGAGCGGCTCGATCTCATGGACCTCGCACTCCTCAAAGAGCGCAACGCCGGCGCGCAGGACGGCATGCGTGATGTTGCGGGCGACGATCGTCGGGTAGACAAAGCCGTCGTTCGGGGTGTAGGTGGCACCAAGGAACCGACTCCAATCGATGAAGGGGACGCGCCGAGCAAGCTCGTCTGGCTCAAGCCAGACGTTTTCGACCCCGCAGCGCTGGCGGAGGGCGACCAGGTCTTGGAAGGCTGCGCGTTCTTCTTGGCTCGAGGCGATGACGTAGTAGCCAACCTCGTGAAAGCCACTCCCAAGGCCGAGTTCGCGCCCGAGCTCCTGATAGAGCTCACGCGACCACTTGCCGAGCTTGACCGCTGTCTCCGAGCCACCTTGTTGACGCACGATTCCGGCCGAACGGGTGGTAGCGCCGAAACCAGCCCAATAGCGTTCGCAGACGGCAATGCGCTGCACACCGCGCTTGGCCAGGTGATAGGCCGTCCAGAGTCCGAGGTTCCCGCCACCGATAATGAGCACATCGTAAGATGGCATTGTTCACAGTCCCTTCCCAGTCATCCACTTCTGAACGGCTGGCTGCTGACTCCCAAGAATCTCTTCAGCACTCGCTCGCTCACCAAGCTGCTCAAGCACCCAGTTGTTGAAACGACCGATATAGGATTCGATCGGTGCGTAGATGCCACCCGCCGCGTAGGCGCGTGAGCGCATCGAGAGCTGGCAGCGTTCGCACATCGCCCAGTCCTGTCGGTTGACGAGATCCCAGAACTCAACTGCGTCGCTGGGATCGAAGTCCGGGGCGGCGACGACCTCAGGCGCGAAGAGCCAATCGCAGACCACCCGCGTGCGGTCTGGTCCCTGTGGTTCCAGCCGGTGGATGAGGACATAGTCCGGATGGAGATTCACAAAGACGTTGGGGCGGAGCACGAGGCCGTAGTATTTTCGGTCGTCCTCCGGGCGTAAGCCGGGCAGGAGCGGGCGGGTACGTCGGCCGTTGAGTGTCAGCGTTTCCACCCCCTCGGCAAAGGTCGCGCCGATGCCCTCCTGATAGGCGTAGCCGGCACGGAAGCTCGGCACCAGTCGGCTCAGCTCCGGGTGCACGACGGCGCAGTGGTAGCACTCCATGAAGTTCTCGACGAGGAGCTTCCAGTTGGCGGCCACGTCGTAGGTGATGCTCGCGCCGATTGCGAGTTCCCCGACCTGGTAGCGTGCAAAGGTCTCCCGTTCGCCGAAACGTTCCAGGATGCTGGCCTCGAGTTGAGTGTCGAGCGGTGGTGGTTCAGGCGAAAGGTTGACCCAGATGAGACCATGCCAGACCGCGAGCGACACTGAGTGGAGCCCAAATGCCTCGGGGGCAAATCCTGGTGTGTCGCGGAGGTTGGGCGCCCCGATCAGTCGACCGTCGAGTGCATAGCTCCAGGCATGGTATGGGCACTGGATGATGCTACCCTGGAGATGCCCGGAGGACTCGGTGCATAACCGCGCACCGCGGTGTCGGCAGACGTTGAGAAAGGCGCGCAGCTCCCCGTCTTGCCCGCGGACGACGAGGAGTGGCTCGCCGGCCACCTCCGTGGTGAGAAAGTCACCCGGCTGCGGCAAGGATGCGGCCAGCCCCACGCACGTCCAGAGACGGGCGAAGATCTGCTCGCTCTCAATACGGAAGAGGTCGGGATCCCAGTAAAAGCGGCCAGGCAGGGTGGGGACGATCGGTGCGGTGCGGGAGTCCACGCTTCACCTCCGTCGTCGAGTCAGCGCTGATGCTGCCGAATCGGTACCTTGCTCCGTGCCGGCTGTCTCTTCCGGATACTACGTATTGAATACGTGGTGGGAATCATCAAGGCAATACGTCGACTGTCCAAGCCGAAACGTTCTGTTTCATACGTTTTGATGAAAGCGATCGGTGGAGCGTCGGAAGGCTGCGTGGGCATCGGGCGTGGCGCTGCTTTGCGAGTGGTTCGTCAGAGTTCGCTGCTCTCCGCCCCTTCTTGGATCTCCTTACGATTGTCGTTCCTGGACGCCTTGCACCAGACCACACGAGGGTGGTGGCACTGCGCCAAGCGCTGGCGTTCTCCGAGCGGGGTACCCGCTAGAGTGCTGCTGCCCGCGTGAGTCAGGCTGCTCTGGACTGCTGCATGCCAGTAGGTGGCAGCAGGGCGCTCATCTCCAGAACGGCCATTGCGGGAGCCAGTATTCACGTGCGGCCGCAAGTGACCTTCCTGCGGTTGAACGCATTCTTTAATATGGGAGCAAGCTGGCGAAACGGCGCGTGGCGGCGGGCGTGCTCCTTGAGCGCATCCTTCATTCGGGAGCGCGGAGCGCAATTCTCCAGGCTCTCTTGCTTAAAGCGCCAGCGCTGCGGTGCGTTCAGCCACGAAGAGCAGTGACGAAAGGCAACAGAGGATTGTTCTGCGACAGGGGTTCCGCCGCTGGTGTTTGCCAGGCGGTGAATGCAGGTGCAACCGTTACCGTCGCATGAAGACTGTTCCCAAGCATGTGCCGCGTGGAACCCAGGGCGGGGGACGCGAGCTTTCCGCGTCCCCCGATGATGCTCTTGCTGGGAGTTCACTTTCTCGGCGCGCTGGACAGCCCGCTGCGGGCGACGTTCAGTGCGGGAAGGGCAGATGAATTGCGTCGGCCGCGAGCTGTCCCTCGGCGAATCGGCTAAGCCGGATCTCTTCTGCTGGGAGCTCCGAGACGCGTTCTTCCACGATCAGCTCAGCCATCTTCATTCCCAGTCCGGGGCCCCACATAATCCCGTGCCCGCCAGCCGCCAGGACATAGAAGCCAAACCGCGGCTCATCAATGATCGGCAGCTGGTCTGGCGTGTAGTCGATCGAGCCCGTCCAAGCCCGGCCGATCGTCTTGCCGGCCAGGCTGGGGATGGTGGCCTCCCACTCCGGCCGTAGTCGCTCGAAATAGTTCCAGTCGAACTCGAGGAGGAAGCGGTCGCTCGGATCTGCTTGCTCGAGCGGGTTACTGAAGCCGAGGAGGACTCCCTGCTCGTCCGGGCGCAGATAAAAGCCGGAGGCGAGGACAAACATCATCGGGAAGGCCGGCGGCATCTCCACAGGACGCTCAGGAAACGAGACGACCATGTGCCGCGATGCTGCCACTGGCACATCGATCCCGAGGAGTTCACCGATGCGGCGAGCACCGCGTGGACCACCGGCGTTCACTATCCGCTCGGCCTCGAACACGCCGCGACTCGTCTCGACCCGATAGCCGCTCTGGAGTGGCTCAATCGCGCGCACTTCGCATTGCTCGAAGAGTTCGACACCCCGAGCACGGGCTGCCATGACGATGTTGCGCATCACAATCGCTGGTTCGACATAGCCATCGGTCGGTGTGTAGGTTGCGCCGACAAAGCGGCTCCAATCGACGTAGGGAACGCGCTGCCGGAGTTCCTCGGGTTCCAGCCACTCGTTGGGGACACCGTTTGCCGTGCGTAATTCGACCAGCCGCTGGAACACGGCCTTTTCCATCGGGCTCGAGGCCACGACGTAGTAGCCCACCTCCCGGAAGCCGCTGTCCACACCGAGCTCGGCTCCCAGCTGCTGGTACAGCTCGCGCGACCACTTGCCCAGCTTGACCGCCGTCTCTGAGCCACCTTGCTGACGCATGATGCCGGCCGAACGCATTGTGGCACCATAGCCAGCCCAGTAGCGTTCACAGACGGCGATGCGCTGGACGCCGCGCTTGGCCAAGTGATAGGCCGTCCAGAGACCCAGGTTCCCGCCGCCGATGATTAGGACGTCATATGCTGCCATGGCTCACCCCCTTCTTCCTGCTCATGCGAGCGGTGGTCAGCGGTCGCTTGAAGGCTTGTCCGCCGCGACGAGTTCCCGCTCGACACACTGCAAGAACTGCTGAATCATCCGCCGGTTGACTTCTTCCAGCATGCGGCGCCCGAGTCCGCCAAGCAATCCTGGGTTCTCAACCGTGAAGGCATACCGAAGCAGGGTACGCGATTCCTCGAGTTCGGAGAGTTCCGCCAGCGCGCTGGCAGTGACCTCCTCACCGGTGAGGGGATCGATGGCACGTGCGGCAAGCCGAATCCGCTCCGGCGGGACGAGCTCACTCAGCTCGACGGTGGCTTGGAAGGTCAAGGGGAGGAATCCGGCACGGAAGCGTACCGTGCCGCGGTAGGTGCGCTCGTCAACCTGTTCGACGTCGTGCACTCCAGGAAGGCAGCGGGTAGACCGTGGGATGTCCAGGAGAAATTGCCAGACCGCGGCGCGCGGTGCCGGCAGGACAGCTTCGGAGCAGGCTGTAACAGCGTGCTCACTTCTGACAGGTTCAGTCACTCTTGTACTCCTCGTGACTCGTTCTCGAATGCTCGGACGTCGGTCAACGCTGCCGTTTCGACCGGCGGCGATCCCATTGTGAGCTGGCTCCAATGCGATCGCAATGCCACAGCTGCCAGAAGGAACGAGCAACCGTGCGACAGTTGCACGAAACCGTCCGGTATGGTTTCACTCTGGAAGAGAGGCGTCGAATCAGAGCGCGTAAGCAGCAGGGATGGCCGGCGATGGGTATCACTGTACGGGAGCTCCTGGAACATCCCGAACTCAGGACGCGGCTCGTGGCTGGCGAGAAGGGGTTGGATCGGCCGATCACTTGGGCGCATGTCTGTGAACTGGAGGATCCGACGGTCTGGCTCTGCGGCGGCGAGCTGGTGATGACGGTGGGGATCGGGATTCCGCGCGACGAAGCGGGGCAGGTAGCGTATGTGGAGCGTCTAGCGCGGGCGCAGCTGAGCGGCCTTATGATCTGCGAGGGGATGCGTGCGCCGCCGCTCACCGAGGCCATGCTGGAAACGGCCGACCGGTGGGGACTTCCGGTGTTGCTCACTGCCTACGAAGTGCCGTTCGTTGCTGTCTCGCGCGTCGTCGCCGACGCGAACCGCGGTGACGAGCATGAGCGTCTGCGCCGGACGCTGCAAATCTACGAGGTGGCACGGTTGGTGGTGCAGGGAGCATTGGACGAGGAGGAGCTTCGAGCACGCCTGGAGCGGGTCCTCGCGGCGCGACTTGTCGTCCTCGACCTGGTGACCGGACGAGAGCTCGTGCCGCCCGCCGACGCGCCGACACGGTTTGTGCACGAGGTTAGTCGGGCCGTCGAGCGTTATCCCGAGGGGCAGCTCCCGGCTGTCGTCCAGTTGCCCGAACTTGAGCCGGGTGCTATTGCACTTGCTGTGCCGGCGCGAGGCCGTGCGTTCCTGGTGGTGATGCCGAAGGATCGGCGCCGCGGGCACGACGTGGTGGTGCTGCGGCATGCGGCGACCGTCCTTGCGCTGGCGCTGGAGCGGAAGGCTGCGGAACGGGAGCGGCAGCAGCGACTCGCGGCGGAGCTGTTTGCTCAGCTTGCCGACCGGCGGATCGGCCCTGACCTGGCCGTGGATCTTCTGTTGCGGGAGTACGGCTTTCCTGAGCCACCATTCGCCGTGGCCGCTGTGCCAGAACGGGCCCTCACCCTGAGCGAGCTCCATACCGCACTCGAGCGGGGGTCGGTGCCGCACGCCGTCCTTCGGCGGGACGGCTACTTTTTCATCCTGCTGCCCGACCGACCAGCGATTGCGGAGGCACTCGTCCGTTCTTGTCCGGGAATGCCCATCGGCTGGAGCGAGCCGATCCGCTCCCTGGTGCGCGTGCCAGAGGCCCTCACAGAGGCACGGTGGGCTGTCCAAGTCGGTAGACCAGGACTCGTGCGGTATGCCGAGATGCGGGATGGCGCGGGAGGATGGCCGCTGACCCTGGAGGCGGCGCAGGAGCTCGTTGGCCGGGTGCTCGTACCACTCCGTGAGTACGATGCCGTTCACGGGACCGAACTCCTAGACTCACTGCGAGTGTTTCTTGAGTGTGAGGGGTCGTGGAGCGCGACGGCGCGCCGGCTTGGGATCCACCGCCAGACCCTTGTTTACCGACTGCGGCGAGTTGAGACGCTGACCGGGCTGCGCGTGGATCGTGTCGGCGATCTGGCGATGCTGTGGCTGGCGATGCGCGCGGCTGAGGTGCTTGGCTTGCTCGGGAGCGACTCGGTGAGCCGCCATATGGCCAGGCCGGAGAGACAGTGACGACGCTGCGTCAGACGAGCCGCAACGTGTCGCGCTGTGTTTACGGGCACCGGCGGAAGGCGATGGGTATAGGGTGGCGGTGTGGTGAGGGGGGGGACTCTCCGCATCGGCGCCTATAGGCGCGGGTGGTCGGACAGCGTCGCGGCACGGCGCGGCATTAGACAGTGGGATGGCGGTGAGCGGGGACAGTGAATCTGTAAGCGGGGAGGTGTAGTGGCACCAGTTCTACAAAGCAGAGATGTGTCGTCGTCAGCGGGAGAGTTCCGCAAGCGAGTGGGCTGCGCACACTGGAATCCTGGCCTAGACCACTACTGGCACCCTTGGCAGATCGGCGCTGGCCGTTGGGATCAAAACGATCCTCGAGAGCCTGAGGCGGCTCGCAGCGGATGTCGTAGAACGGCAGCCGAGTTGACGACACCGGACGTGGGTGCGGCCACGAGACAACGCGAGATCTGGTGCTGCACAGCAGGGCGACAGTCCGTTGTGGCTGCTGCTTCGTGATCGCTGCGGCGAGCTGTAGAGCTCCGAGACCATCTGCAAAGCAGTGTGAGATCAGCTCGTGATGGGGGCCCAGAAGCGAGGTAAGGATGGCCATTGTCCTGTCCACAACCTTCGTGAGCGACGCACCAAGCATCGGCGGATTGTTGAACTTGTCGGTCGTGTGTGGGGTGTGACAAGTGCCAACATTGATGAGGGAGGGTTCGGTGCCTTCTTGCCAAGAGTGCGACGAGCGGTGCAGAGGTGGCCTGAGACACTGGTGGGTGCAGGGCGGCGGGGGTGCGCCGTTGCGGCTGAGGCGGAGGAAGCGTGCACGTTTGGGAGGAGAGGCGGTATACTTTTGAGGAAGATGCGCCGGAGTGGCGGAACGGCAGACGCGGCGGTCTCAAAAACCGCTGGGGGTGTACCCCGTGTGGGTTCGAGTCCCTCCTCCGGCACCAGGGTACGGACCCGGAATTTGGACGCTCAGGAAGTCGGTCCGCACTGGCTGCCAAGCCACTGCCGATAGTTCTGCGAGCAACGAGCGTGGCCAGGACTTCCGTCGCTTGTCGCACCAGCCCAGGCTTTACATAGCTGTGGGTGTCGAGCGTGACCGAGACCGTGCTGTGGCCCAAGAGGCTCGCCACCACCTTCGGGCGCATCCCCCTCACCCAGGCGCAGGCTCGCCGTAGTATGCCTGAGGTCGGGAAAGCGCACCCGCGGCAGCCCTGCCTGCGCGAGCAGCCGTTGGAAGCGTCGCGTCATCTCTGGCACAAACACTCGCCGCAACCCCGCTCCTGCGCGAGGCCCACCATTGGGAGCACGCCAGCGGTGTGGAGCAGGCTGCCGTCCAGCGACAGCTTGCCGATCACCAGCACCCTATCGAGGTCGGCCACGACCTGACCGGAGGCGAGCAGGATGCCCAGGGCGATCGGCAGGCCGTAAGCCGGCCCCTCCTTGCGGATATCGGCCGGGGCAGTTTGACGGTGATACAGCCCAGCGGGAACTTTACCCCGGAGTTACAGATGGGATCGTGCACCCGCTCGCGCGATTCCTGCACCGCGGTATCGGGCAAACCGACGATCATTAGCTCAGGCACACCCTGCCCAACGTCGACCCCCCCACCGAGACACCATCGAGCCCGACAATCGCGCAGCGCAGGACTCGCGCCAGCACTACGCCCTCTACTCGGTTGCTCCAAACGACACATAGCCCGGCTGGGCAACCCGATTGTAGGGGTCGGCGGGCGAATCAGCAATGCTCGGCATCGAGTGGTGAACGGAGCAGGTCGATGCCGCCCGCAGTCATCCGGTCGAGTGTTTCCTGGATGGCTGCCGCTTCCGACTCGGCGTAGACGTGCGGCTCTAGGCCTGGCGTCTGGAGCGTCCGCCAGACCAGCGCATAGGCGTCAGGGCGCGGTGGATCAGCGTAGATCACGAGGACGTCCACGTCGCTCCGGGCTGTCGCGCGTCCCCTGGCCCAGGAGCCGAAGAGCACCGCCCGGCGCACGGGAAGCAGCCGCGCCAGCTCCCGCACGCGCGCTCGCAGGTGCGCGACTAGCTCACTCCTGGTCAAGTGTGGCGACCAGATGCGCACAGAATTCGACGATTCGTTCCGCATAGCCGAGACACCGCTCCGCCTCGCCGCGGGTATAGAGTGCGTGCGGCGCACCCGCCGGGTGGACGTCAGGATAGCGCGTGCCAATATACGCCTTGTCGAGCTCAAGTGCGGCGTCGACGAGCGGATCCGGGACAGCCACCAGCTCGCGCAGCGCAAGGAGTAGCGCGGCGACGCTGTGCCCCCAAGCGTCACGCCCGGCTCGCTGCAGGGCAGCCTTGGCTGCCTTCTCGGCGGCCTGCTGGGCGGCGAAGCAGGCCCATTCGTGAAAGCCGTTGTTGAGCATATGGCGGGCCGCCGCCAGGTCGGCCCGAGCCTGCGCCAGCCAGTCGGCACTCCGTTCCATCTGTCCCTCCGACCGGAGTATACCCGATGCTGCACTGGCTACTCGACGCAACAGTGCGTATCGACCAGCTCGGGCCCAGCCACTTGAAGACCGTGCAACTGCAGGTTATGACGGTGGTTGCTGCACCGGGGCGCAGATGCAGCCGGGTCTCCTCGAGGTCGCCTCTCTGCACGGGCAACGTCGCCAGTCCGTGCAGGTCCTGGAGGTAAGCACGCGGGCTGAACCGAGGCTGCGCGGTGAAGCGGCGCAGGTCGGCGCCGGGCAGCTCCAGTTCGCCCAGTTGGCAGGCCAGGGTCAACGCTCGCCTGCCATGAGTGACGGCGCCTTCAGGGTTCCGGTTGTAGGAGTCGAGCATCGCCGGGTTCCATCCCGTCTCGGACCGCCCAGAGCGATCTCCGTCTCGGACCGCCCAGAACAATCTTCGGCCCACTCGGCGACTGCCGGCGCCGGCTACAGCGGCTTATCGGCGCGGGCGAGGTGGCGTAGATCCTGGACCAGCAAGGTTGCTCGCCGGTTCAGGGCAGCGCATTCCATGGCTGGTAGCCCTCTGGATCGGGCGGCAACCAGCATCTCCTCGTAGCGCTCAAGCGCCTGACGTTGCTCCAAGGCCAACTTGTAGGTCCCTTGTACCGCTCGTAGAGGTGCATGAGCGCCTGAGGCGGGAGGACAGAAGCTTCCTGTCTTCGGCTGTGGAGATGAGTGCAGCCGCAGCCAGAGCGAATCGCTGGTCGATATGAACCGGACGCTCGCGAGCCGGATCGGCATTCAGCCGGGGCAACGCGTTCCTGACGCCGGCTGCGGCGTGGGCGGCAGCGCGATCTGGCTTGCTGAGACAGATGGCGTCAAGGTGGTGGGGATCACCCCTGTCGCCGCCCAGGTGGCTCGAGCCCGGAGCTATGCCCGCCGGCGTGGTATCACCGACCGCGTGTCGTTAGAGGAGCAGGACTCTACTCATCTCCACGAGTCACAGGGGAGGTGAGCTGATGGCGCCGCGGGTGAAGACCAACGAGGAGATCCGGTAGGACGTGCTCGACGAGCTGGACTGGGACCCGAAGTCGAGGTCACCGACGTCGGTACCGAGGTGGACGACGGCGTGGTGACGCTGACGGGCACGGTCGATGGCTTCCTCAAGAAGTGGGCTGCTGAGCGGGCGGCCCTCCGGGTCGAGGGCGTGCGGGCCGTGGTGAACCACATCGGGGTGATCCTGAGAGGTGTGGGTGTGCGGACCGACATCGACATTGCCCGGGCGGTCGCCATGGCCCTGGAGGAGAACTCCTCGGTCCCGGCGGATCGGATCAAGGTGCAGGTCGAGGAAGGCCGCGTCACGCTCGAGGACGAGGTCGATTGGCACTACCAGCACCGGAAAGCGGAAGAGTCGGCCCGCCGCGTGGCCGGGGTCAAGTCGGTGACCAACCTGACCACTGTCAAGCAGCCGTCGGTCTCGGCGGACAGCATCAAGGAGTGGATCGAGCAGGCCCTCGTGCAGCACGCAGAGCTGGATGCGGAGAACATCCAGGTCCGGGTGGAGAATGGCGGC
>VAPR01000388.1_pt1 | contig 29295 bp, 21 predicted proteins | sample 3380701 | NCBI WGS metagenome assembly VAPR01 (sample SAMN11536904, study PRJNA540576) | hot springs metagenome | isolation source: hot spring wet sediment | place: Spain: Lobios | collected 2014-01 | reverse complement strand
GTCAGCACCAGCCGCGGCGTGCCGGTAACTGCCACCACCTCGCTGAACACCACCGTGAAATCGAGGTGCTGCCCGACGATGTACGTGGCGGCACCCGGCCCCGTCACGCTGGTAATCGTCGGAGCCACACCGTCCACCAGCACGCCACTGGTATCCGGCGGCGTGAAAGTCAGCACCGCGTTGTTGCCCGGAACGTCTTTGATCGTCCCGCCGTTGAGGTCAATCGGCGAAGCAACGGCAATGCCATCGCTGTCCAGATCGCCCGATTGCACCGTGTAACGGAAGGTCAGTGTGCTCGTGCCCGTGCCGCTCAGGTACGTGGCGTATTGAGTCGTGCTGCCGATAGTCAGCACCAGCCGCGGCGTGCCGGTAACTGCCACCGCTTCGCTGAACACCACCGTGAAATCGAGGTTCTGCCCGACGATGTAGGTGCCGGCAGCCGGCCCCGTCACGCTGGTAATCGTCGGAGCCACACCGTCCAGTTTGACGTTGGGTAATGTGGTATCGGTAAAGGAAAGGGAGACGGAGTTACCAGCAGTGTCGGTGATGCTTGCGCCAGTCGGCAGTCGTATTGGCGAGGTGACAGTGATGCCGCTGGGAGCGTTGTCGCCGGCTTGCACGGTGTAGCTGAAGGTAAGGGTGTCGGTGGCACTGCCGGCAGTGTAAACGGCATCGCGGGACTGCACGCCGGAGCCGGTATCGAATGTGAAGCGAAGGATGGGAGTGCCGCTTACCAGGACTGGCCGACTGAAGCGAATGGAAAAGGTGAGGGTTGAACCCAGGCCGTAGGTTCCCGAAGGCGGTGGGGAAACCGACTGGATGTACGCGGGTTCATAGGCGAGCCAGAGTTCCAAACCAGTGCTGCCATTGTTGGCGCCAAGGAATAGCATGCCGTTAGCGTTGACCAGCTGTCCAGGCGTATCGCCCAGACCCAGACCGTTGCCGGGTTGAGCAAAATCAATAGCGAGGATCGTACCGGCAGCGGTCAGGTCGCTCTGCCACAACTCGTAGCCGTGCTGCCCATCGTTGGCGGCGAAGAAAAGGGTACCGTTGACGTTAGTGAGTGATCGCGGAACGGAAGAACCGGAAGGATGGATGTCTTTGACCAGCTGAGGCGTACCGGTGGCCGGGTCGAAAAGGAAAAGCTCCCGACCTACCGAGGGCGTGTTAGCGGAGAAAGCGAGCCGACCGTTGATGTTGGTAAGAGAACGTGGCTGGCTGTCGCCAGGGCCAGGATTAATGTCGGCAACAAGCGAAGTGTTGGCGGAAGAACCATCGGTCTTCCAGAGTTCGCGCCCGAGCCCGGCCTGGATTGCCGAGAAATAAACCACTCCGTCCACTTCTGCAAATTCAGCCGGGTAAGAATGACCCGAACCCGGATTGATATCAAGAACGCGAAAAGTTTGGGAAGAAACTGTATCGTGTGCCCAGAGCTCGGTTCCGGAAGTGCCATCGTTGGCAGCGAAGAGAAGTTTGTTGCCGAACGGGAAAAGAAAGGATGGATTGGAAGAGGCAGTGCCGGAATTGATGTCGGCCACCAAAGTAGCTGCGGTGAAATTGGCGTTGCTGCGGAACAACTCGCGGCCGTAGGTCGGGGAATTGGCGGTGAAAAAGAGCGTGTTGTTCAGGTTAGCCAGGAAACGCGGGGCGCTCAAACCGGTCGTCAGTGAGTCGAGGCGCTGAGTGGAGGCAGCATCGCCGTTGGATCGCCAGATTTTATCGCCGGTGCCGTCGTTGGCTACGAAAAAGAGGGTTCCATTCACGTTGGTCAGGTATCTGGGCCGACTGGTGAATGCTCCCGAACCGATCTGGCGAACCAGAAAGGTTCCACTCGACGTACCATCGCTGCGCCACAAATGCCAGGAGTTGGTGCCATCCATAGCCACGAAGAAGACCGTGCCGGAAACGTTGGTCAAATTTTGGGGTTGACTGGCACCGGCACCAGGGTTGATGTCGGCGATCAAGCGGTAAGTGAGCGCAGGTGCGGTGCGTGCTTCCAACCAATCGAAGCCCAGTGAAACCAGCAGGCATCGCCTTTGCCGGCATGTGGTGCGAAAGGAGACTTTTCGTGTTAGCCCCAGGCGTCTCGACCATCGCGGAAAGCACTCGCCAGGGAGACGTAAGAAACGCATCCAGCCCCGAAACCACCGGCGAAAAAGTTGCCAGATCCAGAACGACATGGTTCCATCCCCGTGCTAGCCGTCATAAAACGACAGTCGCCGATTTTCTCTATCCTGGACGTCAGATATGAAATTCATTTTGCAGCGGGGAACTTCGCTGTCAACAAAAAATCTGTGAAAATTTTTGGGCGGAATTGAGCTGGTTGGGCGTGGGTCCGGAACCGCTGTGTTGCCTCAGAGTGGCCGAATGGGAATCCCGCGTGCCATTGCGGCGGAACAACGGGACAGTGTTGCCTGGGAGTGCGGCAGTAGAAAACTTCCCCCTTGACGGTACGGAACGAGGTCGTATGCTATAAATGAGACCTTTTCTCAAAAAGATTCGGGAGTGGAACATCAATGCCGCGTAGCGTACCGCTGGAAGAACTGGAACGCGGAGAGTGGGCGGAAGTGGATTTGATTCAGGGGGAGCTCAGCTGGGTGCAACGCTTGGAGGAACTGGGGCTGCGCCATGGGGAAACGATTCAAATGCTGCAGCCGGGTTCGCCCTGTCTGGTGAGTTTGGGTGGCAGCCGACTGATGTTGCGTTTGAATGGCAGCGGTCGCATTTGGGTACGCCGAGCTCACGATGGCCTGGAGCCATGACTCGCCTGCACGAGTTGCTGCCCGGTCAGCGAGGCCGGATTCTGATGATTGAAGGCAGTGACCATGTTGCACGGAGATTGCAGGAAATGGGCCTGCTGGAGGGAGATACGATAGAAGTGTTAGCCCTGGCTCCACTAGGGGATCCCATGGAGGTCCGCGTTGGCGATTCGCGGCTAAGTATCCGAAAAAGGGAAGCTCAGCGAGTGATTGTCAGCGACCTGTCCGGTGCTGACGAAAGGAGGTCGCAATAAGCGGTGGAGTAACTGCGATCGTGTCCTTCGGGGCGATTAGTGGGAACCACCCAAGCCGTTAGGCCACAACTATCAAGACTATCCCTTTTGCATGAGAGCTCCTCAAGACTACACCAGTGCCGATTGCAAGCCCGGTGAGAAAGCTTCGCCGTTAGCGCAGGACGCTAAGCCTGTTGAGACTGCATCTGTTTTGCCGCGGCCTGGCGTGATGCGTGCGGCGTTGGTCGGCAATCCGAACACAGGTAAGACGACGCTTTTCAATGCCCTGTGCGGGTTGCGGCAGCGGACGGGGAATTATCCTGGGGTTACGGTGGAGATCAAGAAGGGGCAATTCACGGTCGGCAACCGGCAGGTGGAACTCGTTGATTTGCCCGGTACTTATAGCCTGTCGCCTCGCAGTCCGGATGAAATGCTGGCGGTGGAACTGGTGCTGGGGTTGCGGCAGGATGAACCGGCTCCGGATGTGCTGGTGTGCATCGCGGATGCGTCCAATCTGGAACGGAATCTGTATCTCACGGCGCAGTTGCTGGAACTGGGTCGGCCTGTGGTACTGGCGTTGAACATGATGGACCTGGTGGCCCGACAGGGAAGAGAAATTGATACGGCGTTGCTGCAAGAAAGGCTGGGTATCCCGGTCGTGCCGATCCAGGCCAACAAAAAGCTGGGACTGGAGAGGCTCAAGCAAACGCTATTGGAATCGGTGCAGAATGGGCCTCCACCCCGGCCGACGGTTTTTCCTGAAGCCTTTGAGATGGAGGTGAACAATATAGCTCGATGGTTGGGTGAACACGCTGGCTTGCGGCAAGCCGGCGAAACAGGTACCGAGGCAACAAGAGCCGACGGCGGACGGGCAGGTTCACAGAACTCGGAAACGGATGCGGAAGTTTGGCCGAGGTTTTTGCTGTATCGGCTTCTGCTGGATCGGAGTGGGTCGGTAGAAAAATACTTCGGTGAGCGGTATGGAAACGAGCTCCTGCATCAAGTCGAAGAAGCGCGCAGCCGTCTAGCCGAGCAGGGGATAAACCTCGCCGGTCTGGAACCGCGGGTGCGTTATGCGTGGTTGCGGCAGCGATTACGTGACTGCGTTCGGCAAGTGCGACCTCCGGCAATCAGCTGGACGGATCGGCTCGACCGGTTGCTGACGCATAAACTCTGGGGAACTCTGATTTTTCTGGCGCTGATGCTGGCGGTGTTCTGGTCCATTTTCAGCGGGGCCGAGCCACTCATGCATCTGCTGGAATGGAGCATCAGTACCATCGGTGAGCATCTGGCGGACTGGTTGTTGCCGGAACCAGGCATGCTTCGGAGTTTGTTCCTGGATGGTATCGTCAAAGGAGTGGGAAGCGTGGTGGTGTTTTTGCCGCAAATCATGATTCTTTTCGGGTTCATCGCGGTGCTGGAGGATTGTGGCTACATGGCCCGCGCAGCTTTTTTGATGGACAAGCTGATGGCCAAGTGCGGTCTGAGCGGAAAATCGTTTATTCCCTTGTTGAGTTCGTTTGCATGTGCTATCCCTGGCATTATGGCCACGCGGGTCATCGAGGATCGGCGAGACCGGCTGGCAACGATTCTCATTGCTCCGCTGATGAGTTGTTCAGCCAGGTTACCGGTCTATAACCTGATGATCGCAACGTTTATCGCAACCAGTACGGCGTTGGGGCACTGGTTACCGGCTCTGGTGCTGCTGAGCATGTATTTGATCGGCATTATCCTGGCACCGGTGGTGGCCTGGGCGCTGAAAAGAACGGTGTTACGCGGAGAGACGCCGGTTTTTATGCTGGAGTTGCCTCCTTACAAAGTGCCGGCGTTATCGCTGGTGATATATCGGATGGTGGATCGCGGCTGGGCTTTCCTTCGCCGTGCCGGAACCTTGATCCTGGCGAGTATGGTGATCGTGTGGGCGTTGCTCTATTTTCCTCGCACCGGCACAACGGCTGACGGTCGGGAAATTGATTACGAAGCGGAATGTAGCCGATTGCTGCGGGAAATGGATCGGGCCGAAGACGAGACAACGAAAGCGGAGTTGCAAAGCCGGTGGCTGGAATTGCAGGGTCAATGGCGACGGCAAAGCTGGTTGGGTCGGGCTGGCCGATGGCTGGAACCGTTGGTGCGACCGCTCGGTTGGGACTGGCGGATTGGCATGGCGGCGCTGGCAAGTTTCCCGGCACGGGAAGTCGTGGTCGGAACCCTCGGTATCATTTTCGACGTCGGCGAACAGGTCGAAGATGAGGCAGAGTCGCGGTTGCTACGAGAGCAATTGCAGCAAGCGGAGTGGGAAGATGGAACCGGTCGGCGGTTGTTCACGGTGCCGGTGGCGCTGTCGCTGATGGTATTTTTTGCCTTGTGCAGTCAGTGCGTTTCGACCCTTGCCGTTATCCGCCGCGAAACCAACAGCTGGCGCTGGCCTATCTTTACCTTCGTTTACATGACCGGGCTGGCGTATTTGGGAGCGCTGGTGACCTACCAGGTTGGTCGGTGGTTTGCTGGGAGCTAACGGGTTCTGAGCAAGGCACGGTGTGCTCCGGTGCGAATGGCAGGCTGCCCGCCGAATGGGAGGTTCGCGGAGGTAAAACCGTTGCAGAGAGTCGTGGGATGTCCGCTACCTGGCCGGAATTGATAAGCAGCGGGGTAACTACAGGCAGCGTTTCAACTGGAGCAGGATAGCCCGTTCGAGAGCGTGATCCCGGCCCATGGGAATCCATTGTGTGGTGGTTGGCTTGCTGGGTGGAACTACGTAAACACGCCCCGGAGTTTCTTCCAATCGCTGGATCACGGCACCGGCGCTGGCATGGCTGGGTTGGGGAACATCCTCCAGTTCCTTGAACACCTTGACTTCGACGTAAAACCCGCCGGCTTCGGCTGGAATAATGGTGGCCACACAGCGTCGGCGGATGCTCTGCAAAGTCGTCTCCGTGGATTCGTAGGAATCGTAGGGAACCGGGTTCCAGGGTTCTAACCAGCCGGCGGAAACGAGGTAGTCGCTTTCGATTCTGCCATCGTAGCGGTTGGAATACGCGATCGGGAAGTAACTGGCGACCGCCTGGGTGGTCTTACGAAAGACCAGTTCGTAGGCGTCGGGCATCTGGGCTTGTGCGATGAAGAGGGGATTTTCTACAGTCATTTCCGGCACGATCAGAGTGGGCCAGTTTGGCGAGGGACTGGCCAGGCAACCCGCCAGAACAGTTACCAACCCGCTCAGTGTCAGTGTGCGCATGGGTTCTGAACGGTGCCAGAACTTGCCCGATCGGGACGCTCCGCCAGTATGGATTGTGCCAGTTTTTCTTTCTCCCCGCATGGTCAGACGGCCCCCGTTCCGAAGCGGTTTTTCACCACGCCAGGCCGGTCGGTTGACAGCGGCGGTTATGCAAAGCCCAGGCGGTGGGTTTATGCCAAAACCGTCCAAATAGGCAAGGCCACCGCAGGAATGGTCTTTTCGGGTGGAGCGGCAGGTGGGTGTGGTATGCTTGGTGTGGCAAGACGGCGGACAAAATCGGGCTTTTCAGAATCCAGCGAAGGCGTAAAATGTAGTGTGCAAAACAGGCTTGGCCTACCCCCGCTGTCGCCTGGTTCGGGGCCAGGCGGACAGTAAACCATAATTGGCCAGGAGTGTCCCCGGGGGAGGGCAATATATGTGATTGGCTTCTGGACGGTGTGGGAGAAGGCAAATCGTGTCCGAGATAGATGCGATTTGCCCGAGGAGTACAGGGTTGAGTACGGCAACGCAGCAACGCAAGCGAACCAAGGTTCGCGCTTACGAGCTGGCGCGCCAGTTAGGCACCGATTGGCGCGACCTGCAGGCTCTGGCCGCGGAGATTGGCATCGAAATCAAGAACCAGCTCAACGGCCTGGACGAGGAGCAGATTGCGCAACTGCGCGAGTATCACGCAAGCAAACATAAACAACGACCGCCTGCAGAAGTTAGCCCCGAGGTTGAAACAAAAGTTGAAGTTCCCGTTGAGCCAACCGTTGAGCCAACCCCGACGGTTGCACCATCCGGAGAAGAAATATCGCCGGCCGAGGTTCGCGATGGCAGGTCCGGCGCTGTTTCGGAACCGTCTGTCGAGAGAGTGCAACCAGCCGATCAGGTAACTGCACCAGCCGGGCCAAAAGATACTGCGACTCCCCCTGCCGAAGCCAGGCCCACAAATATCAGCAAACCTGTCGCTGCAACTGGCGCGGTAACCGGACCAGCGGAGATGACCCGCGCCCGGCCAACAACGCCGCCGGCACCTTCACCGTCTGGGCCGTCAGCATCGGCGACAGGAACCGCCGTATCGGCGTCGCCAGGTGCTCCGCCTACCTCGCCGCGTGTTACTTCGCCAGCAGTTTCTCCGCCCAAACCGGCTGTGCCTCCACCTTCGCCCGACACTGCACAGAAACCTACCTCGCCTGCTGCTGCGCCAGCCGCCTCTAAGCCCGTGAAACATCTGGTGAACCTCGACCAGCTTCGCAAGCGGCAGCAGGAGTTGAAGCAGCAACAATCGCGGCCACCAACCACACCGCCAGCAACCACCACCACACCTGCAGCGCCGACTTCTCCTGCAGCACCGTCAGCACCATCCGGCGGTGCTCCAGTTCCTCCGCCAACGTCACCGGCTGCTCCTCCCGTGGTCAAGGCGACCGGTGGACCGATTCCGGTTCTGCAAAAGCCCAAACCGAAAGGGCCAGCCGATTCGACCCCAGATCAGGGAACAACATCGCCAAAAACTCCGCCGTCCGCTACCCCAGGTTTCATCATTCGCCGACAGCCTATCCCCGAAAAGAAGAAAGAGAAGCAACCCAAGAAGGAACAAGCCCAGAAACCGCTGGCGACGCTTGAAGAGTGGCAACAGCAGCAACAGCAACAGCGTGTGCAGCCTCCGATCCAACCACCGTCGCCAGCAGCGCCCACCGCTCTGAAGGCTCCGGAGAAGACCCAGCCCACCGTCAAGCTGCCGCTCGACCTGGGCAAAGTCAAGATTACCACGGACGAAGAGGAAGAAGAGGGTCGGCCAATCGGGAAACGCCGGCCCGGACAGGTAATTGGCCGCGAAGAACGTCGGCAACGTCGCCGGGAAGAAGCTCGCCTGCGTGCCGCTACTACGAAGGCGGAAACCCTCGCTGAGCAGGACCAGGAAACCGAGATAGCCCGGCCGATAATACGCCGGCCCAGACCGGAAGCCAAGCCGCCAGCGCCTCGCCCCGTCACTCAGCCGCGTAAAGGGAAGGTGCCCATCGAACCGCCGATTACGGTACGCTCGCTCTCGGAGGCTCTGGGTGTAAGCGCCCAGGAGTTGATTCGCAAGCTGGTACAGCGCGGCCAGATGCTGAACATCAATGCGACGCTCACCCCCGAGTTAGCGGAAGAGCTTGCCCTGGAGTATAACCTCGAACTGGAAATCAAAAAGCCAGCCGATCCCGAAGAAGAAATTCTCAAGCAGTTGCAGGCACCGGATCGGCCAGAGGACCTGGTTCCACGTCCACCTGTCGTTACGGTCATGGGGCATGTGGACCACGGAAAGACCAGTTTGCTGGATCGGATCCGCGAGAGCGATGTCGCCAGCACCGAAGCCGGCGGAATTACCCAGCATCTTCGCGCCTGGCAGGTGGAACGCGCTGGCAAACGCATCACCTTCCTGGATACGCCGGGCCACGAAGCGTTTACGGCAATGCGTGCACGCGGCGCCCAGGTCACCGATATCGTGGTGCTGGTGGTGGCCGCAGACGATGGCGTTATGCCTCAGACCGAGGAAGCCATCAGCCATGCCCGCGCTGCCAACGTGCCGATCATCGTGGCCATCAACAAGGTGGATTTGCCCAACGCCAACGTGCAGCGCACACGCAACCAGCTTTATAGCCTCGGACTCATTCCCGATACCATGGGCGGAGATACGCCCTTCGTGGAAACGGTTGCTGCGAAAGAACGTCCCCGCGGCATCCAGGAATTGCTGGACATGATCCTGCTGGTGGCGGAGTTGCGCGAGTTGAAAGCGAATCCGAGGAAGCCGGCCATGGGTACCTGCCTGGAGGCAAAAGTAACTGAAGGGCAGGGAGTAGTGGCGACGTTGCTGGTGCAGAACGGCACGCTGCACGTGGGCGATGCCATTGTTTGCGGATGCAGTTACGGCCGGGTGCGTGCTATGTTCGACGCCAATGGAAAACCGCTTCAGGAAGCCGGACCGGCTACACCGGTGGCGGTGACGGGTCTGGACGACATACCGGAGGCAGATGACAAGTTCTTTGTGGTGCCGGATCTGGCGACGGCTCGGGAAATCGCCGAACGTCGCCGCGAGCGCCGCCGTCTTGCCGCACCGGTTCGCACCGCCACTTTGCGATTGGAAGACTTGGACAAGACGAAGCTGCAGGAGTTGAAACTGATTCTCAAAGCCGATGTTCGCGGTTCTATTGAGGCTATCAAGAAGGAGCTGGAAAAGCTGCAAAGCGACGAGATTCGGCTCAATGTCATTCATGCGGGCGTAGGAGCGATCACCGAAGGAGATGTTCAACTCGCCCTGGCTTCTCCGGAAGATACGCTTATCGTCGGCTTCAATGTGGTGCCGGACCATCGCGCTCAAACCCTGGCCGAGCAGCGTCAGGTACCGATTCGACTGTACAACATCATTTACCAGCTTACCGACGATCTGAAAGCAGCCCTGGAAGGGCGGCTCAAACCGCGCGAGGAGATCGTTCCGCTCGGTCGTGCGGTTGTCCGCGAGGTATTCAAGATCAGCAAAGTCGGAACCATTGCTGGTTGCTATGTGACCCAGGGAGTGGTGGAGCGCGGGGCTATGGTGCGCGTGATTCGCGAAGGGCGGATCATTTACCCACCGCCGGACCGTACTGCCACCATTGAGTCGCTCCGCAGATTCAAGGAAGATGTCCGCGAGGTACGGGAAGGTTTCGAGTGCGGTATCAAAATCAGCAATTTCGATGACGTCAAAGTGGACGACGTCCTGGAGGTTTACCGTATCGTCCAGGTGCAGCGAACGTTAGATGGCACAACGGCGCGAGCCACTTCGTGAGCCACTTCCTCACCGCTTGCCCAGGCGGAGGTCGCGCATGCTGATTGGAACCTTACGCATTCGGCTGATGATCCCCGAATCGCGTAGCCTGAAGGACAAACGCCAGGTGGTCTCCAGCATCAAGGATCGGCTACGGAATCATTTCAACGTCTCCATTGCCGAAGTCGAGGCCCAGGATCATCGGCAGATGGCTGTGCTGGGTGTCGCCATGGTCAGCAACGAGTCACAGCACCTGCGTAAGGCCCTTAGCCAGGTAGTCGAGGCCGTGCGTTGTCATCCGGTTGCTCGGCTCCTGGATTACGAACTGGAAGTCTGACATGAAACCGTATCGCCTCGAACGCGTGGCCGAAGTAGTACGGCGGGTGGTCAGCCAGACCATCCTGTTCGAGCTCAACGACCCGCGCATCCGCAACGTTACCGTTACTCGTGCCGAAGTCAGTGCCGATCTTCAGCATGCCAAAGTGTACGTTTCCATTATGGGTAGCCCGCAGGAACAACGCGAATGTTTAGAGGCACTTCGCCACGCCCGCGGCTATATTCAGAAGAAGCTGGGGCAGCAACTGGTGACTCGCTATCTGCCGAGTTTGACCTTCATCCTGGACAAGGGCGTCAAGAATAGCCTGCAAGTGGCCGCTATTCTTCGCAAAGAGCAGGAAGCTCAAGCGAAGCCGGCTGACCAGCAGCAACCGACGGCGGGGGACGCGGCCACGAACGTCTCAGAAGGATCGGAACCGGAGGAAGGAACCTCGCCGACTTCCTCCTCGCTGTGAGGAGAATCATGCCAGCTCTTGTCAACCGCTCGCGGATCATCCAGCGCCTGCTGGGGACTGTCCGCAAAGCATTGCAGGTGCGTTTACCACAAACTCGCCCCGTCCTGGAGCAGATGCTCTATGCGATTTGTCGTCGTGATGTATCCCGTGCTCAAGCCGATGCTGCTTTCGCTCGTTTGCAGCAGGCGTTTTACGACTGGAATGAAGTTCGTGTCTCAGCCTTGCGCGAAGTAGCGGACGTGCTCGCTCCGTTGCCGCAAGCCTTTGACCGGGCCGAGCAATTGCTCGGATTGTTGCAGGAAGTCTTCGAAGCCAACTACAGCTTCGATCTCGAAGGCCTCAAAAAGAAACCACTTCGCCAGGCTGAAAAGCAATTGCAACGCTTGCAATTTGCCGACGCATTTGTCCAGGCCTGGACAATGCAGTACGCCCTGGGAGGCCATGCTATCCCCGTGGACGAGCCGGTTCGTCGGGTCGTCGTTCGTCTGGGTCTGGTGCAGGATGGGCAATCCACCGCGACCGTGCAGGCTGGTTTGACGCATCAGCTAAGCAAAGCGCAGGCACAACCTTTGTACGAAATTCTGTCGGCACTGGCGCACCGTCATTGCGGCGAACTTCCCGATTGCGGAGAGTGCCTCTTACAGAAATGTTGTCCCAGCGCGAAATTATCACCGCCATCCGATACGCCACGCATTCGCCGCAGCAAACCTCGCTGATTAGCGACACCGACGACCGGCACACCAGACGGCACGAACATCATGCAATGCCGCCAGGTCGTGCCAGGGTTGGCCAGCTACCACGAGCAAGTCGGCCCGCTGGCCAATCCGTATTTGGCCACGATCGGTCAGGCCCAGAGCTGCCGCTGCTCGCGACGTCACAGCCCGTAAGCAATCCAGCGGGCTTAGCCCCAACTCGAGCTGGGCCGAACGTAAGCCGTAAATCAAAGAAACACCGAACGGCGTTTGCCGCACTCCGGCGTCCGTGTGCAGAATAAAGTCCACGCCGCTGTCCAGCATGGCACGTTCGCTGGCGAAACGGTCGTCCAGGTCCGCGAACAAATGCGGATCGATCCCGGCCACCTCCGGCACTACCTTGCGCCAGGTTGGCGCGCTCATGGTCAACGATGCCACCTGGCCCTGTTCTCGCATCCACTTAGCCAGCCTGGGATCGAAGGCATGCTCTTGGGCACCGATTCGCCAGCTGCAATGTTCGAGCGTTTTCACCCCGGCCAAAATAGCTCGTCGAAGTCCCTCGCGATTGAGCACGTGCCCAGCCACATAGCGCCCCGCTTGTTCCGCGCAACGCACGGCGGTCCGAATCTCAGCCACGTCGAACTGACACCCCAGCCGATCGGACTCCGGGGTCATATTCCCGCCCGTAACGATGACCTTGATGAAGTCCGCTCCCTGTTCCAGTAAATCTTTGGCCTGATTTTCCAGTTCCGTCGCGGTTACAGCCTGGGCGCTGATGTAATGCAAGTGCCCACGCGGCGTCGTTATAGGCGGGCCGCTGACAAGAACATCGGGGCCTGCACATTGGCCGCTGCGAATGCGTTCACGCACCAGAAAAGGCACACGCCCAGGGCCGCCACAGTCGCGCAGGGTAGTGATGCCCCAGGAGAGTGCCTGTTGGGCGTTGGCTAATGCCCGGCGGAGTAACTCTTCTTCACTTTCCGAGATCAATCGAGATACCACTTCTGCGTGCGTACTGGCAGCGCTGAAACAAAGATGCACGTGGGCATCTATCAGACCCGGTAGCAGGGTGCATCCCGAAAACGCCTCATCGGCTTGGTTTGGCTGAGCACCAATCTGGATGGCAGTAATAACCTCGCCCTGAACGGTCAAGAGGACATCCTGAACCGGCGCGTTCGTCTCGCCATCCACCATCCACTCTGCGTAAATCCGCGTAGCCTGCTCCATGAGCACTACCCACAGTTTGCAGACATACCAATTCGGTTCAGCATACGCTCAGTTTTGGTTTTGCCAGGACGCCCTTTTCCGATACTTACATGCCCATACACATGCCCATACTATTAGAAAATAAACCCCATAACAAATAACCAGGCCAGGTACAGTCCCAGACCTAAGCCGATAGCGTGTCCCACGTTGAATTGTAATACCAGAAAGGCCCCAACCCAGGCAATTATTCCCAGAAAAAGAGCCACAAAACTAAGAAGCCGTGTTCTGGGTTGGTTGATTTCGACGCGACCTAACTGCCCCTGCTCCAACTTATAACCCTCGTTGGAGACATACACGACCCCGCCGGTTCCTCGCATCAGGTATCCATCCTTGTCACGCAATGCTTGAAACTTGATTTCGCGTTTATCCCTGGTTACCGCTATAAATTCTAATGCTTCGGGAGGAAAACGCCTCCCATCGGCTGCGACAAAATTCATCCAGCCTGGTCCAGACCCAGGACGACGGCGATATTCTGTCCATCGGTTACCTTCCGGGATTCGAATTCGATCAAACTCCAGCGTCTCTCCGGGCTTGGTGTCCAGGAGGAACTCTTGCCATGTTATGGGAAGCGACCTTTCCGTGCCGGATCGCCATATAAGAGGTATTCCTAAACATGCGAGAACAACGATACCACTGGCCAAGGGCACACGCCACGACAGCCCTGTGCTGGGTTCTGTGTAGAGATAGTTGTACAGGAACAGAGAAAGTAGCCAGAGCGTTCCGGCAAGAGCAGCATAAATCACAAGAATTTTTATCACCAGCATCGCGTACCTCTCGAATCTCAATAGCCATTCTAGCCATTATAAGGGAAAGAGACAACCAATCCCGCGCCAGCGTATCGGCCACCGACAGGCGACCCGAGCTGGATACTTCCGTGGCACAACATTCCATCCCGTAATTAGGTTAGGTCTGTGTTAGCCATATAAACATCGTAGTCGCGTTTAGAGGGTCAGCCTCTTTACGGGGTTCGGAAACCGTACTTATTTTTCAACTGGCAACGCAATCCCCGAATTACACCGGTATCGTGATTGCAGGGCTTAGGCGATTAAGATAGCTCGATTACCGAATGATATTCGCCAGTTCCTGGAGCATCTGATCGCTCACGCTAATCGTCCGGGCATTGACCTGAAATCCCCGTTGTGCCAGGATTAGTCGCGTAAACTCAAAGGCGACATCCACATTAGAATTTTCGAGAGTTCCCTGAGTGATGATGCCTCGGCCACCGCTACCAGCAGGCCCGATCATGGGCAAATCCGAGTTGTTGCTAAGACTATAATAGTTTTTCCCTTCACGGTTCAGGCCGCCAGGATTTGTGAAGTTAGCGATGGCTAACTGGGCGATGGGCAAGGTTCGGCCATTGGTGAATACACCTTCGATTGTACCATTCTGCGATACCGAAAGTCCTGATAGGAAGCCTGCTCCGTATCCATCCTGTTGAATAGCGGATGCGGAAGAACTGCCACCAAATTGAGTGACGCCCGTAAAGGAATTCGATTCGCCTAGATTAATGCGTATCTCCTGCGGCACACTGATACCATTGATGAGCACCACCAACTTAGAGTCCCCATTACCGGAGCCAGTAACCTGCTGAAATGAACCATCATTATTGAAGCGAATGCCCGTTACACGATCATCCAGCAAGGTGCCTGAAGAAGGATCAATAGTCGCTACCATATCCCAGAGGTTGGCGCCTTTCTTCTGAAATGTGAAAGTAACAGTGTGAGCGCGACCTTGCAGATCGTAAAATTGAATGGCGCTACGCACAGTATCACCGTCCTTGCCGTCGGTCGTGAGATTCATGCCGTGCGTAGCAAAGTTGGTTGATCCTACGTTAGTCGGTCCGTCGGATAGGTTGAGGCTCAGGGATGCCGGGCCCGGATTGTCGGCTGTCAGTACCAGGTTACCACCGACGATGGTCGCGGTAGCACCGGGATAAGCGGTACTGATTTTGTTAACTAAGTCTCCCAGCGTGGTGCCATCGGTTCCATAGACGAATAAAGCGCTAATGACAGCGCCATTAGCGTCGGTGCCTTGAATCTTGATGGTGTCGCCAGGGACATAATTAGCTGTGTTGGAGGCCAGATGGTTCAGGGGCGTAGTCATAGTAGCCGGATTACCACCGCCCAAAATAGCAGCACCGGCGCCGACATGGCTGATCCATGCTGCATTGTTGCCAGCATTGTCGGTAATGTCCAGGCTCAGGCCGTTTGATGCTCCATTTTGTTCCGTGCGGACCGTAAGCTGTCCCGTGGTATTATCGAAAGTGACCTCAGCCGAACTGCCGAATGCAGTTTGTATGGCGGTTACTAAGTCGCCGACGGTCGTGATCATGGGATTGACAAGAAGTGTTTGTGTAGGAATCGCGGTGCCGTCCGCGCGAGTGCCGTTGATTGTAATAGTGGCTGGCCCACCGTAACTAAATCCCTGCAGGTCTGCTAACAAGGTACTGGTAGTGGCTGGAGGATTTCCAGGTGCTGTAGTGAGAAATGGCTGCGATGTTAGAAATTGCGTGTCCCGAAAAGGCGTAGCCGATGTAAGAACCTCATTGACCGGTCCACTCGCTGCTGCGCTAAGGTTTCCACGAAAATCTATTTGCGTGGTAGCTCGACCGGGTACGGTCGTTCCGAAAGGTATGCGAATGTTATTATCTCCAGGTGTTTGAAACTGCGGTAACTGAGCGTCGCCTTCCCCCGCAGTGCCGAACCTCTGAACTCGGTAACCAGTCGCAGAATCCACGAGATAATTGTCCTTGTCTATACTAAATGCTCCCGCCCGGGTGTACAGTTGCTGCACACCATCGTGCACGACGAAAAATCCATCACCTTGAATCGCCAGGTCGAGAGAGCGACCGGTGGCCTCTAAGCTTCCCTGTTCCAGGTTAGTGTCAATGGCGGCAACGCCTACGCCTAAACCGATTTGGATTGGGTTTGTACCGCCCACCGCCTGGGACACCACGCCCGTGGCCCGTTTCAGTGTTTGGTACAACAGTTCATTGAAACGGATTCGTTGCGCTTTGAACCCCGTTGTGTTTACATTCGCCAGGTTGTTTCCTACAACGTCAAGCATTTGCTGGTGGACGCGAAGACCAGATACGCCAGCAAGTAATGCCCGAGACATAAATCGCTCCCCGTTGTTATTCCGCAGCTGGAGTTAGCTGTTCTATTCAGGCGAGGAAAGCTCGAATTTGCATAGGCGATATAGTGTGACCATCTACTTGCAAGACCAGTCCATTGCTGGTCAACTGCACGCTACTAATAACACCAGTGCGCAGCGAGTCATCGTTCAAGGATTGATATTGAACGCGGCGACCCACCAGGCTAGCCGCTTGGGCAAGTTGCTGTAACTGAACGATTTGGCGCATAGTGTCGTTGAGTTGCATAAGATTTTCCAATTGGGAAAATTGCGCCAATTGAACCGCAAAATCGGCTCCGTTGACCGGATCCATCGGGTTTTGATTTTTCAACTGGGCTACTAATAACTGCAAAAATTCATCTCTGCCCATCGGCTTTTTCGCAGTGGGATTGTTGATGCTGGCGAGATTATTAGCACCTACAAGTTGGCCGACGGTCATGGCATATATTTCCCCAGCTGTCTCAAGCGATCAGGTTCACTGCCTCAATGGCTAGCGAGGCGTTCGAATCAATGTTCTCTACAGAGCGCGGACGATTCGGTTTTTTTATCGGCAGCTGTTCGTTCTCCTCACGATAAGGGTGACGGCCAGTTTCGCCACCCTGGAAACTAATTACGAGTGTCCTGACGTTTATGCCTGATTGTTCAAGCGTGTTGTGGAGATGTTCTCTTTGCTGACTAAGCATAGTAAGAGTATTGGGATTTTCAACCTCTAAGCGTGCTTCCAAGGTGCTTCCCTGGAAATTCAGATGAATCTGGACGGCACCCAGGTCTGGCGGCTCGAGGCTGAGGTGGATGGTTAGCACCCGAGTATGTTCGCCAGTTCCAACGTGTCGTAGGATGGTTGATGTTACCTGGGAAGCGACCAGGTGTGCTTCGACTTCGGAACTGGGTTTGCCGGGTCTATCAGCCGGTATAGTCGTATGAGGACTGGCGATCGGACTTGATATATTGGCGGGCAAAGGAGCTTCGGCAAAGCTAACTCTTTCAAAGGTGGATCGCTGAAAACGAATGTCGGGCTCCTGAACATGGAGACTCGCCAGCTTATAAGCGGAGAAGGTAGGAACGATAAAATCGTGGAATGCTGGGCTTGTCAAGGCAGGTTGCGGTTGCAAGACGTGTTCAACAGTGTGCGGTAAAGACGTGCGCGTTATCAACTTGGATAGACTAATGGAACTTAGATGGACACTAAGGTGTTGTTCCGTTGGGATGGCCGCATCAGTAGGTGCCTGTTGCTTAGTGTCTGTGAAAATCGGATGTTCCGGTAATGCAGGCTGTATGGAACGGGCATCAGGTAACTGCTGAGGTAGAGGCGAACCATCGGCTGGCTTTTTCGCCACAGAGGCGACATGATCGGCTAATAGAAGTGGCGACACATCTGGGAATGCACTTGGATTAGAGGGTTGCGGTTGCTGGGAGTTTGTTGGTGGAATTTCACCATCTTTCGAGCCAGGACCTGGCGCGTTAGTTTCTGAGAGGGATATCAGAAATTGTGGAGCAGATTTTGCGTTTATCAGGATCTGCTCTATTTGGCCCGGGATGGGAGCATGAGGCAATGATACGGGTGTTGAAGAAAGTTGCGCGGAGGCGTTGCCGGAAATAGAACCCGGAGAACTTTCTTGATTAGCGGCGGTGTGAAGGTCTATTTGGCTGCCAGTGGAGACGTTGGTTGTAACTAACAATTGCGCCAGCAATGCCAGGAAAGCCGGTTTTAGGGAATCATCTAATTCTTGCGTCATCCCCCTCGTAGTATCTTGCAACAAGAGTAAGGGGTTGAGAGGGACAGCTGATTCAGTCAGACTGGGTGCTGCTGGAATCATGAGGATGCTCTGTCAGGAATCGCTACGGTTTATATGCAATTGGTGCGCCGAAAACTGAATGAGGCGGCGGAAAACGCGCTATCCCACTGAGTAAAAGGAATACGGCAAATCCCTGGTTAGGAGAAACTAACTTACACCGCTATGGTAAGGCAAAATTTGCACAACTTTATGCCAAATGCGCAGTGGTAGAAGCAGATTTTGCACCCCAGCGGTGGTGGCTTAGGTTGCGGTTTGCGAGCACATGGGCGAAATTTTCATACGGTGTCAACGAGCAATTAGCTTAGCCAGCTCCGACTTAGCCCTTTCCAGGACTGGGTCGGTTTGTTTATCTAATAAACGGGTACGAAGGGACAAGGCGTTGTCCGGATCAATGATGGCAGCAGCACCAAAGAGCGCGACGCTCAGGTCATAGCGCTCCTGAATTAGCTGAAGCAGTTCTTCCTGCCAGAGCATAGTCCGAATTCGATGGGCGAGGAGAACTTGCTCCTGTTCTTCCTTTGTTTGCTTTACGGGTACGTCGGGAATTACTCCCCACGGATCGGAGTCCTTTGCATTAGGGTAACGATGAATGTTAAGGCCGGAAGGACGCAGATATTCTGCGGTGGTTAGTTTCAAGGCATGTGGCTTATAGGGTAAGGGAATGATAGTTTGCACGCTAGCTTTGCCGAAAGTACGGTTACCGATAAGTCGTGCACGACGATTATCCTGGAGGGCGCTGGCAAGGATTTCACTGGCACTGGCGCTGTGGGCGTCTATAAGCACTACCAGCGGCAAATTCGGAAATGCCGGTAGGGTGACGCCTTGGTGTCGCCAGATGCTGGAACGTAATAGACCGGCATGGTAGCTCTCCTCAATGCGCCGCCGTCCGCGGACGGTGACTATAGGAGCGTGAGTCGGCAAGAACAGTTCAGCAATTTCCACGGCCGTCTCCAGTCGGCCTCCCGGATTACCACGGATGTCAAGAACCAGGCCACGTAAACCTTGCTGCTGCAAACGTTGCAAAGTCTGATAAAGTTCCAGGGCGGAGCTGGGATGGAAAGCTTCTAAGGCTACGTAAGCCAGGCGCATCCGTTCATCTAACCAGAACCACCACTGGCCATTCTTTTGACGATAGAGCCCGGAGACAGTTTCAATGGGAATTTCGGCACGTTGCAATTCGACAACGCGAACTTCGGAGCTGCCCCAGGGGCGAATGGTCAGCTTTACAGTGGTGCCGGGAGGGCCTTTGATACGGCGTACGGCATCTTCCAGGTTACTAAATTGCTCACCGTCAACGGCCAGGATAATGTCACCCCTTCGCAAACCCGCACGAAAAGCGGGAGTGTCTGGAATGGGGGTCTGGACGATAAGTTGTTGTGTCAAGGGGTGAAGACCGACCTGGATGCCGACGCCGCCGAAATGGCCTTGTTCCACCTCGGTGAAGCGACGAAATTCGTCGGGGGGAATATAAGTGCTATGTTCGTCAAGTGAACGCAGGGCGGACTGAATAGCATGTTCGAAGTAATCCTGGCGCTGGTCGTCGTTAAGTTCGCGAACATAACATTCTTCCACCAGTCGCGTTACCCGTGCGAATAGGGCGAGCTGTGGCGGCTCCTTGACGTCTGAACCGGGAAAACCCTGGACGAATTGTAACGGACCCGCCGGAGGTACGACGCTGGAACCGGCCAGGTTCCAGCTCCCCAGACTTATTACGCCAACGACTATCAGCCAGTGGCAGTTTTGTCGGCTCACGTGCATCCTCCGTTCGCTAGCGGCTTCAGTTTGCTTGCCGCTAAATTACCTCCGCGTTGGCTGGTGAGTTTTCCATACGAAATTTGACGTGGAATATTATAGCGCAAAAAGAAGGCAGCCCGAACAGGCTGCCTGAATTTAGTCGAGGCGGATGATTTCGGTGGTGTCGGAGTCAGATGTGCCGAATCGAAATAGTCGCGAAGTTCTAATAAACCCAGGTGAAGGCCACGATATATTGCACGTCCATCTGGCGATCGAAATGATTGAGGGGGAAATTGACACCAAAACGCAGTTCGGCGCTTTCAGTCAGGGCGTAATTGATACCGGTGAGGAGTTGAAGCAGCGTGAGGCGGTCACCTTGCAATTCGCTCTGGCCGTTGAATTCCAAAAGTAAGCTCACCAGGCCGATGGGATAAGCTGGGCCTACCGGGGAAATGACTCCTTCGTCGTTGTGGGCATGGCCGTGATTGTGACCGTTGTGGTTATGCTCATGGTGAAAATGCGGGGGGAGAAGTCGCGGCCCGAGCAAGGAATGGGCATAGACAACTGTATAAAGTAAGCTCGTGTCGCCGGATTCAAGGCCAATTTCCGGGCCAAAGTTGAGTTGCAGCTGATTCCAGTTACGCCAGGGAAGAAAACGCCAGCTTCCGATATCGTGCCAAGTGGTCAGGAACGGAGCGATGGTAGTTTCGCCCCGACCGAGTCCTCGTGCTTCGCTCCCGGTGGGAAAGGTAAATACGATGTTGCTAGCGAGGAAGAAATTATCGCTTTCGACCCAGACGATGCGTGGGGCAAATTCCAGATCGCCAAACCCGGTCTGATGGCCGGCAGGATCTTCGAGACCGAGGAAGGGCACGGCCAGGACGAAGCCGAATCGTCGTGTGAGGCCCCAGTCCAGATGGAACTCTAATTCATGCTCATCAATCGGTGTTCCCTCGGCGTTCTTGGTAAGCTTGTAAATGAAGAACACGTCACGGTGGATCTGGGCGGGTTCGATAGTGAAGGGGTGAACCCAGGGCGTACCGCGTGGGCTGCGGTGCGTGTCAATCACGGGGCCGAAAAGCAAATCGCGTAAAAAACCTTCGCTGGGTGGGGGCAGCCAGGAATATGGACGGTAATCGTCCGCGGGTTTCCACCAATGCGGTGGATAAGGATCTACGTAGCGGTAGCTGGTGGGTGGGGTCTCGTCCCAGGGGTCGCGATGAAGACGGTCGGCAGGTCCGTGATGAGCGTGGTTGTCGGCGTCGTGATTAGCCGACGCGGTTTTGGGTGCAGCGTCCGTAGTACCTGCCAGTTGCTGTTCGAGCTGGCGTATCCGTTCTTTCAAGCGGGCATTTTCCCGCAGCAATTCCTCGTAACTTTGTGCGCTGAGCGGTCGGCACCAGAGGGAGAGTAAAAGCAACGATAACAGGTAGCAGGCGAAGTCCGTCCAGATGCGAGGCACAACCAGTTTTTGCCCGTCCGTGGTCAGCATTGAAGCCTCCTTTCTGCAGCAGAGCTCCCGGCGGACTGATGGCCAACTGGGTTGTACTTTGTATCGGCGAGGCTAATGTCTGCTTTCAGGGGAACAAGCTCGGCACGGGGCTGTAGGAACTGGATAGGCCGTTATGCCCGTCAACTTAGGTGTTATCGCTGTGGTGAGCAGGGCAAAGCTGCTGAAATGTGCCGAACTCCCCTTCGGTTCCCGGCGAAAAATGCGCCAGTGCTGGTGGCTCGGAAAAGAGCGCCTGATCTATCGGCGCGGCCTGGAGGTGGCATCTGGCGATCTGCACCGTCTGGGTCAACCACGGTGGATGCCTGAAGGTGCCGAGCAGCAAACGCCCTTGTTGCCCCAGTGTGAACAAATGGTAACGTTCCAGCAACCAGGTGTGTAGTGGATCGGAAACGGCCAATTCAGCATTTACCGAAAAGCGCAGAGCCAATTGGAGCCGACAGGAACGGTTGCATTTTGCATGAGCAAACTTTTCTGATGTGGCAAAACCGTACTGAATAAATGCGACCTGGTAGGGAATGGGGGTAGCCAGTCTGGCAGTGGTGACTGCGAGGTGATGATTGGCGTGAACACTGAAAAACCAGATGCCGCTTTGCTCGCCATAGCGAACGTAGGTGCGGAGATTCACCTGGTTGAAACGCAGGGTAGGGAAAGGCAACGCGGTGTTCATAACGTGCATACGCATAACAACGAGACTGACCCAGGCTTGGCCGTCGAACTGGTCAATAGCCAGAACCGGCGGGACGTAACGCCGAAGAAAAGCTGCTGGAGCAGGCCAATGCAAGAAGAGGACAGACTCCAGTTGTTGCCGCCACATGGTCAGGTATCGCAGTTGCGCTGGCAATCTCTTATACTGATAGGGAAGGATGTCACCGGATGAAGAGTGCGGCACACTTCTTGCAAAACGGAACGAAACCATGTCGCCGCCGATTACCAGCGCCGATCTGCTGACGCTCGTCCGCAAAAGTGGGTTGATCGAGAACGATCTGCTCGATGCCTACTGGGAATATCTGTCGGCCAAACAGGCGGTTCCGGACTCAGCTCGCGCTCTGGCGGAGCGGATGGTTCACGATGGTGTGTTGACGCGACTGCAAGCCAGCCAATTATTGCTCGGCAAGTATCGTGGCTTTCTGGTGGCGGGGAAGTATAAACTTCTGGAGTTACTCGGTTCGGGAGGCATGGGAAGTGTGTTGCTGTGCGAACATGTGTATATGGGTCGGTTAGTGGCCCTGAAGATTTTACCTATCAATTCTCAAGACCCGGCGGCAGTGGAGCGCTTTTACCGCGAAGCCCGTGCCGTGGCTGCCCTAGATCATCCCAACATTGTTCGCGCTTACGACGTAGATCGGAATGATAAAGTCCATTTTCTGGTGATGGAATACGTGGACGGCATCAGTTTGCATCAGCTGGTCAAGAAGCGGGGGCCGCTGGATATTCGCCGCGCCGCACACTATATATCGCAGACCGCGGCCGGTCTGGAGCATGCTCATTCCTGTGGCTGGGTGCATCGGGACATTAAGCCCGGTAATTTGCTCCTGAATCGGCAGGGAGTTGTCAAAATCCTGGACATGGGATTGGCCCGCTTTTTCCAGGACCGGTACGAGCTCACCAGGCAGTATGACGAAAATGCGGTGATCGGCACGGCAGACTATATTTCTCCGGAACAAGCGACGGCACCGCACGAGGTGGACATTCGTTCGGACATCTACAGTTTGGGTGCGACCTTTTACTATCTGCTGACCGGCCGAGCACCGTTTGAAGAAGGCTCGGTGGCACAGAAGCTGTTATGGCACCAGGTACGCAAGCCGCCTCCCATTCGCAGCCTGCGACCGGACGTGCCTCCGGAAATGGAAGCGGTGGTGGACAAGATGCTGGCGAAAGCTCCCAGCGACCGTTACCAGACGCCGAAGGAAGTTATTGGTGCCTTATCGGCGTGGACCTGGCTACCGATTCCGCCACCCAGTGAAGAGGAAATGCCTCCACGTCGGAAAGATCCGATGGAGATTTTGCGACGTATCGCCCAGCATGTTCGTTCCAGACCTCGAACTCCTGGGGTACCTGTTGCAGCAGCCAGTTCCCCGACGGCGGATAAAACTGGCGGGGATACGACTCCGGCCCCGCTCTCCGGTGCTGGCGAACAAAGTGGAGAATCCATTTTCGGCGATAGCGGCACCGGATCGAGTTCCGGCAGTTCCTTACAAATCGCTCCAACCGTGAGCGACAAGGTCAGGAGCACCGCCACATTGCAGGCGAAAGGAAACGAATCACTTGCATCCATAGAAGGTGCCCAACCGGTTCAATCAACCGATCCGATCGAGGCGAGCCAGTCCGCTAATTCGCAACCTGGTTCTGCTGACAACAGTTGATACCAGTCCCGGGGCAACGTTCGGCATAAGGCTCCATGACCTTCATGGTAAGCTGAAAACGGAAATTAAGGGCTATCAGCGGGTTCGCGTTGCTGCGCCTGATGACCTTCATGCGAAGCTGAGGAAAGCTCATGCCGGTCGGCGTTGCATTGCTGGTCGCCACGCCAGATCAATAACGCCAGATGAAATCAATGGTCCAGCGCCAGTCGAGGATGTCCTTACCTTTAGTGAGCGGAAACTCGAAAGCGGTGCCGATCTGGTAACGTTCGGAGCCGAAAAATTTGTAACGAACACCGACGCCGAGGGTAACGATGTCTTCCCAGCTGGCGCCGGTGCTGCCGAAGTTGAACAGATCGCCTCCTTCAAAGTTGGCGACTAAACCTTTGCCGCTGCCGGTGTAATGGAACCAGTTGACTTCAACGAAGGGATAAATGCGCCGATAAAACTCGTAATCGGCGTGGAGACTGACGAAGAATGAGTCGCTGCGGTCGGAGTCCAAACCCGCGCGATAGCCGATTGTGCCCATGAGATGCAGGTTGTCCAGCACTTCCTTGGCAACGGTGAGGTAGGGTACGACCGAACCGCTACCGGTGCTCTGAAAAACGTTGCCTCCACCTGCTGCGATTTCAAAGTTGACGCCGAAAGCTGCAATTATATTGGCTGCATCGTCTCGCCAGAAAGTCAGCTTCGGGCCAACGACGATTTCCGCGAAGCCGATTTCATCTCCCAGCGGCGAAGGGGCGTCCGGCTGGAAAGCGATAAAGCCAAGTTTGGACAGAACAAGCGAGAGCCGGTCGTTCAGGGCGAGGCGTGCCTGCAGGGCGAACATTTCAATGTTGCCCCCGGCAAACAGCGGGTTGCTCTTGGGTGTATTCTGCAACAAAAACACCGGACGCAATTCCGTCAGTGCGCGTGGATCCTCGAAGAAGAAGGGATTGGTTACCGGAGAAATGAACTCATCAAAAGCGTGGTCGCTCTGGAAGGTCGTGTTGATGTGGAACCACTGGCAATACTGTTCCATGCCGGAATTCTGGACGGTGCGGCTCAGCCAATCCCATGGGGCGGTTCCGAGGTCACCGCGAACCCTGGGCTCGGTCGTGCTGGTAGCCACCCCGCGAAGATAATTTTCATCCACCGAGCCTCGAACGACTGCGACTTGGTTTGGTGGGGCAGGCGATGGGAAATGGTCGGCTGCTAGTCGTATCGGGAGAGGTGTTGCCGGCCAGGGGGTGTCAGCATTTGGCACAATCCCCTCGGGCGTCGTGGCGGCGGCATGAGAAGCTGGCGAAGATTTCCGCGGCGTCCCCAACGTTACCATCGGGCGTATTCCGCTATCGGAAACAAGGGAATTGCGAAATGGCGCCTGCGTGTCGGGATCGCTCATGGCCGCAGATTCTACCACTCGCCCACCGCGAGGGATGCCCAGAGTAACTGGCGGCTCTGCTAAAACATCAGCACATGCGACCAGTAACCAGGTCGCCCAGACGACAACTTGCGGCCACAGGGTGTTTTCGTCACTTCGCTTGCACACGCGATTTCCTCCCGCGGTCGCCCTGTGTCAGGTTTCACCGGCAATTTTTTACCTCGGTTGCTTTTTCGATAATTCCCCAAACAAACCTGTAAAGGGCAATGGATAACTTCGCGGCCACGGAAGCCCAGTCGTTGTAACTGCAATGCCCGTCTTAGTGCGTAAACTAATGCCAGGTTACCTGGTTTGACGTGCCAGTGCAGCTGGGGTTTACCCAGGATACCTTGCATTCGGCGGTCGAGGTGATACCTGGCAGCGGCAACGTCGGACAGTTACGGACAACAATGGCGTCGGCCACCGATGTAATAGTAACCGAAACTGAATCGCACTGGTGGCGGCACTGGTTCGACGACATATACCGGGCCGGGATCATAAATGACCGCAGGTCGCTCGTAGATAACGGTGCGCGGGGTGACCACCGTTACCGGACGGGGGTTCATGCTTAACATCGCCTGGATCACACGCTCGGAAACTCCCTGGTTTTTCAGGTAAATGATTTCGTCGGAAGTTAAGCGTGCCGGTAGGCCCACGTTGCGCACATGGGCGATGATGGTATCATCGGCAACGCCGTTGCGGGTCATATTAACCACGTCCATGAGCAGCGATTGCTGGGAGGTCAGCTGGGCTTGCATGCGAGCTTCAGCTGCTGCAATTCGCGCTTCCGTACGCCGTTCCTGTTCGTCCATACTGGCACCGACAGCAGCTCCGGTCGCCGCTCCCAATGCCCCACCGATGAGCGCACCTCCTTCCGGATGTCCGGTGGCCGAACCGACTGCCAGACCGGCCATCGTTCCTAACAATCCGCCGACGGCCGCTCCGTTTCCCGTATGGGTAGCGCAACCGCAGACCCCGACCGCCACACTCAGCAGGACGAGGTGGCGGATTTTGTTCAGCGGTACGCGATTACACAGCCTTGCGGACACGGTTTTGCCTCCGTGTTTTGGCAAACGGAGGTACACTGGGCACGCTTCGGAATCTGGCACGGTGCCGGTTGCAAGGGCGTAATACCCGTCCTTCCTCCGTCCCGCTAATACCGTTAATCGGCAGATCGGTCAAGCGGAATAGAGCCAGCCAGGCTTTGCATGGAACTCCCTCGGTGCTCTTCGGTGCGGAGGTCAGACGGCGGTAGGCGCCGTTGCCAGCAATTTTTGGAAGCGTGCGTAGGCCTCGTCCCAGACGGCGGGCTCGCGTGGTTCATAAGATTCGACGCTGAACGATTGCCGCACCACGGCACGGGCTTCTTCCAGGGAAGAAAGCCAGCCCAGACCGAGCATTTGCACCAGTACATTGCCGATGCTGGTAGCCTCTACTGGCCCGGCCAGCACTTGCCGATTGCAGCAGTCGGCGGTCAATTGGTTCAGGAGACGATTCTGGCTACCCCCACCGACAATGTGAATTACCTGCAAGCGCTGACCCAGAATTGCTTCAAGCCGTTCCACTACCCAGCGATATTTCAGGGCCAGGCTTTCCAGGCACAGCCGAATGAACTCACCGGGTGTTTGAGGAACCACCTGACCGGTTTTACGACAATAATCAGCGATAGCCGACGGCATACTGACCGGCAGCAGAAAGCCGGGATCATCGGGATCCACGAAAGCTTGCCGGCCCGGAGCGTTTTCCGCTAACCGTGTCAACTCGTCATAACTGTAGCTTTGCCCGGCTCGTTCCCAGCTGCGGCGGCACTCCTGAACCAGCCACAACCCCATAACGTTCTTCAACAAGCGCACCCGATGTCCGTAACCGATTTCGTTGGTGAAGTTGTAGTTGAGTGTGCGAGCGTCAATGACAGGCTGAGGAGTTTCGACACCGACCAGCGACCAGGTGCCGGAGCTGATATAGCACCAGCTTTCGCCCTGAGCCGGGACCGCTACCACAGCCGACGCCGTATCATGAGTCGCGGGTAACACCACCCGGGTATCTTTGCAGCCGGTTGCCTCGACAACATGCGGCAACAAATTTCCCAGCACAGTGCCGGGAGCCGTTATGGGCGGCAAAATGCTGGAGGGCAGGCTTAGCTTGTCCAGAAGGGGTTTCGCCCAGTCGCGTGCTACTGGGTCATACATTTGCGTGGTGCTGGCGTTGGTCAGCTCCACACTTTTGCGGCCGGTAAGCCAGAAATGGAATAGGTCAGCCATCAGCAGCATCGTTTCTGCCGCTGCCAGCAAGGGTGAGCGATGACGCTGGAGAGCCAGTAGCTGAAACAGGGTATTGATTCGCATGAACTGGATGCCTGTGGTGTGGAAGATTTCTTCGCGGCTGGCACGGGAGAAAGCGTATTCGAAAATGCCTTCGGTATGTGGATCGCGGTAGTGCCGGGGATTGCCCAGCAAAACATCGCCTCGCCCGAGCAGAGCAAAATCCACTCCCCAGGTATCAATTCCCACGCTGGCAGGGCTGCGGAATTGCTCCTGCGCTTTGCGCATGCCACAGAGGATTTCGTCGAACAGCCGCAACGCATCCCAGTACAGCCCATCCGGTAAGCGAACCGGGCCGTTGGGAAAACGGTGTACGGGATGCAGGCGGAGCGTCCGACCATCCCATTCTGCCACCAGGGCCCGACCACTCTCAGCTCCCAGATCGAACGCCAGCAGTTTCCCGGTCATGCTCACGTTCCTCCTAGCTGCTAAGGTTGTGGCTGCGGTCAACGTTCAGATTATGGCAGCGGGCCTAGCCTGCCAGCGCTGTTTTCCCCGGTCAAGGCGATGCATAAGACGACAGGCCATGCACAGCAAGCACAGCGCACTAAAATACCTGCGAGCAGCCGGGCCCGACAGCGGAATACTGGCTTTGGTTATGGCTGACTGATTAAGAGGCGAAACATGGCAGAGCACGCGGAGAGAAGAGAACCCGAGGCAGAATCGGCGTGCGAATTGCCGCAGGGTAATCCTCCGGATTCCGAAGTTCGCAGGCTTTTAGGGGAGATTCGCACGGTCGCTATCGTCGGCCTTTCTGATAAGCCAGAGCGAGATAGCTATCGCGTAGCTGCCTATTTGCAGAAGCAGGGTTTGCGAATCCTGCCGGTTAATCCGAATGTTCGGGAAGTGCTCGGGGAAAAGGCATACGGGGATTTGGTCAGTTTGCCGGTCAAACCGGATGCGGTAGTGGTGTTTCGCCGACCGGAAGCCGTGCCGGCCATCGTTGAACAGGCAAAGCAAATTGGTGCGAAAGTGCTCTGGTTGCAGCGGGGCATTGTCCACAACGCCGCCGCTCAGACAGCGCGACAGGCTGGGATGCACGTTGTCCAGAACCGTTGCATTATGCAGGAGCATCAACGCTTGCTCAAAACCAACGATGCCAGTGCGCAGTAAAATGTTATCAGGACAAGCCACTCCAGGCCGATGCAGCTATGGCAGTAGAGGGAACAGCCTATCTGGTGGTACGTCGCAACGATGGCCTGGGCAATGTTTATTTGCTCCAACCAGGCCGGCGGTATTTGATCGGGCGTGCCAGAACCAGCGAAATTGTACTGGCGGATGACCTTTGCAGCCGCCAGCATGCTGAGGTTTTTTTCCGCGATGGGCGTTGGCGAATCCGTGATTGTGGCAGTTTGAACGGGACTCGGGTGAACGGTGAATTGATCACAGGGGAACGTGTTCTCGAACCTGCGGATGAGTTGCAAATGGGGCGTACCCAGCTGGTATTCGTCGAGCGGCTGGGTCAGGTTTCGGCCAGTGGGGAGCCTGCAAGCGACACTCCGGATGACCGGCTGGCCATTCGCAAACGCCTCGGGCAAACCCGTTACGAGCTCACAGAGTTGCCGGAAATGGAGGATCAGCAGCTGACGGAATTCAAGTTGCCGCCCATTAACCGTCACCGAATGAGCCGCGATTTGTCGCTGCTGTATCGTTTGGCTCTGGAGATGGGATCGGCGACCACGCATGAGGAGTTGGCGCGGGTGGTGCTGAACGGTTTGCTGGAGGCGACGGTTGCTGATGCTGCTGCTTTGTTGCAGATACAAGGCCAGCGAGCTAATGTGCTGGCTCACCAGGAGCGCAGTGCCGCCCTCAACTGTCCTAAACTTCCCGAATTTGTTCTGCGGGAAGTGTTGCAGAGCCGCGAGGCCATTTTTGCCGAGCATCCCCAGCGCCTGCGCGTCTGGGAGGAAAACGCTGAATTTGCTACTGCCCAGACGACCGCGAACACGATTACGGCTTTGATCTGCGCACCGGTGATTGTGCATGAGCGTGTCGAGTTGGTATTGCAAGTATGCTGTGTGGATCCGCTCAAGGCCCTGAGCAGCGAAGACCTGGAACTGACCGTTGCCGTGGCCCGACAACTGGCGGTAGCCTGGCAGGCGGTACGGCGGCATCAGGAGTTGAGCGAGGAAAATCAGCGGCTGCGGGCTCAGGTTTTGCAGGAAGTGCAATTGGTGGGCGAAAGCCCGGCAATGCAGCAAATCAAGGAAACCATACATCGCGTGGCTCCAACCAATGCAACCGTGCTCATTCGGGGTGAGAGCGGCGTCGGCAAGGAATTGGTCGCTCGCG
>VAPR01000386.1_pt1 | contig 29345 bp, 29 predicted proteins | sample 3380701 | NCBI WGS metagenome assembly VAPR01 (sample SAMN11536904, study PRJNA540576) | hot springs metagenome | isolation source: hot spring wet sediment | place: Spain: Lobios | collected 2014-01 | reverse complement strand
GTGAGGCAGATAAGCGAAAAGCAAATCTTTATGAACGAACAAAAAAGGAACCAGCCAGATTTAGGGGCAATCTGGCTGGTTCGGTGCGGGTAGATCGGCCGGGCGAGGCCCTTTTAATTCCCGACAACTATTAGTGGTTCTTGCGCTTTGTTCGGAGCTTCCGGCAATTCTTAGAAATCACCCTCCTTGACGTATGGATAACTCCACAAAGCTACCTGCATCACGACCGACTTGAACCATGCTTGATGCATTTTGTCGACTTCTTCGGGAGAGTGTCCCTTCTTAGCCAGGAAAGGCTTGATGGTCGCAGTGATCGGATAGATGAATGCGACGAGGTATCGATAGTTTATGTTCGGAACGGAGTCGACTCGGTCGGTCTGATTCTTCTTGCTCCTGTGATGACGCAATCCTATTTCGTGGGCGTAGTCCAGCCATGCTTTGTCGTACGGACGATTACAAGTGTCCAGGATCCACTGTCCGAAGCGTTTACGTACTGCTCCGAGGTACTCGTTACTTGCGTTCCCTTTTCCATCTGTGAAGTAGTACACGAGATGGGGATGCGAGGCGACAAATCCGTACCACACATCGAGGACGTCCTCGATCTGATCGGCAAGCACTTCGCCTGCCATGCGGAGGTACTTTTCGTCTTCTTCATCGAATAGAACGGCTTTCTTGAGCTTTTCCAGGTCTTCCTCGCTGAGGGGCGATGGGGTTACATCGGCGGTACCGTATGTATATCCTGGGATGGTCGCTGTAGCCATTTCATACCTCCCTTCTCTTTTTTCCTCTCAGTTGCCTACGACATCTGCAGGTTGGAAATCCGGGCATTCGAAGCAGGTGTCCTCCTCGGGCAAGGGCGCATCCATGAAGGCGCAGTGATGACGTCCTGCCGGATCGTCGGGATGGGCGTTCTTTCTGAAAAACTGACAGTTCCAGCACATTTCATAGACCTTCACATAGCCTGCTTGCTGGAGGCGGTAAACGATTGCTTGGGTGGCTCGCCGCAGTGCGGCTTGGTCTTTATCGGGTAGGGAGTCGATCGCTGATTCGATTTCGTCCAGGAGGTCCTCGAGTCTGTCTGCCTGAGTTGTTCCTTCGGAGGTGAGTCGAAGGCTTACTACGCGTTGGTCGTCGGGGAGGGGGGCTCTGCGGACCAGGCGCTTGTTCTCGAGTGCATCGGCTACTCCGCTGGATGTCGCATAGCTGACTCCCAAGCGCTCGGCTAGACCTCCGATGGTACGGGCCTGGGGGCGAGCGTGCTTCAAAAACAGCAAGGATTCGACCTGAGCGGGCGAGAGGCCGGCTTGTTTCCCTCGCTCCCGCAGGATTCGGCCGACGGCCTGGCTTATGCGATAGAGCGCCACGGCGATTTGGCCGGGCAAGGTATTTCGCTGTCTCGGGTTTACCGCTCTAGACATTTAGGACTCCTAAATAAATATTGCCGACTGAGGCTTGTTTGTCAACCCTTTGCGTAATAGTGCGGTTTCTTCTGCCTCAGAGATGGGTGTGTAACGCGGTCTCGATACCAGGAATCAGCCGGGTTTTTGAGCGTTGTGTCGCCTGATATGATTCAGCGGGTCGATACAGATGAAAGTGCTGATCACCGGGGGAACCGGTACCCTTGGACGGGAGGTCGCCTCGCAAGCGGCCCGGGAAGGCTACGGCGTACGCATCGGAAGTCGTCGCGGCCGATCTCGAGTCTTCTCAAGCGAGTATGACTCGGTCCATATCGAACTCTCCGACGGTACGGACCTGGAGAAAGCGGTGGACGGAGTCGACGCCGTCGTCCATGCGGCGAGCGACCCCCGCAAGGCAAAGGCTGTCGACGTTGAGGGAACCCGATATCTGGTGGAGGCCTGCCGCGCCGCCGGAGTGGGCCATATGATATACGTCTCGATCGTGGGAGTGGACGACATCCCTCTTGCCTACTATCGATGCAAGCGACGGGCAGAGCAGCTAGTCGAGGATGGTGGCGTTCCGTTCTCTATCTTGCGGGCGACTCAATTTCACAGCCTAATCGACGGGATGTTCTCCGCCGCAGCACGCTTTCCTCTGGTCATGCCGCTGCCGACAGACTTTCAGGTCCAAAGCGTTGCTTCAGCGGAAGTAGCGACGCGACTGGTGACTTCACTCAACGATGGGCCGTCCGGGCGGCTTCCCGACTTCGGGGGTCCCGAGGTGATGACCATCGCCGAAGCCGCCGAGCAGTGGCATCGAATCAAGGGTGTACGAAAGCGAGTTGTTCGCGTTCCGATCCCCGGCCGGATTGCATCCGGATTTCGGGCTGGGAAAAACGTCGTTCCTTCCGGAGAAGGAGAACACGGCAGCCTGCGATTCACCGAATGGCTGAAAGCAAATGAAGCCAGGGGGGCATGAAAACCGGGCGATGTTAGGCTCGGGCGGGATGAGGCTGGGGTGGTATGAGGCGACGCCTTTGCCGGCTGTGAGAAGCTGCGATTTGTCTGCTAGTCCCTCAAGGGAAGAAATTCGTGGAAAAACAACGGGTCCTATTCGTATGCACTCATAACTCGGCCCGCTCGTTGATGGCGGAGGCTTTGCTTCGAGCTCGATTCGGCGATCGCTACGAGGCGTACAGCGCCGGTACTGAAAGCCGGGGCGTCCACCCTCTGACCCGTGCGGTGCTAGAAGAGATGGGAGTCGACACTTCCGGCTTGCATTCCAAAACCATCGACACCTACCGGGACGTCGAGTTCGACTATGTGGTCACGGTCTGCGATCACGCCAAGGAGACCTGTCCTTACTTCCCCAATGCCCGCATCCGCTTGCATGCCTCATTCGAAGATCCTTCTGCGGCCGAAGGAGATGAGGATGTCCGCTTGTCGGCTTTTCGCCGCACTAGGGATGCAATAGATGCCTGGCTTCGGGAAAGTTTCGGAGGCTCGGGTCCGGGTAAGGATTAGCGATACAAGGGCCCTTGAGAAGCTGGAAGCGACCCGAGGGGCCGATTCTTCCGAGCTTTCACGAGTCTTTCCTGGCTTTCACAAGCCCGGGCCGGGCAGCCCACGACCTTTCAGGATCCAGCATCCTGGCCGCCGGTCCGCCCTAGGGTCTCTATTTGTCAGCCGAGCGCTTCGGCGAGATCCCTGAGAGTCAGAATGCCCAATGCCCATGATGGCGGGCACTACCATCGAGAACGCGTCGGTCATCTCGGCGGCCATCAGTATTTCGGCTATGGGTGCCTGCGATATCCCTTCGGAATAGGGCCATCATGCCGACCATTACAAAGGGATTAGAGATTTCGGACAGCTACGGGACATAGCCGTAAAGCGCTCCCCGGAGCACGCGGCCAGCCCGCTCCGATCAAAAGCCGGGTGAAGTGCTCGCTCTCGGGAAATGCTGTGTCGTCGCTTCCGCTCGCGGTTGAGGTAGCAAAACTCGTTGATAGGGCAATGCTCTGATTCGCGGACTTCAAGAAAGCACTGGAAGCGCTTCGCGGGATTGGGTCGGTTATAAATGAAGGTGCGAGCAGCCACGCGTAGAGTCCGAAGGTTCTTATTAACCCGAGGTGTCGGCAACGACCAACTAGGTATCGAGCGATAAATTTTTGAGGTAGATGACATGGCCGTGAACGATCGTTTACAGAACGTGCTAAGCGAGTATCGGAGACGGCTAGCGGAGATCTTCGGTGATGAACTTGATTCGGTGATCCTCTACGGATCGCAAGCGCGCGGAGAAGCAATAGACGGATCGGACATCGACGTTCTCTGCGTAATGAAGCGGCACTTGGACTATGGCGAAGTTCTGGACCGTACCTCCGAAGTTACCGCCGAGCTCAGCCTCAAGTACGATGTGGCTCTCTCTACCGCCTTTGTCACCCGCGAGGACCTGGACTCAAGAAATACGCCTTTTCTTATCAATGTCCGCCGGGAGGGCGTGCGCCTCTAGAGGGAGCCACGCTTCTTGAAGCATCAGCGTGATCTCGAGGCACTTTTAAAAAGCCAAGGAGCGCTCGGGCCTTTCGAAGCCCTCTGCACGACGGGCACATAGGCTTTGCGGCCTCTCGCGCCTAATTCGCTATGTTTTACGTAGCCGAGGCCCTCTTGCTCGCCCGGCAGCAGTCCTACAGCATACACTCGGCGGTTATTTCGGCGTTCGGAAGAGAGTTTGCAAAAACGGGATTGCTGGATTCGAAGTTTCATAGATGGTTGCTCGATGCTCAGCGCCTTCACAAGGTAGGGGTTTCGGCATAGGAGCGAGTGTGCCCAAGGAGAAGGCGGAGTCGGCTTGCGAATGGGCCGAAAAGTTCATAGCGACGGCTGAGGCTTATCGCGCGAAGGCTAGGAACGCACAGGGATGAGCGATCAGCCGGTGCGGCCGATTAGCAGGGTAGTGGGAGAAGCAACGAGATCTGGTCAGCCCGCTCGGCAGAAGGCAGCGGCAATCACACCACTGTGTGGGGTGTGTGGGGAGGAAAAAAGAGGAGAATTGGAGAGCAGCGGTGAAGCGCGACCCCCTGTTGGCTAGCCTAGATGTGAGGCGCTGCGAAAAGGATTACTAGAACTACCGGCTCGGAAAGGTCGACAAGCCGCCCTTTTGGACCCCCACCTATCCGGGTTCCGAGGTCGGGCTTGGCAGAAAGCGGCGTAGGTGTTGCCTCGAGAAAGAAAGACGCTGTGCGATCAGAAGCACCGCTTAACGGAACTCATTGCGGGACGTCTCACGATTAGGCGCTCTGCAATGGCGTTATGGAAGAGCGTTTGGCGACCTGGGCAACCGAAGTTGGCCTGAAGCGGACCAGATCGCTATGCGACTGCTTAAGCATGTACTGTCTGTGGCCCAGATACCCACGTGGTTGCGTAGCCATGGCCATCTGTAATCAATGACAATCGGACCTGGCGCTGCATTCCATCAGCTTTCTCCGCAGGTCGCCGCTGGTGTGGTCTGGCGAGCGCGATGGGTTTTCCCGTACCACCCGAAAATGTCGTAGGTGCGTGTTAAAACTTCAGAGGCGACAGTGGGAGCGAGAGAGCGAGGTTTATCCATTGACCTGAATTACCGCGCCGTGAAGGCTGGCTGGTATCTGTGGTGAGCTCGAACCAGATAAGGTCGGAGCGGAGTCTCGCGGAACGTGAAGACCCTCAGTCTCCGGTCCAATCGTAGAGCTCGTGTGATCGGACGCCCGAGGCTCGGTAGCTTAGTGCACACGATTGTGTGGAGGTCAGCGATCGATGCGAGCGCTCGCGGTCGTCTCAAATATGCCGACCATGACATCCGGAGCCTAACTTGGCTGAGTCGTCCGAGAGTCGGGTTGAGCTCGTGAAACTAGCGGGGACGGTTGGCGAGGGAAATGGGTAGTGCACAGGGACGAACTTACGGAATTGCACTACATCACTCATATGGACAACGTACGGTCGATCCTTCGAGTGGGGATTTTGTCCAACAAGAAAGCGTCGAGGGTCCGTCACACCTCAATCGCCATGGAAAAGTCCAAAAGCGAAGAGCCAAGAAAGTTGTCCCAGGGGGATCGCGGCTCCCTAATTACGTGAACCTATACATTTGCGCCCGAAACCCGATGCTCTACAAGCTGCGCGATCAACACATGGAACGTTGCGTGCTCAGGATAAGCACGGATGTCCTGGATCTTCCGGAGGTGGTCGTGAGCGATGGCAATGCATCCAGCGATTACGTGCGGTTCGCCCCAGCTCCTGAAGGCCTGGAGTTTGTAGACAAGGAGGCAACATTTGCGGAGTACTGGACGGACGAGGACCCTTTCGTTAAAAGGCGGATGAAATTAGCAAAATGTGCAGAGGTGCTGGTTCCGGATGAAGTGGCTCCCCACTTCATCCTCGGTGCTTACGTGTCCTCTGAAGAGGGCAAGCTCAAGTTGAGGAGTCTCGCAGCGGATCTTGACGTTGTGGTAGACGGGTATATGTTCTTTAGGGGTAGGCGGTAGCTATGATCAAGGTCCTCACCGGCGACATTTTCCGTTCCCAGGCGCAGACCCTCGTGAACTCTGTCAACTGCGTCGGGGTTATGGGCAAGGGGATAGCGCTCGAGTTCAAGAAGCGCTTTCCGGACATGTATCGGGACTACGTGCGCCGGTGCGAGGCAAAGCAGGTGAAGCTCGGTAGGCCGTACCTTTACAAATCACTTGTGCCGCCGTGGGTTCTGAATTTCCCCACGAAGGACCATTGGCGTTCGGCTTCCCGGCTTGAGGACATTGAGCAAGGGCTCCGCTACTTGGAGCAACATTATCGCGAATGGGAAATCCGATCTCTTGCCGTTCCTCCCTTAGGTTGCGGCAACGGACAATTGAAGTGGACCGTGGTCGGCCCCATCCTTTACCGATACTTGAAGCGGCTACGCATCCCCGTCGAGCTCTACGCTCCGAATGGAACTCCGCAGGAGCAGTTACAACCTGCCTTCCTCGAAAAGGCTCCGACCCCGCTCACCTTGAGCAAAGATTCGGAGAGCTTGATCAAGCCCGGGTGGGTAGCGCTGGTGAAGATCCTCGCTGGAATTGAAGCCGAGCCGTATCATTATCCGGTCGGGAGGACGACGTTTCAGAAGATCGCCTACTTCGCTACACAGTCGGGGATACCTACGGGGCTCTCGTATCAACGTGGAAGCTATGGTCCTTACGCTCCTGGTTTGAAAGCTCTCATAACGCATTTGGTGAATCACGGCTTGATCAGAGAGGAGCGTCTGGGACGGATGTTTGCAGTCAAGCCGGGCCCACGCTTTGAGGAGTCCTGCCGCGCCTATGAGGATGACCTTGCTGATTGGCAGGCGACCATTGAGAACCTCGTCGACCTGTTCCTCCGACTGGACACCCGGCGTGCTGAGCTTGCCGCAACAGTCCATTTCGCGGCCAGGACCCTTGCTTTGGAGAATGCCTCCCGGCCCAGCGAAGCCGACGTATTGCATGAGGTGATGAGCTGGAAGCAAAGGCGACGTCCGCCTTTCAGCGAAGCGGACGTGGCTTTGGCGATCCGTTCGCTCGGGACGCTGGGCCGGCTGGATGTGAAGCTCAGTCCGGATCTGCCGGTGCACGAGGATGAGCTGCTCGGCGTTTGAAGTATGAGAGTCTGCAGCCGCCTTTAGTTCTGTGGGATGCCTTTTTCCGGGAGGGGCTTTCGACTGTAATGCCCGTTCTTTTTTGGGGGGACTAGATGCGAAGCTGCCCGACTTTGCGAATTCAAATTAAGCGTTATCCGCCTTGATCTCAAGCTAAGGATTGCAATGCTGTACGAGGCGCCAGCTTTGGTTTGCTCCCGCAGCTCAGTCATTTCCGGCAGCGCAAGTAGAAAACGTCGGGCCACGAATCACCTCCCAGGGCGCGGATCGCTGGAGATTTCCGTGCTCGGCCAGGCACTTGGATGACTTCCAATTAGTCCGAACCTCCCCAACTCGTACCGCTCGTTGAAACCGCTCTCGGGCAACGCCCTGGTTCTGTTGGCAGTTGTTTTTCGGAATCTTGTTAGTCTGCGCAACGTAGTCAGGCCGCTTGCGGCTTGCTGAAGCCGCAAGCTAGGCGGCGCTGCGGCTCGACAGCAGGAATCTATCGAGCCGTTGCTTACGGGCCTCCTGTGAAGCTCTCACTCGAAGCAACTGCTCGGCCCTCTATACGAGGCGGTGTAAAGCGACCGGCCTGACCACGTGAGCGGTGCGCCACCTTCGATCAGCACTCCACCTGTGTACGGCCGCGTACAGGGCCATTGACCGGACCTTTGCCCTGCGGCTGGACGAGCTCACAGCCCTCGGTGCTCTTCGAGCTTTGCTTCTTGCTTGAGCTGGTTGCTTTCTTGCAACTTGACGCTGAGAGGCAGAGGGGAGCGAATCGAGATGCAGGATTCTATGACCATGTCGACCTTGCCCGGCTCGGCTCCGCCTTCGAAGCGAACTAGATAACCGGAAAGCCCGCTTTGCTGACAGCGGTCTACTACTTTGGTGCGCATATGGGCTCCAGCCTGGCTGAACTCCCAGCCGGCCCCCAACCTGAGATCCTCGCCCTCGAAGGCATACACGAACCATGGCGCAAAGATCGAGCTGCTCACGGCCGTCATAAGTGGCACTGCTGCAGGACCTGCGGAGAGCAGGGCCTCGGTCAAGAAATTGGTGAGGCTGGTTCTGTCTTCGATCGAAACGGTTTTCGTAAAGGAGAACTTGGCTCCTTCCAGCTCTCCGTTCCATATGGTTTCTAGCTCATCCACGCCTTTGGACTTCAGCTCCAAGCTGAACCATCCCTTTGTGGCTTTTCCGGCTTCGTCGTATTAAGTGACCGAGTACTTGAAGTACTGTCCTGAACGGAAGTCGAAAGGCTTCCATGTATCGCCTTCTTCGGACTTGCGGGTCTTCTCGGGGGATGGAGAAGGACTTTCGGTGGCTTCTTCTTCCTGTGCGGCTTCCTCAGCCGGCCGGCGCAACTGCCTCGGGATGCACCCGACCCCGACCAGTCCCAGAATCAGAATCCCGGCTATTGAGCAGAGGACAGCCTTGCCGACTCTAAAGGGATGCATGGCTCTTCATCCTCCTGCAACCCTAGACTCGGACCAGGTTTCGACCCCACTTCGATACTATCTAATTACTCAGGCGTGCGGTAGGTGGAGTGCCCGAGCGGCAAGACTCCTCATCGATGACCAAACCGGATAGTCCTTCGCTTGAGCATTGCGACTCAGTTCATCCGCCTCGTCCGGCCGCCATCAAAGCCAGAGCCGCAGCCTCTGCGAGCATCCCCGTAGCGCCCACCACGTCTCCTGTGACGTCGCCGAGCTTTCGCTTGAAGAACCGAGCAGATACCTCGGCAATCAACAGCGATGTCAGGATTGAGGCGGCGCCCCACCAACGAGCCGAGACGAAGCCAATTGCCAGCGCTGCCGTCGCCCCTGCAGCCGCTATCGCCGGTGTGCTCGACGAAGAAAGCTCGGCTGCAAGAGATGACGAATCAACCGTCCGGGCCCTCGCCATAACGGCCAGCATTCCAAAGCGTCCGGCCGCCGGCGCAGCGATCAGTGCGTAAAAGCTTCCGGCGCTGGCAATCGATGCAATAAAAGCAAAACGAATGAGCATCGCCCCGACCAATGCCGCAGCGCCTACCGCTCCAATTGCGGGATCTCGCATGACCGCCTTTGTCTCTTCGGGAGGCTTGCGAGAAGCCAACCCGTCTGCGACGTCGGCCAGGGCGTCCAGATGCAGCCCTCCGGTGATTACCAGATCGGCCAGAAGCGCCAAAGAAGCGGCAGCAAGCGCCCCCCAGAGTCGAGATGCCGTCCATGCGATGCCCGCCCAAACCGCGCCCACCATCGCCCCTACCAATGGGAAGGCCAAAAGAGCGCCCCTGCCGGGCGGGCGCCCCCGGTCTTTTAGGGGAACGATGGTCAAGAAGGCGAGGGCCTCCCTCACCGTTGGATTCCGGCCTCCTCGAATGTCGCCATGTCTTTGAGGGCGGCCGCCGCCGATCGAATAATGGGGACGGCAAGAAGGGCCCCCGTCCCTTCCCCGAGTCGCATATCCAAATCGACGAGGGGTTGCAATCCCAAACGAGCAAGGGCGGCTGCAGCGCCCGGCTCGACTGAGAGATGCCCGGCGATGGTGTATCCGACTGCGAAAGGCGCTAGGGCATGGGCGACCAAAGCGGCGGCATCGGCGTTGACGCCGTCTAACACCACCGGTATGCGGGATGCAGCGGAGGCCAGAATCAAGCCGGCGAGGGCGGCATGCTCCAGACCTCCCACAGATGCGAGCACCCCTATAGGATCGGAAGGATCGGGACTGTGAAGCGAAAGGGCCTGTGAGACCACCGAGACTTTCCGCTTCCAGGTGTCGTCGTCGATTCCTGTGCCCCGGCCGGTGACTTCCTCGGCCGGTCGTCCGGTGAAGGCTGCAATAAGGCAGGCGGCGGGCGTTGTGTTGGCTATCCCCATGTCGCCGGTTATCAGCAGGTCGACCCCCGAGTCTATGAGTTCGCGGGCTATTCCTGCGCCGGCGAGGACTGCTTTGGCCGCCTCCTCTCGACTCATGGCCGGCTTCTCGCTGAGATCGTCTGTACCCGGCCGGACTCTGGCGCTTCGTAGTCTGGGATGCGGCTGCAGGTCGCTCCGCACCCCCACATCGAGGACCGTGACCGCCGCCCCTACGATTCCTGCCAGCGCGTTGACGGCCGCCTTCCCCGCACAGAATCCTGCGACCATAGCCGCGGTCACCTCCTGTGGCCAGGGAGAGACGCCCCGGGCATGGACGCCGTGGTCTCCTGCGGCGACGACCACATGAGGGCGCTCGGGCACCGGCGGCGGACACCGACGCGCTATCCCGGCGAGCCGGACGCCCAGGTCTTCGAGCCGTCCTAGGCTGCCGGGCGGCTTGGTGAGCCGGGAGTGACGCTCTCGGGCCGCCTGAGCCGATGATTCATCCACCGGCTGGATGCGCGATGCGAGGTCTAGCACCTCTTCTTCGGGGTTCATGACCATGACGACCTCCTTTCTCGCATAAGATGCCTGCCTTCATCAAGGTCGGCCGGCTTCTCGGCGAGGGCGCCCTTCAGGACGGCCTCATAGACCGCCCGGGCTATGGAGGCGCCGTGACGCGTAGCCGGTCCGGCGAAAGGAACCGATCCGCCTTGGGGACATGCAATACAGATCGAGTCTGTGGCGGTGCCGGTGGCAAAGCCTTGGGCGTTGCAAGCTCTCACGCCCGCAGAGGCAAGCGCTTGGGCCTTGGCTTCTACCGCGGTCTGGAGGGCGCCCACCAACCCGGCGTCTGAAAGAGCTGCTTCTACGACGACCAACATGTTGATGGTTCCGATGCGGGGCGCAGGCCTCAGCCTCGATCCGGCCGCCGCTAAAGCATGCGAGACCCCTACGGTCGCCAGGGCGTAAGCTTGCTCGAAGGAAGACTCGCAGAACTCGGCGACGGGGGCCGCCGTCAGCATGCCGACGACCGGATCCATTAGTCCGGCCGCCGAAGAGACTTCGCTTAGATGGCGGTCCGGGTCTTTGCGAGCGTAATCCGCAGGGACCTGGAGGTCGAGCCAGGTGCGCACGAATCCGAGGCCGCCTCCCAATACGGCCGAGGAAAGGCAACGGTAGGTCTTTTCGAGATCGCACACTAGCCGGCCCGACTCGACGTATACCTTCATGCAAGCTCTTCCTCTCCGGAGTCTGTGAGCCTGTGGAGGGATCGGGAAGACCCGAGTGCCTCTGTGGATCGGGAGCGCGTGAGCCCGTCTAAAGATCGGAAGGGCCTGAGCCTCTCTTCAGATGGGCAAGCCCTGAAGCCGTGCACGGAACCGGAACGCCTCAGCCCTCGTATGGATACGGTCGGCTGCGGCGGTCGCCGGATCATCGGAGCAGCTCCTCCAAAGCGGCGAGCAACCTGGCGGTGTCCTCTGGGGGGCGCACAGCTATGCGAATGTGATCGGGTCCTAAGCCCGGAAAGGTGTCGGCCCGGCGCACGGCGATTTTCCGCTCGAGCAAGCCTTGTCGGATCCTCGGTCCGTCGGGGACTCGGACCAGGACGAAGTTGGCATGCGACGGCCAGACTCTTATGCCCTGCAGCCGCAGAAGCCCGGCGATGAGCGTCTCTCGCCATCCTGCAATCTTCTCTGCGACCTCGAAGACCCGGCTGTGTTGCCGGGCACAGGCGGCCAGGGCTGCACAAGCCAATGTGTTCACTGCCCAGGGCTGGCGAGCTGCGCGAAGGGCTGAGATGAGCTCGGCGGGCCCGAGCAGATAGCCTGCGCGAAGGCCCGGGACGGACCAAAGCTTGGTGAGGCTGCGAAGCACCAACACCCCGGGAAGTTCGGATCTTTCGGCCAGGCTTTCTAATTGAGTGCCGGTAAATTCCATGAAGGCTTCATCGATCAGAACGACTCGGCCCGGCCTTACCAACCGGACGAGAGCTTCCGCCGGCTCCAGGTTTCCGGTGGGATTGTTGGGGTTGCCCAAGACCACCAGATCGGCCTCGGGGGGAATCCTTTCGGTATCGAAAGCAAAGGACTCCGGGTCGCGAAATACTCGCTCGACCGGACGCCCGAAAGCCGAAAGCGCGGCCTCGGCCTCTGTAAAGAAGGGGTGGACGACGACGGCGCAGGAGGGGCTGAGAACCTGGGCTAGAAGCCAGAAAGCCTCGGCGCTGCCGTTCAACAAGAGCACCTCGGAAGGATCTCTTCCGTGCCGGTCGGCCAGAGCATAGACAGCCGGCGTCTCGTCGGGATATCTGGAGATGTCTTCGAGGGCCGAGGTGAGCGCTTCGTACAGCCGGCGGGGAGGAGCATCGGGATACACGTTCACCGCAAAGTCGTAATAACCGTGCGGCGCCATCGAGTCTCCGTGCAGGCGCAGCTCCTCCGGATAAAGGCCGAGAGAAAGGCCGAGGGATCGGGGCTTGAGTTCGACGGCCCGTCCGGCTACTACCAAGACGACGCGCTCGGCATGGTCGGCCAGAATTCGGGTCGCTTCGCCTAAGAGGTCGAGGAAACGGCGGGCCGAGGCTCGAGGCGGCAGAAGTCCAAGACCGGCTTCTTCGGCTACGACGACGGTCTTCAGGGGGCGCCTGGAGGCGAGCTCTGCGAGGCGACGGCTACGCGCGAGGATTTCGTCGTCTTCAGCGTATTCCATGAGCGCTGCAATCCAGCATCCCAGGCCGTCTATCAGGACGGCTTTGTCCCGACACTCCTCTACGGCATCGATGGGATCTCGACCCTCGATCGTCTCCCAGTCCCCGGGCCGCCGCGCTTTATGGCGGGCTATTCGCACTGCCATCTCAGGGTCCTGAGGCAAGGCAGTCGCTACGTAGGCGACGGGGCTGCCGGAAGCAGCAACTATTCGCTCGGCCAGCTCGCTTTTGCCTGAGCGCACTCCGCCCAAGACAAGCACCAGAGCCATCAGGGCCGTCGCCTCCCGTCGAGGAGATAGCCGGTATGCGGCAGCGAGTCTGCCCGGGGCCCGGCGCCGGCGTCTTTCGGTTCGGGGGCGCCCGGTAGGCCCTCGCCGTGATCGCGCAGGCTTGCGGGTCCCCGGGCTTTGGTATCCGCCGGGCCGGATGCTGGAGTCCCCGATCCGAGGCGCCCGAGATGCCCGTCTGGGTGGATGTGAAGCGAGGGCTCGTCTGGGTGGATGTGAAGCGAGGGCTCGTCGGGGTGGTAGTGGGGCAGTACGACCTCGCCTACTTTGTGTTCGAAACCGGGAAGGGCCACCCGGTGCACGCAGAGATCGCAGTTCATCCGGGCGTCTCCCTCTAAGGCTTCCCTGTAGCGCTCCCAGACGATGCGAGCGATCCGGCGGTCGGGCCCCAGCGGATCTGCGACCCGGACATCCATCTCCGGATGCCGGTCGGCGAAATCCCGGCATATCTCGCGGATGCGCTTTTCGAGGACGCCGGTGAAAAGGAAATAAGGCAGGACGACGATCCGATCCGCCCCGAGACGTCTTGTGCGCTCGAGTCCTTCTTGCAGGCTCGGTTTTGTGATCCCGATGAAGCAGGTCTCCACCAGCGGATAGGGACGCCCCTCCCATAGAAGACGGGAGATCTTGTAGGTATCGGAGTTGGCGTCGGGGTCGGAGGATCCCCGCCCGCATAAGAGGACGGCGGTTCGACTGCGCTCTTCAGGCTCGACGACGGCTCGAAGACGCTCGTCCGCAATAGCGAGCAATTCGGGGTGGATCCCTAAATCTCTTGCGTAACGGAAGCGGACACCGGGATGGCGAAGCCGTTCTCGGGCCAAAGCCGCAGGGATGTCGTCTTTTACATGGCCTGCCGCAGCGAGCATCAAAGGCGCCACGACTATGTCGTTTGCGCCGGAGGAGACAAGCTGTGCCGCCGCAGCCGAGATCGGCGGAGGAGACAGCTCGAGGAAGCCCCCTTCGACTGCGGTCTCTGCGATCTCCGGTCGGCCCTCGGCTCGCAGGGAGCGAACCGCATCCAATAGAGCGAAGAACTGATCCGTCCCTTCTGGGTCTCGGGTTCCGTGTCCTATGAGGAGGAGAGCAGGCCCGGTCATCGCTCGTCCCAGTAGAGCAAGGCGTTGCATGCGGCGGCTGCCGCTGCGGCGCCCCCTTTGGCGCTTCGGTTGCTGAGAGCCGGAAGTCCCGAACCTAAAAGCGCCTCTTTGGCTTCGACGGCGCCTATGAAGCCGACCGGCAGACCGATGACAAGCGCCGGATCAGAGGCCCACTCCAAGCAAGCTTGCAGAGCGGTAGGTGCGCACCCCACCACCCAGACGGCGCCGGCGCCGACCTCTGCTGCGGCCCGTCGGATGCCTGCTGCCGAACGAGTGGGATTCGCCGGTGCGGAAGCGAGGTCTACGGCGCAGACGACCGGCCGGGAGGTAATGCCGGCCGCCGTCATTCCGACGTCTGCGACTACCGGCGCGCCCGCCCGCAATGCCTCCCATCCCTGCCTCAGGGCCTCTTCGTCGCAGACGAGATCCTCGCACCAGGCCGGGTCCGCCGTGGCGTGCACGATCCGCTCTGTGACGCTTCGTGAGAGCGGCCCGAGGTCCGAAAGATCCAAGAGGCGCCGCAAAACCTCAAAGCTTCGGGCCTCTATCGGATGGACCCGGCGCCTGCAGCCGGCCTCAGCCTCGCCGCCCCGGCTGAGACCACGGGCCTTGTAGATCTTACGTCTCGCGCGGCTCATCCGTATGCCCTCGGGGTCACCATGCGCCCGGAGATGACGCGGGTGTGGGAGTTGCCGACTATCACCGTCGTCGTCATGCCGATCGCAGAGACCTCTATGTCGGCGAGGGTGGTTATCTCTTTGCGGCATCCGGGGCGGAATGCGTCGGTTACCACTCCGACCGGGGTGGAGGGAGGCCTGTGCCGTCTTAGGATATCGAGGGCTTCTTCTAGCTGTCGGAGACGCCTCGAAGAGCGCGGGTTATAGAAGACGACCACGAAGTCGGCGTATGCTGCGGCCTCGATGCGGCGGCGGATGACCTCCCAAGGCGTATGAAGATCCGACAAGGAGATCGAGCAGTGGTCGTGTCCTAAAGGAGCTCCGAGGACGGCGGCTGCGGCTTGTGCAGCCGTCACTCCGGGGACGGATACGACGTCGATGTCCGGGCCGGCCAGTTCTAAAGCGGGAGAGGCCATCCCGAAGACGCCGGCGTCTCCGCCCGATATCAGGGCGACCGCGCGGCCGCGCCGGGCTTCTTGCACCGCCCGCTGTGCGCGGTAGGACTCTTCGCCTATCTCCGATGCCTCGATGATTACGCCGGGGCGAAGCAACGGACGGATCTGTTCTATGTAGCGTCTGAGACCCATTACGATCTCGCAGCGGGCGAGCGCCTCTCGGGCTTGCGGGGAAATCAAGTCCTCCTCGCCCGGCCCCGCGCCTACCAGGTAGAGCCGGCCCTTCGGCCTGAGGCGTCCGACGGCGACGGTCGCATGAGCCGATCGCCGCTTGCCTACGACAAGCTCGGCGCCTTCGGCAAGAACCGAGGCTTCAGCGACCGATGGGGTTCCTACGGCCGCCTCGGCGACCGGCGAAGGGGAGGGGACCTCTATTACGGAGAGCTCTTTTGCGCTGCGATAGCGTATCGGCCATCCCCTGAGGCGCGCGGCTTCTCTGAGGCCGGCCTCGTCGGCTTTGACGTCTATGGTCGCAAGCGCTGCAACCGAGGCTGCGCTGAGCCCGGCTTCTTCGAGGGCGGAGTCGATGAGCTCGAGGACTTCATCTGCTTTCACCCCGCGGCTCGCTCCCACGCCGCAGACGAGCGAAGGCGGCCGATAGACGACCGCCGGGCGGGGCGGATCTACAAGGCGGTCGGTGACCAGCAGACAGGGCGCCCGAGGCTCGGGCGATCGCACGACTCCTTCGGGCAGAGGGGGAAGCGGACGGCGCTGATCCGAGCTGAAATAGACGGTCTCCCCGGATATCAAGGCTGCGCCTACGGCCGCCAGATCGCTTTGAGGATCCGGCGCGAATCCCAGATCCCGGCCGAAGCTGTCGAGCGCCTCTACCCCGAGGGCCTCGGAAGCTGTAGTGATTACCGGTGTGGCGCCCAAGAGCTGTCCGATTCGCAAAGCCAGCTCGTTTGCGCCTCTGTGGCCTCCCAACAAGGCGACCGTCCAGCGGCAGGCTTCGTCCACGCAGACCAGAGCCGGATCTTTGGTTTTGTCCTCGAGGAGGGGAGCGCAAAGCCGCACGACCGCTCCTGTTGCGAGGAAAGCCACGATGCCGTCGCACTCCGGCCATGCCCGTATTAGGGCCTCCCGCGCCGATCCTCGATAAAGACGGGCATCGGGGAGCCTGGACGCCAGCTGTGCCCCGAGACGGGCGCCGCGGCGGGTAGCCGATACGATGCCGATCACGGCCGCGCTCCACATACCAAAAAGACCGGATTGAGCGGGACGAGGCGGCGCCCGGGCCCCGTGGGGGTAAGTCGGCTCGCCGAGATGAGATGGGTCTCGACTTTGAGTCCTTCTCCGGCCAGTATCTTCGCCGCGGTCGACACCCGTTCAATGCAGGCCAGCGATACGACCACCGAGCGAAGAGCCCTCCGGGCTGCGACCTCTACGATCTCTTCGAAGGCGCCGCCGGTTCCGCCGACGAAGACGGCGTCGGGATCGTCGAGTCCGGCGAGCGCCTCAGGAGCAGGCGCGCATACGATCTCGACTTCGACCCGGTGTATTTGGGCGTTGCGGCGGATGGAGGCGCAGGCTTCGGGATCTTTCTCTATCGCTGCGACGGCCGCTCCCAGCCCGGCGCACTCTATTGCGACCGAGCCGCATCCCGACCCTATGTCCCAGATCAGGTCTCCGATCGAAGGAGCGAGGCGAGCCAGGGCGAAAGCCCGCACCTCCGCCTTGGTGATCATGCCCCCTCTGTGTTCGAAGGCCTCTTCTGGGAGCGCCCAACGGGATGCCGGATGGACAATGGGGCGACACCAGCCCTTGGGGGAGACGGCCCGCTCGGGATCTAGAACCAGGACCACGTTTGGATCTCTCCATTTTTCGGCCCGCACTCCTTCGGGGCCGTCCTGGACCACTCGCTCGTCGGGGTATCCGAGTTTCTCTGCCACCACCAAGCGCCTGCCAAATCCGGCGAGCTTTTCGGCGAGCTCGGCTGGTCCGAACTCAGGAGAGGTGAGCACGGCTACTTTGGGATGCGCCTTGCATGCATTGACCGCCCTGCGCGGATCGCGGCCGTGGGCGCTCACTACCAATGCGTCCTCCCAGGGAAGGCCCACCCGCGCGAAGGCCGCTGCTATCGAGGAGACATCCGGGAACACCTCGATGCGCTCCGGGCCGAAGCGTTCGGATAGAACTCGGAGTATCCCGAAGAAGCCGGGATCGCCGGAGGCTAGGACGACGGCGCTGCCTTCGCACCCGGCGAGGGCTTCCAGGGCCGGCTTTAGATCCTCTCCCAACTCGAGCGTGCGGATCCCGTCGACGTAGTCGGCTATGGTCTTCAGGTGTCGGAGGGATCCGACTACGAGATCGGCTTCTTTTATGCGACCGAGGGCCGAGGCCGGCGGCCGGTCTCCCAGTATGCCTACGACCGAGATCACGCCCGCCCCCTTCCGACCGGTCGAAGGGTCTCGAAGTCGACGAGGACGACTTCTATCTTCAGGGCTCTGTTTACGTAGCGAGACAGGTTGTCTGCCGCGATAAAACAGAGCAAGTCGGATGCTCGCCTCAGTCCGGCTTGCGTCCAAAGCTCGTAGGCTCGCCGCGCAGTAGGCGCTGCCGAGACGGCTTCGGCGAGGGAGGGTTCTCCGCCTGCTTCTGCCGTAAGGCAGGCGAGCAATTCTGCATCGATGCGCGAGCGCGTCCAGTGCGTCATCATCACGCCTTGGGCGAGCTTCGTAAGCTTTCCGGCCATGCCCACGAAGATGCATCTGCGGATACCTCGTTTGGCCGCTCGCCTGAGGGCGTATCCGGTGAAGTCGCCTACCTCGATGAAGCAAACCTCCTCGAGGTTTGGAAATAGCGCCATTGCGGCTTTTTCGGTGCGTCCTCCGGTGGTCAGCACGACGGTGTCTAGCCGGCGGGCGGCTATGACGTCGATGGCCTGCCCTACGGATGCCCGCCAGGCCGCCGTCGAGAAAGGTCGCACTATTCCTGTGGTTCCGAGGATGGAGATTCCGCCTATGATGCCCAGTCTCGGATTCGTCGTCTTGCGGGCCATCTCGACGCCTCCGGGGACGCTTATTACTACTCGAAGCCCCATGCGGTCGAGGATTGCGTCGGGGTTGCATGCCTCAGACGCGGTCGGCGTTCCTTCCTCGTCGGCCGATGCCAGGGCTTCCTCTACGGCTTGTCTTATCTGTCGCCTGGGCGCCGGATTTATGGCCGGCTCGCCTATCGGCAGACCCAGCCCTTGCATCGTGACGACGCCGACGCCCTCTCCCGCCTCGAGGTGAAGGCCGGGCTCTTTTGTCCATGAGACGCGGGCCGTAAGGCGGGCGCCGTGGGTCACATCGGGATCGTCGCCGGCGTCTTTTATGACGACGGCTTCGGCCCACCCAGATCCCAGATCGCAGCGCTCGACCTCGAAGGCCGCCCTCTTGCCGATGGGAAGGCCTACCTCTACGCGGCTCTGCGGGACTCCGGCAACGAGTGCGCTACAGGCCGCCTTGGCTGCGGCGGCAGAACACGTGCCGGTAGTCCATCCGGTCCTGAGGGTGGCTGCGGCCCGCCGCGCCGTAGCCGGAAGGGAGGGTTCTTCAAGCTTGGGCGCCCGCACGGTCGCTCCTCAGATCGCTCCGCTTCGAGCCGGACTCTCGGCTGAATTGGCTTCCGACGGCGGAGTTAGTCTTCAGGCGACGGCGAAAGCCGTGTCCGAAGCCGGGATCGTAAAGACGGGATCGATGTCCTGAAGCAGAAAGGGCCCGACCCACCAGCACCACCGCGGTTTTGCGGATGCCGGCGCGCTTCATGCTTTCTCCAAGATCGGAAAGCGAGCATCGGATGATGCGCTCGTCGGGCCAGGAGGCTCGAAATACCACAGCGCAGGGCGTCTCGGGCGAATAGCCGCCTTCGATCAACTCTTTTTGAATAGCCGACGGTCGGGCGGCCGACAAGAACAACGCCATAGTGGTTCGGTGGGAGGCCAGCGATCTCAAGCTCTCTCTGTCGGGCACAGGGGTGCGTCCGCCCAAGCGAGTCACTATCACCGACTGAGCGATCTCAGGGATCGTGAGCTCTCTTCCCAGCGCCGCGGCGGCGGCCCCGAGAGCCGACACTCCGGGAACGATCTCCCAGGGGATGCCTTCTTGGTCGCAGAAGTCGATTTGCTCTTGGATGGCGCCGTATACGGACGGATCGCCTGAGTGAAGTCGGGCTACTATCCCTCCGGCCTCGGCCGTCCGGCGGAAGACTGCAAGTATTTCCTCCAGCGTCAGGCGCGAGGAGTCGATCACTTCGGCGTCCGCACGGGCCTGATCCAGCACTTGCTCTGAGACCAGACTTGCCGCCCAGACCACTACGTCGGCGGAGGCGATGACCTTGGCCGCTCGAATAGTAAGAAGATCCGGTGCGCCGGGGCCCGCCCCTACGAAGAAGACCTTCGGACCTCGAAGCCACGCCGGCAGTGCGGGGGACTCCGCCGCCCCCGTCGACTGCTGAGGCGGCTGCTTGTCGGCGGGGATGTTTGTCGGCCCTGCCGGGGACTCCGCTGCCCTCGTCGATGCCGGAGATAAGCGGACGGGTCGTGTAGGACTGGTCATCTCTTTTCGACCTCCGCTCTTTGCGGCGGGACGATAAGGGTCGACATGTAAGAGCCCTCAAGTCCCCACGCATCGGCGGCGGAGACGATCTTCTGTCCCGAAAAACCGAGGTTTGCGCCGTAGACGGATCCTTGCATGCGTCCTGTATCGCGCAGTGCGTCGAGCACCCGGGGAAGGTGCTTTCCGCCTTTGTAACAGACCACGCAGTCGAAGCTTTCGAGCGCCTCCCGGAGTCGCTCTGCGCCTGCGGTAAAGGGGAGCAGGGCGAGTCGCTCGGATCCGGTCACCAGCGCGGCGCCGGCGCGCGAGGCTAGATCCTGCATCGCGGTTATCCCCGGGACGGTTTCTATGCGAACGTCGGAAGCCCTCTGGCGGACGGCATCGGCGAGGGGATAGAAGGTCGAATAGATCGCCGGGTCGCCCAGGGTGGCATAGGCGACCGTGCCTCCATCGGATAATGCCTGCAGTATCTGGGAAGCCGCGGCGCTCCAGCTTTTCCGGCGTACGGCCTCGTTCTCGGACAGCTCGAAAGGGATGCGCCGTATCCGGTGGGGATGAATGTGGGCTGTGACGACCGCTTCTGCGGTACCGCTCGAGGCGCCGGCGGCCACCGGTACGAAGACGGCGTCGGCTTCCTGTAAAACCTTCAAGGCTTTGAGGGTGAGGAGTTCGGGGTCTCCGGGACCTACGCCGACCCCCACGAGCCTTCTCGTCGCAGTCATGGCGCCTCCTTCCGCGCGCCGCCCGCAGGCGCCTGAAGGGTCTCACCCGGCGCCGGCGCCTCTTTCCGAGCGGCGCTCACCGAGCTTCGAAGGGCCTCTCTAAGCGGCGGCCCCTGCCTGCAGCGGCGTCGGGCCTTCAGACAACTTGCATACAGCCTGTCGGGGATCTCCGGTCTCGCCGCCCAGTGCGTGTGCAAGTAGCCGGCATGGACGCCGCCCAGGAGAAAACCTTCGGGTCTTTCGCCCAACAGCCAGGCCGGCTTCGCTCCCGCCGGAGGGTCCGCTTCGGAGTAGTGAAACTCGTGTGCTCTTACCGAAAGTCCGGCCGGCGCGAGCACCGACGTCCGGGGCGCTGTGGCTTCTCTGTATCCAAGGGTCGGACGGTCCGTCGTCGTCGCATCCGCTGGTATCACTCCGCACATGGGATGGCCGTCGAGGCTGCGACACAGATAAAGGAGGCCTCCGCATTCGGCTACGATCGGCCGACCGCTGCCGGCGAAGGCCTGTATCTCCCGGCGAAGATTCTCGTTCGAAGACAGCTCTTCTGCGAAGACCTCCGGGAAGCCGCCGCCTAAGAGAAGGGCATCCGTCCTCTCGGGCAAAGAGACGTCTTTTGTGGGATCGAAGGGGAAGATCTCGACGCCGCGGGCTCGCAGAAGCTCCAGGTTTTCTTCGTAGTAGAAGGTAAATGCGGGGCCGGACGCCATCGCTACTCGGATCCCGCCGGGCGAAGGACTCTTGGGGGAGGGATCCCAGGGTTTCGACACCAGAGGGGGAGCGCTTCGGGCGGCCCGCATGATCTCATCGAGATCGCAGCAGCGGGCTGCAACCTCTCCTGCGCAAAGGACGGCCTCGCGGCTCTCTTTACGACGCTCCGGCGCCGGTATGAGTCCCAGATGGCGGCCGGGTATTTCGAGATCCGGCCTACGCGGCAAAGCCCCGAGGACCGGGATTCCCAAAGGCTCGATCGCCTCCGAGAGCAGTCTTCGATGCCGCTCCGAGGCGACCTTATTGAGGATCACGCCTGCGATCTTTACTTTCGGGTCGAAGCCTGCGTATCCGGCGACCAATGCGGCCGCCGAGCGAGAAAGCCCCGAGGCGTCGACTACCAAGAGCACCGGGGCTTCTAGAAGCTTCGCTACTTGCGCTGTGGAGCCCAATTCGCCGGCGCCGTCTTTGCCGTCGAAGAGCCCCATGACCCCTTCGATTACGGCGACATCTGCGCCTGATGCTCCATGGAGGAACAACGGCCGGATCAGCTCGGGCCCGGAGAGGTAAGGATCCAGATTGCGCGCCCGACGGCCGGTTGCGACCTCGTGGTAGGAAGGATCGATGAAGTCCGGACCCACTTTGAAGCAGGCGACTTCGAGTCCTTTTGACGCCAGGGCGGCGGCGAGACCTGCGCTCAGGGTGGTCTTTCCGACGCCGGAATGAGTCCCGGCAACAACTACTCGGGCCGTCACGGCTTTGCCGCCTCCGAGCTAGAACGATGTCGCTCCTCTCGCCCGGCCCGGAGCGAAGCGCGGCCTTTAGGCGTCGGAGACCTCGCAAGCCTTACCATTCGATCCCCGCTTGACCCCTGAAGCCTTGGTCGAACGGGTGCTTTAGCTTTTTCATCTCGGTCACCAGGTCGGCGGCTTCTATGAGCTCGGCGGGGGCTCGCCTGCCGGTGATCACCACGTGCTGGAATCCGGGCCTTTTGTCGAGCGCGTCCAGGACTTCGCCGGTGTCTATCCATCCGAAGGCCATGGGGTAGGTGAACTCGTCGAGAAGAAGAAACTCGTAGGTGGCCGCCTCGATGTGTCTGCGCACCTCCGCCCAGCCCTCCCGGGCCAGATCGGCGGTGTGTTCTAAATCCCGGGACGTCCAAGTCCAGCCGTCTCCCATCTTCTCCCACGTGATACCCCCTAGGGCCGCTGCAGCCTTTTGTTCGCCGACTCTCCAGCGTTCGGATTTGACGAACTGGTAGACGCCGACTCGCAGTCCCCGGGCCCAGGCTCGAAGCATCATCCCGAAAGCTGCCGTGCTTTTGCCTTTGCCGTCTCCGGTGAAGACGATGAGGAGCGGTCGCTTGCGACTCCGGCTCTGGGTGCTTCGGCTCATGCGATCATCCTTTGCCTCATGCGACCATCCTTCGGTCGGAGAGTTCTCGCACGGCGCGGCTGAGAGGCTCGGCGGCCAGCTCCTCGAGCCTCATCGAGATTCCTCCTGCCGCTCGGGCTAGATCGACGGCCATTCCGAGACGAACCGGACCTTCTTCGGTGTCGATGACTACGACCGGCACTTTGCGCTTTCTTAGCTCGCCGGCCGCCGAGAGGGCGGCGGACAAAGGATCGGGGGAACCAGAAGTGGCCCGTCCGTCGGTGATCGCGACGACGAGAGGCCGCAAAGACGGGTCTTTGATGGCCTGTACGACCAACACCTCTGCGGCGAGAGAAAGGCCTGCGCCCAAAGGAGTGCGACCTCCGGCGGGAAGCTCGGAGAGCCGAGAGGCGGCAAGCTCGACCGAGGAAGTGGGCGGCACCAAGAGCTCGGCGCCCTCGCCCCAAAACGCTACAAGGCCTATGCGATCGCGGCGTCGGTAGGCATCCAAGAGAATAGAGAGCGCCGCCCCTTTGGCGGCGGCCATGCGCTTGCGTGCGGCCATCGAGCCGGATGCGTCGACGACAAAGAGAATGAGATTTCCTTCCTTGCCTTCTAAGGGCGCGTAGGAGAGATCGCTCGGTCGAAGGATCAGCCGACCGTTGCGTCTTCCTCTCTCTAGCTGGCGGGGCGCCGCCTCCAGCAGGCTCGACCACAAAGAGAGCTCCTTTGCTTCGCCCGATGGCGGCCTGCCGTCGATTCTTCGACCGAGGGGCGCATAACTGGGGCTGCGCCTGCCCCAGGGTCCCGATCCTCGCCCCGACGCCTCGAGGCCCACGGGCAAGAAAGGCGCCGAAGGATCGTATCGAAGGCTGCGAGGAAGCTTTCGGGAAGAGGGCATCTCGGGCGGTCCTTCCGGCGGTCCATCCGGCGGTCCTTCGGGCGGCCTTCCAGAAGGCCCGTTAGGAGATCCATCCGGCGCGCCGTCGGGAGGGTCGGGCGGCCCTTCGGGAGGATCCTCGGGCGGCGTCGAGGTCTCTGCAGCCCCGTCCTCTATGCCCAGAAGGCGATCCAACTCTTTTGGATCCAGACCCGGCGCTTCCAGAGGCGTCCGCCTTCTGCGGTGGGAGAGCGCAAGAAGCGCCGCCTTTTTTATGTCTTCGAGCTCTACCTGCGTCCTTTTTTGCCATGCTGCATGCGCTGCCGCTGCCCGAGCGCAGGCGATATCTCCCCGCATGCCGTCTACGCCCAGGGAGACGCAGACCGAAGTGATGAGATCCAGCATCTCGTCATCTATGCGAACCCGAGCGACCCTCCGGCGGGCCTCGACGATACGGAGCGCAAGGCAGGCCTCGGCTTCTTGGTAGGCCGAGACGAATCTCTCCGGGTCTCTCTCGTAGGCCAGGCGTCGGCGGATTACCTCTGCTCGCTCTTGAGGATCCCGACTGGAGCGCACCTCGACGCTTATCCCGAAGCGATCGAGCAACTGAGGGCGCAGCTCGCCTTCTTCGGGGTTCATCGTGCCTACGAGCAAAAGGCGCGCGGCATGTCGGACGCTAATCGATTCCCGCTCTACGTGGTTGACGCCCAAAGCGGCGGCGTCGAGCAACAGATCGACCAGGTGATCGGGGAGCAAGTTAATCTCGTCGACATAGAGGATCCCTCGGTTGGCGGCGGCGAGGAGCCCCGGCTTGAAAGCTCTCACCCCTTCGGCTAATGCTCGCTCGAGATCGATAGAGCCGGCTACTCGGTCGATGGTCGCGCCCACAGGAAGCTCTACCAACCTCACCGGCCTGTGTGCCACCGCGCCGTCGTTGTGAGGTCCTGAAGGGCAGTTGGGATCGGGGGATTTGGGATCACAGGAGAAAGGACACCCCTCTACGACCTCGATTTCGGGGAGCAGACCGGCGAGCGCCCTCACCGCAGTGGACTTGGCGGTTCCTTTCTCTCCACGGATCAGTACTCCGCCAATCTCGGGCGAGATAGCCGAAAGCAAAAGCGCCAGACGTAGATCGTCCTGGCCCACGATCGCAGAGAAGGGGTAAGGAGGGCGCATCAGCCGAGACCTCCTTTGGCGCCGGAGGCACCGAGTGCCCCAAAGGCAGTCGCATCGTCTGTGGCCGGCCGGCTCTGGCTTTCCGGGCGGGCTTCGCTCTGCAGTGCCGGCTCGCCCCGGCTATCCAGGTGGGCTTCGCTCCCCGTGGCCGACTCGCCCCGGGTTTCCAGGTCGGCTTCGGTCTCCAAGTACGAAGAGCGCAGTTCCTCTAAGGTCTTTAGAGGGGGATCGGCCCACAGGCCTCGCTCGGCGGCTTCCAGCAGGCGCTCTACGATGCTGCGAAGAGCCCAAGGGTTCGAACGCTTCATGAAATCTGCGACTTGGGGATCGAGGACGTAGGAACGAGCGACGGCCTCGTACATCCAGTCCTCTACGACATGGCCTGTAGCGTCGTATCCGAAGAGATAGTCGACCGTCGCCGCAAGCTCGAATGCGCCCTTGTATCCGTGGCGCTTCATCGCAGCGATCCATCTGGGATTTACGACCCGCGCCCTGAAGACCCTGCGAATCTCTTCTTCCAAAGATCTGGTGCGCACAGAGCCGGGATCGGAAGAGTCGGCTATATAAGAGCGGGGGTTGCGCCCGGTCAATGCTCTGATCGCAGCTATCATCCCGCCGTGGTACTGGAAGTAATCGTCGGAGTCGAGCAGATCGTGCTCTGAGGTGTCGGCGTTCTTGACGGCTGCTTGTATGCGCGAGAAGCTCTCTCGCATCTCCTCGAAAGCCTCCACGCCGTCGAGGCCTTTGCCGTAGGCGTATCCTCCCCAGACCTCATAGACCGCGGCCAGATCCGCATCCGTGCGCCAGTTTCGGGCGTCTATGAGCTGCAGGAGCCCCGCTCCGTATGCGCCGGGCTTGGATCCGAAGATCCGAATGCTCGCACTGCGGTCGTTCATGCCTCGGGCCAGGGCCTCCCTCAGGTGTCGGGCCACGAAGTTTGCGTCGTCGGGTTCGTCCAAGCCGGCTACGGCCTCGACGGCTTCGTCGATTAGCGATATGAGGTTGGGGAAGGCGTCGCGGAAAAACCCCGATATCCGTACCACCACGTCGATTCGGGGCCGACCGAGCTGTTCTAAGGGAATGACTTCCAGTCCGACTACCCGCCTGGATTCTTCGTTCCATACGGGGCGCACGCCCAAAAGCGCCAGGATCTCGCCGATGTCGTCTCCTTGTGTACGCATGGCCGAGGTTCCCCATACCACGATCCCTACGGTCTCGGGGTATTGCCCCTGTTCTTCGAGGTAGCGGCCCAGGAGATCGTCTGCGAGCCGGCGTCCGGTCTCCCATGCGAGCCGAGAGGGCACGGCTTTTGGGTCCACCGAGTAGAAGTTGCGCCCCGTAGGCAAGGCTTCTATTGCGCCCCTGGTCGGCGAGCCGGAAGGACCCGGGGAAACGAAGCCTCCCTCCAAGGCCAAGAGGAGGTTTTCGATCTCCTCTTTGGTTCGCTCGATTCTCGGCACCAGATCGGAAGCTGCGAATCGAAGGACCGAGACTACGTCTTCGTCTTGCCGACCCAGGACCGCTTCGCAAGCTTTAGTAGCGGCCTCGGGATCCCACCCAAAAGACTCCATGCGCCTCAAGAGTTCTGCGGAAAGTTCCTCTAGACGATCGATGACGTCGCTGCAGCGGGAAGAATCGTCGAGGCCGCCCAAGGCGCAGATCCGCTCTCCTATAGGCGCACCGGGCTCGGCCAGAAGCTTTTTTTCATCCAGGCCGAAGGCGGCGGCCACCGCGGCTCGCAACCCGGGACCGTGAGGGCCTGAGAGCCTTAGAAGGGCTGCGAGCATTCCGATGAGTTCGTCTCCTGAAGGAGCAGAGCCCAAGACGTGCAGTCCGCCTCGAATTCTTGCGTCCTTGATCTCGCATAGGTAGCCGTCGAGGTGCAACAAGAAGTCGTCGAAGGAATCGGGCTTGCAGTCGACTCCTAAGTCGCGGTGAAGCTCGGCCCTTAGGACCAGCTCCCATATGCGGGCTTGGATCTCGGGAAGCTTTGCGGGATCCAGGGCCTGAAGCTGTGAGTACTCGTCTAGGAGTTGTTCGAGACGGGCCAGGTCGTCGTAGGTCTCGGCCCGCATCATAGGCGGGATCAGATGATCGATGATCACCGCATGGGCTCGGCGCTTTGCCTGCGTGCCCTCCCCTGGATCGTTGACTATGAATGGATAGATCAAAGGAAGGGCGCCCAAGACTGCATCCGGCGCGCAAGAAGCGGAGAGTCCTAAGCCCTTGCCGGGGAGCCACTCGAGGCTTCCGTGCTTTCCCAGGTGCACGACGGCGTCGGCGCCGAAGACTCGCTCCAGCCACCAGTAAGCGGCCAGGTAATGATGGGAAGGAGGCAAGTCGGGGTCGTGGTATATGGCCATCGGTCGCTCCCCGAAGCCCCGAGGCGGTTGGATCCCTACGAAGACGTTGCCCAGCCGAATTCCCGCCAGCACGATCGCGCCGTCTTCGACGTATAAATCCCCGGGCGGACGCCCCCAGTGTGCTACTACGGCATCCCGGAGATCGTCGGGCAGATTTGCGAACCACTCCGCATAGAGCTGGACATCCAAGCGTCCTACGGCTCGACGCATTTGCTCTTCTGTCAAAAACTCGTCGTCATAGCTCCCTGAGGCCAAAAGCTCGTGGACGAGGGCGTCTCCGTTTGAGGGGATCGGGCCGACTTTGTATCGGGCATCTGCAAGTGCTCTTAGGAGAGCGACGGCGCTTTGGGGGGTATCCAGGCCTACCGCGTTCCCTACGCGGGCCGAGCGGGTGGGGTAGTTGGAGAGAATCACGGCGATGCGCTTTCGCTCCGGAGGTATGCGCCTCAGGCGCCCTAAGCGGGCGGCCAATTCGGCTAGGCGGGCGGTTCGCTCGGGATCGGCTCTGTAGACGCGGACGGAAGATCCCGGCTCTTCTGGCTCTTTGAAAGAGAAGGGGACGGCAATTATGCGGCCGTCGAATTCAGGGATTGCGACCTGCATTGCCGCATCGAGGGGTCCCAGCCCTGCTTGGCTCGCCTGCCATTCCTGCTTGGTGGTCGTAGCGCATAGGCCCTGTATGACGGGAACTCCCAAAGCCTCGAAGTGGGGTACTTCCCAGGAGGCGTCGCACCAGGATTCCTCTTTGCTTTTAGGCGCTTGCGCGCCCGAGCGCCCTGAAGCGAGCACCGTCACTACCAGGGCGTCTATGCGCCCCGAGAACAGCTCTAGAGCCTCGACGCGGCCGGATGCATCGGGTCTCAGCGAATAAGAGAAGACGGCGAGGGCGTTGGCGCCGGCTCGATCGAGGGCATCTATGAGCGCATCGACGAATTCGGTGTTTCCTGCGACCCAGTGAGCCCTGTAGAAGACGATGCCCACCGTCGGACGCTCGGGATTCAGGGCTTCCTCCAGCTCGGGGCGGTAGATGCCGCAGGTAGGGATCGGTTGCGGTTCTTCGAATCCGAACCTTCCCCCGAGCAAGGTATCGGCTACGAAGCGGAATAGATTCTCGGTGTTCGCCACCCCTCCGTGGCGCAGGTACTCGAAGGCCGAAGCCGCGATTTTCGATGGGACCGTCGAACAGGCCGCAAGATCGGCGTCGGGAGAGACCTCGCCTCCGAAGGCCAACAGAGGAATGCCTTTTTGCTCACAGATCCGACGGAGGGCATCCAGCCCTTCTTTCCAGGCCTCGCGTCCGCCCAACAGCCTCACCAGGACGGCATGCGCGAATGGAAGAAGCTTCCGGCAGAAATCCTCGGGGTGTTCGATGTTTTGAGGATTGGCGCAGAAGATCTCCGGGAAGCCGTCGGGCAGTCGTTCCGAGGCTTTCTTTGCGGCCAAGATCTCGGTATCCGCTGTGGTCAAAAAGACGATCATGCCGGACCTCCGGGAGATATGACCGGAAGGTCGGCCGGCGCCCCGTCTTCGATGAGTCGCATCAGCGCAGAGGTGTCGGTGTGAGCTTCGACGAGATCGGCCAGACGGTCGGCTCTCTGTCGCCTGAGGCCGGCAAAGGACTGTTCTCCCGGCGCCCAATCCACTCCCGCCTGGATGGCCACCCAGCTTAGAAAGGATCGGCGGAAGCCGTCGTGTTCGAAGATCCCATGCCATGAGGTCCCCAGGACGGGGCCTGCGCGACAACCCTCGGTCTTCTCGGATGCGTCTGCGCCCTCGGGATGATCGCAGACCGAAAAAAGCGGCTCACCGCCTAGGGTCCGGAGTCGTCCGTGGCGGATTTCATACCCGCCGACTTCAGAGTCGCCGAAGCCCAAAGCCCGTCCTCGACGCCTTCGCAGGACCTTTTCTTCGGCGAACACGGTCTCTACCGGTAAGAGCGAAAGGCCCCTCACCTCGCCTGCTCCGCTTTCTATCCGGTCTGAGATTCTCAGGCCCAGCATCTGATAGCCCCCGCAGATCCCAAGGATCGGGCGGCCGCGTCTTGCTCGCTCGATGAGGGCTCGGTCGAGACCGCAGGAGCGAAGCCAGCCGAGATCTTCGACCGTGGCCTTGGTGCCGGGCAGGACAACGAGGTCCGCCCGCTCGATGTCGATCCGGGAGCGGGTGAAGCGGACCTCGACTCCGGGTTCTAAGACCAGCGGGTCGAAGTCCGTGAAGTTGGATATCCGGGGCAGGCGCACCACGGCGACGGCCAAGGTGTCCTCCTTCGGCCGAGAAGGCGCCTTCTGGGGGGCGGAGTCCAAGACGAGGGAATCCTCCCCGTCCATCCATAGGTCCTCGGCCCAGGGGAGCACGCCCAGGATCGGCCTTGCGGTCAAGGCCTCGATGCGCTCCAGGCCGGGCTGCAGGAGGGCCGCGTCTCCACGGAACTTGTTGACGATGAAGCCGGACACCAGCGCCTGATCGGCAGGCGCCAGCAGTGCCAGGGTTCC
>VAPR01000384.1_pt1 | contig 29585 bp, 20 predicted proteins | sample 3380701 | NCBI WGS metagenome assembly VAPR01 (sample SAMN11536904, study PRJNA540576) | hot springs metagenome | isolation source: hot spring wet sediment | place: Spain: Lobios | collected 2014-01 | reverse complement strand
TGGAGCGCCTTGTCCGGCTTGTGCGGCGATTCCGACCACATGTCGTGCTCACCACCGGTGCGTACCTCGGGGTACCCGCTGGGCTACTCGCTCGGTGGGCGCGGATACCGTTGGTGGTGCTGGAGGTCAACCTCTTGCCGGGCAAAGCGATTCGGCTCTTGGCACGGTGGGCTGATGTAGTGGTGACGGGCTATCCGGAGACGGCGGGCTACCTTCCCGAGCGAGCTCGTGCGCGGGTTCGCTGTCTTGGGGTTCCCGTGCGTCCGGAGTTCTGTGCGGTGCCGGAGTCCGGAGAGGCACGCCGCCTCTTGGGGTTGGATGCGGAGCAGCCGGTGGTTGCCGTCTTGGGTGGGAGCTTGGGGGCGCAGCGTCTCAATAGTGTTGCGGAACGCCTGCTGCCGGCGGTTGCTCGGGGTGCCTTCCAGTTGGTGTGGCAGTACGGCGAGCGTTTCGCCGTGCCATCGGAGCTGCCGCCCGGTGTCGTTGCACGACCGTTCTACGATGAGCCTGCGCTCGTGTTGGCAGCGGCCGACTGCGTCGTCTCGCGCGCAGGTGGCATGACAATTGCCGAACTCTGCTGTGTCGGGCGTGCCTCGGTGTTGGTTCCCTATCCGGCGGCAACGGAGCAGCATCAACTGGCAAACGCCCGATGGATGGAACAGTGGGGCGCCGCTATCTGTATCACGGACGACCGTGCAGAGGCGGAGGTGCCCCACATCGTGGAACGGCTCGTACACGATGGGGAATACCGGCAACGGATGGCAGCGGCAGCTCGCCGGTTAGCCCACCCAGACGCTGCACGGCGGATTGCCGAGCTTGTCTGGCAGCTTTGAGCAACAGCGCGATGAAGTGGCAAGCGCTTCTTCTGCTCGGTGGACTGTCTGTGGCGGCTCAGCCGTGGCAATCGGAGCGTCCACGGTGGCTGATGGAGGGGTTCTTCGGCGCAACGAAGTACATCGGCGAGTTTACCGACATTTCCTTCTGGTACGCTGGCGGTGGTACCTTGTGGTACCGGGTTGACGACCGCGTTTGGTTGGGAGCCTCTGTGGGTATTGGTCAGGTGCGCTTCCGTGTAGTCAACGAAGCGCGGCGCTGGTATAACTTCCGAGAAGTTCTCACCCGCGTGACACCTGTGGACCTCCAGTTGCGCTGGAATCTGCTACCCTGGGAGCAGGGGAGCCCGTACGTGAGCGTGGGTGCGGGATGGTTAGGGTTTGAAGTGCACGAAGAAGACGGCACCATTGTCCCCCTGCGCTTTGCCGATCCGACTACACGCACGGCGTGGGCGCATCCGCAGAATCGGCAGAAGCACAAGTCGTGCTTCCAGTGGAATCTGGGTGCTGGCTACGAGTGGCGCTTGGGGCGCACGGTAAGCCTTGGCGTGTTTGCGCGCTACCATTTCACCACGACCGACGTGCTGGATGGGATTGCCTACGTCAATAGCCGGAACGACAACTTTCTGCTGTTCGGCATCACCGCCAGTTTCGGCTTCAGCTCTCCCCCGCCAGTGCGAGTCCCAACCCTTGTCCGGGTGGATACCGTGTGGATACCCGTGCGGGACACCGTCGTTGTGAAACGTTCCGACACTGTGTACGTTCCCCTCTCGCTGACCGAGCACTATGTGCCTGTTGCGACGAGCGAGTTTTCGCCTGAACCGATTTACTTCGCCTACGGTAGCGCAGAGCTCACGCCTGAAGGAGAGCGGGTTATCCAGCAGGTTGCAGAATTTCTCCGACGCCATCCGGAGAGTGTAGTGGAAATCAGCGGTTATGCCGACATTGCTGGCTCTTTTGAGTTCAACCAGCGCTTAGCGTTGCGGCGAGCGCAAGCGGTTGCAGAGCGGCTGCAGGCTCTGGGGATTGAACCATGGCGCCTAATTTTGCGCCCGTACGGTAAGGTGCTGGCCACAGAGGTCAGCGAGCGCGAACGGCGTGTTGAGTTCAAGCTCCTGCAGCTCCGCGGGGTTCAGTGACCGCTTACTCATGAACGGACAGCCCGCAGCGGAAGAGAAGGTGTTCCGCTACCGTGTGGACGTGTACTGGCGGGCGCTGGCGTTGTATTCCCTGGCGTTGCTAGGCTATGGGTTCGTGCGGGGCGGCTTCACCAACGGGAGCATTACGGTTGCTTTGGCAGACCCAATTGCGCTGTTGTTGCTCGTGTTCGTTGTCTGGACAGCGTTCGTGCTGCTGTGGGTGTGGTACCGGCAACCGGTGATTAGGATTGGGCAGGACTATCTGTGCCTGCAGAATCGATGGGGAGAACGCTATGTGCCGCTCAGCGAGATTGACCGCATGGTGGTCTCCCAGCGACGTCGTGGGTGGGGGCGCCTCGTACGGATTCGGCTCAAGGGGCAACGGCGCATCATTATCGTCCGCCCGGCTGCCTACGAGCGTCCGCAGGAGCTGCTGTACGAGTTCATTCGCTTGAGCCGGCGCCTGCGGGCAGCATGAAACGAGCACTCCTGCTGTACCTTGTGTGCTCGGCGGTCGCTATGGCTGCCGATGGTGGAAGCAACGTGGAACGGCTGCGTTTCCTTGCCGATTCTCTGGCTCGGTTTCTCTGCCCCCATCTGCGTGAGTGGCAACGCGTGCGGCTGAGTATTGAACCGCATCCTGCACGGTGGCTGTTGGAGCACGCCTTGCTGGAGGGACTCGCCCACTGTGGGGTGGCAGCGTACAGCGATGGGGACACACTCCCGACCCTTTCGGTCGCAATTGCAGAAGTCGGTGTCTACTACGAGCGCCTCTCCGGCGGGATGGTACGGCGTACGGTGCGGTGGCACGTACTGCTGACGAAGTCGGCACCGGGCGAACCGTTGGTAGCTCTGCCAGCGTGGCAGACGCGTCTGCAGGATACGCTTCCCATGGCTGCGATTCCTCGTGTACAAGAACCCGCCTATGGGTTTGCTGCGGCTGAGCTCCCGCCTGAGCGCTCTGTGTGGCGGGAATTCGTCGAGCCCGCTCTTGCCGTTGCTGCCGCTGGGGTTATTGTCGTGCTCCTCTTTGCGCTGCGCACGCGGTGATTACTTTGCCGCCCCGGCTTCAGGCATCATGCGGACACGCAGTGCTGGGGCAGGGAAGAATTCGCGGATGGCTGCCCGGAGCGCCTCCGGCGTGAGGTTCTGCACCCACTCGGGGAAGTGCAGCATCTGCCGAAGCGGGTCGCCGTAGAGGTAGTAGTACTGCAGGAGCTCGGTCCAGAAGATGTTGCGCTGCTGTTCGAGCTGGAAGTCATGCACCAGGACACGTTGGAGCTTGAAGAGCTCATCCTCTGTTGGACCGCGGCTTTTCAGGCGTTCAATTTCGGCGAAGAGAGCGGCTTCTAACGTATCGGCGCGCTCGGGGTCACAGGAGAAGAGAAGCTGGGCGGTGTACCATGGGCGTGGCTCGGCCGTTGGACGCGTTGACACACCGATAAAGTACGTGCCCCCCAATTCTTCCCGCAGCCGGTTTTCCAAGCACATTGCCAGCAAGCGCTCTGCCGCCTCTAAACGGAAGCGGTTCTCCACACTCCAGCGGAACGGACCGCCGTAGACGATGCCAACCCAGGACTTAGGCTCTGTTCCCTTGTGGAAGACCACTCGGACATCGGCGCCACTGGGAAGAGGCTCTGCGGCGACCGTTCGTGGGCGTTCGCGACGCGGTGTACCCGGGAGGCTCCCAATGTAGCGTTCCACCAGGGGGCGGAGCGTCTTGGTATTGACAGCACCGACAAAGAGGAAGACCCAGTCCCCCACGTTCCCGAACCGCTCTCGGTAGAAGGCGTATGCCTGCTGTGGTTGGAGCTGCTCAACATCTTCGGCATTCAGGGGGCGTTTTCGTGGGTGCCCGCGCCAGTAGAGCGTCATGAGCGTGTCCAAGAAGAGCTCGTCTGGCGAGGCATGCCGCCCCTGCAGGATGCTCTGCTGTGTAGAGCGATAGGCGGCTATGCAGGTGCTGTCCAACCGAGGACGGGCAAGGTAGAGGTAGAGGAGCTGCATGAAGGGCTCTATGTCTTCAGGTCCAGCTTCGCCAGACAAGCCTTCCGTGGTTTCGGTCAAGAATGGTGATAGGCGCACTTTGCGGCCGGCCAGCACCTTGGTCAGGTTGAAAGGATTGAGCGTGCCTGCGCCACACTGTTCACCCACCAGGGCAGCAGCCTGCCGTGCGGAGACAAAGAGTGAATCTGCTGCCAGCGAATGCCCGCCGGGACTCACTGCCCAGAACCAGATTTGGTCGTTTTTGAGCGTTGTAGGCTTGACAACGACACGGGCACCGTTGCTGAGCTGCCATTCTACGGCATCAATCTCTGCAAGGCGTCGCTGCCGGACGATGCGTCCGGGGGTAGGCGGAACATCCAGGAGTGGTGGTAGCTCCTCGTGGTGGAGCTGTGCTCGGGCTGCCCGTTGGTGTCCGCGCTCGATGGCTTGGCGGACTTCGTCAGGGGTAGGAACCACTTCTCCGGACTGCTCCCGTAGCGAGAGCAGCACGACCCAATTGTCCTCGCCGAGCAATTCCTCCATCGCGCGCTGCACTTCTCCCGGTTGGATAGTTGGCAAAAAGCGCAGCGCCAGCTCTAACTCCTGCTCCGGGCTCATCAGTGGGCGATGGTAGATGAAGTGGTCCCTGAAGCGGAAGAGGAGGTAACCGGAGTCGGTTTTGTCCCGTTCTGCTACGGCTTCCTGCAAGCTCCGGCGGAGCTTTGCTTTGTGGCGCTCCAATTCAGATGCCGAGAGTCCAAGACGGCGGGCTTTCGCAAGCTCGTAGGCGATGATTTCTACCGCTTCCAGCGCTTTCCCACTGCGGAGGGAGAGCATGGTAGCCACAATGGCATCGTAGCCGGGCACGAAAGCCTCGTAGCTACACTGGACGTACGGAGCAGGGGCGTCAGCGGTGTACGTGTAAGCGTCTAAGCGCTCCTCAATGATGCTGGCAGCCAGTGTGCGCAGAAGATAAGTGCGGTAGTCCAGCTTCGTCTGGCCAGTAAGGGCGGGAAGCCGTCGGATGAAGCGTACATTGGGATAGCGCAGTTCTGGGTCCGAGCCTACAGAAATCCGGAAGCCGGGGTGTTCAGGGATGGGGTAAAGTTCGGCGGGGCGCCCCTGCCGCGGAGGGATGTGGGCAAAGTGCCGCCGGACGAGCGCTTCTAAGGTATCCACTGGAAGGTCGCCGACGAGAGCAACGGCAATGAGCTCTGGGCGATACCACTCTCGGTAGAACCGTACCACAGCCTCGCGGGAGAACGAGCGCAGGCTGGTGTCCGTACCGATGGGGTCGCGCTCAGCGTAGCGGCTGGTGCCGTAGAGAGCCCGGTTGTGGAAGCGCCGCCATAGACGCTCCATAGCGCCTAATCCCAAGCGCCATTCTTCCAGGACGACCGACCGCTCATTCTCCAGTTCGGTGCTGTCGAATGTTGCCCGAAAGGCCATATCTGCCAGCGCCATTACGAGGGAATCCACCACGGCTGGGTTCGCTGTCGGTGCAGCGAAGATGGTGTAGTCGGTATGGGCAAAGCTGGTGAAGGCATTTGCATGGGGTCCCAGCTCAACACCGACACTGCGGAGCCACTCAATAAGGCGTCGGTGTGGGAAGTGCCGGGTATCGTTGAAGAGCATGTGCTCCACGACGTGGGCCAGCCCGAGCTGGTCCTCGTCCTCTTGGAGGGAGCCAGCGCGGACGAAGAAGCCCGCTGCCAACTGCCCTTTCGGGTACGCGTTGGAGCGTACGTAGTAGGTTATCCCGTTGGGGAGCTGTCCGGTGCGCACGCTTGGGTCCATTGGCAGGGGCTGGGCAGAGGAGAAAACAGCTACAAGGGAGAGCAGGATTGCGACTCGATGCATCGTACACCTCTTTTTCGTGGCTGGGTTACGATACTCTGCGGCAGTTTGTTGGAGGCAGCAGACGTGGAGGCAACCCTTGTGGTGCACGCCGCGGATGCTCAACACACCTGCTGTGTCAAGCGGTGGAGCTGGGAGCGCTGAACGTGGTGGATGGGATACCGTATCCTCGATGATGGGCATATGTGGCTGTGGCTTTGGACTTCTGTGGTGGTTCACCGTTCGGTGCTTGTCAGTTCGGGGAGTACAACTTCTCGGCGCTCTTCCCCGGAGCGGTAGAGCGCCTCAATGACGCGCATGCGGTGGACAGCTTCCTCGGCTGTGGACATCGGTGGGACAATCCCCCGCAGGGTGTTGAGGAAGTACTGCCACTCCGCCATGTACGAGTGCGTGTACTGGCGTGCCGAAGGCAGCCGGGCGTGCCCTTGAGCCTGGATGGTGACAAACTCCCCACCATCGGTCTGGCGTACGATGCGGAAAGGGTTGATGTAGCCGCTGCCGCGGGTGCCGAAGAGGTTGCAGTAGTACAGGTTCTCCGGACGCATGAGCGACCAGGAGCACTCAATCGTGGCAACGCTGCCGTTGGCAAAGTAGAGCGCTGCAACTGTAAGGTCTTCCACGATGCGGGTCTGGTGGCGGAAGAGCGCTGCATGGACTGAGTGGACAGCGGCGAAGTCGTACATCCACAACACCAAATCCAGCAGCACGATGCCCAAATCCATGAGCACTCCGCCGCCAGAGATATCTGCCTGGGTAAGCCAGCGCTGCTCCTTCTGCCGGGGCTGGAGCCAGCCGGCTTTGATGTAATAGACCGTGCCCAGTTCGCCGCGTCCGACGTAGGATTTCAGCAGCATTGCGTCCGGACGGAAGCGATGGTTCATGCCAACCATGAGATGGTACCCCGTGCGGCGCACGGTATCGGCAACCTGTTCAGCTTCGGCGAGGGTGCGCGAGAGCGGCTTCTCTACGAAGACGTGCTTGCCGTGCTCCAGCGCTGCACAGGCAACCTCAGGATGGGCATCCGTCGTGGTGCAGACGTCTACGATGTCAATGCCCTCCATGTTCCAGAGGTCCTCCAGCCGGTGCGTGGCGTAGGGTATCCCAAACCGCTCAGCTACAAGTCGGGCTTTCGACGGAATGCGGTCGCAGATTGCCACCACGGTCACACCAGGCATGCGCTTCAGTAGCGGCAGATGGACCGTCTGCGCAATGTTTCCAGCACCGACCACAGCAATGCCGAATCGTTCCATTGGTACTTCCTCCCACGTCTTGGCTGCTGGCAAAACTCGCTCTTTTCCTGAAGACGCTGCTCCGGTAAGGGAGCCAACCTTCCGTAATTTTGTGCTTACCTGGCTCACAGAGCGGCAGAAATGGCGATGGTTCGGTGGTGGGTAGTGTTTGCCGGTATATGTGTTGTCGCTCTCGCGAAAGCGCAGCCGGCACTGCGGGATTGGACCTCAGTTGGCGTGTGGGGGGCTATAGGGGCGAACTTCCATGCGCCCGATATTCAGCCGACAGGGAAAGTGTTCAACCGAGCGGCAACGGGGATAGGCTGGGGCGCAGGAGCAGCGGTTGTCTTCCCTGTAAGCTCCCGTGTTGGCGTGGGGTTGCGGGCGGGCTACGAAGCTTTAGGAGCTGAACTCCGTTCGGTGGCGGACTCTCTATTGGGGACGCGTGTGGGTGCTGTGGAGCTCTTCCCCCACGCTCTCGTATGGCTTGGGTCGCAGTGGTATGTGCCCGCTGGGGTAGAGCTGGGCTTTGGTGCAGGGGCATCGTACCAAGAGCAAGGACAGACGACATGGCAGGAGATCCCAGAGCAGGCTCTGCGGGTAGCGCTGGGGGCGGGTCTGGGATGGGCACTGCCGCTGAGTCGGTCGGTGACGGTGGCACCGGAGCTGAGCGTGCGGCTCCCGCTGACGGATGTCTCTTCAGCGGCGCAGTGGAAGCCCTGGAAGGTAACGCAGGCGCGGCTGACAGTGGGGCTCTACTTCGGGATTGCACCGAGCAAGGAGCAGCCGAAGCCTGAGCAGCTTGCCGCGCCGACGGTTGCGGTAACTCCATCCGTTGGGCGGCTACGCTTAGAAGAGGTGCGGCTGACGGAGTACGTGCCGCTGTTGCCGTATGTGTTTTTCGCCGAGAACGCAGCTCAGCCCCGCGCGGAGTACGCTTTCCAGGCTTCTAAGGCAGAGTTTGCGCCGGAGCGCCTTCCCATGGATGCTCTGGCGGTGAATCGGTCGCTGCTAGATATCGTGGGCAAACGGCTGCGGGATGAGTATCCCACGGCTCGGCTTGTCGTAACTGGGACAACCGACGGGCGCCAGGAAGCAGGCAATAGTGAATTGCCACGGCAGCGTGCTGAATGGGTCAAGCAGTACCTGGTCACCACGTGGGGTATTTCGCCGGAGCGGATCACGGTGCAGGCGCGGCGCTATCCTGAAAAGCCTTCTGCCAGCCGTTCTACCGTGCCGGAAGACCGGCGGGATGGCGATGAAGAGAACCGCCGAGTGGAGCTCAGCGTAACGATCCCAGACGTCCTCGCCCCATTGCCGCTGACAGCGGAGAACCAACGCTACGCGCAGCCGGACGTCCTTGCCTGGGATGTCCGTGTCGAAGGCGGAGCGCCGATTGCCTCGTGGGAACTCGTGGTGAGCCAAGCAGGGGAGACGATTGAGGTGCTTCGCGGGCAAGGTGTGCCGGAGTCGCCGATACGGTGGCGGGTACCTGCTGCGAAGCTGCGTGCCGGTGAGTTGCCGCTGGAGTACGTCTTCCGTGTCACTGATACGCAGGGACGCACAGCGCAAACGGTGGGTTCGCTGCCGGTGGATTACCTCTCCAGCTTCCGTAAGCGGAGTGAGCGCCTGCCTGACCGGACGGTGACGCGCTTTAGCCTTGTCCTCTTCGACTTTGATAGCGACGCGCTCACACCCGAGAACCAGCGCGTGCTGGAACAGTTAGTGCTGCCGTTTGTCCAGGCAACCTCTGTGGTGCGGATTGCAGGCTATACGGACCGCATTGGAGAGCGGGGATACAACCAAGACCTTTCACTCCGGCGAGCACGGCGGGTGCGTGAATTCCTGGCTGCCCGCGTTCCAGGTGCGCGCTACGAGATTACCGGCTACGGCGAGAGCGTCTCGCTCTACGATAATGACACTCCTATCGGACGGCAGCTATGCCGGACAGTGCAAATCACGATTGAGACACCCAGCAGTGCTCCATGACCGATTGGACCGGATACCGCTACTTGCCCTCTATCAACTCGCCTGAGGATTTGCGCCGGCTGCCCGAGAGCGCTTTGCGTGACGTCTGTGCCGAGGTGCGGCAGTACATGATTGAGGTCATCACCCAAGTCGGGGGGCATTTCGGTGCGGGTTTAGGGGTCGTAGAGCTCACGGTTGCCCTCCACTACGTCTTCAACACGCCGGAGGATAAGCTCGTCTGGGACACAGGGCACCAGGCATATCCACACAAGATTCTCACAGGGCGGCGCGAGCAACTCTGGACGATTCGGCAGAAGGGCGGTATCTCCGGCTTTCTCAAGCGCAGTGAGAGTCCGTACGACGTGTTCGGAGCCGGGCACGCCAGCACGAGCATCTCTGCGGCACTCGGTATTGCCACCGCCCGGGACATGCTGGGTAAGGATTTCAAGGTTGTGGCTATCATCGGCGATGGGGCAATGACGGGCGGGCTGGCGTATGAGGCGATGAACAACTGCGGGCTCCAGAAGCGGGACCTCATCGTCATTCTCAACGACAACCGGATGTCCATCGCCCCGAACGTGTGGGCGTTGGCGAACTACTTCACCCAGGTGTTTGCCTCCCCGCTGGGGCTGAAAGCCCGCAAGACCGCCTGGGAACTAACCGAACGGATGGATGAGTTTGGCGACCGCCTCCGCCGGTTGCTCTCCCGCGTGGAAAGCGGGGTCAAGGCTGTTATCACCCCGGGAATGCTCTTCGAGGCACTGGGCTTCAAGTACTTCGGTCCCGTCAATGGTCACAATGTGCAGCTCCTGGTGCGCCTGCTGCGGTCGCTCAAGGAGATGCGGGGCCCGGTGCTCCTGCACGTTATCACGCAGAAGGGCAAAGGGTATGCGCCAGCGGAACAGGACAGGCAGAATCTGCACGCTATTGGCAAGATTGACAAAATCACCGGCAAGCCGCTGGCAAGTTCTGCAAAGCCGAAAGCACCGCTCTATCAGACTGTCTTTGGGCAGGCAATGGTGGAGTTGTGCGAGCAAGACCCCCGCATCGTGGGCATTACCGCGGCAATGCCCGATGGGACAGGCTTGAACATTCTCCAAGAGCGCTTCCCCGAGCGAGTCTTTGACGTTGGTATTGCCGAAGCCCACGCAGTGACCTTCGCTGCGGGATTAGCAACAGAGGGCATGCTGCCGGTGTGCGCGATTTACTCAACGTTTCTCCAGCGTGCTTTTGACCAAATCGTCCACGATGTAGCACTGCAACATCTGCACGTTGTCTTCGCTATCGACCGTGCTGGCGTTGTCGGGCAGGATGGTCCCACACACCATGGGATGCTGGACCTGGCATACCTGCGCATTATCCCCGGCATGGTCGTGATGGCACCGAAGGACGAGCAGGAGCTGCGCAACATGCTCTATTCCGCCCTGTACTGCTACACGGATGGACCAGTTGCGCTGCGCTACCCGCGGGGGAATGCCGTTGGTGTTCCCCTGGGCCCGATGGAGCCGCTCCCGTTAGGCAAGGGCGAAATCCTGCAACACGGCGATGATGTTGCCATTCTTGCGGTTGGCAAGCCGGTTATGGAAGCGCTGAAAGCAGCGCAGCTCTTGGCAGCGGATGGGATCCGAGCCGAGGTTATCAATGCTCGCTTCGTCAAGCCGTTGGATACCCAACTGCTGGATGAGCTCTGCCGGCGGCACTCCTACATCGTCACCGTTGAAGATGGGCAGGTCCTCGGCGGGTTTGGCTCAGCAGTGCTGGAGTACATCGGGCAGCGGTACAACCGGCAGGTTGATGTGCACCTGCATGGCATTCCGGACTGTTTCGTAGAGCACGCTACGCCGGAGGAGCAGTATCGGGACTTGCGCCTGGATGCTGAAGGAATTGCCGCTGTGGTGCGCGAGTTCCTCCAGCAGCGTGCCCCACGCCGGTGGTGGACGCGCCGCTTCTTTGCATTTCAGCGGTGATGGCGACGATGCCGCAGGGGATTCCAGACAGTGCTGCCGAAGCGAGCGTTCGCCGGGCAGACGCTCCGCCAGGAGCACTCCTGCTGCGCCTGTGCCTACGCCACTGGAAATTTATCGCCGGTAGCGTCGTGCTGAGCAGCGGTGTTGCCGTTGGAGTGAGCTTTCTGATTCCGAACTGGTACGAAGCCACGGTGAGCGCGGTGCCGTCATCCCGTTCGGCAATGGGTCTGGAAGGCGTGCTCGGCGCCGCTGCGGGGGTGCTCCGGGATATTGGGGCACTGCGGTTGGGGACACTGGGACAGCAGAGCTACAATTTCCTCGTCGTCCTGGAGAGTCGTCGCCTGAAGGACTCGCTCATAGAGCGCTTCCGCCTCTGGGAACTGTACGACCTACCCGATACAGCGCGCCACCGCCTCTACCGCAAGCTGGAGAAGGATTTGGAGGTCACCTACGAGCTCAACGGGAACTATACGGTGACGGCTCGGCACACGAATCCGCAGATAGCAGCGGCGATGGCGAACGCCGCGATAGAGATTGCCAATGCGATTGCGGCTGAAGTTACCCAGCAAGAAAGCGGGCAGCTCCGCCGGTACCTGGAGATGCGGCTGGCGCGGTTGGACAGCGCCGCGGCACAAGTTGCCGATTCACTGCGCCAGCTTTCACGGCAGACCTTGCTCTTTTCGCCCTTGGACCAGGCGCAGGCAGCCGCCAAGGCGCTGGCAGAGCTCAAAGCGCAGGTACTCTCGCACCAGATTCTGCTGGAGGCGCTCCGTTTTGCGTACGGTTCCGAGGACCCTGCCGTGCGAGCCCAGGAGCGCTTAGTCGAGCAGGTCCAGCAACAGCTCCTCAAGGCAGAACAGCAGCCGGGGTTGGTGGGCAATTTCCCGCTCCGGGATGCTGCTGGTGTAGGGCTCCGCTTTTTGCGGCTCTACGCCGAGCTGGAGACGCTGCAGCGGGTGCGAAGCCTGTTGCTGCCGACCGTGGAGCAGGTGCGATTGGATGAACAACAGGCACGTCCGGTGCTCTACGTCGTTGACCCGGCGGTACCGCCTCAGTTGAAGGCATATCCGAAGCGAGCCCTCATCGGGCTGGGGACAGCTATCGGGGCGCTGGTGCTTTCGGTGTTAGCTCTCGTCCTGTGGCAGCGCTGGAGAGAGTGGCGGGTGTTCGTCACCGATGAACGCGCAGCCGAGTCACGCTGAGGCGCTTCCGTTGGGCTTTGTGGCAGGGGTGTGGGGGATATCCGCTGTGGCGGCAGGGCTTGCCGTCGTGCTGCGTGGGGAGCTTATCGCCATCGGTGTTGTTGTGGGGCTTGCTGCCGTAATGCTGATGCTTCATGCTCCCTTAGTGTGGCTATCGGTGGCTGTGCTCTCGTTGGTACCACTCGTTCTGCTGCAGGGTCCGAAGATTGAGACTGGTGAGATCGTGCTGGTGTTGGGGCTCTTGACGTCGCTGGGCGCGTGGCTGCTGTGGCAGGCTGTGGTCATGCGGCGGCAGCTCGTGGAGCATTGGGGTGATGCTCTGTTGCTGCTGTTTCTGGGCATTTCGGCGCTCAACTTTCCGCTTGCTCTGCTCAACGATGTGCCAGCAGAGGAGTGGCTGCGGCGCTGGCTGCCGATGTGGCTGCTGTTGTACTACTTCCCAGTGCGGATGTACGTGCGGACACAGCGGCAGCTCTTGTGGCTACTCCTGCTCCTGCTGATTGCCGGGGTTGGCATTGCGCTCATTACTGTGGAGCGCTATCGCTCGGGCGTTGCGTTTGCCGAGTATGCTTACCAGCTCCGCAGCGGCTATGCTCGCTCGCAAGCCGAGCATGTGCTCGCCTTGGCTATTGTCAGTTGTGTCATCGGGGCGGCATTCCTGCGTTCGCTCGGATGGCGGCTCCTGCTGCTGGTGTGTGCGATTGTCATGGCATTTGCAGTTGTGGTGACGTTTTCGCGAACGGCGTGGATGTCCGTGCTCATTGGGTTGGTGGCGGCATGGGTGGGGCTGACGTGGGGGCAGCGTCTGCGGGCACTGGTCGCGGGCGCGGTCCTCGTTACTGTGGCAATTGGGATGCTGGCGGTTGCGTTCCCGCGGCTGTCTGCAGTGCTGGTGCGCCTTGTAGAGCAGCGCTTTCTCTCCGTTGGACAAGGTCGGCGGGATTTAGCTCTCCAGGGTCGGCTGTTCCAGCTGGAGAAGGCGATAGAAGAGCTGAGTCGCTACCCACTCGGCGGACAGGGGCTGGGAAAGGCGTTTCCGTACTACGAGGCAGGGGCACGCCGGCACATCCACTTCAGCTACATCCACAATGGCTACTTGGCAACTGCCTACCGCTATGGGATTCCGATGGCATTGCTCCTCATAGCAGCCCTGCTGGCGCATTTCGTCCATTCGCTGCGCCAGATGCGGCGTTCTCCGCCAGGGTCGCTCCGCCGGATGGCGGCAGTAACTGCTGTTGCGGGACTATCTGGCATCGTCTTCTCGCTCATGATGACAGAAAACCCGCTGGACATCCGCACGGTCATGCTGGCGATGGCATGGATTCTGGGTCTGGCGAACCTGCGCACAGTTGACAATGCCTGAGCAGCCGGTTCGGCTCATTGCTGTGCGGGTAGTCTTGGTGCTCACGGCGTCCTTGTTCGTGCTCCGGCTGGCGTACCTGCAGCTCTTCCAAGGTGAGCGCTATCGGGAGCGTGCCGAAGCCCAGGCTATCAAGCGCATGGTTGTCTACCCACCGCGCGGGGTCATCTACGACCGTTCAGGTGTGCCGGTGGTGGAGAACGTTCCCGCGTTCACCGTTGTCCTCTCTCCGGCGGAGTTTCCTATGGAACGGACGCCGCTGCTGGCCAGCTTGCTCGGCATGGATAGCCTCCAGTTGCGCCAGCAGATTGAGCAGGCACGCCGAACAGCGCCCTTTGGGCCAGTGAGACTGCTCCGCGATGCCTCGTTCCAGACCATTGCTGCCGTGGAAGAGAATCTGCCGCTCCTGCCCGGGGTGAGCATAGAGTTGGAAACACGGCGGATTTACCGCGGGGAAGCCCGCATGGCACACGTACTGGGCTACGTGCGGGAGATATCCCCTGAGCACCTAGAGCGGATGGGCGATTACTACCGACCCGGCGATCCCATCGGCTACGCAGGTGTAGAAGCTAGCTTTGAACCGTTCCTGCGGGGAGAGAAAGGGTATCGCTTCGTTGTTGTCAACGCTCTCGGGCAGCCGGTTGCGGCGTTTCGGGAGCGGCGCTACGATGTGCCCGCTCGCCAGGGCTTTGACCTGTACTTGAGCATTGACACCCGGCTGCAAGCAGTGGCGGAACGCCTCTTGGAAGGACGCCGCGGAGCTATCGTGGCGCTGGACCCGCAGACGGGCGAGGTGCTTGCCCTGGTGAGCAAACCCGACTATGACCTGGAGCCATTGAACCGGCGGAGCGCCGGGCGATACTACGCTGAGCTGGTTCGCAATCCTGAGCGTCCGCTCTTCAACCGGGCAATCCAGGCACAGTATCCGCCTGGTTCAACCTGGAAGATGCTCGTTGCGGTCGCAGCTCTGCAGGATAGCCTCATCACAGAACGGACGCTCGTCACCTGCAGCGGTGGCTTTACCTATGGCGGGCGGGTCTATCGCTGCCACCATGCTCACGGGACGGTCAACGTTGTGCGGGCGCTCCAGGTCTCGTGCAATGTGTTCTTCTACCAGTTGGGGCTGCGGATTGGTCTGGAGCGGATGCATCGGTATGCGGCATTGTTTGGATTCGGTCGTCCAACAGGCATTGATATCCCCGGCGAGTACGGAGGTGTGCTCCCCACACGGGAATTCTACAATCGGCGCTATGGCAAGCAGGGCTGGAACGAAGGGGGACGGCTGGTGAACTTAGGCATCGGACAGGGTGAGCTGAGCGTTACTCCGCTCCAGATGGCTGTCTACGCTGCTGCTCTGGGCACAGGTGTGGTGCGGCAGCCACACGTCGTCCGCGCTGTCTACAACCGGTACACTCACCAGCTCCAGCCCTTGGCGTACGCTGAGCGCCCCCTGCCTCTCCGTCCGGAGGTGCTGGAGCTTGTACGGCAGGGGATGGAAGAAGCGGTCAACGCACCTGGAGGGACGGCGCTGAGCGCGCGGCTGCCCGGCATCACGGTGTGTGGCAAAACCGGTACAGCGCAGAATCCTCACGGGAACGACCACGCGTGGTTCATCGGCTTTGCTCCACGGCAGCATCCGCGGATTGCATTCTGCGTGATGGTGGAAAATGCCGGCTTCGGGGGTGCCGTCGCAGCACCGATTGCTCGGCAGCTCTTAGAAGCTTTCTTCTTCGGGAGCCCATCCGATTCCCTGCACACTCGGCAAGCTGCAGCAGTAGCAGCTCTGCAGGGAGAGGACTGAGCAGAGGCTCCGCAGGGCTTCGTAGCTTTGTACGTTGGCAGCATGGCGGACTGAGAGTAGACAACCAATGAGCCCGAAAACTGTGCGGTGGATTGGGATTGTGCTGGTATTTCTCGTGTCGGCTGCAACGTATATTGCAACGCTGCAGCCATCGGTACCTTTCTGGGATTGCGGGGAGTTTTCGGCTGCAATTGCACTACAGCAAGTGCCGCATCCACCGGGGGCACCGCTCTTCCTCATGGTGGGCAAGCTGTTCCATCTGCTGCCCTTCGGTGACCCAGGATGGCGTATGAATCTCCTCTCGGCCCTTGCCAGCGCAACAGCTTCGGTCTTCCTCTTCCTGCTCATCGCGTTGGTGCTGGAGCGGGTGTGGAAGACGTCGGTGGCAACGCTGACGGATGCGCTCCACCTCTACGGTGCCGCTGCGGTTGGCGCTTTGGCGCTGACGTTCAGCGATACAGTGTGGTTCAACGCAGTGGAGTCGGAGGTCTACGCCTCATCGCTGCTGTTTGTTGCACTGGTGCTGTACCTGGGATTCCTCTGGTACGAGCGTGCAGATGAGCCGGGCAGCGAGCGCTATCTCCTGTTGGCGGCGTATCTGGTGGGGCTATCCATCGGGGTCCACCTGCTGAGCATTTTGGCTGTACCGGGCATCCTCTACCTGGTGGTGTATCGCAAGTACAGCAGCAACCCGGAAATAGCCCGGTTGCGGAACCCTCGCTATCTGCTGCTGTGGCTGGGGATACCACTGCTTGGCTTTGCCATTGTCTACTGGGGCATTACGCAGTGGCTGCCGGCACTTCTGGCTGGCGATTTACCCTTTCGGACAGAGGCACGCGAGCACCTCATTGAAGACAGCCCCGTGGTCACCTTCTTGACACTGCTTCTCTTGGGAGCCCTGGGGATATGGCTCTATCGGGCGTATCGAGCGCGGCAGGCTGCAACGGCATTGGCGTTGAGCTCCATCTTTGCGGTTGTGTTGGGCTTTACAACCTATGCCCATGTCCTCATCCGGGCGAATTCACACCCACCGATGAATGAAAACGAACCTACTACCTTAGCACGGCTCATTAGCTACTTGGGGCGTGAGCAGTACGGCGAGACCCCGTGGTGGCCACGGCGCTATCGCTACGATGACCCGTACTATACGCAGCACTACTCCCGCTACGGGGCATGGTATCCACCCCGCATTGAGCGGGTGCAGCGTCGCGACGGTTCGCTGGTTCCTGTCCCGCGGTGGCATCGGATCAATGTCGCTGGTGAACTACGCTATCTCTGGGAGTACCAAGTCTCGCACATGTACCTGCGGTACTTTTTCTGGAACTACGTGGGGCGGATGAGCGATGTGCAAGATGCTCCAGCCGCAGGGGTTACAGCAACCCGGCGCGATGCGCTACCGTACAACTACGATTCCGGCTATGCCGACGCATTCCCAGTGCGCTTTTTCGGATTGCCGCTCGTGCTGGGACTGCTGGGCTTTTTCTACCATCTCCGCCGCGACCGGCGGACGGCTTGGGTCATGGTGGTGACCTTCCTCCTCATGGGCGTGCTGGCAGCGATTGCACAGAACCAGCAGCTCCCACAGCCGCGTGAGCGCGACTACTTCTACGTGGGCTCCTTCTTCGTGTTCTGCTTCTGGATTGGGCTGGGGTCATACTGGGTTACGGAAAGCCTGCGGGGAGGGCTCTTCAAGCGCGTACCGCTGCTTGGTACCGTTCTTGGCGTCGCTGTAACAGCCTTGGCTGCGCCGGTCAATATGGCGGTCGGTGGGTGGCGTATCCATGACCGTTCTGGCAATTACTTGCCGTTTGACCACTCCTACAACATCCTGCAGAGCTGCGAGCGCGACGCTATCCTCTTCACCAACGGGGATAACGACACGTTCCCACTGTGGTATCTGCAGGACGTAGCCGGGGTGCGGCGGGATATCCGTGTGGTCAACCTCTCGCTGGGCAATACACTCTGGTACATCCGCCAGCTCAAGCATCGGGAGCCGTACGGAGCGAAACGCATTCCGCTGAGCTTCCCGGACGAAGCGTTAGAGTCGGAGGATTCTCCGCGGGCGCTCCAACCGGAATTGGGCGAAGCACGCCAGGTTGCTATCCCGGTACGGCGGGAAATCTTGCAGCGTTTCACGCAAGATAGCGCTATCCTGCGCGATGGGCACATGCGCTTCACCTTCGTTGGTATGCCCTGGAGGCAGGAGCAGAACCGCACTGTGTACCTCTTCCGCGTCCAGGACAAGCTGATTCTGGACATCCTGCAGCAGACTCGCTTTGAGCGACCGGTGTACTTCTCCATCACGGTTGGCTCAGACGCCTATGCCGGGCTGGATCGCCATCTGCGGTTGGAAGGGATGGTCTACCGTGTCTGCCCTGTCCCGCAAGGCTCTGGGCAGCAAGGCGAAGCTATAGAGCCGCGCATCATGGAGGCATGCCTGCTGAACGTGGACAACAGCAACAACTACCACACCGAGCCGCACTACGGCTTCAAGTTCCGCAACCTGAACAACCTGCGGGTCTACTACGATGAGGTGCATCGGCGGCTCATTGCCAACTACCGTATGCTGTACCTGCGCTATGCTTCCTATGCGCTGGAGCAGCGCGACTCAGCGAAAGCCGTGGCAGTGCTGGATGCGATGAACCGCTACATTTCGGTCCAGCAGTTCCCGCCCTCATACTGGCTGGCGTACAACATTGCTCGGCTATACCAGCAGGCCGGGGCAGAAGCGAAGGCGAAGGAATTTGCCCTCCTGGCTGCCCGGATGGCAGAGCTGGTGGCAACGACGCCGGAGATTCGGGAACGCGCACCCGAGGTGCAGTACTACAACCCGCGGTGGATGGCGGCTGAATCGTACCAGTTGGCGGGCGACTACGAGCAGGCACGGCTCCATTTCCAGCAGCTTCTGCTGGAGTACCCAAACGATGCGACGTTGAGAGCTCGTGCGAACGAACTTGAGATTGCTCGGCTGGAAGCGCAGGGCAAGTACCGGGAGGCGTTGGACACAGCAGAAGCGGTGCTGGCGCGCTACGACAGCTCTACCGACGAAACCCTGCGGTCGTTTATCCCGCAGCTACGAGCCTACGTTGAGCGGCTCAGGCAGAAGCTGGGCGATACCCTTGCCCGTGATACGGCGCGCCGGCTCTGAATCTCGGGCGCATTCATGCTGCCGCATGTCTCGCTCATCATCCCAGCGTACAACGAGGCTGACCGGATTGGGCAGACGCTGGAGAGTGTGCTTGCCTATCTGAGGCAGCAGCCGTACACGTGGGAGGTCCTCGTCGTGGATGATGGTTCGAGCGATGCGACTGCCACCATTGTTGCCCGCTACGCGCCGGAGGTACAGCTCCTGCGTCTGCCACGCAATCGCGGGAAAGGCGCTGCCGTGCGCGAGGGTATGCTCCGAGCGCGTGGACGCTATCGGATTTTCACCGATGCCGACCTCTCCACGCCGATAGAGGAACTGGAGCCGATGTTGCACCACCTGACGCATGGAGCTGATGTCTGCATTGGTAGCCGTGAGGTAGACCCCAGCCGTCTCCAGCGCCCTCAGCCGGCGTATCGGCGCTGGATGGGACGCATATTCCGCCGCATCGTGCAGTGGCTGGTCTTCCCCGATATGCCAGAGCTGCGGGCAATTGAGGATACGCAGTGTGGCTTCAAAGGCTTTCGGGCTGAAGTAGCGGAAGCGCTCTTTTCACGTGCTCGCATCGACGGCTTCAGCTTTGACGTGGAGCTGCTCTACTTGGCTGCGCGGGCAGGGTATCGGATTGTCCAAATCCCCGTTCGCTGGCGCAATGACCCGCGAAGCCATATCCACCTGCTCCGGGATTCGCTGCGCATGCTCCGAGAAGTGGCGTGTATTCGTCATATGCACCGGAGCTGTCGGCACATGCAGAGCCATTGAGCCATTCAATGATGGAAGACACGTCTGCTTCGGCATTTCCCCACTGGCGTCGGAACCTGCGTATTCTCTGGATTGCTCAATTGCTGGCGATGGCGGGCATGAGTGCCTTTTTGCCCTTCCTGCCGCTCTACGTGCGCCAGCTTGGTCACCTGACCCTTGCAGAGGCGAAGTGGTGGAGCGGCTTGGTCATCGCTGCGCCGTTCATGACCGCTATCGTGGCGACGCCGGTATGGGGATTTGTAGCCGACCGCGTAGGGCGGAAGCTGGTCGTTGTGCGGGCTGCCTTTGGACTGGGGATAACGGTTGCGTTGATGGGCTTAGCCAGCACGGTGGAGGCGCTCTTTGCGCTGCGCCTGCTGCAGGGTGTTCTGAGCGGCTTCATCGCAGCGACGACGGGCTTCGTTGTGGCTGAGACGCCACCGCAACGGGTGAGCTACGCTCTGGGCCTGCTGCAGAGTGCAACGGCAACGGGCAGCGTGGTCGGACCACTCCTCGGTGGAGTGGTGTCCGATGCGTTCGGGACACGGTGGACCTTCTTTCTGGTCGGTGCTCTGTGTGTGGTGAGCGGGATTCTTGTCTGGCGCGGGGTTCATGAGCAGCGGAAGCCTGCGGGTGCTCGCTCGGCATCGGTTGTGGCACCGTTTCGTATTGTTGCCCGCACTCCGGCGGTGCTGGCGATTTTGGCCAGCATCGGAGTAGCACAGGCGGCGATGATGCTGCCGGCTCCGATATTCCCGCTGTATCTGGAGCACCTTCATGCACCGCCACGGCTGCTCTCGACGCTGACAGGGCTCTCGGTCGGCATTGCGGGCATTGTCATGGGGGTGGCGGCACCACTGTGGGCGCGGATGAGCGAACGCTACGGACACGGGCGTACGCTCTTCGCATGCACGGCGGGAGCGGCAGTGTTTTATGCTGCCCAAGCGTTTGCTCCCCACTACGTTGCCGTAGTCATCCTGCGGGCGCTCGTGGGAGCGGCTGTGGCAGGAATTATCCCGACGCTCTATGCGCTGCTCAGCATGCGTGCCCCAGCAGAGCTCCGCAGCAGCGTCATGGGAATCGGTAGCAGCGCGACGCTGGTGGGCAATTTGCTCGGTCCGCTGTTAGGCAGTCTGCTGGCTGCGTCGTTTGGGATGCCGTGGGTGTTCGGTGCTTCGGCACTCTTGATGGTGGTGCTATCGGCAGCCAACCCACGAGCGCGCGTGGTTGTGCGCCTGTTGCTGCGTTCCTCAACAGGGCGTGGATAGCCCCGCTGGTGGGCTCAGGGTTTCATAGCGTCGGGGATAGCTATCGCGGAAAGCCCGGAAGGCATTCTGGCGTTGGCGCTCTGTTGGAAGTGCTCGCCACGAGCGGAGCACCAGGGTGTCACGGTCTAACTTCCGCCGCTGTTGGAGGATGTTCAGGAGCTGTTCTGGGTCTTCCCACGGCGGCTCTGGCAGGAGTGGAGGGGTCAACTCAAGTGCTTCGGCGAAGGGAGTCTCGGGGATATCAAGTCCTGCCCATTCAGCAAAGCGCTGCACGAGTGTGCGCGAACACCTCAGGCGAGCTTGCCACGTGTATCCGGCAATGTGGGGCGTGGCAAGGAGCGCGTGCTCGGCCAGCACCCAGTTTACGCTCGGTTCTTGTTCCCATACATCCACCGCCAACACAGGGCGCTTTTCCTGCAGAAACGCTTCCACAGCGGCTTCGTCAACGACTCCGCCGCGGGAAGTCTGGACCATGAGCCCACCCCGAGGGAAGAGAGCCAGCTCTTCGGCACCGAGCATGTGCCATGTCGCATCCGGACCGCTGTGGGTAAGCGGTACGTGGAGAGTGAGCGCTGTACACGCAGCACAGAGCTCCCGTGCTGTGTTGACAACCGTTACCCACTCTGGAAAGCGAAACCCTTGGCGGACAAGTGGCGGGTCAGATACCCAGACCTCAACGCCGAGCCTGTGGGCATAGTATGCGACAAGGCGTCCGATGTTGCCAAAGCCGATAATGCCCAAGCGCTGCGCTGTCAGCGGACGGCGGAAGAGGGAGCACCACTGGAGCAGCGCAATCAGCACGTATTCAGCCACCGCGTTAGCGTTACAGCCGGGAGCATGGGCGACGGTCACACCCAGCTCCTGGAGCTCTTCAACGGCGATGTGGTCAATACCGGAGCCGGGTGTTCCTACGAACCGCACCGAAGTACCGCGGAGCAGCTCAGCAGTGACTCGGGTATGGGCGCGGACGAACACGGCATGGCAGCGGAGCTGCTTCAGCAACTCTCGGGATAGCTCAGAGCCTGGAACACAGTAGAGCCGGACAAACGGCTTGAGCGCGTCTGCCAGCAGAGGAATGGTGGGGTCAACGCAGCACGTAAGGCGTCTCATGCGTACCAGTATTGGCGGTCCAAACTGCGGTACTGGACGGCTTCAGCAAGGTGGTGAGGCTGGATGTGCTCGCTGCCCTCTAGGTCCGCAATCGTACGGGCGACTTTGAGAATGCGGTCGTAGGCGCGGGCTGAGAGTCCCAACCGCTGCATCGCTGTCCGCAGCAGCTCTTGACCGCGGGCATCCAGGCGGCAGAAGCGGCGGATTTCCTGGGTTCCCATGTCGGCATTCTTGTAGATGCCAGGTAGCTCCCGGAAGCGTTTGGCTTGGCGTTGGCGTGCTCGGATAACCCGCTCCCGAATCGCTGCCGATGGCTCTCCAGAGCGGTCACTGCTGAGCTCATGGTACTTCACAGGTGGCACTTCAACGTGGATGTCAATGCGGTCCAACAGCGGTCCGGAAATCTTGCCCAGGTAGCGCTGGATTTGCTGTGGTGTGCACGTGCACTGCTGGTACGGGTTCCCAAAGTTGCCGCATGGGCAGGGGTTCATTGAGCAGACCAGCATGACATTGCACGGGTACTCCACGGTCATCTTGGTGCGTGAAATCGTAATGCGGCGCTCCTCCAGCGGCTGGCGCAGGACTTCCAGGACGTTGCGGGCAAACTCGGGCAGTTCGTCCAGGAAGAGCACGCCGTGGTGCGCCAGTGAAATCTCGCCGGGGCGGACGGTGCCGACACCACCACCAACCAGCGCGGCGTCAGAAATCGTGTGGTGCGGTGCGCGAAATGGGCGTGTGGTCACCAACGCTTGACCCGGTGCCAGCAAGCCAGCCACGGAGTGGATTTTCGTCGTCTCCAACGCTTCCTCCAAGGTCATGGGCGGGAGGATGCTGGGCAGGCGCTTTGCCAGCATCGTTTTGCCAGAGCCTGGGGGACCAATCATGAGCACGTTGTGTCCTCCAGCGGCAGCCACCTCCAAAGCTCGCTTGACGTTCTCCTGCCCTCGCACATCGGCGAAATCCAGCGGAAACTGCAGCCGTTCACATTCGAAGAGTTCCCATACGTTGACCCGCGCGGGTGCGATAGTCAGTTCTCCACATACGTAGCCAACCGTCTGCCGCAGGTGCTCCACCGGAATGACCTCCAGTTCCTCCACCAGTGCGGCTTCGGCTGCATTTGCCCGCGGCAGCAGGACGCGCCGGATCCCATCCCGCTGAAGGCGAAGGGCAATCGGCAGTACACCGTGGATGGGACGCACCTCCCCATCCAGAGCCAATTCACCAAGGAGGGCCACGCCGTGCAGCCGTTCCTGTGGGACAAGCCCCATAGCAGCCAGGATCCCAACAGCAATGGGCAAATCGAATGCACTGCCTTCCTTGCGCACGTCCGCTGGCGCTAGGTTGATGGTGACCTTCTTGCTGGGGAAGCCGAAGCCGCTCGTCTTCAGCGCTGCCCACACCCGTTCCCGAGCTTCCTTGACGGCGGAATCTGGTAACCCCACAATGCTGACGCCCGGGAGAGCGTTTTCCAAGTGCACCTCAATCTCAATGGGCAGGGCATCAATGCCGAAGACGGCGGCAGAAAGTACGTGCGCATACGCCATCGGTGGTGAGCACACTGTACAACGGTGCCGGAAGCAATTTAGAACTTTTTGCCGCGTTCAGCAGCTCATGGGCGTAGCTCTTTTGCCCGGATCGTGCGTTCCCAGAGGAGCTTCCCGTGGGCGTTGTAGACGTGAATGCGGAGCTGCCGGTCAGCCAGCGGTCCGCTGACCTCCAGGAGGGCAAAGTTGCGCTCGGTGACGAGAGTTCCCGGAACTCGGAGGGGATTTGCCTCGCGCTCGGCTTCGGTGAAGGGCGAGGAGGTGAGGGGCGAGACTGTAAGCTCGTACAGCGGGTACGAACCCGGGCGCTCCAGCCGGGAAAGCTCCGTAAAGTGACGGTCACCACTGAGGAAGAGGACGCCGCTTATGCCCTCCTGCTGGAGCATCTGGAGGAGCTCCTCACGCTCTTCTGGAGCGCAGCGAGCATAAGTTTCAAACACGGGCAAGGGATTGAGCACCTGCCCACCGATGACGATGATTTTGAAAGTCGCCCGGCTGCTGACGAGCGCTTCCCGGAGCCAGCGCAGTTGTTCAGGCCCGAGAATCGTGCGCCGTTTGCCTTTGAGGTTGTTCGGGGTACGCCAGGAGCGGTTGTCCAGGAGGAAGAAGTCCACATCCCCCCAGCTGAAGGCGGTGGTGATGCCCTCGGTACCATCGATGCCGTAGGTTGGGTTGCACCAGAACAAGCGGAAGACCTCGCGAGCTGTGTGTTTGTGGAGAAAGCTGCGGTCACTGTCGTTGGGGCCGTAGTCGTGGTCATCCCAGATGGCGTAGTGGTGCGTTGTGGCCAGAAGGCGTTGCAGTTCGGGGAGGGCGCGGTCGTGCGAATAGCGAGCGATCATCCCTGTGCGGGAGTCCCAGTCGGTTTCGCGGAAGTACACGTTGTCGCCCAGCCAGAGCATGAGCTCAGGTTCGTAGCGGGCGATGCTTTCAAAGATGGTGTAGTCGCCACCGTAGGGCGGTCCTGGTCGGTCAGCCAGCGAGTCGTTGATGAAGGCACAGCTCCCGGCAGCGATGCGGAAGTGCGGTGGGTCTGTCCGCCACTGCCACAGAGGCGGGGTGCGGAACCGCAGTGGGTAGGAGAAGGGCACAGGTTCGCCGTTGATGAACAGCTCGTAGGTGTAGACCCGTCCCGGCAGGACGCTATCGGCAAGGAGGTGAGCTGTGCAGCCGTTGAGGCGGTCGGTCAACACGGGTTCTGTCTGGAAGCGTCGGGACGGCAGCGCTGTGTCCCAGTACACGATGTGGACTCGGGCGGGCTGGCGCGTCTGTACCCAGATACAGACCTCCCGCATCGTTGCTCTGCCCAGCATTGGACCAGCCTGGAGGAGGGGATGCTGGGCGAAAGCCGCGGTGGTCAGGAGTGCAGCGGCAGCGATGCAGGTGAGGACTCTCGGTTTACTCGGTGGGCAGAAGACGGACTGTGCTCCACTGTTCCGAGGGACACCAGCGCAGAGCAGCAGCATTGACGTCCTCCGGGGAGAGTTCAGCCATGAGTTGCAAAGCATGGTGGGGCGTGGTTGGTGTACCTTCTAGGGCTGCTCGTGCCAGCAATGCCATGCATTCCGCAGGGTTGTCAAGAGCCATTGCCATACGAGCTTGGAGGAAGGTACAGCCTCGGCGGAATTCATCCGGACGAATGCCTTCGGCTGCCAGCCGGTTGAGCTCGTCGCGCACGAGGCGCTCCACACGCGGAAGTGCCGTTGGATTGGTGCTGGCAACGATGCTCCAGAGCCCACAGTCTGCGTACCACTCCAACTCGGAGAGGATGCTGTAGACCAGACCGTGGCGCTCGCGAATGCGTTGGTACAGGCGTGAGCTCCATCCTTCACCCAGCAGGAAGTTGAGGAGCGCCAACGCCATGCGCTCCTTCGGTGTCGGCTGGAGCACAAGCCGCGCAAGAGCTACGTATGCTTGCTGGAACGGACGGCGGAGCTCAGCGTCCTGCGGTGGACGTTCGCTCGGTGGCATGCGCTCAGGAAGGGGCTCACGGAGTGGGGGAAGCACCGACCACGCTTCGGAAATCGCTCCCGATAGCTCTTCCAGGGGCAGGTTCCCTGCAACCGTTATCACAGTGCGCTCCCCAACGTAGAAGCGGCGGTGGAAGTCTGCTGCGACTTCATCGGTGATGCGCTCAACGGTCTCGGTGGTGCCGGCAATCGGCATTCCCAGCGGGTGTTCTCCGAAGAGAAGGCGCTCGGTGTGTTCGTAGAGCACTTCCTCGGGATCGTCGGCGTAGGAACGGAGCTCTTCGGTGATGATGCGGCGTTCTCGCTCCACAGCTCTGCGGTTCAGGCGTGGGTGGAGCAGCTGCTCAGCGAAGAGCTGGAGCACGCGTGGGACATGGTGGTGTAATGCTTGCGCGACGTAGCAGGTCAGCTCCTTCGTAGTGTACGCATTGACGTCAGCTCCTAGCTCTTCAAAGGCGGCTGCCAGCCGGTAGGCAGAGTACCGCTGCGATGAGCCCGCAACGAGGTGCTCAACCAGGTGAGCAACTCCGTTGTACTCCGGAGTTTCGTCACGGCTACCTGCCAAGATCCACACGCCGATGGCAACGGAGTAGGCAGAGGGAATGTACTCGACGGCAAGCCGAATCCCGTTGGGAAGCCGCCAGTGCTGGTACGTGCGCCCGGTCAGAGTTGGTACGGCGAGGACACTACGGCGCCGTCTGCTCATGGGAAGGTGGGGACGTAAGCTCTAATTCCACCAGTTCCACGCGGCGCTTGGACGTTTTCAGTACGCGGCACGTGTACGCACCGAGTTGGCATCGGCTGTGTTCGGGTGGGATGCCGCCCAGCAGGGCAGTGATCATGCCCCCGAGCGTGCCGTACTCGGGGCTGTGGGGGAGCGGGATGGGCAAGTACTCGTTGATATCGGCAATGGCTGCCGGGGCGCGCACCAGAAAGCGTCCATTGCCCAGCACGTGGACCGGAGGCAGCTCTTCATCGTACTCGTCTTGGATTTCTCCAACGAGCTCCTCCAGGATGTCCTCCAGGGTCAGTAGTCCGGCTGTTCCACCGAATTCGTCCACAACGATTGCCATGTGTATGTGGCGGTGCTGCATTGTTCGCAGGATGCGTTCAATAGGCTCATGCTCGGACACAAAGTATGCCGGGCGGATGATGTCGTCCAGGATAATCAAGTTGCGGTGCCAGAGGAGGCGCAGCACGTCGTGGGCGTATACGATGCCGAGGATGGTGTCCAGCGTGCCTTCGTAGACCGGCATGCGGGAGTAGCCTTCCTCCAGGAAGAGCTCCACGATCTGCTCGCTACTCATGGAGCGTTCAATGGCAACGATTTCCGTCCGCGGTACCATGATTTGGCGTGCTGTTACCTGCGGGAAACGGAGCACATTCTCCAGCAGCGTGCGCTGTTGGGGTTCTAGCTCGGCAGATTCACGGACAAGGTAGCGCAGCTCCTCGGCGCTGTGGACTTCGGCATCGCGTGCGGGTCGCAGTCCGAGGGCGCGCAGGAACAGCCACGAGAGCCCATTGAGGAAAGCGATGAGCGGACGGAAGAGGACGTAGAAGGCTCTCAGGAGCGGGGCAACCGTAAGGCTGACGACTCGGGGATAGTGGATTGCCACAGATTTCGGCGCCAGCTCGCCGAGCACGATGTGCAGCACCGTGATGAGCAGGAAGGCGGTCGGGAGCGCAACTTGGTGAGCAGCTTCGGTGGTCAAGGGCAGTCCAAGCCCCTCCATCACGGCTATGAGGAGCCCTGCAACGACAGGCTCTCCTATCCAGCCTAACCCTAAGCTGGCGAACGTAATGCCCAATTGCGTTGCGGAGAGGTAGGAGTCCAAGTGTTGGCGCATGTGGAGTACAAGCCGGGTCAGCGCCGTCCAGCGCTGCGGCTCTCCATGTAACTGCCCTTCCCGTACTTTGACCAGGGCAAACTCTGCCGCCACGAAGAAGGCGTTGAGAGCAACCAGGGCAAGGGTCAGAAGGATACTGCCGAGCATTTACGCTGCCGGTGCAGTCGTGGGACAGAGGTCCCACAGTGCCATGCTCCGGAGACGGAGTGGGCGTTCGAGATGGTACTCCAAGAACTGGAGGAGGCTCTCTGTGAGACGTCGTGCGCTTTCGGGAGTGAGAGGGAGAGCCGCGGCTGCTTCCAGCGGGAGCTGCTGGAGACGCTGCAGGAGCACTGCTTCCTCAGCGGAGAGGACAACGCTGGCAGCATGTACTCCGTGGGCAGGTTCTAATGCTCCATCTTCACGCCGCACGACGTAATGGTTCTGCTGCTCCTTCACTGCGGAAGGCTCCAACCGTGGGGCAAAACCAGCAATCCGCGCCAATCGGAGAAGAAAGGCAATAGCAACCCCGAAGGGCGCCTTCTCTGCCTGTTCGATGCTCCGCAGAGCTTGGAGCAAGAGTCCATAGAGAGCCGCATTCGGCTCATCGGGTTGTTGAGTGAGAAGGAGGCTCTCTGCCACGACGAACGTTACCACTGTGTGCTCCAGTGAATCCCGGAGCCGGGGGAAGCGCTCCAGGAGCTCAGCCGCTCGGAGCAAGAAGAGTTGCCTCCGAGGGCTCCGGTAGAAGGCAAGCCGAATGTGATTCGGAACCTCCAGTACGTTACCGCGGGCAGAGCCCGTTGCACGGGCACCTTTAGCCAGCACCGTACAGATGCCGAACTGCTGAGTATAGACGGTGGCAACGAGGCTAGTGTCCCCAAACCGTTGGGTGCGGAGGACAATGCCACTACTTTCCACGAGCATGAGCTGCTGGACCTCGGTCCGCCCAGCGCTATAGACGCGTGGGCGCACCTGAAAATTGTCCCTCGTTCCCACTGCGGGCAAAACAGAAAGGGGTGGGCTGCTGTGAGCCCACCCCTCTTCTGCAGGCACTCGGAGTTTCAGCGGGTAACGATAAGCGGCTGGTTCAACACAGTCCCGGGTGCCTCCAAGCGGAGGATATACACACCAGGTGCGATACCCAACTGTTCTGTGTTGAGCAAGAGAGAGCGCTCGCCTACCACGGCTGCCTCAAAGAGGGTCGTAAGCAGGCGACCGTATGTGTCGTAGAGTGCAAGGCGAACAGGCGCTATCCCTGGTGTAGCGAACCGCACACTTGCTGTTCCAGATGTCGGAGTCGGCAGGATTCGGTGCAGAGCGTACCCGTTCTGCTCTACGACTTCGGGCACACTCACGCCGCCAGTAGTGTCAAGGAGAGCTTCGTTGCTCCAGACTTCACCACAATCGTTCGAGACCTTGCACCGGTAACGCCCACGGTCGCCCGGCTGGAAGGATTGGATGACGTACGAGCTGCTCGTTGCCCCGGGAATATCCTGCCCGTCCTTCTGCCACTGGTAGTTCAGCGGAAGTTTCCCCGTGGCTTCTACCCGCAAGACCACTCGGGAACCTACAGGATACTGCCCGCCTTGCGGCTGGAGCGTAATCTGCGGCGGTAGGTATGCCGTCACCACAACACGCCGTGATTGCACCTGGCCGCATTCGTTGCTCACGATGACCCAGTACTCGCCTTCGGTTGTTCTGTCCATGGTGAAACTGTAGTTCTGACCCGTTCCCACAGGTACACCATTGCGGTACCACTGGTAGCTGAGCGGTTGATCGCCGCTTGTCTCCACGCTCAGTGTCACCTGCCGGCCGACGCACTCTGCAACGGACGAGGGCTGCTTCGTGATCTGCGGCAGTCGCTTCACCGTTACCTGAACTTGGTCGGTCGTGATGGTCCCACATGGACCGGTAATCACGCACCACCACGTGCCGTTGTGGCGATCTGGCGAGGCAACAGTTGTGTACGTCGGGCTATTCGCACCCGCTACTGGTTGCCCATCCTTGTACCACTGGAAGCTGACCCCACTGCCGTCAACGCTGACGCTCAGCGTGAGGGTGCGCCCTTCGCATCCGCTCCAATTCTGAGGCTGTGCCAGAATTGTGGGGGGAGTATAGACGCGCAGCGTTGTTCCAGAACGTTCACTACCGGTCACAATGGTCTGGCCGCCTCCGCTGATGTAGTAGGACTCTACCAAAACCTCGTATACGCTCCAGTCATCCACCAGTTGTGGGTTCCGAATAGTCAGGCATGGTCCGTTCTCGCCTGGGATGGGGTTACCATCTTTGTACCATTGGTAGCGGAGCTGGTCACCGGCAAGGAGAGGGAGGGCGTAGACGCAAATCGTTGTGTCCTGTCCAACGCAGACCTCTACAACTTCCGGCAGAGGGGAGGTGATGATTTTGTTTGCGAATCCACTGCTCGCGCCGACAAGCCAAGCCGCCATTACGCCAACAGGGAGAAGCACTGCACGCATCGTTGCAAACCCTCCAGCTTGGACAAACACACATACTTGCCTGTGTCTACAAAAATAGCACCCGGCAGGGGACAGAAAACCCCTGCCGGGTGCACAGCACAGCTTACCGCACAACTACCACAATCCGCTGCGCCTTCACCCGCCCCTGCTGCTCAAGCT
>VAPR01000383.1_pt1 | contig 29688 bp, 24 predicted proteins | sample 3380701 | NCBI WGS metagenome assembly VAPR01 (sample SAMN11536904, study PRJNA540576) | hot springs metagenome | isolation source: hot spring wet sediment | place: Spain: Lobios | collected 2014-01 | reverse complement strand
CGACCGCCGGGCGGCCCTGGAGTCGGTGGGGATCATCCGGCAGGAGGCGCCCCCCCGGGGTCGGGTGCAGACCTTCGACCTGCTGCGGTTCCTGCGGAACGCGGACGCGTCCCAGAACCCGGTGCTGCAGCCCGGGGACGTGGTGTTCGTGCCCGAAACCCGCACCCCCGACTGGGAAAGCGTGCTGCGCGGTCTGAGTTTCATCTTCACCATTCCGTTCGTCCGGTGGTAGGGGAGCAGAGGGAGGGGAGGCCATGGAGTTCTGGCAGTTCTACCGAGTGTTGCGTCGGCGGAAGTGGACGTTCCTCGCCGTGCTGCTGCTGACCGTGGGCGCGGTCCTCTACGGGTACCAGCCGCCGCCTGCGGGCTACGCGGCCACGGCCTCCGTCAAGGCCGACAGCCCCACCGCGGTACTGTCCGTGTTGAACAGCCGCACCACCCTGTCGGAGACGGCCAGGGCCCTGGGAACCACGCCTGCCGCCCTGCACGGTCGCCTCGTGGTGAAGGAGGACCGGGACGCGGGACTGGTGCGGGTGATGGCCATCGCGGACACGCCGGAAGGCGCGGAACGGCTGGCCAACACCTTCGTGCAGACGGGCCTGCGGGTGTACGAGGGGCTCATCCGCCAGGGGGCCACGCGGCAGCGGGAGTTCGTGCAAGGCGAGCTCCAGCGGGCGCGGACCCGCCTGAACCAGGCCGAGGCGGCGTTGGCCCGGTTCCGCGCGACCAGCGGAGCGGCCCTCAACCCCACCGTGGCCGCAGCCCTGGACCGCACCCTGGCCCTGGAGGCCGCCCGGGACGCGGCGCTGGCGGAACGGGCGGACGTGGAGGCCCGCCTGGCGGCCACCGACGCCCTGCTGGGCCGCGAGCAGCGGACCCGGTCGGAGCGGGTGGTCCGGGAGAACCCCGCGGCCCAGCGCATGGAGAGCGAGCTGGTGGGGCTGCAGATCGCCCTCAACGCGGAGCTGGCGGTGCACACGGAGGAGCACCCCAACGTCATCGCCCTGCGGACCCGCATCGCGAACCTGGAGCGCATGTTGGCCGGGGAGCTGCGGAAGGTCCTGACCTCCGAGACGGTGGGAGCCAACCCCGTCTACGACCGGCTGCTGGGAAGCCGCGTGGACCTCCTGGTGCAGCGGGCTTCCGTCAACGCGCGCATCCAGGGCATCCAGGCGAGCCTGCAGGCCATGCGGGCGCGGCTGCCCTCCCTTTCGAAGAACGAGACAGAGCTGGCGCGTCTGACCCGGGAGGTACAGTCCGCGGAGCGTACCGTGAGCGCGCTGCAGGACCAGCTGAACGCGGCGCAGGTGAAAGAGCAGGAAGTCCTCGCCACGACCAGCCCGCGGGTCCTGGACAGCGCCACCGCCTCCGGGGCCGCCATCCCCTCGGACCGGACCACGCGCCTGGGGATCGGACTCCTGCTGGGGTTCGCCCTGGCGGTGGGCGCGGCGTTCTTCCGGGACTACGTGGACACCACGGTGCGGACCACGGGCGACGCGGAGCGGGTGGTGGGGTTGCCGGCTCTGGGGACCATCCCCGCGCACAACCCACCGGTCCTGGACGCCTACGCCAGCTTGCGGAACAACCTGCTGAACGCCGCGGGGCAGCTCCAGAGCTTGCTGCTGGCCGGGGTGCGGCCTGGCAGCGGGACGTCTACGGTGGCTTGGAACCTGGCGGCGGCCTACGCCCGCGCGGGAGTCCCGACCGCGCTGGTGGACGCCAACTTCCGCCATCCGAGGACGGCCATCGACAACTGGGAGGGCCGGGTGAGCCTGGGCGACCTCCTGGCAGGCCGGGGTGACCCCTCCGCGGCCCTGGAGGAGACGGAGCTCGACGGGCTGTTCGTGGTCCGGGCCGGTCCGGCTCCGGAGGACCCTTCGGGCCGTCTTCAGGCGGAGCTCCCGCGGCTCCTGGCCGCGTGGAGGGAGCACGTGCAGATGGTGGTCCTGGACGCTCCCGCGGCGCTGCCGTTCCCCGAGGCCGTGGCCATGGCGCCTTACGCGGACGGGACGCTGCTGGTGGTCAGTGCGGGTCAGGCCGTGGGGGCAGACGGCCAGCGGGTGCGCGACCAGCTGGTCCGGGCCCGGGCCAGGCTGTTGGGGCTGGTGGTGAACCGCGTGTCGAGCCCCGACGACGAGACCTACGCCCTGTACGCCCGCTACCTGGCCCGCCCGCGACTCGCCTCGCAGGTGGCGGGAGCCACCGCAGCCCTGGTGCTCCTGGTGGGGGCAGGGCTGTTGGTGGGGTGGTACGTGGACGCGCCGTGGTGGCACTGGGCACGCAGCGTGTTCGTCTCCCTGGGGCCGGTGGCGCGCCTCTGAGGAGTCAATTCGTGTGACCGAGGTGAGGGCCATGTACGAGCTGGTGCAACCACGGTTGAACGCTGCCGAACGGCTCGCTGCCATGATCGAGGTCCGCACCGCCCGGGTGGGAATCCTGGGTCTGGGTTACGTGGGCCTGCCCACCGCGGTGGAGTTCGCCCGGGTGGGGTTCCCCGTGACCGGGTTCGAAGTGGACCCTGAGCGGGCCGAGGCGGTGAACAGGGGCCGCTCCCCCGTCTGCGACGTCCCGGACGAGCTGCTGAGCTCCCTGGTCCGGGCAGGGCGGCTGCGGGCCACGGTGGAGGACGGCGGCATGCGGGACTGCGACGCCCTCATCATCTGCGTCCCCACGCCCCTCACCTCCGCCCGGCAGCCCGACCTGTCGTACGTCCACCGGGCCGTGGACAGCATCGCCCGGTCCCTGCGGCCCGGCCAGCTGGTGATCCTGGAGAGCACCACGTACCCCGGTACCACGGAGGAGGTGGTGGTCCCGCGGCTGGCGGAGACCGGCCTGGCGCTCGGGGGAGAGGTGTTCGTGGCCTTCGCCCCGGAGCGCCTGGACCCCGGTAACCCCTCCCACTTCCGGAACATCCCCAAGGTGGTGGGCGGCCACACGCCCGCGTGCACCCGGCTGGCCTGCCAGCTGTACGGACACGTGGTGGAGCGGACCGTGCCCGTCTCCAGCCCCACGGTGGCGGAGATGGTGAAGTGCTACGAGAACGTGTTCCGCAACGTGAACATCGCCCTGGTGAACGAGCTCGCCCTGCTGTGCGACCGGATGGAGCTGGACGTGTGGGAGATCATCGACGCGGCGTCCACCAAACCATACGGCTTCATGCCCTTCTACCCAGGCCCGGGCGTGGGGGGTCACTGCATCCCCGTGGATCCCTACTACCTGGCCGCGAAGGCGCGGGAGTACGACTTCCACGTGAAGTTCATCGAGGTCGCGGCCCAGGTGAACGACAGCATGCCCTACTACACCTGCTCCAAGGTGGTCGGGGCGCTGGGCCGCCAGGGGAAGAGCGTGCACGGGGCCCGCGTGTTGGTGCTGGGCGCCACGTACAAGCCGGACGTGCCCGACGTGCGGGAGTCTCCCGCGTTGAAGGTCATGGCCCTGTTGCGGAAGCGGGGCGCGGAAGTGAGTTTCCACGACCCGTACGTCCGGGAGGTGACCCTGCCGAACCCCGGGACGCGGCTGCGGTCCGTGGACCTCACGGAGGAAATCCTCCGGTCCGCGGACTGCGTGGTGGTGGCCACCAACCACCGCTGCTACGACTACGCGTGGATCGCGAACGGCGCGCGGCTGGTGGTGGACACCCGCAACGCCCTGCGGGGCGTCCGCAACGGCAACGTGGTGGCCCTGTAGGAGGCGACGATGGGCGCGGGATCGGTGGCAGCCGGCGTGCAGGCGGTGCGCCTCAGGGGACTGCCCCCGCGGGCGGTCTTCTTGGGGTGCCTGGGGGCCGTGGGGGCCTGCGCGGGTCTCGCGTACTGGACCGGCGGCCTCCCCGCGGCCTTGCCCTTCGCCGGGCTCGGGGCGGCGTTGCTGGGATCCCTGGTGCTGTTGGACTACCGGGTGGGGGTGTGGCTGCTCCCGTTCGCGGTGCTGCTGTCTCCGGAGTTCGGCGCGGGGGTGGTCCGCCTCCGGCTGGAGGACATCCTGCTGCCGGCGGTGTTGGTGGGCTGGGCCGTCCACGCGGTGGGCACCCGGCAGGGTTGGACCCGCAGCCCCATCAACGGGGTGGTCCTCCTGCTGTTGCTTTCGGGCCTCGTCTCCACGACGTTGGGCGTGCTTCGGGGGACCATCCCGCAGCCGCCCCTGGGGTTCTTCTTCCTGTTCAAGAGGGTCCAGTACCTCCTGCTGTTCTTCGTGGCGTTGCAGGCGGCCCGGGAACGGGACGAGGGCCGGAGGCTGGTCGCGTGGGTGCTGGCGGGCTTCGCGGCCACCGCCCTGGTGGGACTGTACCAGCGCGTGGCGTTCGGTCCGGAGTTCATCGTGTCCGGGATCCGCCCCGGCGAGCGGGCCACCTTCGCCGCGGTGTTGCTGTTCCTCCTGAGCGTGTGCGTGGGGATGGCGGTCACCCTGAAACCCTGGTGGCAGAGGGGACTGCTGGCCGGCGTCGGGCTGGTGGCCGCGGTGCCGCTGCTGTACACGTACTCCCGGGGCGCGTACGTGGGCGCGCTCGCGGCGCTGGCGTTCGTGGGCTTCCGGCGCAGCCGGGCCCTCCTGGTGGCCCTCGGGCTGTTGGTGCTGTTCGCCTCGGCGGTGCTCCCCCAAGAGGTCCACGAACGGGCCTCCACCATCGCGGTGGTGTTCGGGGCGCCGGAGCGGACCACGCAGTCCTGGGCGGCCCGGCTGGGAGCCTGGCACATGGTGGCGGGGCAGATCCTCTCCCAGCCCCTCGTGGGCTACGGGATGGGGGCTCTGCCGCTCGGCTGGATCGACAACGAGCTGGTCAAGGAGCTGTACTACGGGGGCTTACTGGGCCTCGTGCTGTACGTCCTCGTGCTGGCCGGGGTGTGGCGCATGGGGCGCTCAGTGGCGCAGGCCGCCCCGGAGACCTGGATGCGGGCCTTCGGTTGGGGATTCCTGGCCGGGTTCGTGGGCGCCATGGTGCAGAGCATCACAGCCACGAACCTGACCGCGATCCGGTCCGCGGGGATCTTCTGGCTCACCGCGGGTGTGGTGGCAGGGCTGTACGCGAACTCCCGCCCGCCGGTGCGCCCGGAGGCCGGTGCGTGACCTCCGCGCGGGAAGCCCGCAGCAGGGAACGGCCCGGGCTCGCCCGCAAGATCCTGGCGGGCGTGGGGGCGCTGCTGGCGGGCAACCTCGCGGCGAGCCTGACGGCCATGGTGTCCTCCATGGTACTGGCCCGGGCGATCGGCGTGGCGGACTACGGCCGTTACTCCCTGGTCTTCCTGTACGCGAGCCTCTTCCAGGGCCTCGCGTCCTTCGGGCTGGACGACGTCCTGACGCGGGAGCTGAGCCGCAGCCGCCAGCCTGCGGAGCGGTTGTTGGGCAACGCCATCCTGTTGCGGTTGGGCTTTTCGGCGGTGGCGGTGGTGGCCTGCGTGGCCGTGGCCGCGTGGGGCGAACCGGACCGCGAGCTGGCCTGGGGGCTGGTGTTCGCCGTCTCGCCCCTGTTGCTCTCCGCCCTGTACGTGCCTCTTTGGTCCGTGCTGGCCGCCCGCATGGAGTTCCCCTTGCGGGAGGCCATCGTGGTCGCCTCCCGCGTGGCCGAGGTGGCCCTGGTGGTGGTGTTCGCGCTGGCCGGTGCCCGCTTCCTGGCGCTGGTGGCCGTCACCGCGGCGGCGCAGACGGTCCCCCTGCTGCTCACCCTCTGGCTGGTCCACGGCCGGGCGCGGCCTGGGGTCCGCTACGACTCCCAGACCGTGCGGGCGTTGCTCGCCCAGTCGGCTCCCCTGGGGTTCGCGTCCGTGGTGGCCTTGGTGTACAGCCGCGTGGACGGGGTGCTGTTGGGCCGGCTGGTGGGATACGAGGCCGTGGGGCTGTACAGCGCCGCGTACAAGTTCCTCAACCTGGCCCTGGCGCTCCCCTACGTGGTGAACGCCGCCGTCTTCCCTTTGCTGGCACGCGTGGAAGAGGACCCGGTGACCGCGCAGCGGGTCTTCCAGCGCACCGTCGACTACCTGGTCGTGGTGGCCCTGCCCTTGGCGGTGGGGGCGACCTTCTTGGCGCCGTCGGTGGTGGAGCTCGTCTACGGAGCCGGGTTCACGCCCGCTGCGGAGCCGTTGCGGGTGTTGCTCTGGGCGGCAGGCGTCCTGTTCGTCGGGCGGACGTGCCGCCAGCTGCTGGTGGCCGCGGGACTGCAGGGAACCCACCTGGCCCTGTTGGTGGGTGGTGCGGTCACCAACGTGGCGCTCAACCTGTGGTGGATCCCGCGATGGGGCATGGTCGGGGCAGCGTGGGCGACCCTGTGCGCGGAGGCGACGGTCCTGGCCGCCGGGTACACGGTGGTGAGGAACCGGCTGGGGATGCGCCTGCACCTCGGGTTCGCGCTCCGGGCCGGGGTTTCCGCCCTCGCCATGGGGGCGGCGAGCACGGCGACGGCGGCGCTGGGACCGTGGGCTGCCGTGAGCCTGGGCGGGAGTGTCTACCTCCTGTCGACCGCGCTGCTGGGCCTGTGGCCGCACCACGCCCGGGCGCTGCTCCGGCAGGCGTGGTTGCGGGCGGGTGCCTCGTGAGGGTCGCCGTGGTGATCCCCGTGCGCGACGGGCGGACGACCTTGCCCGTGTGTCTGGAGGCTGTGCGGGCGCAGTCGGTGCCTCCCCGGGCAGTGTACGTGGTGGACAACGGCTCCACCGACGGCACGTACGAGTGGCTCCAGGGCTACGCCCGGAAAGAACCCCTGGTCCGGGCGCTGCGGGAACCACGGCCGGGCGCCGCCGCGGCGCGGAACACCGGCGTCCGAGAAACCGCGCGGGAGGGTGGGTACGAGGTGGTGGCTTTCACGGACGCCGACTGCGTGCCCGAGGAGGGATGGCTGGAGGCCCTGACCCGGGCCTTCGATCGGGAACGCATCGGGGCGGTGACCGGGCGCATCCGCCCGTCCGTCCCCGACACCCTGGTGGGCCGCTACCTCGCCCTCAGCGCCTTCGACCCCGGGGCCCAGGACCGCGTGGCGCGCACGCCATGGCTCACAGAGGGGATTGCCGGGGGGAACTCCGCCGTGCGCGTTACGGCCTTCCAGGACGTCGGCCTGTTCGACGAGTCGTTCCTCGTGGCACAGGACTGGGAGCTGGGGCTGCGCCTGGTCAAGGCGGGCTGGTGGCTGCGCTACACCCCGACAGCGGTGGTGCGCCACCGGCAGCCGGAGCGGGCCGTGTGGGACCTGGTCCACCTTGCGGCCAAGTACGCCCGCGGACGCCCCGCAGTCCTCCTGCGCCACTTCCCGGGCTACGTGTTCCTCTCTGCCTTCCGCCGCACCGTGCGGGCGCGCTCGGCCATCACCGCGGACGTCCGCCTCACGTCTCCCGAGAAGGTGGTCCTGGGCCTGTGCGTGGCAGCTCTGCGGTGTCCCTGGGCCTGGTGGCTGGTGCCCGGATACGGCGCCTACCTGGCGGGCCGCCTGTGGCGCGCGGCGCGCAGGCAGGGGGATCTGCGGCTGCGGGCCTGGGAGCTCCCGGCCATGGTGGGGTTGCAGCTGGTGGAGTCCGCGGCGTCCAACGGACGGGCCCTGGTGGAGTCCCTGCGACGGGGGGCGCTGTGCGTGTGAGCCGGAGGCTGGACGGGTGAACGGGCCAAGGGTGGCGGTGGTGGTCCCCGTGTACGACGGGCTGCGGACCCTCCCGCGGTGCGTGGACGCACTGCTCGGTCAAACCCAGCCGCCTGAAGAGGTCTGGGTCGTGGACAACGGCTCGGCGGACGGGACGTACGAATGGCTCCAGGAGCGGGAACGGACCGAGCCACGCCTCCGGGTGCTGCGGGAGCTGCGCCGCGGACAGGCAGCCGCGCGGAACGCGGCGTTGGGCCGAGTGGGCTCCGAGGTGGTGGCGTTCACGGACGCGGACTGCGTTCCAGAGCCTACGTGGCTGGAGCGGCTGCTGGAGCCGTACGCGGATCCCAGGGTCGGGGCGGTCGCCGGTGCGGTGCTTGGCCACGAACCGCAGAACCTGGTGGAACGGTACCTTTCGGTGGCCGCCTTCCCCACACCGCGGGAGCCACAGGTCGTGCACGCGTACGCGTTCCCCACGGTGGCCTTCTACACCGCAAACCTGTCGGCCCGGCGCCAGGCGCTCCGCGAGGTGGGCGGGTTCGACGAGACCATGCCTCCCGCGGATGACCTGGACCTGTGCGCCGGGCTTCTCCGCGCCGGCTGGCGGATCGCATACACACCTTCGGCCCGGGTGGGGCACGTGCACCGCTCGCAGGTGCGTGCCGCCCTCCGGCGCTTCTACGAGTACGGGGCCTCACGCCCTCGCCTGCTGCGCAAGCACTGCTCGGGGGCCTTGTACGTCCTCGCGGGGCGGGGTCGGTGGATTCAGATGCGCGGGCCCACGGGGTGCGTGAACCTGACCTCGCCGGAGAAGGTGTGCCTGACCCTAGCCGCCCTCAGTGTGGGGTCCGGTTGGTTCCTGCTGCCCCTGGCCGCTTACCTGGCGCGGCTGGCATTGCGGGTCGGCCGGGCGGCCCGGGATCGGGGGGTGCCGCCACGCTCACTGTCGGAGGTGGCCGCGTGGACGGCCCTGCACGTGGGGGAGTTCGCCGCGTTCAACGTGGGGAGCCTGGTGGCTTCGGCGCGGCACCGGGTCATCTGCTTCTAACACTCGGGAGGAGGCGGATCATGCGCGCACTGGTGACCGGAGGTTCGGGGTTCATCGGAGGCTACGTGGTGGAGCGGCTCGCGCAGCGCGGGGTGGAGCCCGTGGTGCTGGACCTGGTGTGGCCGGAAGGGCTTTCGGTGCGGCCCCGGTACTATCCCGGGGACGTGCGGGACCCCCAGGACGTGGCGGCCGCCATGGAGGGCTGCGGGGTCGTGGTGCACCTGGCGGGCGTCCTCGGCACGGACCTGACGGTGGACTCTCCGCTGCAGACCGTGGACCACAACCTCGTGGGGACGCTGCGGGTCCTGGAGGAGGCCAGGCGTCGGCGCGTGCGGGTGGTCCTGATCAACGTGGGCAACGACTGGGACAACCCGTACACCATCACGAAGCAGGCCGCGGTCCGCTTCGGCCTCATGTACGACCGGGAGTTCGGCATCCCGGTCACCGTGGTGCGAGCCATGAACGGTTACGGGCCACGGCAGAAGGCGGACGCCACCCGGAAGCTGGTCCCGACCCTGATCTACGCCGCGTTGCGCGGCGAACCGCTGCCCGTGTACGGCGACGGGGAGCAGCTGGTGGACCTCGTGTACGTGGAGGACATCGCCGAGATCCTGGTGCGCGCGGCCCTGGCGGCCGAGCCCGTGCGGGGAGAGGTGCAGGCGGCCACCGGACGGGCCATCCCGGTGAACGAGGTGGCGGAGTGGGTGCGCCGGATGGTGAACCCGGACGTGCCGATCGTCTACCTGCCCATGCGCCGCGGGGAGCCGCCCAGGTCGCGCACCGTGGGAGACCCGGCGAGTGCCGCTCGACACTTCGGGTACGTGCCGGAGACACCGTTGGACGAAGGCCTCCGGCGGACGGTGGAGTGGTACCGGCTCCAACACCGCGCGGTGGCAGAGGCGGCCGTGTAGCCGGAGGGCGGAGTGGTCCGGGTGTCGGTGGTGGTACCCGCCCGTAACGAGGAGCCGCGGATCGGAGAGTGCCTGCGGGCGCTCCTCGCGCAGGACTACCCGCGGGAGCTGTACGAGGTGATCGTGGTGGACGACGGGTCGGAGGACCGCACCGCGGAGGTGGCGGCGGGCCTCGGGCTAAAGGTGCTGCGACAGCCCCCCCTAGGTGGGGCCGCCGCCAGGAACCTCGGGGTGGCCCACGCGCGTGGGGAGGTGGTGGCGTTCACGGACGCGGACTGCGTGGCCGACCGCAGCTGGCTGCGGCACCTGGTGGCGGCCTTCCAGGACCCGCGGGTCGCCGTCAGCACCGGGGAGGTGGTGGGGGAGTGCCGGTCGGCAGTCGCCCGGTACGTGGAGGACGCGGGGACGTTCCGGCTTGCCCACCGGTGGCGCGCGCACCCGTGGCCGACCTTCGTGACCGCCAACGTGGCGTACCGGAAGGCAGTCTTCGACAGCCTCGGCGGGTTCAATCCCGCACTCCGCGGCGCCTCCGACCTGGAGATGGGCTGGCGCGTGGCGGAAGACGGCCGCTTCTGCCTGGCGTCGTGTCCGGGGGCGGTGGTGCGGCACGCCCACCCCACGACCGCGCGCGGTCTGTACGAGCAGTGGCGGGGGTACGGGGCGGGGCGCTGCCGATTGGTGATGCAGCGCCTGGGCCCGCGGGCCGCGGTCGCGGAGGGCGGCCGACAGAGCCTCGCGGCGTTGTGCTCTGTCCTCCTGGCGCTGCCGCGGTCCCTGCTGCGGCTCCCGTGGCCCGGCCGGAGGGCGCGGGCCGGTGGTCCCTTGCTGGACGCCGTCCGGGCCGTCGCGTTCGTGGCGGGATACTGGTCCGGCTACCGGGGAAGGCCGCCGGACGGAAGCTGGCGGGACCGCGCGGCCCGAAGCGGGCGACCGCGGACCCCTGAGGTGGGTGGGAGGACGGTGCGGTGACGGCAACGCGGGTCTCCGTGGTGATCCCCGCGCGGGACGCGGCGCACACCCTGGAGAGGTGTCTGGGGGCCCTCGCGAGGCAGCGGCGACCCCCAGACGAGGTGGTGGTGGTGGACAACGGCTCCACGGACGCCACCGCGGAAGTGGCGTTGGGTTTCCGGGGGCAGCTCCCGGGCCTGCGGGTGGTGTCTGAACCGAGGGCGGGCGAGGGCTTCGCCCGAAACCGAGGCCTCGCGGAGGCAGACGGGGACCTGGTGGCCTTCACCGACGCGGACTGCGTCCCACGGGAAGACTGGCTGGAAGCCGCGGTCGGGGCCCTCAGGGCCTGCCCGGACTGCGCTGCGGTGGCGGGGGAGGTGGCAGGTGACCGGCCGCGCCGGGTGGTGGAGAAATACCTCACCGTGGCCGCGTTTCCCACGCCGCCCGCGGCACAGACGGTGGCGTCGCTGTCGTTGCCGCCGCCCACCTTCTACACCGCTAACCTCGTGGTGCGCCGGGAGGTGCTGGACCGCCTGGGCGGTTTCGACCCGGACCTCCGGGTGGGGTTGGACGTGGATCTGTGTGTGCGGCTCTTGCGGGCCGGTTTCCGGATCCTGTACGAACCCCGGGCGGTGGTGGCACACGTGCACCGGGACTCGTGGAGGAAGGCCGCACGGCGCCTGTTCCAGTACGGGGCGGGCCTGCCCGCCTGGTACCGCAAGCACGCAGAACCCGGGCTGTGCCTCACGCTCCCGGGGCGCCGGGTGGTCCGCGTGTCGCGGGTCAGGCGGCCCGCGTGGGTGAACCTGTCCGCCCCGGACCGGGTGGTGCTGGCGTTGGGACTTCTGGCCACCCAGGAGCCCTGGGTGGCGGCACTGCTGTTCGGGTACCTGGGCCGGATCGCGTGGCGGCTGCGACAGGTGGCCCGCCGAAGGGGGGTCCACCTGTCACCGTGGGAACTCGGCCTGGCCACGGTCCTCCACGTGGCCGAGTTCGCGGTGTTCACCGCGGGCACCGTCACCGGTTCGGTGCGGCAGCGGATCGTGTGCGTGGTGTGAGGCGGGCATGTGCGGGATCTGCGGGGTGGTGGACCTGACGGCCCAAAGGCCCGTGGAGCCGGCCGCGTTGCGGCGCATGAACCGGGCGCTCCAGCACCGGGGGCCGGACGAGGAAGGGTACCACGAGGGGGCCCACGCGGCCCTGGCCATGCGTCGGCTGCGGGTGATCGACCCCGCGGGCGGCTCGCAGCCTATGGGGAACGAGGACGGCTCCGTGTGGGCCGTGTACAACGGGGAGGTCTACAACTTTGGCGAACTCCGCCGCCGGCTGGAAGCTCGTGGACACCGGTTCCGGACCCGGTCGGACACCGAGGTGGTGGTGCACGCGTACGAGGCCTTCGGCGTGGAGTGCGTCCGCCACCTGCGGGGGATGTTCGCCTTCGCCCTGTGGGACGTCCGAGGAGAACGGCTGCTGCTGGCCCGCGACCGGCTGGGCGTCAAGCCGCTCTACTACCGGCAGGACGGCAACCGGCTGGCTTTCGCCTCCGAACTCAAGTCCCTCCTCCACCTCCCGGGTGTACCTCGGGAGGTGGACCCTGAAGCTCTGGACCTGTACCTCACGTACGGCTACGTCCCGAGTCCGCACACGGTGTTCCGGGGGATCCGCAAGCTTCCGCCGGGCCACCGGCTCGTCCTGGACCGCACCGGCGTGCGGGTGGACCGCTACTGGGACTTCCGCCCCGCGGAGCGGCCCCCCAAGGATCTGCGGGCGTTCGTGGCCGAGCTGCGCGAGCGGATGCAGGAAGCGGTGCATTCCCACCTGGTCAGCGACGTGCCGGTGGGAGCCTTCCTGAGCGGGGGCCTGGACAGCAGCACCGTGGTGGCGCTGATGAGCCTGGCGGGCATCCAGCCCGTCCGCACGTTTTCCGTGGGGTTCCGCGAGGGGCGCTTCGACGAGCTGCCCTACGCGCGGTTGGTGGCCCAGCGGTACGGCACGGACCACCGCGAGCTCGTGGTGGAGCCGCAGACGGCAGCCCGGCTGCCGGAGCTGCTGGCCCACTTCGACGAGCCCTTCGGGGACTCCTCGGCTATCCCCACCTACCTGGTGGCGCAGCTGGCCCGCCCGCACGTCACCGTGGTCCTCACCGGGGACGGGGGTGACGAGCTGTTCTGCGGGTACGAGTGGCAGCGGCGTTACCAGCTGGTCCGGCCGTTCCACCGGCTGCCCGCCGTCCTGCGGGCCCACGCCCCCAGGCTGGCGGGGCTGCTCCCCCCGGGGGCGTGGCGGCAGCGCGCCGCGGGGCTGCTGGCCGACGTGGCCCTGGGTCCCGAAGAGGGGTACCTGCGCCGCATGACCCTGTTCGAGGCAAGCCACCGCGCCCAGCTGTACGCGGAGGACTTCCGCTGTGCCCTCGACGGGGCCGACAGCCTGGACGCGATCCGCAGCTGGCTGGACGCCCTGCCCGGTGCCGACTTCCGCAACCGGATGCTGTACGCGGACACCCACTTCTACTGTCCGGAGGACTGCCTGACGAAGGTGGACCGCATGACCATGGCCTGGTCCCTGGAAGCCCGGGTCCCACTCCTGGACCACCAGCTGGTGGAGTTCGTGGCGAGCGCGCCGCCCCAGTGGAAGCTGCGGGGGCTCACCTCCAAGTACGTGCTGCGCCGGGCGGTGGGCCGCCTCCTCCCTCCTGCCCTGCTCCGGAAGCGCAAGCAGGGGTTCAGCGTGCCCGTGGGGCTGTGGCTGCGGGGGCCCCTGTACCATGCGGCGCAGGACCTCCTCCTGGACACGCGGGCCCGGCAGCGAGGCTGGCTGCGGCCCGAGGCGGTGCGTGGGCTGCTGGACGACCACCGGGCTGGCCGCGCGGACCACGGGCACCGGCTGTACGCGCTGTTGGGGCTGGAGGTGTGGGCACGGAGCTACCTGGATCGGGTGCCCGCGGCCGAGGTGTGACGTGCGGATGCTGCTGGTGACCGAGTACTTCGCCCCACACCCGGGCGGGACCGCGGTGTACTACTCCGAGCTGGTGCGCCGCATGCGGGACGTGCGGTGGACGGTGGTCACCCGACGTCACCCGTCGGCACCGGCGTTCGACCGGGGCCAGGTGTTCCGGGTGGTGCGCACACCGTTCTTGCCGGTCCCGAAGCTGCGGATGGCCGCGGAGTGGGTCACGCACCTCGGGGTCGCCCTGTGGCTGACCGTGCGGGAGCGGGTGGACGTGCTCCACGCGGGCCAGCTGTTCCCCGTGGGGCTGGCGGTGTACCTGGTGCACCGGCTCACCGGGGTGCCCTACGTGGTGTACGTGCACGGGGAGGAGCTGACCACCCTGGGGCGGGGCCTGGGGTCCGGGTGGGCTATCCGGGCCGTGCTCGGTCGAGCGGCGGCGGTGTTCGTCAACAGCCGGTTCACGTGGGGGCAGGTTCGGGCGTTCGGCGTGCCCGACACCAAGGTGCACCTGGTCCGACCCGGGGTGGACCTCAACCGCTTCCGTCCCGCGGACGGCGCGGGGCTGCGGTCGAGGCACGGCGCTCCCGGGGCGGCGGTGTTGCTCACCGTGGGCAGGCTGGTGCCGCGGAAGGGGCAGGACACCGTCATCCGACTGCTGCCGGAGGTGTTGCGGGAAGTGCCCGTGGTGTACTGGATCGCCGGGGAAGGCACGGACGAGGAGCGCCGCCGTCTGCGGGACCTCGCCCGTCAGGTGGGGGTCGAGGCACACGTGCGGTTTCTGGGCGCGGTGTCCGACCGCCAGCTGCCCGCCCTGTACTCCGCCTGCGACGTGTTTGTGATGCTGAACCGCACCACCCCGGAGGGGGACGTGGAAGGGTTCGGGATGGTGTTCCTGGAGGCCGGGGCCTGCGGGAGGCCGGTGGTGGGCGGCGCCTCGGGAGGGGCGGTGGAAGCGGTGCGACACGGCGTGACCGGATACCTGGTCCCGGAGGGAGACGAGGGGGCTGCCGTCCGCGCCCTCGTGAGCCTGCTGCAGGACCCTGAGCTGCGGGGGCGGATGGGCGAGGCGGGAAGGCAGGTGGCGGCCCGCCACGGGTGGGAGAGGGGAGCGGAGCGGGTGAAGGCCGTGTGCGCGCGCCTGTGCGGCCATGGGAACACCCACGCCGCCGCCACGGGGGTCGTGCGGTGGCGGTGGTAACCTCCGCCGCCCAGGAGCCGCGTCTGCTGGCCCTGAGACTCCTCCGGGGGCTACAGGCCTGCCAGGACGCCACCGGGAACCTGCGCGAGCCGGGCACCGGGCGTGCCCTGGATGCGGACCACTACGCGGTGTCCCTGTTTGGGGGTGCATGTGCCCTCGCGGGTGCACCTGACCTGCAGGGACCTGCGGACAGGGCGGTGCGGTACGTCCTGGGGCTGCCTGCACCGTCGCGGGGTGCCCACGAGCTGAACAACCTCGGGCTGCTGGCAGCGTACCGCATGTGGTGTGGAGGGACCGAGCGCCGAGGAGTCTGCGGACGACTGGAGGCCTACCTGGCGCGGATGCCGTTCGCATCCCTGCGCGGCCACACCACCAACAACTGGCACGCCATGCGGGCCGTGTGCCTGCTGCAGCGGGGCCTGGCCCTCGGCCGCCCCACGGACGTGGAGGCCGCCCTGCGCTGCCTCCACCATGACGTCCTGCCCCTGCAGGACGCCGCGGGGCTGTTCGCGGACTACCCTCCGCGGCAGACCCCGGGCCTCCCCTGCACCCCCCTCACGTACCACGCCAAGTTCTGCGCCATGTTGGCCACGTTCCTGGCCCATCGGCCCGACCACCAGGCCGCGGAGGCTCTGCGGCGGGGAGCCCTCGCGTTGGCGCGCCTCGCTGCCCCCGACGGTGAGGCCCTCTACTTCGGGCGCAGCTGCAACTCCCTGTACGGGTACGCGGCGGCACTGCACGCCCTCTGCTGGGCCCTGCGCCTGGGGGTGGTGACGGGGGAGGAAGCAGCCTTGGTGGCGGACGCGTCCGGCCGTGTGGGGCGGTTCCTGGGCGGCCTGGTAGGGCCGGACGGGAAGTTCCGCACGTACCCGACACCCTTCGAGCGGGAGCGGCTGGGTTGGGACGACTACGTGCACGGGCTGGACTACGCGGCGTTCGCGGCGTTCCTCCTGGCACACACGCCAGGGGTACCGGCCCCGTCGGGCCGCGTGGGTCCGGTGCGGTGGCAGGCCTCAGAAGCGGGTCTGTGGGTGGAAGGAGAGGGTCGGGCGTTCGCAGCCTTCTCCACCCACGGACAGTTCCACCCGGGATCCTACCTCTTCACGGACGCACGGTACAGCGGGCTGCAGGTCCTCACGTGGAAGCACAAGGGCCACACGGTGGTCCCTCCCCCGCCCCACGAGGCGCAGGACCCCACCGACCCCCGGTGGGTGGGCTTCATGCCCGTGGTGGAAGCTCGGGGAGGCGTGTGGGCGGTCCGCCGCTACCAGGAGGTGCGGGTCTTCCCCTCGCCCGCCGGTGTGGCGTTCGTGGCGCGGGGCGTCCCCGTGAGGCTGCGCAGGACGCCCTCCCACCGGGCTGCCCGGCGGGCGGAGCGGTCAAGCTGGGTGAGGCTCGCCCTGCGGGGCGTGCGGGCCGCGGCGCGCCGGTTGGGTGTCCGAACCCCCACGGCGTACGCGGTGGAAGCGCTCGGGGGCGTCCAGGTACGCCGCGCGCTGGTCTGGTTCCGCGAAGACGGGTGCCTCGTGTGCGCGGACCAGATGGACGGCGGCGCCGCGGAGGCCTGGGCCACGGTGCGCCTGTCCGCGCCCCCCGTCCCCGGCGAGGGTGCGATGCGTTTCTACCAGCAGGGCCTGCGGGGCGAGCTGCGGTTCCTGTGCGGGGTGCAGGCTGGCCCGAGGGTGGAGGAGGCGTTCACCAGCAACGGTCTGGCCTACGTGGTACGCTACCCGATTTACGCGGGTGCTGCGGGCGTGGTGGCCATCGCTTTGGCGGACGCGGAGACGTCGTGCGAGGCGGCGGGAGGGAGGCTGCGGGTTCACGTGGGGTCGAAGACGGTGGAGGTGGACCTCCGAGGCCTCGAGGTGCGGTGGTGATCAGCGTGGTCGTCCCTTCCGCGGGCCCGGAGCGGGAGGCCAACCTGCAGGAGCTCCTCCGGGAGTTGCAGCACCAGTCCCTGCCCCCTCAGGAGGTGCACGTGGTGCGGGGCGTGCGGCCCAGCGGTCGTGCGCGAAACGAAGGAGCCCGACGGGCACAGGGTGAGGTGTTGGTGTTCCTGGACGACGACGTCCGGCTGGGGCATCGGGGCGTGCTGGAGAACATGGTCCGGTGCCTCCGGACCGTGGAGGGCGCCGGGATGGTGGGGGCGTCGCAGCAGCTCCCGCCGGGGTCGAGTTGGTTCCAGCGAGCCGCGGCGCGCCAGATCCCGCGGAGCACCTCACCCGTGGTGGCGCGGCCCACCGAAAGCGACATGGTGGTGACCGCCTGCTGTGCGGTCCCGCGGCGTCTGTTCTGGGAGCTGGGCGGTTTCCACGAGGGCATCCCCAGGGGGGTGGACCCCGAGTTCCGGCACCGCCTGCGACAGGCGGGCTGGCGGACGGTGGTGGCCCCGCAGACCTGGTTTTACCACCCGATGCCCACGGGGCTCGTGGAGCTGTGCCGCACCCACTACAGGAACGGGCGACTCACCGCCCAGGCGGTGCGGACAGCGCCTGGGGTGGCGCTGGAAAACCCGGACGGGCACGTGGCCCACTTCCCGCCACGCCGCACCGCGCGGTACCGGGCGGCGCGCCACGTGGCCCGACTGGTCGGGCGACTCCTCACGTTGCAGTGGGTCGCACTGGCCGCTCAGGTGTGTTACCTGATCGGGTATGCCACAGCGTCGAGCGGGGGGGACGCTTGAGGGGCGGCTTTTCCTTCCTGTTCGGACCTGCCTTCCGGGAGGAGCTGGAGCTTCTGCAGGGTTCCGAGCGGTCTGCGCAGGCTCTCCGGGAGGTCCGGGAAGGCCGTCTGCGCGCCCTCGTGGGCCAGCACGGGGCCGCGGTGGCCACCCGTTCGCAGCTGCGGAAGTCACCGGCGGCTCTGACCCGCCGAACCAGCGGTTCTTCCGGCTCCCCCGCCGAGGTGGCGGTGGGCCGCGATGGCTACGGACAGCTGCTCGCGGCCTTCTGGCGGGGCCTGCGCTGGTGGGGCGTGGAGCCCGGGGATCCGGGGCTGGTGGTCCTGGGTGCGGCCGCAGGCGGCCCGCGGCGGCTCCTACTCCGGGTGAAGGACCGTCTCCTGGGAGCCCACAGGGTGTTCGTGGACGACGGTGACGGGTGGCTGGCGGAGGCCCAGGCGCTGCTGTCGCGTCGGCGGTTCACCTACGTATACGGCTACCCGTCTGCGCTGCACGAGCTGTCAGCGAAGGGGTTCCGGTGCCACCACCCGCCCACGGTGGTGGTGGTCACCGGGGAGCCTTTGTTCGGTTTCGAGCGGCGGTCCATCGGCGCTGCCTTCCAGGCGCCCGTGGTCGAGGAGTTCGGCTGCACGGAACTGGGTACGGTGGCGTTCGAGTGCCCGCACCACACCCTGCACCTGACCGCGGAGCAGGTGTGGCTGGAGCAGGGCCCGGCGGGTGCCGTGGGGACATCGCTGATCCGGCGGCCGGTCCCGGTGCTGCGCTACCCGCTGGACGAACCGGTCCGGGAAGGGACCGCTGGCTGCCCGTGCGGTCGCGCCTTACCGGGGGCGGTGCTGCCCAGGCGGATGTCCGCCCCGTGGCAGGCCTTCGAGGCGGGCACCCAGCGGGCGGCGGAGTCGCACCCGCTTCCGGGCCGGTTCGTGGTGTCCGTGGACGGAGGGTGGACGCTCCGGGTGGAGCGGCAGGACGCAGACCGCGCAGGCGCCCTGTACGGGGCCCTGCGCGCAGCCGTCCCGGGCGTGCAGGTGTCCGTGTGTGAGCGCCTCCGGCGCCGCGCGGCGGGCAAGTTCCGATACCTGGAGGTTCGATGGTGAGCAGGGTCCTGCTGGTGACCAACGACTTTCCCCCCATGTCCGGCGGGTGCGCGCGCTACTACGAGCGGCTGTGCGCGCAGGCGCCGGAGGGGTCCCTGGAGGTCCTCGCGCCGCGCCTTCCGGGATGCGAGGAGGTGGACCGGTCCGTGGGAGTGCCCGTTCACCGCAGACGCGTGCCCACATCTCCCCGGCCCCTCGCCCGGCTGGCGCAGTGCGCCCTGCTGGCGTGGCACGCGGCCCGCCTGGTGCGGGCGAGGCGGTTCTGCGCGGTGCACGTGGGTCACCTGTACCAGCTTCCCGTGGCGGTCCTGCTGCGCTGGACGTTCGGCCTGCCGTACGCGGTGTACCTGCACGGTGGGGAGGCCCCAGGCCTGCTGCGGTGGAAGCCGGCGCGCCTGGCGTTCCGCGGCTGGCTGCGCGGTGCGGCGGCGGTGGCGGTGAACAGCGAGTTCACCCGCAGGCACTACCAGCAGCTGGGGTTCCAGTTGCCGGCCACCGTGCACGTGCCCCCCACGGTGGACCCCCAACGGTACCAGGCCCCTCCGGAGGCCAGGGAGCGGGTGCGCTCGCGCCTGCGGCTGGGGGAGCGGTTCGTGGTGTTGAGCGTGGGCCGGCTCGTGGCGCGGAAGGCGCACGACCTGTTGCTGCGGGCCGTGGCCCAGCTGAGGAGCGGCGACCGCGAGGTGGCCGCGGTGGTGGTGGGCGAGGGCCCGGAGCGACCCAGGCTCGAGGCGCTGGCGCGGGCTCTCGGGGTCGAGGAGAGGGTGCGGTTCGCAGGCTTCGTGGACGACCGGGAGCTACCGGAGTACTACGCGGCCGCGGACGCGTTCGCCCTGCCGAGCCGCAGGCTCGCCGCCCGGGACGGAGTTGAGGGGTTCGGGATGGTGTTTCTCGAAGCGGGAGCGGCGGGGCTGCCCGTGATCGGGGCCGACACGGGCGGGATCCCTGAGGCGGTGGAGGACGGGCGTACGGGGTTGCTGGTGCCGGAGGACGACGTGGACGCCCTGGCCGCCGCCATCCGGAGGCTGGCCGAGGATCCGGAGAAGGCCCGGCGCATGGGGCAGGAAGGCCGGCGGCGGGCCTCGGCACAGGCTCGCCAGGCGGTCGAGGTGCTGTGGCGGGCTTCGGGTTGGACGTCCCAGGGTGCGCGGCCGATTCGGGTGCTCCACGTGATCACCCGGCTGGTCGTGGGAGGCGCCCAGGAGAACACCTTGCTGTCCGTCCGTGGCCTCCAAGGGCTCGGGTACCGGGCGGAGCTGGCCGCGGGGCCGGAGGCCGGGCCCGAGGGAGCGCTTCCCGTGCCGGAGGAAGTTCCGTTCCACCCCATCCCCTGTCTGGTGCGGGAAGTCCGGCTGTGGAAGGACCTGCGGGCCACGTGGCAACTGTACCGGCTCCTGCGGCGCGGCTACGACGTTGTCCACACCCACACGTCCAAGGCCGGGGTCGTGGGGCGGATCGCGGCCCGTCTGGCGGGCGTGCCCGTGGTGGTCCACACCCCGCACGGACACGTGTACCGCGGGTACGGCGGCCCGTGGAAAAGCCGCGGGTTCGTGTGGGCGGAGCGGCTGCTGGCCCGGTGGACGGACGCCCTGGTGGCGTTGACGGACGGGGAGAGGGGCGAGCACCTCCGAGAACGCGTGGGAAGGCCGGAGTGCTGGCACGTGGTCCCGAGCGGTGTGGAACTTGAACGCTACCGGAGCACCACGCCCCTGCGCCGCGCGGATTTGGGCCTTCCGGAGTCCGCGTTCGTGGTCGGGTGCGTGGCCCGGCTGGTCCCGGTGAAAGGCGTCGAGGACGCGCTCCGGGCGGTGGCCGAGCTGCGGGAGCTGGTGCCTCCGGTGCACCTCGCCCTGGTGGGCGACGGGCCACAGCGGGGCACGCTGGAGGCGCTGGCGGGCCGCCTGGGGCTTCGGGGACGCGCGCACTTCCTCGGACTGCGGCAAGACGTCCCTCGGCTCCTCCCCCTGTTCGACGTGTTGGTGTTGCCCTCTCGGAACGAGGGGATGGGACGGGCGGTGGTGGAGGCCCAGGCGGCAGGGGTTCCCGTGGTCGCCAGCCGGGTGGGCGGGATCCCGGACGTGGTGCTGCACGGACAGACAGGCCTGCTGGTGCCGCCCGCCGACCCGAGGGCCCTGGCCGCGGCGCTGGCCTGCTTGGCCGCGGACCCGGCCGGCCGCGCCCGCATGGCCGAGCGGGCGCGCCGGTTCGTGAGCCACGGACTGAGTGCGGAGGCGATGGTGGCGTCCTTGGACCGCCTGTACCGACACCTGCTGGCGGGCCGCACAGGGAGGGCCCTCGGACGTCTACCGGATGGCGTACACCCGCGCGGAGCGGGCGGGTAGGGTGGCGGAGATCCGACCTCCGCTGACGGAAACACCCTGGCCGGTGACCAGCTCCGTACCCCCGGACCCCGCGACCGGTACGGAGATGGACAGCGCCGTCTCCTCCGGGTTCACCACGACCACGTAGGTGGTCCCGCCGAAATTCTTGCGCGCCGCGTACACCCCCACGTAGCGGTCGAACTGCAGCCGGAAGCTGGGGGTGGCGTCCGTGACCTGGACGAACGGCGCCGGGTCCGCGAGGACGTCGTACAGCGGGCCGGCAAGCAGCCGGAAGGCGTCCAGGGTGTCGGCCCACGCACGGTCGATGGCCGGCCTGAGCTGCTCCAGGTTCTGGAACAGCTGCTGGCGCTCGGACTCGTTGTTGTAGATCACCTGGTTGGCGCCCCAGAGGACGTCGAAGGCCCGGTAGTTCAGGGCCGCGAGGAGCAGGAAGGCGCGGAAGATCTCCTCGCGGGAGGGGACCACCGGTCGGCCCCCGTTGATGTAGGTGGCGAACTCGCTGACCACGGTGACGGAAGCCGCCTTCACGAACCGGGCTCCGCGGCTGCGGATCCGGTCCGCGTACTGGGACTCGTTGACCATGTGGAGGACCTGCGTGTAGGGCGCGAACTCCGAGATGGTGAACTCGGGCATGGGGTACTCCATCACGGTGTACGGGTTGGTGGACTCCGAGGGGTAACCGGCCTGGTACATGACCAGGTCGCCCACCACACGGTTGGGATCGATGCCCTTCACGCGGTTCTTGTCGGCCGTCCACTGGGAGTAGCTACTGGTCTGTCCGTGGAACTCGCTGTGCAGGAACCAGAGCAGCAACGCGGGGTCTCGGGACAGCCGGGCGATCCGGTCCGGGTTGAACACCTCCTGGCTCCCCTGCAGGTCGTAGGCGTTGGCGGTGGCCCACATGGACCAGGTGTTCCAGAAGTTGGACGGGGGCTCGCGGACCCACAGGGTGTTGAACCCTGAGGCCTTGGCTTCCCGGAGGCGCTGCTCGTAGTCCGCCTGGTTCCGCAGCCAGCCCAACCCTGCCCAGCCCGCGAACTTGTTCAGGCTGGTGACCACCGCGGGCTGGCCGTTGACCAGCAGCCCTCCGAAGTCCGCCACCCGGGTGTGTTGAACCGGGACCACACGGGCCTCCCGGGGCGCGGGACCGACGAGGGCGACACCCCCCGCCCCGCACCCTGCGGCCAGGGAGAGCAGGGCGGTAAGGAGCAACGGCCCGACCAGCCACCGACGTGTCATGAGGGCACCTCCTCAAGTAGGTCGTCAAGGTTTCTTTCCCGCGAGGGTTTCGAACGGCCGCCAAATGCCCCTGGCCGGACACCCCGAGCAGACTACCAGGAACCCGGCCATCCGTCAAACACACATTCGAACACCCGTCCGGGTCAGGCAGGGTTGTCCGTTTGGGTGCGTTGTGGATACCGCTTGAGCCACACGGCCACGTGCCTTGGACGGCCGAGATCTGGCCTGCGGTGGACTTGCGGGAGTGGGCAGGGGCCGCTAGGCTGCGTCTGGCAGGCTGACTCGACAAGGAGACGGGAGGCCGCGCCCCAGGCGCGGCCTCCCGTGCTTTTGGAGCACGGGCTCGGCTTCCAGAAGGTGGGGATCCGTAAGGAGGGATTTCGGTGATCGTGGCGGTCCACCAACCTCACTACCTGCCGTGGCCGCGATACGTGGCCAAGATGGCCCTGGCGGACGTGTTCGTGCTGCTGGACGACGCGCAGTACACCAAGAACGGGTGGCAGAACCGCAACCGCATCAAGACGGCGGGTGGGTGGGCGTACCTGACCGTGCCCGTGCACGCGCACGCACACGACCGGATCGTGGACGTGCGCGTCGCTGACGACCGGTGGCGGGAGCAGCACTGGAAGTCCCTGCGGGCCGCGTACGGGCGGGCGCGCCACTTTTCCGGGCACGCGGCCTTCTTCGAGGAGTTCTACGCGAGGGAGTGGACGTGGCTCGTGGACGTGAACCTGGCGAGCCTGGACTACCTGAGGTCTGCCCTTGGCGTCGCGACTCCCCTGGTCCGGGCTTCCGCCCTGGGAACCTCCGGCGGCGGGACGGAGCGCCTCGTCCGGATCTGCCGGCAGCTGGGGGCGACCAGCTACCTGTCGGGGGCGTACGCCGCACACAACCACCTGGACTCGTCAGCCTTCGAGGGTTCAGGAGTCCAGCTGGCGCTACTCGACTGGGAGTGCCCCAGCTACCCCCAGTGCCACCCGAAGGCGGGGTTTGTCCCGGACCTCTCGGTGGTGGACCTGCTGTTCAACCTCGGGGCGGACGCGTTGGAGGTGCTGCTCCGCGGAGCCCGGGTGCGGGAGGCTGCTCCCGCGGGAGGAGGGATGCGGTGAGCGGACGCAGGGCCTGTGTCACAGGAGGGGCGGGCTTCATCGGGTCGTTCCTGTCCCGGCGGCTGTGGGAGGAAGGCTGGTACGTGACCGTGCTGGACTGTTGCGGGTCCGAGGGCCTCACGCTGATCGCGGACCTGGTGGGCCGGGCGCGGTTCCGGTTCGTGCGTGGGGACGCGGCGTCCCGGAAGGACGTGGAGGAGGCGGCAGCAGGTGCGGACGTGGTGTTCCACCTGGCCTCCGTGGTCGGGGTGGGGGTGACCATCGCGGACCCCGTCCGGACCATCCGCAACAACCTGGACAGCATACTCCACGTCCTGGAGGTGGCCCGCAGGCAGGGGAGCAAGGTGGTGTTCAGCTCCTCGGCGGACATCTACGGCACGCTGAACAAGGTGCCCCTGGAGGAGGACGACGACAACCTGTACGCGCCGCCGCACGTCCGGCGTTGGGTGTACGCCCGCGTCAAGTCGCTGGAAGAGCAGCTGTGCTTCGAGTACCACCGACGGTACGGGCTGCCCACGGTGGTGGTGCGCTACTTCAACTCCTACGGGTACGGCATGGACGACGCCTTCCCGCGGCGTGTGATCCCGCTGTTCGTCCACAGCCTGCTGGAGGGGCGGCCCCTGGAGGTGGTGGGGGACGGGAGCCAGACCCGGTCCTTCTGTTACGTGGACGACATGGTGCGGGGCACGATCCTGGCCGCGCAGGTCCCAGAGGCTGCGGGACAGGCCTTCAACGTGGGCAACGACGAGGAGATCACCATCCGGGACCTGGCAGGGAAGATGTTGGCCATCGGGGAGGAACTGGGGATGGTGACAAACAGCCCCGGGTGGCGGTTCGTGACCGCCGGGGACGTGTACGGGGAGGAGTTCGAGGACATCCAGCGTCGGGTTCCAAGCCTGTCCAAGTCCCGGCGCGTGCTGGGTTACGAACCACAGGTGAGCCTGGATGAGGGCCTGCGGCGCACCCTGCGGGCCTACCGGGACCAAGGCCTGCCTCGAGCCATGGGGGTGGCGCGGTGAGCTTCTGGGGCGAGCAGCGCGTGCTGGTGGTGATGCCCCACGCGGACGACGAGACCTTCGGCTGCGGCGGGACCATGGCCCGGGCGAAGGCCGAGGGCGGGGAGGTGTTCGTGGTGGTCGCTGCCGTGGGGGACCTGCAGCACTACGACCCCGAGCACCCCACGGTGACGGGAGACCAGCGGGCCCGGGAGTTCCGGGACGCCATGGAGACCCTCGGGGTGGACGACTTCGAGGTGCTGTTCAACGACCCACAGCGACACATGCGGTTGGACGCCATCCCCCGGCTCGACCTGGTCCGGCTGGTGGAGTCGGAGGGCCGGCTGAGCATCGACCGGATCCGTCCCACCGTGCTCATCCTGCCCGCGGTGTCGTACAACCAGGACCACGAGGCACTCTTTAAGGCCGGCTTCGCCGCGTGCCGGCCGCACCTGCCGTCCGTGAAGCCGTTCGTGCGTGTGGTGCTGGCGGCGGACGCACCGCAGCTGGCGTGGAACCACACCCCCTTCCACCCGAACTTCTACGTGGACATCACGGGGTACCTGGACCGGAAGCTCCGGGCCCACGCCTGCCACCGGTCCCAGCTGCGCCCGCCGCCGCACCACGCCAGCCTGGAGCACATCGAACGCCTCGCCCGGGTGCGGGGCGCCGAGGTGGCCGTGGAGGCCGCGGAAGCGTTCCACTGCTACCGGCATGTGGTCTGAGGAGCCGGACCGGTACCGGTTGCCCGCGGGGGTCCGGGTCGTGGACTGCACCGTGCGGGACGGAGGATTCGCCAACCGGTGGCGGTTCTCCGTTGCGTTCGTGCGGGGTCTGTACGAGGCGCTGGACGAAGCCGGCGTGGACTACCTCGAGGTGGGGTTCGCAAACGCCCGCGACCGCTGGCATGAGCCGGACCCGGCCCCCTGGCAGTCGGTCACGGAGGAGCTGGTGCGCGCGGCCGTGCCCCGCAAGCGCCAGACGAAGCTGGCGGTGATGGTGGACACGTGGGGCGTCCCGCCGCACGCCGTCCCTGCCCGGGTCGAAGGCAGGCCGGACCTGGTGCGGGTGGCCTGCCGGTGGCAGGCGCTCGGACAAGGCCTAGAGCTCGTGGGGCAGTTTCACGAGGCGGGCTACGAGACCAGCTTGAACCTGCTCGCGGTCTCGGAGCTGTCCTGGGACCAGCTGTCCGGGGCGCTCGCGCAGGTGGCCGGCTCCCCGGCGGACCTGGTGTACGTGGTGGACTCCTACGGACACCTGGACCCGCACCAGGTCCGACGGCTGGTCCGGCGGTTCCGGGAGCTCCTCCCGGGCAAGGCCGTGGGGTTCCACGGCCACAACAACCGACAACTGGCCCTGGCCAACACGCTCGGGGCCGTGGAGGCCGGCGCTCAGTACGTGGACGCCACCCTCCTCGGGGCAGGCCGCGGGGCGGGCAACTGCCCCCTGGAGCTGCTCCTGGGCTTCTCCGAGGCCCCCGTGCAGCGGTTGCTGCCCCTGCTGCGGTTCGCGGCCCGCTGTGCCGCACAGCTGCCGCCCGCCTCGCGGTGGGCCTACGACGTGCCGCGGATGCTCACGGGGCTGTTGAACCGCCACCCCCGGGAGGCCACGCAGCACCTGGTCCAGGAGCTCCTCCGATGACCCGGTGGATCCCTCACTCCCGGCCCACCGTGGGTGTCCAGGAGGAGAGCGCCGTCCGCCGGGTCCTGTCCTCGGGCCAGCTGGCTGCAGACCGGGAGGTGCGACGGTTCGAGGAGGAACTGGCGGCTTCCCTCGGACTGGTGGGGGGAGTGGCCACCAGCTCCGGCACCGCCGCGCTGCACCTGGCGCTGTTGGCCCTGGGGGTGGGGCCCGGGGACGAAGTCCTGATCCCCGCGTACGCGTGCAGCGCCGTGCTGCACGCGATCCAGGCCACGGGTGCCCGCGCCGTGCCGGTGGACGCCTCGCCCGACGGCAACTTGGATCCGAAGGCCGCCAGGGCCTTTTTGAGTCCGCGGACCCAGGCGGTGGTGGTCACCCACGCGTTCGGCACGCCTGCGGACCTGGACGAGGTGTTGGGCCTCGGGGTCGCCGTGGTGGAGGACGTGGCCCAGGCGCTGGGGGCGCGGTACCGCGGTCGCCCGGTGGGCTCCCTCGGAGACGTGACGGTCTGCTCGTTCTACGCGACCAAGCTCATCACCTCGGGCGGGGAAGGGGGGATGGTCCTGGCGCGCGACCCCAGCCTGCTGCGGCGGGCGCGGCGGCTGTCCACCTCCGACGGTCGGGGCGGGGAGTTGCGGTTCAACTACCGGATGAGCGACCTGCAGGCGGCGGTGGGACGCGTGCAGCTGGGCCGTCTGGGGGAGTTCCTGGCGGCCCGCCGTCGGTTGGCGGCGGCGTACGACGAGGCGCTGTGCGGCTCAGCGGTCCAGCGCCTCGCCCTTCCCCCGCCTCACGCGGAGGCCGTGCCCTACCGGTACGTGGTGCTTCACGCGGCAGCGGGGCGCCTGCTGCGCCGGCTGCGCCGGGCAGGGGTGGAAGCGAAGCGGCCGGTGAGACAGCCCCTCCACCGCGCCCTGGCCCTGTCCGGGTTCCCGGTGGCGGACCGGCTGCACGCCACCGCGGTGTCCCTGCCCATTTACCCGTCCCTCTCGGAGGACCAGGTGCGCCAGGTGGCAGCGGTCGCCCGCGTCGCGGTGGCGGAGGTGGCGTGTGGCGTGGCTTAGCGTGCTCCTGTCCTTCGGCCTGTCGGCGGCGTTGGTGCCCGTGGTGCGGTGGGTGGCCCGGCTCACGGGTGTCATGGACCGTCCCGGAGGCCACAAGGCCCACGGTCGAGCCGTGCCGTTGCTGGGAGGGGTTGCGGTGTTCACCTCCCTGGCCACGGTGTCCGGCGTCTTGCGTCCTACAGAGCTGCCGTGGTTGGTCGCCCCTGGAGCGCTTGCGGTTCTGGGCCTTTGGGACGACCTGCGGAGGGTACCGGCCCGGGTCCGCCTGGTGGTCGAGCTGGGCGTCTGCGCTGCCCTGTTGTGGGCAAGCGGGACCCGTTTCTGGGCTCCCGCGTTCGTCCCCGCGTGGGCGGCCACGTCGCTAACCGCTCTGTGGCTGGTCGGGGCGGTCAACGCGTCCAACTGCATGGACTGTGCGGACGGTAGCCTCGCGGGCGTGGGGGTGGTGGCGGGGGTAGGGCTGGCGGTGGTGGCGGCCCTGGCCGGCAGTGAGGCGTGGCAACCGGCCCTGGTGCTCGCGGGCGCCCTGGCGGGCTTCTGGCTTTACAACCGGCCGCCCGCCTCGGTGTTCCTGGGGGACGCGGGTAGCCTTCCGGTGGGCCTGGTGCTGGGGTGGCTGGCGGTCCGGGCCGCCAGCGGGCAGCCCGCGGCGTACACCGTGGCAGGGGTCCTGGCGCTGTCGGTGCCCGTGTTTGACTTCCTGGCGGTGCACGCGCGGCGGTGGCGGCGGGCCGGCTGGCGGCAGCTCATGGAGTCTGTGGGCCGCGAGCACCTACCCCACCGGCTGCTGATGTGCGCCAGAACTCCCAGGCGGGGCCTGCTCGCCCTGTACGGACTGCAGGGAGGCGCCTGCCTGGCCGCCGCGGTGGCGGCGTCGTCAGCCGCCCCGTGGCCAGGGTTTGTGACCCTGGCGGTCTGGGTTCCCGTGCTCCTGTGGGTGGACACGCGGCTTCCTCACCCACCTGTGGAGGCGGGACGCCCGTCGGCCACCTCCCTGCGGGTGCGGCCCGAGAGCGCGGGGTGAAATGTGGACGAGAAGACCCTCCGGTACCTGGAAGCCACCCTGGACGCCGTGGAGCACCAGTTCGTCACCCTCGTGTCCCGGCAGAAGCTGTTCGCGGAGAACGGCGACTCGGCCGCGGGCCGGTTGCTGGGGCAGCTGCGCCACCTGTTGGAGGGGGTGGTGGAACTGGAGGGGCGCCGGGACGCCACGTACCCCGACCTGCACCGCGTGCAGACCCTCAAGGCGCGGGTGGTCTGGCTGTACCGGCGGCTGGCGCAGGAGCGCCTGTTCACCCGGAAGCTGCAGCTGGAGGAGCGCCTGAGGTCGTTGATGAGCCCGGAGGCTTACGACGTCTACCTGGAACTGCAGGCGTGCGAGGTGGAAGAAGAGGCGGACCGCGCGGCCACGGACGAGGAGCTGGTGGCACGCCTGCTGTCGTAGCGAGTCGCGGTCCGGCCACGGACGTCGTTCGGGGGTGCAGCCATGTCGTATACTGGTGGGCGGGTTGGGCGCTTAGCTCAGAGGGAGAGCGCTTCCTTGACGCGGAAGAGGTCGGAGGTTCAAGTCCTCCAGCGCCCACCAGGGGACCCACGGGGCCGCTGGACCACCGCTGACCTGGGTGGAGCCTGTTGAGGGGTGGTAGGGCGCTTCCGGTGGTGCGGGACCCCGAGATCCACCCGCTGACCAGTCTGGAAGAGGTAGAAGCCTGTGCACCGGCGTGGCAGGCGCTCGCGGCAGCCTGTGGCGTCACGGTGTTCCAGACCCCCGCGTGGGCACTGGCGTGGTGGAAGGCGTTCGGAACGGGTAGCCGGCTCCGGCTCTTCGCCCTCCGGTCCGAAGGGCACCTGGTTGGCCTAGCCCCCTTCCACGTGAAGACCACGCGCGCCGGTGTGCGGCGTCTTGGGGTCTTGGGCAGCCCCGAAGCCGACTACGGGGGCCTGCTGGCCGCGCCGGGGGCGGAGGCGGCCGTGGGGCAGACGCTCGCGGACCGGCTGTACGAGGACAGGACGTGGGATGTCCTGTGGCTACCGGACGTGCCGGAGGAGTGCCGGGCGACCACCTGCCTGGTGGCTGCCCTCAGAGCCCGGGGCTGTCGCGTCCAGCAGCGCACCACGTGGTGCCACCGCATTCCCCTGCCTGGTTCCTGGGAAGAGTACATGAGCCGTTTGGGGCGCTCCACGCGAAAGCGGTTGAGCCAGAAGGAGCGGCGGTGGGCCGAGTCAGGTGCCCAGGCCCAGCCCCTGCGCGGCCGCGACGGGATGGCGGCGTTCATCGCCCTCCATACAGCCCAGTGGGGACAGAGGGGCCACGGCGGGGCGTTCGCGGACCACCGGTCGGCTCGATTCCACGCGGCGGTCGCGGCCGAGCTGGAGCACCTCGGCTGCCTCGACCTGTGGGCCCTGGTCCTGAACGGGACGCCGCAGGCGGCGGTCTACGACGTGCGTTTCGGCAGGTCCGTGTACAGCTACCTCTCCGCGGTGAACCCGGACGGCCTCCTCCGCCTGTCGCCGGGAATGGTGTTGACACTGTGGCGAATCCAGGCGGCTATCCAGGACGGGTACGCCTACTACGATCTGTTACGGGGCAACGAGCCGTACAAGCAGGTGCTCGGAGCGCGCCCGTTCCCGAATGCCTCGTACCTCGTGGCCCACCCACGACGGTGGCGGTCGTGGTGGTACCTGGCGCTGGCGCCTCTGCGGGAGCTGCTCCTCCGCCGCGAACGGCTCCCTCCCGGAAGCGCAGGGCCCCTGCCGTCGTCCCAGGCCGCGGAGGGCCCGGCCAGCGGTGGTTGAGCGAGGGCACCGGGGCCGATATGATGGCCCCGTGAGGGTCCGGATCCGGCACCAGAGGCGCGAGGTAGAAATCGCCGGCGTCCGCAGTGTGCAGGAGCTGCTGGACCGCCTAC
>VAPR01000381.1_pt1 | contig 29790 bp, 27 predicted proteins | sample 3380701 | NCBI WGS metagenome assembly VAPR01 (sample SAMN11536904, study PRJNA540576) | hot springs metagenome | isolation source: hot spring wet sediment | place: Spain: Lobios | collected 2014-01 | reverse complement strand
TAGTATTATCTACATCTGTTAAATAAAGCCAATCAGTACCATTTAAGGTATAAAATATTTGAAAAATTTTTTCAGGATTATTTGTGATTGTTGTTTCTGATGAAGTGTTAATTTCTATTGATGTCGTAGGTTCTAATAAATTAATAGTTTCTATTGATGTTGATGTTGTGTTTGATGGATTTTCTTCTTGAGCAAAAACATAATTAATTAATTTGGGAAAATAAAAAGTTGATGTTGGTGATTCTGCTGCCTCAGGAGAATGATTTTGATTATTAGAGCTTGGTGTTGGTTCTGAAATCGTTGAATTTTGTTCTGTTGATATTGATTCAGTTGAAGTTGGCTCATCAAAAACTAAAATAACTTCTTTTGCTGGGATTATTTCTTGAATAAAAGATTGAATTTTCTTATCTTCTTTGCTTTCTACAGGAATATAATTAATTTTTGTATCTGACCAAAACCAATCAATTTTTAAGTTGACTGAATTAATTTTTCCCTCGGGAATTTCTCCTTTAAAATTTCCACAATAAATTTCTCTTAAACCACCATCAAAAAAAGCAGAATTTAATTCATTATAATTATTATCATTTTCTTTTTCACCAGCTGCTTTCTCGGGATTTTGCCAATTACCCAAGCAAGTTTCTGGATAAAAATAGGCAATATTTTCGCCTTTAGTTATTGAACTAATTAAAAGCAAAAAAATAATAAAAATTAAAGCTAATCCAGCCCCTAATAGATATTTTTTTCTTTTTGAAATTAAAAGTATCATTTTCTTAATATAATTATAAACATAAATAAATTAATACATTTTTTAATATTTTAAACCTTGTTTGAAAATTTCCTCTGGTTTATCTGGTTCAATATTATAATAATTAATTAAAAAATCTGCTACTTTTCTAAAAGTAGGTGCAGCAGTTCCGAATGCTAAAAGTCCTTTTGCCGGTTTATCTAATCTTACTAAAATAATATATTGAGGATCTGAAGCTGGTAAAAAGCCTATAAAAGTAGTTATTGCTTCATCAGTGTAACCAGTGGGATTTTCTGGTGTTTCTTTTGCTGCTGGAATTAAAGCTGAGCCTGTTTTGCCAGCAATTCGATAGCCTAATTTGCCAGCTTTTTTTGCTTGATTCTCAACAACTCCTTCTAAAATTGGTAATATTTCATTTAAAGTTTCCTTATTTAAAACTTGAGCAATAATTTGAGGTTTAATTTCTTTTTTGCTTTCTGGATAAATTATTTCTTTAACAAAATTTAATTTAACTATTTTGCCATCATTGGAAAAAGCATTAAAACTTTGAATTAAATTTAGAGGTGATAAAGCAATCCCTTGACCAAAACTTGCCGTTCCAAAATTGACTTCTCTTCCCGGATCAAAAAGATTATTAAAATTTGGTTCTTCTAAAATTGGAAAATCAATTTCTGCTTTTCTATTTAATTTAAAATTTTCAATATATTTTAAAAATCGTGATTTACCCAAAATTTGAGAAATATAGACGGAACCAGTATTTAAAGATTGTTCTAAGGCTGTTTTTAAATCAACAACTCCCCTTCCCTTTTTATCAAAATTTTCTATCTTCCATCCATTTAAAATGACATAACCTTTATCTTCGTAAGTATCTTCTGGTTTGGCTAAATTTTCTTGAAAGGCAGCAGCATAAAAAAATGGTTTCATTACTGAACCTGGTTCATAATTTTTACTTAACCTTGAAACAAATATTGAATAATCTTTGACTTCAAAATATTTATTAGGATTATAGTTTGGCAATTCAGCAACACCCAAAACATTCCCAGTTTTAACCTCAGAAACAACAATTAAACCTCCACTTGCTTTATATTCTTCAACTTTTGCTTTTAAAATCTCTTCTATTTTTCTTTGAATATAATAATCAATATTTAAAACCAAATCAGCCCCTTTTTTAGGAGTCTGGAAAATTAAATTTCCCTGTCGATAACCAAAATCTCCTCTTAAAATTTCATCATAATATTTTTCTAAGCCATATTGACCTTCTAAAATACCCTCATCATTTAGGCGAGCAAAGCCAACAACTGTTGAAAAAAGATTTTTTAATGGATAATCTCGATAAACTTTTTCTTCAAAGAAAACAGAATCATAATTTAAATTTTCAATTTTCTTTTTTTGATGATCATTTAAATTTTTTGCCAAAATAAAACTTTTTGATGAATTTTTTGCTGTCTTAATGGAGTTTTCTAAATCAAAATTTACAATTTTATTTATGTTTTTAAGCTCTTCATCAATATTTTTTGCCTTTGGTGGATAGTAATAAAGATCGTAAAGATAATAACTTGTAGCCAGTAAAATTAAATTGTTATCTTTATCTTTTAAATAAATATTTCCTCTTAATGGAGGGATTTTTTTAATTGTTGCTGAAAAATTGTTTTTAAAATTAGCTTTTGCTATTTGAAGCTTATAAAGACCATAAACTAAAAAACTAAAACCTATTAAAATTATCAAAAACAAAAATGAAGAAAGAAACTTTTCAGTTGTTAAAAAGAATCTTTTTCTCATTTATAAGCTTATCTGTAAGAAAAATTTTCTGGAAGAATATAGATTATTTTCGTGGAGGACAAGGGGGTTGTCGGCTGAGAGAGATGGCTAGTAAGCATTTGAGCGTTTAGATTGGATAAATTGTTGAGATTTAACTTATATTTTTCTAAATAAACCTGGGAATTTGGCAAATAAGACCTTTCTTTAATAAGAAGAAATAGCAAACTAATCAAGACAAAACTTAAAAATATCGTCAATAAAAACCAATAATCGACCGGAGGTGAAAGAGTTTGATATTTTTTCCTTTTTGTCATTGTTTTTTAATTGCTCTTAATTTTGCTGACCTTGCTTTTGGATTTTGTAAAATTTCTTGCTTGGTTGGTCTGATAACATTTGGAGTAATTACTTTAGCACCTTTTTCCTTGAGCATCTTGAAAACTTTTTTAATAACAACATCTTCTAGGCCTTGAAAACTTAAAACAACAATTTTCCCACCTTTATTTAAGACATCATAAGCATCTTTTAGTCCTTCCTCTAGGTTGCCTAACTCATCATTGATAAAAGTCCTAAGAGCCATAAAAATTTGTGTTGCTGGATGAATTTTTCTTTTTTGTTTTTTTACTTCAGCAACAATTTCAGCTAATTCTTTTGAAGTTTCAATTTTTTTCTTTCTTCTTCGATCAATAATTGCTCGAGCAATTTTTTCAGCTGACTTTTCTTGTCCATAGTTTTTAAAAATTTCAACTAAATCTTTATAAGAATAATAGTTAACAATTTCGAAAGCTGTAATTTTAATCTTTGGATTAATTCTCATATCAAGTGGTTCATCATATTTAAAAGAAAATCCTCTGCCAGATTTTTCATAATGCCAAGTTGAAATTCCTAAATCAAAAACAATTCCTTTAATTTTGCTAAAACCTTCTTGCTTGACTACTCTTTTAATATTTTTAAAATTTTGATTGACTAACTTTATTGTATTTTCCATTTTTAGCTCTTTTATTTTTTGAAGACCTTGGTTGTAAAGCTCAGGGTCCCACTCAAAGGCTAAAACATTTGCTTTATGATTGGCTATTTCAAAAGTTACTCCTCCTTCGCCAAAAGTTGCATCAATAAAATTTTCGTTTTCCTTTGGTTCTAATATTTGAATAATTTCTTTTAAGAGAACTGGCTGATGCATTAAATACCTAAATCGCTTAATTTTTCAGCAATCTCTTGAGCTTGGGATTCACTTTGTTTTTTATAGTCCTCCCAAGATTTTTCATCCCAAACTTCAAATCTTGAGTAAAGTCCTACAATAACTATTTTTTTACTTAAATTAGCGTACTGGCGCAAATATTCTGGAATTAATATTCGACCTTGGTTATCAATTTGGGTTTCATAAGCTCCGGCAAGCATTAATCTTGCAAAAGCTCTTGAATTTGCTTGACTTAAAGGAAGCTTTAAAATTTTCTCTGCCACTTTCTCCCACTCATCCTTGGGAAAAACAAACAAACAATTTTCTAAACCTTTAGTAACTATTGCTTCAATGCCAAATCGTGATCTAAATTTTGCTGGTATCATTAATCTTCCTTTCTGATCAATGTTATAATGATATTCGCCAATTAACATTTTGGTTAGTAATCAATGATCATTTAGTGGTTTTCCACAATTTCCACATAGTTTTCCACAATTCACCACATTTAACCACTTTGATAATAATTTAAACCATTTTTAAGTTAAAACAATATTTTTAAACAAATTAAAAACTCCGCATTTTGCGGAGTTTCTGAAATTGTTTTCACAGGATATTAACAATATTAGAATCAAATTTAGAAAATATTATTCAAAACTGAAACAGCCCTTCGGTAAAAACCGAAGGGCTGTTCGGCGGCTTATCTTTTTTTGCCACCTTTCTTTGCTGCTTTCTTTTTTGCTGCCATCTCTCTTTAATTTTTTTTCAAGGGGCCGACTAAACCCCCTTTTTTTTGCAAATTTATAAATTTTTTATTTGAAATTTTTTTTCAAGTGTGCTTATTGTATATTAAAAATTTTATTTTATTTTTTTAAAAATGTCAAGAGAATTTTGTGGAAAACTTAAATTGATCAGTAATCAGTGATTAGTGATTAATGATTTGAATTTCAACTTCTGGTTGAATTTGAAAATTGTCTTCCAAAGATTTTTTTACAAAATCAATTAACTCACAAACATCATCAAATGTTGCTCTACCTAAATTAATAATAAAGTTAGAATGTTTTTCAGAAATTTGAGCATCACCAATTCTTTTTCCTTTTAAACCTAATTCAGAAATTAAAAAAGCAATTGGGATTACTGGGAAAGGATCATTTTTAATTTTATTTTTTTCTAGGGCTAAATTTTGAAGAAATTTCGGGGCTTTTTCAAAGGGGTAATTTTTAAAAATGCTTCCGGCATTTGGATATTCTAAGGGATGTTTTTCTTTTCGATAATTAATTTTCTCTTCAGCAATTTTTTTTAATTCTTCTTTATCAAAATTTGTTTCAAAAATCAAAGTTGTTTCAACAATTAACCATTCCTTACTTTTTCTAAAAAAAGAGTTTCGATATTCAAATTGACATTCCTCTTTTTTAAAATTTTTTATCTCACCTGTTTTTAAATCAACTGCTAAAACTTCCAAAACTAGATTTTTAAATTCTCCTCCAAAACAACCAACACCTCCTTCAATTGCACCGCCAATTGTTCCTGGAAGTCCTCCTGCCCATTCTAAACCTTGATAACTTAAATTAATAACATAATCTAAAAGTTCACTAACTAAAATTCCTGAACCTACTTTTAAAATGCCTTTATCTATTTTTTCTATATATTTAAATTCTGGCTTTAAAACTATTCCTTCGAATTTATTAAATAAAATATTTGTCCCCCCACCTAAAATGAAAATTGGTAAATTTTGACTTTTCTGCCATTCAAAAAATTTCAAAATATCTTCTTTTTTTCTCAGCTCTATAAAATATTTAGCTGGTCCGCCTATTTTAAAGTTTGTCAATGGAGCAATAGTTTTATTTTCTTCAATTTTCATTTCATAAATTTTAAAATATATTCTTTTTGAGCATTTACCTTTTTATAAGGATTGAAGATATTTTGGGGATCGAAAATATTTTTGATTTGTTTAAAGATCTGATAAATTTCTTTACCAAATTCTTTTTCTAAAAATGGACCTCTAATTAAACCATCATTATGTTCAGCAGTTAAAATTCCTCCATAACTTAAAATTAAATCATAAACTCTTTCAGTAATTTCTAAAATATCTTTTCTTGTCATTTCATTTTTTAAATCAACAAGAGTAATGATATGTAAATTGCCATCACCTAAATGTCCGGAGATTGTATAAATAATTTTGTATTCATCTAAAATTTGATAAAGTTTTGGTAAAAATTCTGATAAGTATTGAGGTAAGATTATAAAATCATCAATAAATGGTGCAGCAGTTAAATTAGTTATTTTTTCTCTTAAAAGTCGATAAGTATCTCGGCGAAGACGCCAATATTTTTGGGTTTCTTGTTCATTTTTAGGTTTTCTGGTTAAATAATTATATTTTTGAGAAATTTTTTCTGCTTTTTCTATTTTCTCTTCAACCTCTTTTTGATCATTACCAGTAAATTCAGCTAAGACAATTAACTTGGGAATACCAATTTTTAAAATCATCAAAATTTCTGGCAAAAAGAGCTTGAAATTAGAAAAAATTCCCTTAGCCCCAAGTAAACTTGCCATTTCTTTGTAAAACTTCATAAAAATTTTAAAAGTATGATCATCAGTAATTTCTAAACTTGTTGGTTCTAAAGATAAAATTTCGTTAGTGAAATGGGGAAAGTTTTTAAGATCTTTTATAAAAATTACTAAAAGTTGAGAAAATTTTTCTTGATCAACTAATTTAAATTTTATTTCAGTAATAATTCCTAACGTTCCTTGAGAACCAACAAAAATTTTTGTTAGATCCAAATTTTGACCATCAAAAGCCGACCAAATATTATAACCAGAAGAATTTTTTGAAACTTTAGGTTTTGATTTTTGAATGAGATCAAAATTTTCTTTTAAAAGATTATAAGTTTTTCGATAAATCTCTCCTTCAAATGTATTTAAAGAAAATTTTTTTTCTAAATTTTCCCTATTTAATTTTTCAAAATAATATTCTTCTGAGTCACTTAAAACAACCTTTAATCCTAAAACATAATTTTCTGTTTTTCCATATTTCAAAGTTTTTTCACCACCAGAATTATTAGCAACCATACCTCCAAGAGTGCAAAGTTCTTTTGAGGCTGGATAAGAAGGTAACATTAAATTTAATTTATTCAGCTCTTTCTCAAAATCTCGAAAATAAACACCTGGCTGAACAAGAGCAATTTTTTCCTCTGGTAAAATTCGGAAATGATTAAAATATTGAGTAAAAGACAAAATTACTGAATCATTCAAAGGACCACCAGACATATCAGTTCCAGCTGACCAACAAGAAATTGAAAAGTTCTCTTCTTTGGCTAAATTAACAACTTCTTTTATCTCTTGAGAATTTTTAGGAAAAATAACAAGATTTGGTTTAATTTTAAAAATACTTTTATCTTCAGAAAAATTTTCCAAAATCTTTTCTTCAGAAGAAAAATCAATATTAAACTCTCTTAGTTTTTCAATGTTCATTAAATTTTAATCTTCTCTTCCTTTTACTTCTCGATCATATTTTCGCCAAGCAGCAGAAACTTCAGGATATACTTCATCAAGTTTGTTTAAAATTAAAGTTCTCATTGATTGAGTATCGACTGTTTCTAAATCGCTAACTGATTCCAAAACATAACCATTTATCTCTTCAACGACTTGAAAAACCCTATCTTCTGAATAACCTGCTTCTCTGGCTGCTTTCTCTAAAGATGTTCTTAATTTTGAGAGTTGAAATTCTTCTTCCCTTCCGTCTCTTTTTAAAACTTTGTTTGGCATTTTTGGTTAATTATTTTTAATTTCGACTTAACAATTTTTTAACTGCATTTTTGATTGCCTCTTTATCCATTTCATATTTTTTTAATAATTCCTCAATTTTCCCAGATTCCCCAAAAGTATCTTTTAAACCAATAAATTCCATTCTTAAAGGATAATTCTTCACTAAAACTTCAGCAATTGCTGAGCCTAAACCTCCATTTATTTGGTGATCTTCAACGCTAACAAATCCTTTTACTTCTTTTGCTGTTTCTAAAATTGTCTTTTCATCTAAAGGTTTGATAGTATGAACATTATAAACTAAAACTTCAATTCCTTCTTCTCTTAATTCTTTGGCTGCAAGTAGAGCTTGATAAACTAAGTGTCCAGTAGCAAAAATAGCAATTTCAGGTTTTTCGCTAATCCAAAATTTTTCTATCTTTCCAAAGTTAAAAGGAGTTTCTTCAGTTGTAATTATTGGAGTTTTATCTCGAACAAACCTTAAATAAAAAGGACCATAAATTTCAGAAGAATATAAAGTTGCTTTTTTAGCTTCAATCGCATCACACGGAGAAATGATTTTAATATTGGGCCAACATCTGGTAATAGCAATATCTTCGGTTGCTTGATGAGTTGCTCCATCAGGGCCAGTTACAATTCCCGAATGATGTCCAGCAATTTTTACATTTGAAAAATTATAAATAATTGTTGTTCTTATTGTTTCCCAATTTTTTCCCGGTGAAAAAGTTGCATAAGAAGAAATAAAAGCTGTTTTACCACTAACACCTAAACCAGCAGCAATTCCAGCCATATTTTGTTCAGAAATACCACATTCAATAAATCTATCTGGAAATTTTTCAGCAAATTTATGAGCCCTTGTTGATTCTGCCAAATCTGCTGTTAAAACAACAACATCGGGATTTTTTTCTCCTAATTCTAATAATGCTTCACCGTACCCATCACGAATTGGTTTTTGCTCTACATCTTGATCAAAAATTTTTGGATTTAATTTTAATTCTGGATTTAACATTTTATATCAGAAAGGTGAAGGAGTTCCACCCGTACCTGCTTCATAAATCAAATTTCCAGGCATTACAGTAGTACAAAAAGGTGGTACTCCCACTAAACATGGTATCATTATCTCAGTAAAAACCAATCCTAATACCCAAACACCCGGAGTTAAAATATTTCGATACAAAAACAACAAAGGTGAGCTCAAAAACATCCATGGAACAAATAAAATCATAGGCCTTGGTGGACTAACAAAAACTAAAAAACCCAAACTACATGGACATGGAGTAACAAATAAAATTTTTCCTCCAAAAGGAAGAAAGACTGTCGGTATAAGTTGAGCAGAAGTTTTTAATGGTATAAAAAAAATATAACTGAAAATTTTATAAAAAACATCTAGAATATTTTTGTTTCCACTTTCAAAAATTAATATAGAATTAAAATCTCTATGCATATCAAATAATATTTCTCGATATTTTTTAAGGTATAATTCCATTTCTTGTTTATCGATTTTATTATTTAAAAAATCTAAAAATTTATTTAATATTTCTAAACTAATATAGTCTGAAGCGATCATTAATTTATGAATTTCTTTAATGTTCTCCTGAACTTTTGTTTGTTTTAAAGCATTGACTTTTTTTTCAAAAAATTCTTTTAGAACAGTAGCTTTATTTATTAAAAAATCTTTATCAAACTGTTCTGATTTTAATGTATTCTCAATAAGAAACTCTGGCAATAAAGGTTCTGTATTTTCAAATAGTGGTTTTCCATTGAAAGAGTTATCAAATAATTTTTTAAAATCATCTGGTCCCAACATATCAAGAAAAATGTATTTGAAATAATTTTCTATTGTCTTAAGGTTGCTATTGTTATCTATAATAATGTCTTTATCTTCAACAACTGGTTTAGAAAGTTTAACATTTGAAATTACTGATAAAATGTTATTTTGATCTTGAACAATTTTTTCTTGAAATGTTCTTGTTAGATAATATTTTATTCTTGAATTTATATCAAAAACTCCTGTTTGTTTTAAACCATTCATTTTTTGCCATTTTAAAACTGCATTTCTAGTTAGAAAACCATAATAAGCTGTTGGGTTATGTTTAAATAAATTTAATTCTTTAAGATATTGTTGTAAACATTTTACATCTTCACCTTTTGATCCTATTCTAAGATCTCTTGTAAAACTACATAGATTTTTAATTTCTTGTTTATTTTCGAGAGCAAAAGAAAGATTTAAATTTGAAAAAATTATTGCTAAGATGAGAAAAAATATTATTGTTTTAATCATTGATGTTCACTAATTATTTTTCCTCCTAATGTTCTTAATTCTTCTAAGGCTTTTTTTGCTTCTTCTTTGTTTGGTGGTTTACCGTGCCACTCATATTTCTTTTCCATAAAATCAACTCCTTTGCCGGGAATTGTATAAGCAATAATAACTGAAGTTCTTCGCCATTCTGATTGAGCCTGACGAATAGCATCTACAAAAGCTCGAATATTATGACCATCAACTTCTAAAACATGTAAACCAAAAGATTCTAATTTTTGTTTTAATGGTTCGAGAGGCATAACATCTTCAGTAACGCCATCAATTTGGATATAGTTTCTATCAATAATTATTGTTAGATTATCCAGTTGATTTTTTCCTAAAAACATATAAGCTTCCCAGGTGTTGCCTTCTTGATGTTCACCATCAGAAGTAATGCAATAAACATGATAATCTTTTTTGTTCAATTTACCAGCAATAGCAATTCCAATTGCTTGAGAAATTCCTTCTCCTAAAGGACCAGAAGTTGTTTCTAATCCTGGTAAAGCTGTTCGATGAGGATGTCCTTGAAGCCTTGAATTTATTTTTCTTAAAGTTTTTAATTCTTCTACTGAAAAATAACCAGCCAAAGCCATAGCGGCATAACGAACAGGGCAAATATGGCCATTAGATAAAATTAATCTATCTCGATCTTCCCATTCAGGATTTTGGGGATCGTGCCTTAAAATATGAAAATAAAAAGCTGAAAATATATCTGCCATTCCTAACGGTCCAGCACTGTGTCCTGAACCAGCTTCAACTAACATTTCAATAATTAATTGTCTTATTTGGTTAGCCTTTTCTTCCAAAAATTTTACTTTTTCTTCGTGAAGTTCCTCAATCATTAATAGAATTATAAAATAAAAAATTATTTATTTTTAAAAACTAAAATTAAGTCAGCAACATTAAATGGTAATCTTCCGGTAATAATTCCATCTTTAACTTTTTTAAAGAAATTAAAACTATCATTGTTTTTTAAAAATTCATCAATGTTTAAATTTTGTTTTCTTGCTTTTTCTAAGGTTAATTTATCACCAAGAGCACCAGCAAATGGAGTATTATCCCAACCATCAGAATTAATTGAGATCATTAAATAATCCTCTTTTTCTTTTAATAAATATTTTAAAAACCATAAAACCAATTCGTGATTTCTGCCACCTTTTCCCTGCCCTTTTACTTTGACTGTTGTCTCTCCACCAAAAAGCAAAATATTTTCTTTTACTTTTTTTATTTCTCTCAAAATTTTTTTAGCAACTTTTGAAACATCATCTTTCAAATTGTCAGTGAAAATTTTTGCTCTTAAATTAAACTTTTTTGCTTTTTCTTCCATAGCCTTTAAAGCAGTTAAATTACTAATCATCAAAATGTTATCAACATTTTTGAAATATTTATTTTCTTTTGGAGTTTCAATCAGCCAATCTTTATTAATTTTTATTTTAAATTTTTGAATTATTTTGATTGCTTGCTGAAGATTTGTTTTATCTTTAATTGTTGGTCCTGAAGCAATAAAATTTAAATCATTACCAGGAACATCAGAAAAAATTAAAGAAATTACTTTTGCTGGAAAAAGAATTTTTGCAAGACCACCGCCTTTTACTTGATCAAGATGTTTTCTTATTATATTCATCTCATAAATATTTGCTCCGGATTTTAAAAGTTGTTGATTAATATTTATATATTTATTAAGATCAATTTTTGCTGGTGAAACTAACATTGCTGATCCTCCTCCACAAATAACAACAATAACTAAATCTTTTTCAGATAATTTATTTTCAAATCTTTTAATGATTTTTTGGGTGAATTGAAAATTTATTCTTGAAGGCAAAGGATGAGTGCCTTTAATTTCAAGATGATTTAAATTATGTTTTATTGGTTTTTGGCTAACATCAATTAAATAGCTTTCTTTTAAATATTTTTTTAATTTTCTTTTAATAAATCTTCCTATCGCAAAAGAACCTTTACCAAAACCAACCAAATAAACATTGTCAAAATTTTTTAGATTATACTTTTTATTTTTTATTTTTAAAACTGAATTTTGAATTTTAAAGTTTTCTTTTAAAAAGTTTTCATATTTCAAAGCATTTAAACCAGAATCAATTATTTTAAGAGCAACTTTTCTTGCTTTTGTTTTAGATAATTGTTTAAAATTTTGAATAATCATTTATTTTTAACTATAACGCAGATTTACGCGGATTCTATAACGCGGATTCATACTGATATTATGATGCTGATTCACGCGGATTTATGTTGATTATAACGCTGATTCATACGGATATATAATGTTAATTTACATTGACGAAAATACCTTTAATTGATCGATCAAATTTCGCTAAATCGTTTTCTGTTTCTGGTAAAAAGTCTATAGTCCACGAGTTCATAAATTAATAATATCCTATAAGAGTAATCAATTGAGAAAGCCCAATAACCTTTATATTTACCAGTAAGAGGATGAGTTTTTAAACGGGGATTAAAAGGATTTTCTCGGAAAATAAGTTCTTTTTCTTTTGCTTTTTTCTTGATCTCTTTTGATAATTTTTTATAAGCTTTTATAAATTTTGAAGTAACATAAATATCCATAAAAATATCTATTCAAGTTCAGCTAATGATTTTATTTTAAGAAGCTTTTTTTTCTTTTTTTCTTCTTTAAACACTTTAATTGCTCTATCAGTATCTTTTTCTTCCCATTTTATCTGCTTTTTCAATTTTAAAAACTCCTCATACTCTTTACGAGGTATCAAAACTAAATCACCTTTTTTAAATATTTCTTTTGGAATGGTTATTAATTTTCGCATAATAGTTTAATTATAATTTTTTCTAAAATATATGTCAAATATTATCATTTCCTCGAAACAAATTTATTATTTTTAACATAAAATCTCCACAATAAGTTTGCATCTTCACCAGCATAATCAATACCAATTCTCTTTGCTTTAATTATATCTTTTTTAGAATAATTTTCGCCATTTTCAAGCCAAATATCTTTTCCATTAACAAGATCATATCCCCAAAATTTATTATTTAGTTTTAAAAATTCACAAAGCTTACCAGGACCACTCGGAATAATTTTAGCTTCAGTTATTGGTTCTAATGCTCTAATTAAAACACATTCAGGTAATCCTTCTTGAAAAGTAGTAATATTAAATTGATAATGGTTGCCATAAACAAGATAAATGTAAATATGACCACCGCGAAGATATTCAGCTAAATTTCTTTTTGTCACTTTAGCATTTTTTAGGCTAAGTATTTTTTTAACAAACTTTGAGGGATTATCAAAGTAATTTTTAATTCTTTCCCAATTTTCTTTAATTACTTTAACTTTTTCCTTTAAAGATTGTTCTCTTTTACTATAAGCATGAGAAGCTTTATCTTTTGGTCCAATATAGGCTTCTGTTTCTACTATTTTGCCAATAATTAATTTACCCTTATAGTTTCTGACGATATATTTTCCTAAAAGTTCTTGAGCAACTTTAAGAGTTGGTTGAGCAAAAAATGATCTTTCAATCTTCATCAATAATGACTTTAACTTTAGCTAATTCTTTGAATTTTTGAGCATCATCAATTGTGCCAACTATTTCTCCATAATGCATTGGAACAGCAATTTCTGGCTGAAAAATATTAACTGCTTCAGTTGCTTCTTCAGGGGTCATCACATAAGTTCCAGAAACTGGCACTAAAGCTATATTTATATTTTTTAACTCTTTCATCTCCTCAATAAAATCAGTATCACCAGCGTGATAAATTAAAACATTATCCAAATTTAAAATATAACCAACTTTACTATCTTCTTTAGGATGAAAAACTTTTCCTGGTTCTCTAAATTTATTAATGTTATAAGCAGGAATTGTTTTAAAAGAAAAATTATCTAACTTATATTCTCCATTTGGTTCAACAGTCAATGAGTTGTTTAAATTTTTAGTAACTTCTCTAATGCTAATAAATTTTGTTTCATCTTTGGTAATTTTTCTTAAATCTTCAGGACTATAATGATCAAAATGTTCATGAGTAATAAAAACATAATCAGCTTTTGGTAAATTTTCTGATAAATGAAAAGGATCAAGATAAATAATTTTTCCTTGCCACTCAATTAAAAAAGTTGCATGTTTTAGTTTTTGAATTTTGATGTTTTGGTAGAGCATTGTTAAATAAATAATTTACTTTCTTTCGACATTTTTAATGCTTTTTTGAAAATTTTTATTGTTTGATCGTATGTTTCTCGATCTACAAAATAAGGAGTACCATCCTTACCACCATGAGCAAAAGTGTATCTGGCTGGATCTTCAAATGATGGCTTAGCGCCATAAATTAATTCTGAAGCAAGAGATAAAGCTCTAATTGTTTTTGGTCCAACACCTTCAGTTAAAAGCAGATCTTCAATTGTTTTTGGTTCTAAAAATTTTGCTTTACTTATTGTTTTTGTTAATCTTTTAAGATCAAATTTCTCTTCAACAACAGGATGATAATGAAATTCAATATTATCTAAAAATAAACTTTTTTCTGGCTTTGAAAAAATTTTTGCCATTTCCCTTTCTAAATTCTTTTCTTCATTTAAAACTTTAATCATCCCTTCTTTGTTTTCCCTACTCTTTTTTGAAGTTAAATTTAAAGTTTTCTTTAAAATGATTTCTGAAGCAATACCACTATGAGGTTCTTCAGTTAAATTTAAGTCTTCTTTAATCAAATTTGTCCAGTGATACCTTCTTGCTAAAGATAAATTAGTATTCATTCCTTGCTGAATAACTGCCCAATCACCACTTTGAGTAATAATAAATGAATGATGATATAAATTAAAACCATCTTGAATTAAAGAATTATCAATTTTAGCAATTAATTTTGAGAGTTTAGAATATTTTTCACCATCTAAAATTAATTTATCACCTAAAAATAAAAGTTCTTCTGGTGTTTTTCGAGAAGTTTTTCCTTTACCACCAGCAATATAAATACCTAAATTTCTTTCTTGCAAAGCAGATTTTAAAGCAGCAGTCAAAACAACAGTCATTCCTGAAGAATTCCAATCAAAAGCAAGTAAAGAACCAAAAGCTTGAAACCAAACTGGATGAGAAAGTCTTTTTAAAACTTCTTTTTCACCAAATTCTTCAATCATCAATTCTAAACATAAACCCCCTAAAGTTTTTATTCTTTTAAATAGCCAAGCCGGACACTTACCATAATCAAGAGGTGTTGTCGCAATTCCCGTTTTCATTATCAATTGAAATTATAATAAAGAAAATAGCTAAACAAAATATCAGCAAAAAAACAATTATTCTTGCAAGTAATTTGAAAACAAAATTTTTACCTGCCAATAAATATTAATTCTAAAAATTTCGGGAGTTGAACTCCCGAAATATTAAATTTAGCTTATTAAGTTTGAATCAATTTTTTCTAATTTTTACTTGGTTTCTTTAATAATTTTTTTGATTTTTTGAAATTTATTTTACCAATTCACCAGAAAAGGCTTTTTCTAAGATTGATTTTTTGAGCTCTTCTAAATCTTTTAATTGTTCTTTTCGTAATTCTACAGCTTTATCAATTTTTTCAAAAAGCTCCTCAATCTTCGCCACAATTCGTCTTTGAACTTCTAAGGGAGGGAGAGGGATTTCAAAATTTAAAATATCTTTTTCTCTACAGGAGGGATAATTGCTCCCTTTTTGCTTTAACTCTAAATAGTTAAAAAACTTCGGTGAATATGCTAAAGCGTAAAATAGAAATTTAAGATTAAGCATCGATTTTGGTTTTAAAATTGTAAAAGCAGAAGAAACTGCTAGTTTTTTATCTAACAACGCTACCGCTCCTCTGGTAGGTCTTACCCTAGAAACAATCACACAATTAGCAGGGGCAAAAATACTTCCTTTGACTGCTCCTTTTTCCTTGAAATTTATTTTCTTAGTGTCGATATCTACGTCGCCAATTTCAACATAAGGCATAGTTCCAATTGGAGCCTTTTCTATGACAATTCGTTCACAAACTTCACTTATTTTTTTTGTTGGCCAAGACATAAAAAGTTAGGTTTAGTTAATTACTAGTTTCTAATTTATTAAATATTTCTTCTGCAATTTTTAATGAAGATTTTGCATATTTAAAAGGATTATCAATTTTTTCTTCATAATCTGCCTTGATTCTCAGCGCTTTCAATCTGAATAAATTGTTACCTGTTTCTTGAAGTTCTAAATTATTTCTTTCTTTCCCTAATTTCAACAAAAATTTGGGAATTGCCCGATGCTCATTATATCGGTCTTCGGCTGCTAAAAAAATCACATTAGCAATAGAATTTACCATCCCTATATTGTGCATTATTACTTTTGCCGGAAGTGCCTTAATATAATTATACAAAGTTATTCCATCTTTTACACTTCCACCAAATGAAGATAACATGATATAAAATTCATTTTCTCCATTATTTATTTGTTCAGCAAAAAAACTCATTAAAGCTTCAGATGTATGAGGGTTAATTTCTGCTGAGAAGTTAATGAAAATCATAATAATTTTTAAATTATAACAAGTCCTTTATATTTTGCAAAATTTGTTCAATCTTCTTTTCTTTATTTAAAACATTTTCTACTAATTCCTTAGGATTGCTATAAACTATACCTTTTTCTTTATTTGGATTCTTTGCTGACAAGTCATAATTTCTTTTGATTATGTCTTCAACTTTTACAATCCAACTATTTTCAGAAATTTCTCTTTTTTGCCATTTTAAAAAGGCGTCCTCTAGGTGTTCATCTTTTATTGGATCATTTTTAGAATAAGTTTTTTCAACTAATCTTCCATATCTTGTTTTTACCATGCCTAACGGATGTTTATGTTCATAATACCAAATCTCTTTTGTTGGAATTCCTTTTTCAAAAAACAAAAGATTTGTTTTGGGACCAGAGCTACTTTTGGGAGAAACATTGGCAAAAACTCCTGCAGGTAAAGAAATTATTGTGTGTAAATTATAATTTTCCAAAAGTTCTTTTTTAACTTGTTTATATACTCCTTTATCTTTAAACAATACTCCCTCCGGTACAACAATTCCGCATCTTCCACCTGTTTTTAGTTTTCTCATACATAGATATAAACCTGCCAACTCAGTATCTGATGTTTTAATAGGAAATGTTGATAAAGATCTTTTTGCAGCCTCTCCGCCAAAAGGTGGATTTGTTAAAATAACATCAAATTTTTTATTTTCTGGAATTGATCTCAAGTCCTCATCAAAACTATTAACATTAACAATATTTGGGGATTCTATTCCATGAAGCATTGCATTTAAAGTTCCAACAATTAATGGAAAAGATTTAAGTTCTTGACCATAAAATGTTCTTTCCTGAAGAATTGTATGTTCTTTTAAAGTTTTAGCTTTGTCTCTTAAATATTTATAAGCTTCTACTAAAAATCCTGCAGATCCCGCAAAGGGATCTAAAATTCTTTCACCAATTTTCGGATCAACGATTTTTACCATTAATCTAATAATTGGTCTTGGCGTATAAAACTCACCTGCTCCACCTCCTATTTGACTACTAGTAAACATTAAAAGTTCTTCATAAGCTATAGATAAAATTTGAGTATCTTCTGGGTTTGAAAAATCTATATCGTTAATTATTTCTATCACTTCAGCTAAACCATAACCTGATCTCATATAATTTCTAATCTGTCTAAAAATTGAGGCAATTTTTTCTTTTTGAGATGTACCAGATAAATTAGCCAAATAAGGAATTAACTTTCTTTCGATAAATTCTTTTAATTCTTCACCGGTTAGTTTATTTGCCCAATTTCTCCATTGATATTGTTCTTCAAAAAGAAATTGATAATCTTTTTTTAATATTCTTTGCTGCTTCTCCCAATCATCAAACAATTTTAAAAATAAAAGCCAAGATAATTGTTCAATATACTGAAGTGGTACCAAACCATCATCTCTCATTATGTCGCAACATCTATTGAGTTTATTTTTAAGTTCTTCTCTACTCATAGATTTGATGTTTTAATTGATCAAATATCGGTTGTAATTCCTTTGTTTTTAATCTTTTAAGAATGTTTTTCAAACCACCATATTTTTTAACAAATCTCCAAATTGAAAATACTTCCGGTTTTAATTCTTCTATTCCACCGATTCGATATTGATCAATTAAATCTAAAATTATTTCTCTCCCTTCTTTTGGAAACGAATTTATAAATTTCTGTTTTAATTCTATCAAAGCTCTCGCTCTTTCATCTCGACTTATAATTGGGACATCAAAAGCAACATAAGCTAATGCATCAAATCCGTCAATATCACTTCTATTTAATAATACAGAAGAAATAATTTCTGGCGAAATTCCAAGCTGCAGAAGGTCTTCCAAAAAATTTTCTCTCTGTTGGTCATTTATCCAAATAGTTTTTAAATCATCTAAATTAATTACCCTTTTTCTAATTCCTTCCTTTGAATATTCTTGATATTCTGCCTTTGTCAATTTTTTTCCACCAGCTTCAATTAAAATCTCTTCTTCTGTTTCAATATAAACGGAAATTCCCTCAATTCTAATTTTTGCTCTTGACTCCCTTTCTTTAGTCAGTGTTATTGTTTCCACTTTATTAGAATCAGGAACTGGTTGAATTTTTAATTCTTTTTTGTTATATCCAGATTTTTCTAAAATGAGTTTTAATGGAAGACGAGGAAGTTTTTCAAAAAAAATAATACCTTCTTTATCAGATTTTTCAATTTTTGTTTCGTGTGGTTTTAAAATTACAATTGCTCTAACATCGGAAAGAATTTCGCCAGTTTTAGCATCAAAAATTTGAGCTTTATAAAAATAATCAAAAGGACCTTCTAATATTTTTGGTGGTTTTTCTTTTTCTTTTCTTAAATCTGGCAAAAATCTAGTTGCTCCAGTAAAATCAATAATACGGAAAAATAATTTATTAGAAGCTTCATCAATTCTTGTGCCCCTGCCAATAATTTGATTAAATAGAACTGTCGAAGAAATAGTTCTTAAGAAGATAATATTTTTAACTGGAGGAACATCAATACCAGTAGTCAAAAGATCAACGGTGGTAGCAACTACAGGAATTCGTTTTTCAGAATCTCTAAAATTTTCTAATTCTTTTTTATCCTCTTTATCTTCAGCTACAATCCTAACAGCATAATTTGAATAGCCCAAGTGAGAAAAATAATTTTGAATTTCTTTCTTAACTTCTTCAGCGTGATCAACATTAACACAATAAATAATAGTTTTTTCCATTGGTCCATATCTTTCTAAAAGTTCACAAATCTTTTGGCAAATTTTTCTTGTTCTATCTGGAAGGATAATTTCTCTTTCAAATTCAGGAGCTTTATAAACTTCTTTAATAATTACCTCTGGATCTTCTTCGGGAATGTAAATTTCTGCACCTTGAAGTTCTGCTTCTTTTAAATCTACTCCTCTTTTATCGACATTAGTAAAAATTCTTTGGACCAAATAATTAGCTAAATAACCATCTTCAATGCCTTGATCAATGTTATATTCATAAACTGGTTCACCAAAGTATTGATAAGTATCTATATTATCGGTTCTTTTGGGAGTAGCTGTCATACCAAAATGAATAGCATTTTCAAAATATTGTAAAATTTCGTACCACCTGTTCCATCCGGAACGATGACATTCATCAATTATAACCATATCAAAAAAATTTGGATCATATTCTTGATAAAGGCGTTTGTTATTATAAATGCCATATAAAGTTTGATAAGTAGCAAAATGAATATCTCGAGTTTTTTGAATTTTACCTTCAAGTATTTTAACTCGAGCATCACCTAAACCTTCAAACATATTGTAGGCTTGATCTCTTAAAACCTCTGCTCTATCAGTTAAATATAAAACTTTTTTAATTTGACCGGATTTCCATAATTTCCAAACTATTTGAAAAGCGACATATGTTTTACCAGTACCAGTAGCTAAGGTTAGAAGAATTCTTTTTTGTCCTTTTAAAACTGCTTCGATAACTTTGTTAATCGCTATTAATTGATAATATCTTAATTCCTTTTGAGGATTATAATATAGAGGTATCAAAAATGGATTTTTCTCAGGAGGGATTTTTGAAAGATCAGGTAGTTTTTGATTAGTGATTTCTTGCCATCTTTTATAAAGTTCATTTGGGGTAGGAAACTTATCTAATGTTCTTTGTTGATTAGTTGAAAAATCAAATTCTTCAAATTTCTGACCATTAGTAGAATAAGCAAAATAAATTCCTAAAATCTTTGCTTTTTCTTTTGCTTCGGAAATACCATCGGCATGATTTTTAAAATAATGCTTTGATTCTATAATTGCGATCGGAAAGGATCCATTATAGAATAAAAGATAATCAGCAAATTTTTTCTCGCCTCTTTTAGCATCATTTCCTTCGATTATTATTTTTCCTTTTCTAATATAAAATTCTCTTTTAATATCTTCTTCTTTCCAACCAGATTCATGCAATTTTGGATCAATAATTTTAACTCGCGTATCTGCCTCGCTTATTTTTTCTTCTGATTTTGGTTTATAAAAATTACCGTCTGCTTTTTCTTCAAAAGATTGATTTGTCATTCTTTTATTTTTTATAATAACATAAAAAATAGGCTTTTAAAAAGCTTTTCGATTTTAATTTTGAGGTAAGGATTAGTGAAAAAATTTATAAATAGCTTAGATTTTGTTCATATATGAAAAACAGTAGTTTAATTTTGTCCAGGGGGAGGGATTCGAACCCCCGCAGCCACGAAGGGCGCCTGGTTTACAGCCAGGTGCAATTGACCGCTCTGCCACCCCTGGTTATATTCTTCTTACATACTCACCAGTTTCTGTGTTTATTTCTATTATATCACCGTCTTCAACAAAAAGTGGAGCTTGGATTGTTGCCCCAGTTTCAATTGTTACTGGTTTTGTTCCTGGTTGTTCCCTACCCCCTTTAATTCCTGGAGGAGCAGATATAACCTTAAAAGTCATTTTTATTGGCAGATCTATACCAATTAATTTTTCATCAAAAAACAATCCTTTATAAATTTCATTTTGTTTTAAAAACATTGCTTTATTCCCTAAAATTGTTCCATCAATTTCATATCGTTGAGATTTATCTTTTTCTAAAGAAAAATAAAATCTATTATTTTTAGAATAAAGAAAGACAACAGTTTGTTTTTCAATTTCAGCTTCTTCAAATTCATCACTTTGATGAAAGGTTTTTGTTAAAACTTTACCATTTATTAAATTTCTTATTTTTGCTTGAGTTGTCGAACTTCCTCTTCCTTTAAAAATAAATTTCGAGTCAATAACTTCATAAGGTTCTCCATCTAAAATAAATCTAACACCTGGTTTTAAATCACTATGACTAAGCATCAGAAAATAATTATATCATAACCAAAAACTTACAAAGGTTAGGAGGTTAATTTTCTAATTAGTCTATAATATAATAATTCTAATGATTACTTTTGAGGATTTTCAGAAAATAGATCTTAGAGTTGCAAAAATTATTAAAGCAGAAAGAATTGAAAATTCAGATAAACTTTTAAAATTAGAAATTGATTTAGGAAATGAAAAAAGAACAATAGTTGCAGGAATTGGAAAAAAATATTCTCCTGAAGAATTAATGGGGCAATTAATTATTGTTGTTGCTAATTTAGAACCAAAAGAAATAAAAGGAATAAAAAGTGAAGGAATGCTTTTAGCTGCTGATTCAGAAAATGGACCAGTTTTAATTGTACCTCTTGAACAAGTTTATGTTGGTACTAAAGTGAAATAATAGGAGTTAAAACTTCATTGCCATCTTCTAAAATAACAATAGTAGCTTCAAAGTGAGCACTAATACTTCCATCGTCTGTTTTAAAAACATAATCATCTTCGGCAACAGCATTTTCACTTGAAATTGAAGCCATTGGTTCAATAGTAAAAAACATTCCTGGTTTTAAAATCACACCTGTTCCTGGATCACCAAAATTTAAAACTTGTAAATCTCCATGTAAATATTCACCAATATCATGACCACACAAATTTTTAATAACTCTAAAACCAACATCTTCAATGGTTGTTTCAATTATCCATCCAATATCACCAAACCGATTACCAGGTTTAGCTACTTTAATAGCATTTTTTAAAGCTTTTTTTGTTATTTCAACTAAATCTTTTATCTCTTTGCTAACTTCACCTATTATAAAGGTTAAAGCTGCATCAGTATAAACTCCTTGATATTTTACGCCAAGATCTAATTTAACAACATCACCATTTTTAAAATAAATATTTTCTTTAGGATAACCATGGACAATAACGTCATTCAAAGAAACACAAAGAGAATATGGATAGGGTTTTTGACTAAAAGGTGCTTTATAGTTTTTAAAGGCTGGTTCAGCTCCAAAAGACCTAATTATTTCTTCAGTTAGATCATCTAATTTTTTAAGTTCAATCCCCTCTTTAGTTTCATCTCTAATCCTCATTAAAGTTTGTGTCAAAATAAAACCAGCTTTTTTCATTAAATTATATTTAGTCTCGAAATCCATTATTTGGTCAAAACAATTTTTATTTTACCAAAGTTTTCATAATCAAATTCTTTTTCAGCCAAGATTGTTTTTCCTCTATTAGCAAAAGTTTTTGTTTCTTGTTTAAGCTGTTTTAATTTTTTATTCAAAATATTTTCTAATATTTTTGGCATTTTAATTTCTAAACCAACAATTTCTTTTGGTGTTAGTCCTGCATCCTGACGGAGGTCTTGAATAAATCTTATAAAATCATTATAAATTCCAATTTCTTTTAATTCTGGAGTTATTTCAAAATCAATTAAAATTTCTTCATTTTGTTTAGGATCAACTCTAACCTCTAAAACATTAACTTCATCTTTCAATACTTCTAAAACTTCAGGTGATAATTTTGTTTTTAATGAAAGAAATCTTAATGGCTGCCTTACTTTAATATTTTTTTCTTTTCTAAGACGGTGAACTTCAGAAGCAACATCTCTTATTTTTTTCATTTCTTCAAGAAGAAGATTTTCTTTAAGAGTCAATTTTAATGGTTTACCCAATCTTTCCAAGTGAATACTTTCTTTTACTGAAAATCTTTCTCTTAATTCATTTTTTATTTCTTGATATAAATATTCAGCAGTAAATGGAGCAAGTGGAGCAAGCATTTTTAATATTTGATAATAAAAGTTTTCAAAAGAAACAATTGCTGCTTTGAGTTCTTCTTTATTCTTTGGATTTTGAAATCTTTTTCTTGATCTTCTAAGCCACCATCTTGAAAAATCACCAACTAAATCAAATAAAATTCGAGAAGCTTTATGAAGATTAAAATTTAACATTGCCTCATAATAAGCTTGGTAATTTTCTTTTATTCTTGCCTGAAACCAAATATCTAAAACATTTTGATTTGGACGAGATAGTTTTTTGTTAATCTTTTGATAATAAAATTGATAAAATCTTAAAATATTTAACAATAAATCAAAAAATTCTCTTTTAATTTGAACAATCTCTTCTTCATTAAAACTTTTATTTTCACCAACATCATTTAAATAAAACAAATAAAACCTAGCTACATCAACTCCGTATTTTTCTATAATTTCTTGAGAATCAACAACATTGCCTAAAGACTTTGACATTTTTTTACCAAATTTATCTAAAACTAAACCGGTTGCTAAAACATTTTTATAAGGAGGAGAATTTTTAATTAATGTTGAAATAACCAGTAAAGTATAGAACCAACCTCTTGTCTGATCAATGCCTTCAATAATAAAATCAACAGGAAAAATTATTTTTTGATCAATCTCTTTTTTGTTTTCAAAAGGATAATGATAACTTGCAAACGGAACACAACCTGAATCAAACCAAATATCAGCAATTTCTGAAACTCTTTTCATCCAACCACCACAAGAACATTGCCAAGTCAAATTATCAACATAAGGACGATGTAAATTTATTTCATTGTTTTCATCTCTTGGTAAAACTAAAAAATCAACTTTTCTTATTTCTGCTGGCTCATAATTTTTAACTACATAATTTTTTATTTGTTCATCGCTTAAACCTTTAAGATTAGATTCTAAAATCCATAAAACTGCCGCATGAGAAACAATTAAAATATTTTTGCTCCTATATTTTCTTTCTATTTCTAAAATTAAATCTAACGCTCTTTTTTTAACACCTTGAAAACTTTCGCCATTTTCTATTTTTTTGTAAAGATCTCTTTTGTTTGTTAATGAGTCAATAATATGTTTATCAAAATCTTCATAAGGTTTTCCCTGTAAAACTCCCATATCAAATTCTCTTAATCTTTCATCAAAAAATACTGGCACTTTAAGTTCTTCAGCAATAATTAAAGCAGTTTCTTTGGCTCTTAAAACTGGTGAGGCATAAATTAAATCAATTTTTTCCTTTTTCAAACTTCTTGCTTTCTGTAAAGCATCACTAACTCCTTTTCTTGTTAAGGGATTAAATTTAATTTCAGGATAAGAAGAAAGAAAATTCTCTTTTATAGAAACTGATTCACAATGTCTCATAAAGTAATATTTGTTATTGGGTTTAAAATGTTTTCCTAATTCTTGTAAACTTCCAATAACTTCTGTTTTTTCACATTTTGAACATTTCCAAATTGGCAATGGTATCCCCCAAAATCTTGTTCTTGACAAATTCCAATCTTTACCTTCTTTAATCCATTCATAAAACCTATGACCTGCTGATTCAGGAATCCATTTTGTTTTTTTGAAATTTTCAATAATTTTATCTTTTATCTGAGAAACCTTAATTACCCAAAATTGAGTTGCATAATAAATAAGTGGAGTTTTACAACGCCAGCAATGAGGATAATCGTGTTCATAAGTTTCAATTTTAAACAAAAGATTTTTATTTTTTAGATAATCAATAATTTTTTTATTAGCTTCTTTGAAAAATAAACCATTTAAATTTAGATCTTCAATTTCTAAATTACTAAACTCACCTTTCTCATTTAAATAATTTAAAATTCCCAAATTATTTTTTTTACCAATCTCAAAATCTTCTTCACCAAAAGCTGGAGCAATATGGACAATTCCTGTTCCTTCATCTTCTTTAACAAATTCTGCTGAATAAACTTTATAAGCATTAGTTGATGCTTTAAAATTAGAAATTTTAAATAGAGGCTCGTATTTTAGGCCAATCAATTCTTTGCCTTTTACTTTTTTAATAATCTCAAAATTTAGTTTCGAATGACTCCAAATTTTACCTTGATCTGTATGATAAAGATAATATTCAAAATCTGGATGAACTACTAAAGCTAAGTTTCCTGGTAATGTCCAAGGTGTTGTTGTCCAAACTAAAAAATATTCATCTTTATTTAAAACCCTAAATTTAACAAAAACACTTGGGTCGCTAACTTTTTTATAAGCATCGGGCATTCCTAATTCTGCCTGAGCTAAAACAGTTTCACATCTTGGACAATAAGGAGCAACTCGATATTCTTGTTTCAAAAGGCCTTGATGATAAATTTGTTTTATAATCCACCAACAACTTTCAATATAAAAAGGATCAAAAGTCACATAAGCATTTTTATGATCAATCCAAAAACCAAGTCTTTCATCAACCTTTTCCCAAGTATCTTTAAAAGCAGTAACAAGCTCTTTACATTTTTGATTAAATTTTTCAATTCCATAATCAACAATTTCTTTTTTATTTTCAAAACCAAGTTCTTTTTCAGTAGCAACTTCAATTGGAAGACCGTGAGTATCCCAACCAGCTCGACGAGGAGTGTAAAATCCAAGCATAGTAAAAAATCTTAAAATAGAATCTTTATATATTCGAGTCAAAAAATGCCCCATATGAGGTGGAGCATTAGCATAAGGAGGTCCTTCAACCCAATTAAATCTTTTACTTCTTAAATTCTGATACAAAGATTTTTCAAATATCCTAAAATTTTTCCAAAATTGTAAAATTCTTTTTTCAAATTCGGGAAAATTCATTTTAAAAATTATATCAAAGTTCTTAAACCACCATCGATCTTAAAATTTTTATTCTTTCTTCAACTGGAGGATGAGTAGAAAATAAATTCCCCAACCAACTAATAAAACCTTTTTGATTTGTAAATGGATTAACAATAAATAAATGAGCAGTTGCTGGTGAGGTATTCAAAGGAATATTTGAAAAAGAAATTTTTTCTAAAGCCGATGCTAAACCTTCTGGATTTCGAGTTAATAAAGCACCGCTTGCATCAGCCATAAATTCTCTTTTTCTTGAAATTGCTAAAGTTATTAATTTGGCAAAAATTGGCGCTAAGGATGCTAAAATAATTCCAATTATAAACATCAAACCGTTATCTCTATTTCGATTTCTATCTCCACTATGGAAAATAATTCTCAAAAAAATATCGGCCATTATTGCTATAATTCCCGCTAAAATACTTGCTATCATCATTACCCTAATATCTAAATTTTTTATATGAGAAATTTCATGGGCAATTACTCCTTCAAGTTCTTCTTTGTTTAATTTTTCAATTATTCCTGTTGTTAAAGCTACAATTGAATTTTGAGGACTTTTTCCAGTGGCAAAAGCATTTAAAGCTGGTGAATTAATTAAATAAACTTTTGGTGTTTTAGGAAGTCCTGCAGTAATTGCTAAATTTTCTACCATTCGATAAATTTCTGGAGCGTTTTCTTTTTTAATTTCTCTCGCACCTGTTAACAACAAAACAATTTTGTCGCCAATTAAAATAGAAATTAAATTCATAACTACCCCAAAAATAACAAAACCATAAAAAACATAATGATCATTTAATAGATAGGAAAAAAGATAACCTAAAGCAAAAACCAATCCTAAAAAAGTAGTCATCAATAATATAGTTCTAAAATTATTTTCAGCTACAACTGAGTAAGCTGATTTCATTCGGGACAGTGGGACTCGAACCCACAACCTCCGGCTCCCAAAGCCGGTGCGCTAACCAGTTGCGCTATGTCCCGAAAAAAATTATTTTACTTTTACCATTCCTGATTTTTCTATCTCATCATACATTTTTGTAATAATCCACAAAGGCAAAAACCAAAATAATGCTAATCCCCATAAACCTATTGAAGATAAAATAAGTGGTCCCTTGTCTTTCAGCCAGTTTTTGATATTTCTAATAACCTTATTTTTATCTTTTTCTTCTTTACCTTTCGCAAATTCAATTAAAGCATCCTTTAGTAAACGAATATTTTTCTGAAGATTCTCTAATTCTTCCTTGGTAGCACCCCTTTCCATCAAATCTCTAAATCTCAAAGTTAGCACATTAAAACTAGTAAGAAGAGTATTATATAACCCTTCTCCTTCTGGAAGTTTTGCAATAAACTTACATTCTTTTAATAATTGTTGGATTTCACCAAGTTCTTTTGCTATTTGATGTTTTAATAATTCAGCCGGTAAAATTTGTTCCAAATTTAAATTAAGCATTTCACTAATTTTTTCAGGGGTAATATAAATTTCATATTCACCATTAATCTTATGAATTCCTAATTGCTCTAACTCCTCTTTTGGTTTGTTTTTAAGATTTTCAGGCAATTTGTCTTCATCAAAAGCTAAAGTTATTCTATTTTTACCTTGTTGAATGTCTTCAATGTAACCTTCAAAATCCTTTAAAAATTCACTTGATTTATAACCCACTGGTTTTTCTTTGCCAATAAAATACCTAAAAACATTTCCAATCGAAGGTGGCCAAAGTCGAAAATAAAATGCTTCATTACTGGTAGAAACTTTTTGAAAATCATCTTTAAATTGCTCTCTTTGTTCTTTTGGTAAAACTAAGTATAACCAAGCTTTTACTTCTTGAGGATCTTCAATTTTGTCTCTAAAATTTATTCCTTTCTTTTCTGGGCTTTTTCTGAAATATTCTTTTAATTTATTTTTAATCTCTTTTGAAAATTTTTCTTTTTCATTTTCTTCTTGAACACCAATTTCTTTTAAAAGTTCATCAACACGAGAGGTTATTTTTTCTTCATCATAATATTCAAAAGAATTTTTAACTTCATCCATTCTTTCTCTAAATATTCTTTTTTTCTCAGAATCAGAAATCTTCAGACTATTTTCAAGTCCCTTCAAAATAACCTCCCAATTGAATTGTTTTATTTTTTCTCTTGATTTTTGCATTATGTTTTCTATAGACATTGCTTTTACTTATTTTAACATAAATTAAAAATTATTGCAAATAAAAGCAGTTTAAAAAGTTTAAAATTCTAAAGCCAAAAATAATTACAATCGAAAACCCTTTTCTAATTTTCTATAGAAAATTAGAAATTAAAATCAAATATTAAAAAGTGAAAATGATCTAAAATTTAAATCTTAAAATTTAAAATTTTTATTCTTAAAAAGAAAAAGGGCCAAGACACAAGGTCTTGGCCCAAAAGGGATCCCTAGGGGTCAGATTCCCTGGGGATAGCCAAATCTCCCCACTCCCCAGGGGATAAAGGGAGAGAGGGGATCTGGTGGATCCCCTTTCTCCAGCGCTCTTGGTAAGAGCGCTGGAGGTCGCCACGAAGGTCTCGGAGAGCCGCTGTCTTGGCGGCCTCTCCGATCGCCGCCCGCTCGGCACGGGCGGCAATGGCCGAGTACCAGCTCCCCAATGGGGAGCTGGCAACGGTCTGCTGGACCTCATGTCCAGTGGCTATCAGCCACTGGACAGTGGGGGTGATGACCGGCTGCCACAACAGCAGCGCTGCGGCAGCCAGTATCGCCCAGCGACTTGCCAGTCGTTGGACCCTTCGCATCTCTCGGGGCCGGTAGGAACCGGACCCGAGGGCAAAGGCCAGGGCTAGGAGGACAATGACGGCAAACGCCGCCCATCCTCCCGCGACCCAACTCATCTCCCTCGCCACGAGGGCGAGGGAGAGAACCAGTTGGATAACCAGGAGCACCCGAAGGGTGCTCCTGGCCCCTAGGGAGAAGGCTGCCGGGATTGCGAAAAGAATCCCAGAGGTTATAGTGCCGACTACCAAGCCCCAAGCTGCTAACGAGCCTGGACCAAAGGTAGCGGCAATGCTACCGCTTCCGAGGGTTAAGAGCCAGAAGGTTACTCCCCGCCACTGACGACTCAAAGTCGCCTTGATAGCAAAGAATACAGCCATCACCGCAAGGATTACGGCGGAGGTGATGGGCGAAATCACGCCCACCAAACAACCGATCATCGCAGCCACCACCACGAGGGTGATGGCAATACTCCATACCGCCAGAAAGGCGGCAAAGTCAACGAAATAACCAAACATCTGTCGAATCGTGTTCATCTGAAGTGGCACCTCCTTATAGTGTTCTATTTTAATAATATCATAAAATTCTTGATTTGTCAAGATAATGAAAGATAATGATTTACGCTGATAATTACGTAGACTCTACGCGGAGGTACACAAATAAAAGATCCGCATTGATCCACATCCATATCTATGTTCCTATAGTGAAATTTTTCATTTTTATGTTAAAATTAAAATTATAAAATTATGTTAAATATTAAATATAGTCGAAATAAAAAATAATTTTAAAAATGGCAAACCAAAAAGAGTCTGCATTTATAGAAGCTCTTAGGTACATTATAGGTACTTCATTACCAGAAATTGGAAGAGTGTCCTCAAAAATTGCTCAAAGATTACCACCAGGAGTTAGACATCCTTTGATAGCGGCTGCTTTAGCAGGATTTGCTCAATTTGTTGAAAAACAGAATCTTCGTGGATTACAGGAAAGTTTGTCCGACATCATAGAAACTTTTGCCAGAGCTTTACGCGAGGAACCCCGAGTAGAAGAACCTGTAAAAAAAGAATTAATTAATATAAAGGAAAAATTAGAAGAGATACAAAAAAATTTATCGAACGCTAAAAGCGTTGGAGAAGTTGAAGAACAACGAGAAATAGCTTTAGCTATGATCAAAGCCTTAATGGAAATCGGCAGATCCTTAGTAGAATTAGATGAAATTTTATCTCCTAAAGAAGAAAGGAGGGAGATAAAGATTGAATGGGATAAAATACTGAAAAAACTTCAAAGAGCAACAGAGATTATCAAAGGAACTTTAGCAAAAAATCTACCAGAGATTTATAACAAAATTAGAGACGAATATACAAGAATTGATCAAGAGTGGGCTAAGGAAATTAAGAAAGCCAGGAGAGAAATAAAAAAATGGCCTAGGCCTTTTTAAAACTCAA
>VAPR01000380.1_pt1 | contig 29810 bp, 31 predicted proteins | sample 3380701 | NCBI WGS metagenome assembly VAPR01 (sample SAMN11536904, study PRJNA540576) | hot springs metagenome | isolation source: hot spring wet sediment | place: Spain: Lobios | collected 2014-01 | reverse complement strand
CGATCCGGATTGGACAAAAACGCATCAATCTCCTGTTCGCTCCAACGATCCATTTCAATGCGGTTCAGATCAAAGCCGCGATCCCCCTGGGAGCTGTACCGTTTCAGCACGCTTTTCGCCAGCTCACGCTTGATGTCGGCCATCTCCTCGACGGGCCTGCCGTTGGCGTAGATCTTAAACAATCCGTTGCTGTTTGCCTTCAACAATTTACTCGCTTCGATAAAATTGCTCATATCGTATGTGATGACGGCTTCTTCGTCAATGTAGCGGTACTGGTTGTTGGCGAACACGATCGAAAGAAATTCCCCGACGTTGTCACCCTGTACCTTGATATCCACTTCTGCCGGATTTGCCATGGGATCACCTCGGCGTAGGCCGCCACCCGGTCGTTTCCTTGTATATGATACCCAACTATTGTAATTTTATTGATCTGGTGAGCTTCTTCTATGTTTGCACGCAGAAAAACATTCGTAACGACAAGAAGCATGTTTCCAATCGGAGCGACTTGCGCAGCCCTGCCTAGCGGAGCGACGAGGTCGCGGGAATCAGGAGCGTCACTCTGAATTTACTACGAAGCGGCTACTACTTTGGCGCTCCCCTGCGAACTCGTTGCGGAGCGGACAGTTTAACTTCATTGCAGGGCGAAGAACGGAGCGGAGATTGGAAACATGCTTCTTCGCACTGCAGCCACTTCAAGCACAATACCAAGTTTTCGATCTTGCAAACAACTCCCACTGTGCTATAGTGGAGGACGAAACCACATCACACAACCTTCTACATATATAGATGTAGTGAAAAAGTTGGGAGCGACGCTATGTTATCCTTTTTGAAAAACTGGCTGGGGAAAACGCCAACGCAAGACGAAGTGAAAGAGCAGCTGAAGGAAGAATCGATCCTGTCGGTTGACGAAGCGCCATCGGCAACGGATGAGCCAAAGCAGGAACAGACAGCGAAGAATACAGTGCAAGGCGTGGCAACCACGCTATCCCTTCATGAATCCTGGGAAAAGAAGCTCGGCACACAGGAAAAATACGCGCTGTCCTTCATGGCACAGGAGCTGCCGCCGCTGGAAGAAGGCAACCTCTCTCTCGCCGGTATTTCTATGATTCCGCATGAAGAGGGGATCGAAGTCACGGCCTTTTTGCGAAATGGCACAAACAGTCCGATCAACTTGGGCAAAATGACGCTGCTGATCCTGTTCGGCGATCAGGAGCTGTTTACTCGGCAATCGTTCGATTTGTCGGAAGTGGGAGAGATTCCGCCGTATTCCGCGAGACCGTGGACGTTCGTATTCAATCGCGAGCATTTCCTGCAGGTTGAAGTGCTGCTGATCAACTGGAAGATCGCCTTTGAGCTGGCGCAGAAAAAAGTGGTGCTTCCGCAGCAGCTTGAGCTGGAAGAGTCCTGGATCAAGGCGCTTACGGACGAACAAAAGAACAACTTGATCGAGCTGGCGAAAAAGCTTCCGCCATTGCAGCACGGCGAGGTTAACGTGCAAAGCGTCAGCGTAGGCAAAGCCGAAGACGGACTGCGCGTCATGCTGCTGTTCCGCAACGGTTCGGATCAGTCCCTCTCCATTGAACGACTTCCGTTAACTCTCTATGATGCAGCCGGCGACAAAGTGGCTGAAGGCGTGTTTGAACTGGGAGGATTGGTCGTTAACGCCAACACCAGCAAACCGTGGCTGTTCATTTATCCGCAGGAAAGCATCCTGAAACAGGAACCCGATTTTACCCGTTGGAAAGTATCTGTGCCGCAAGCATAAGGAGCTGGAAATTTGCTCCGCTTTCGAAAAAGCCTTATCATAGAAAGAAGGTCTTTTGGAAGGCGTCCGGTACAGGGAGGAGGATATCATGTTTTCATTTTTAAAGAACTGGATGAACAAGGAACGGGGAGAAGCCCGCTCCATGGAGGATTTGAAGAAAGACATTCAGGAAGAGACCACGATCGATGCTGATCAGTTGAAGGACAGCAACGTTGAGGTTACGCCTGTTCACCAAAAGGCTGTACGCCCTGCGGTTCGCACGGAACTCTCGCTGCACCCGGCGTGGGAGCAGCAGCTGGATGCGGAGAAAAAGTACACGCTGCGCTTTCTGCAGGCGGAACTGCCGGAGATGGCGGAAGGTACGCTTGGCGTTACCGGCTTTAGCTTGATGCCGCAGGAGGACGGGATCAACGTGGCGATGTTCTTCCGGAACGGATCGGCACACACAGCCCGTTTTAAAAACGTCACGCTGACGATCCACCTGGACGACAAGCCGTTTGCCCGTCAGCGTTTCGATCTCACCGACCTGGGAGCGATTCCGGCGCACAGCAGCCGTCCGTGGGAGGTATTTTTCCCGAACGAAAGCTTCCTGCATGACAACTTCATGTTCAATCGCTGGAAGGTGGTTATGACGTTCGGAAAGCGGGAGCATGTATGGCCCAGACATCTTGATTTGGACCCGGAAATGGAAGCCCGCATGAACGAGCGTCAGAAGGATCGGCTGGAAGCCATCGTAAACACGCTTCCGTCCATGAAGCCGGATTCGGTGGAGATTACCGGTTTTGACATCGGGAAGACGGAAGACGGCAAGCTGGTGGCCAGTCTGTTGTTCCGAAGCGCGCTTCGCGAGTTGTACAGCCCGCAAAAGCTGCGAATTAAAATTACCGATGCGGCAGGCGACGTGGTTGCTTCCGGATCGATCGATGCAAGCAAGGTACAGGTACGTCCGGGCACAAGCCGCCCTTGGATGGTCGTGTTCCCGGCTAATTCCGTGAAGAAGCCGGACGCTGATCTCAGCAGATGGTACCTGGAAGTCAAGGAGGCCGAATAATGAGCTGGTTGCTGGAAAACTGGTTTGGCTCCAAAGAAAGCTTGGAGCAAGTACGTGAAGACATTCAAGATCACCTTCATAAAGAGACATACCTGAGGGTTTCCGGGCTTGAGAATCCGGAGCAATCCTCCAATCGTGTCGCAGCGAAAGATCTGTTCCTTACGCTGCACGGTCCTTGGGGCACGAATCTGGACGAGATGGAGACGGAGCTTCTCCAGTACGTTCACGATGAGCTTCCGACGGTTGTACGTGACGAAGTTGGTATTATTCCTTTCTTTACCAACCCGACTCCACAAGGATATCTTGTTCTGACGTTTATCCGCAATGCGACCAACCGCGATGTGGTTATCAATCGTCTGCCGCTGGCGCTGGTGACGGCTGAGGGAGAGGTCGTGGCGAGAAAGACGTTTGACTTGATGGCGTTTGGACCGATCGGCGACATGGCCAGCCGTCCGTGCGACTTCATGTTCCGCTGGGATGAGTTTTTGCGCGTTCCTGAACAAGAGGTGCCGCTCACACTGATCTTTGATGCTCCGAAGGAAAAATCGGCGCTACTCCCTGACGAGCACAAGCAGACCGATGGCTTGTCCGCTGAAGAAATCCGCAAATACGAGGAGCTGCTTGGCGAGAATCCTCAAGTGGTGCAAGATGAAGTAGACCTCAAGGTGGTCGATATCGTCGATGCCGAGTATGGCGGCTTGAAAGTGGTCGTTCTGTTCCGCAACGGCCTGTCAAAACGCCTGGAGTTTACAGAGGTGCCGATCTTTGTCCGCAACAAGCAAGGAGAAGAAGTGGCGCGCGTTCAGTACGGACTGAAGAACATGAAAGTGGAAGCACAGAGCAGCAGATTGTGGGGCTTCTACATTCCAGCCGATTCGCTGAAAAAGCCTGGAGTAAAAGCAGCGGATTGCATCGCGCACATTCCGGCGGCAAAGCGGGAAAATCAGCCGAACCCAATTACCATTGAACAAAAAGGATTCATTCAGTAACAAAATGACAACCCTTATCGTCTTAGAGATGGTAGGGGTTTTCTTTTTTGGATCGCCTAATATTTGGTTTTTTTAGGGAATTGTATTTGGTCTCCCCTTTCAGATATGCTAAACTAATAGGACATCTTACCGGGATTCCGGAAGGGCAGTGGAAGAAATGAAAGCAGCAAAATACTTGTCTCTATTCCTCACCGTATCGTTGGTGGTTACGCTCTTGGCAGAGCAAAGCGCACAGGCGATCTCCACGACGAACGACAAATACATAGGGAACCAGAGTCATCTGCGGCAGATCAAAGCGGACAAGGCGTGGAGCATGGTGCACAGCAACCATTCCACGATTGTAGCCGTCTTGGATACAGGGGTGGATTTGGATCACCCGGATTTGAAGGACAACCTGCTGCCAGGTGTCAATCTGGTAAACCCGGGCAGGCCACCGGAGGATGACAACGGTCATGGAACAGAGGTAGCGGGGATTTTGGCGGCAAAAGGAAACAACGGTATCGGGGTTTCCGGGGTCTTGTGGAATGCCAGGATTCTGCCGATCAAGGTACTGGACAAAGAGGCGTATGCAGATCTTGATGTGATCGCCAAAGGCATTCACGCGGCGATTGACAGAGGGGCCAAGGTCATCCTCATGTCCGTCAGCAGCTTGTCCTACTCCAGGGAGCTTGCGGAAGCGGTTCGCCGTGCAGAGGCGAACGGAGCGGTCCTGATCGCGGCTTCCGGCAACGAAGGAAACCGCGTTGCCTATCCCGCTGCTTATCCAACCGTCATCGCGGTAGGAGCGGTAAGTTCTAGCAACGAGCCGCTGTATCAGTCCAACTTTGGCCCTGAACTGAACATTGTGGCGCCTGGCCGCAGCATTTATACCACCAGAATGGGCGGAAGGTATGGAGCCATGTCCGGGACTTCGGCGGCAGCACCCCAGGTCGCCGGCGCCGCGGCACTGATTCTGGCGCGCAATCCGCGGATGTCTCCACTGGATGTCAGACAGCTGCTGTATCAAACGGCGAACAATTTGGGAGAACCAGGTTGGGACAAAAAGACGGGTTATGGAATTCTCGATGTCAGTCGCGCCGTTCGGACGCGACCCTCCTATGACTTTCACGAACCCAACAACAGTTTGGCTTCCGTCAAGGCGTTTCCCATTGAATCGCAGCTACGGGCGCAGCTGACGCAAAGCGACACCGTTGACTGGTACTACATGGATATCCCGTACGACGGAAAAGTGACGTTTGCGGCCTCCGTCACCTCCAGTGTAGGTTCCCCGATGGCGGCTACGTTTTATCCGGAAAATCGAACGCCGGTTACGTACTACATCGGAAACGGCGACAATTTGACCATTCCGGTAAAGGCGGGGCGCATGGAGATCAAGCTCCAGCGAAGCGGAGGAGTTGCCTCGTTCACGTATGTGTTGACGAGCAAGTTTACCATTAACCCGGACCGCTATGAGCGAAACAACGACATGAATACGGCGAGACCTCTCGTCGGCAACCAGATTACCGTGACGGGGAGTTTTCACGAAGAGGGAGACGAGGACTGGTTCTCGTACTATGTGCGGGAACAGGGCAAGCTGAATGTCACCGTAACCGCCGATACCAAGAGAACCGATTTGAAGGTGTATATCGGCAAGCAGTCGGGCAAGCAGGTCAGCTGGGATCCCTATTACGACAACAGCACCCGGAACGACCCGACGGAACGTGTGCAAAAGGAAGTAACGCCGGGCAAGTACTATATCCGGTTAACCGAATACTATCGCAACGCCGTCAACGGAGAGTATCAGCTGAGCGTCAACTACACGCCGGTACGCAAGGACACGAATGAACCGAACGACAACTATCGTCAGGCTTCCCGCCTGGCAAGCGGTTACCTCATGACAGGTACGCTGCCGTCGAGAAGTGATTTCGACTGGTTCCAATTTGATGTCGATTCTGAATCGTATGTAAGTGTGCGCGCTCCATTTGTTCCCGTGGCGTCGGGAGTGAACATCGCCCTGTATGGGGGAGGCACCTTCAACTATGCGCTTGCAGCGGAGAATGAAGTGGCCGAGCTGTCCGATCGAGGCAGAGCAGTGATCGGGCTGAAGCTGCGTCCGGGCAAATATTATCTTCGTCTGAACAGTATCGTGCCGTTCAAGTACGATCCATATCGGCTTACGCTCTCCAAGGAGCGGCTGATCGACGGCTACCGTGACATCGCCTACCATTGGGCACGCACGGACATTGCCCGTCTGAGCAAAAAAGGTGTGGTAAAAGGCTTTGAGGACGCAACCTTCAAGCCCAACCAGCCGGTCACCCGTGCCCAGTTTGCCACCATGCTGATTCAGTCGATGCGCGCCAAAGGGTATGCGATTGGCACGTACAGCGGTGCCAAGCCGTTTACCGATCTCTCCAAATCGCACTGGGCCTACAACAATGTCACGTTAGCCTACCGTTTGGGCATTTTGCAGGGATATCCCAACAAGACGATCAAACCGAATCAGGCGATTACCCGCGCAGAAATGGCATTGATGGTAGCTCGGGCGCATAATGCACTGCTTTATAAACGAAGCACTTCTTCTTACCGCGACGTACCTGTCACCCACTGGGCTTCTCCAGCAATTGAGGCGCTCACCACGCGGCGCTGGCTGAAAGGGTATGGCAACACGTTCCGCCCGCAAGGATATGCCACTCGTGCCGAAGTGGTCGTCCTGCTGGCAAAGGCCTATAAATTGTGAGTGGTAGTAAAGGAGGACATCCAGAGATGAAGAAAACAACCAAAGGAATGCTTGCTGCTGCTGTGGCCGGAGTGGCCATTTTCGCCACACAGGCTTGGGCCGACGGCGGTGTTTCCGGCGTGCCCGGCTCCGTTGACGATCCGGTTGTGACCAAAAGCTACGTGGACCAACAGATTCAACAGGCCCTGGCAAATGCAGGTGGCGGAAGCAGTCTGACCGTCGTGGAATTAAAAAAAGGGCAGACCCTGTACGGTTTTGAAGGCACCGAGTTTATCGTCCGCACCGGTGACGTGGTCTCTGTTGCCGGAAACAAAGGGGACGGCCTGACTGATATCACCGCCGGCGCAGATCTTCGCGAAGGCGCTCCAGTCGCGCATAATCATCTGCTGCTGATCGCCCGCTCCGACAACCGCGGGCTGAAGCTGGACTCCAAGTACAAGGGCGTCGCGCACATTATGGTGCGTGGAAAGTACGAATTGCGCTAATTCATTATTGACACCGCATAGAAAAAGAATTATTCTATTATGCGTAATGGATACTCTTATCCAGAGCAGGCGGAGGGACTGGCCCGATGAAGCCCGGCAACCGACTCGAGCGGTGCTAACCAGCAGAACGGATAACTGTTCTGGCCGATAAGAGGTTAGGGAACGCATACAAAAGCACCTTTTCCTCACAGCGGGAAAAGGTTTTTTTTTGCTTGTTAAAAACCCGCTTCGGCACCCAAACTATCTGTATGGAGGATAAAGGAGGTAGCATTCAACATGGCTTTGCAAAAAGGTCGTCGACTCTTCACTTCTGAATCTGTTACGGAAGGTCATCCGGACAAAATTTGTGACCAAATTTCCGATGCGGTCCTGGATGCCATTTTGGCAAAAGACCCGAACGCCCGCGTAGCGTGCGAAACATCTGTGACTACAGGTCTCGTGCTCGTTGCAGGTGAAATTACCACCAGCACTTACGTTGACATTCAAAAACTGGTACGCGACACCATTCGCGAAATCGGTTATGATCGTGCGAAATTCGGTTTTGACGCTGATACATGCGGCGTAATCACTGCCATCGGCGAACAGTCTGCAGACATCGCTCTTGGGGTTGACAAGGCCCTGGAAGCGCGCGAAGGCAGCATGACTGACGAAGAAATCGAGGCAATCGGTGCAGGTGACCAAGGTCTGATGTTCGGTTTTGCTTGCAACGAAACGCCTGAACTGATGCCGCTCCCGATCAGCATGGCGCACCAACTGGCTCGCCGCCTGACGGAAGTTCGCAAAAACGGAACGCTGGAATATCTCCGCCCGGACGGTAAAACACAGGTAACCGTTGAATACGACGGTGACAAACCTGTGCGCATCGACACCATCGTTATTTCTACCCAACACGCTCCGGAAGTAGAATTGGATCAAATTAAAAAGGATCTGATGGAACAGGTTATTAAACCGGTAGTTCCAGCCCAATTCCTGGACGATCAAACCAAGTACTTCATCAACCCGACCGGTCGTTTCGTTATCGGTGGTCCACAAGGCGACGCCGGTTTGACTGGCCGCAAGATCATCGTTGATACCTATGGCGGTTACGCTCGTCACGGCGGCGGTGCTTTCTCCGGTAAAGATCCGACGAAAGTGGACCGTTCCGGCGCGTACGCAGCCCGCTATGTTGCGAAGAACATCGTGGCAGCCGGCCTCGCTGACAAGTGCGAAGTGCAAGTGGCTTACGCGATCGGTGTAGCACAGCCGGTATCCATCAGCGTCGACACGTTCGGCACTGGCAAAGTGTCCGAAGAAGATCTGGTGAAACTGGTTCGCAAGCACTTCGACCTGCGTCCGGCAGGCATCATCAAGCAGCTTGACCTGCGTCGTCCGATTTACAAGCAAACAGCGGCATATGGTCACTTTGGCCGCAATGACCTGAACGTTCCATGGGAGCGTACCGATAAGGCGGAAGACCTGAAAAAAGACGCGGCAGAACTGGCGAAGTAAACATACACGGGAAAATGCCTAGTGGAGACACTAGGCATTTTTTTCCGTAATGGACATTCAGTTGGAAGTACCTACATAAAGGATTCTCATCGGTTTTGTCGAAATTGTTAGCTAGGTAAGGAGGGACAACGTTGAAGAAGAGATGGCTTTTCCTCCTTGTGTTTTTGGTCTCTTTTGCGTTGATCGTGACTGGCGGACTGCTGGCTGATGAGAATTTTTCGCAAAAAAATGCATCCGAAGTGCAACAATTTCCCCAGGTTTCTACGTCTATAAGCACAAGCGACGAGGAGTATGTTGAGCCAAACGTCACACCGCTGTCAAATTCAAATCAGAATAAACCAGTGTGGTATAAAAATCAGGTTGTCGTCTTGACCTACCATCATGTAACCGATCAGTCACACCAGCGCTATGTCATTGATCCCGACCAATTTGCCGAACACATGGCATTTCTTTATGAAAACAATTTCCATCCGATTTCGCTTTCGGAGTTGTTGCGTTTTATCGAAACAGGCGTATTGCCAACGGAAAATGCTGTTCTGATTACTTTCGACGATGGGTACGAGAGTTATTATACAAAAGCGTTTCCCGTGCTGAAGCGGTATCAGTTTCCTTCCGTCAATTTTCTGATTTCCGGCCGATTGCGTGATTCGGCAGATCGGAAGCGGGAAAACATGACGACGCCGCTTAGTGTGCAGCAAGTGAAGGAAATGCTTGCTTCCGGGTTGGTGGAGGTCGGTTCCCATACGTACAGCCTCCATGAACAGGAAGCGAAGAACGAGTGGGGGGAGCTCGGGCCGGAGACCGCGCCCGTTTATCGGGAAGACCTTCACCGTTTGGAAGATGATCAGGAATACCGTGATCGCCTGTACGTGGACTTTACGATGTCGCGGGTAGGCATCTCAGAGCTGGTTGGCAAACCGATCGAAACCATCTCCTTGCCGTTTGGATTTATGAATGAGACGGTTTTGCAGATGGCAGAACAAACAGGTTATCGCTACGTTTTCAATTCTAATCCGGGAGTGGTTCGAGCCGACGTGAACCCGTTTGCAATCCCCCGCTTTGATGTGGGGCTGCGCGAGGTTGATGTAACGAAACTCCAGCAATTGTTCACGAAAGCGAAAAATGAGTTTGAAGGGGAGCGATCATGAACAAGGAAATTACGGTTGGCATGCTGGATGGAGTGATTAAACGTACGGTTCAAACGGTAGAGACAAGTAAAGATCAAATCTTTGAAATAGCTGAAAATGCCCGTCAGGAAGGCAATGCCATGAAGCTGGAGCTGCATGAGCTGCGGCAGGAGATCGAGAGCGTGATCAAGCAGGTGGACGATCTGGAGATTACCTACCGCAAGGCCCGCAATCGGTTGGCTCTGGTCAGTCGCAACTTCCACACCTACTCGGAAGAAGACATCCGCATTGCCTACGAGGAAGCAAGCAAACTGCAGGTGGAGCTTTCCATCAGCCGAGAGAGGGAAAACAACCTGAAGCGCAGACGAAACGACCTGGAGCGTCGCTTGCGAAACCTCGAGGAGACGATCAACCGGGCCGAGGGACTCATGACACAGATGGGGGTTGTGCTGGGTTATCTGACGGGTGATTTAAGCAAGGTTGGTGAAGCGCTTGAGACGGCCAAACAACATCAGATGATGGGGCTGAAGATCATTCAGGCGCAGGAGGAAGAGCGCAAGCGGGTCGCGAGGGAAATTCACGACGGTCCGGCGCAATCCATGGCAAACGTCGTTTTGCGTACCGAAATTGTGGAAAAGATGCTGAAAAACGAGCGCATTCTGGAAGCTCAAATGGAGCTCCACGAGCTGAAGGAAATGGTTCGCTTGAGTTTGGCGGAGGTTCGCCGCATTATTTTCGATTTGCGCCCGATGGCCTTGGACGACCTCGGATTGGTGCCCACGCTGCAGAAATACTTGCAAACCTATGAAGAGCGTACCAAACAGTCGGTCGATCTGGTAGTATTTGGTAAAGAGCAGTCTCTGAAAAGCTCTGTGAAGGCGGCGATCTTCCGACTGATTCAAGAGTGTCTGAACAATGTGGAAAAGCATTCAAAAGCAAAAATTGTTCAGGTAAAGCTGGAATTCATGCAGGAAAATCTGCATCTCGTGGTCAAAGATGATGGTGTAGGGTTTGACATGAATGATCGGGCTGCAACTAGCACCTCCTTCGGACTCTTGGGGATGAAAGAGCGAGCGCAGCTATTGGAAGGAACAATGGAAGTTCAATCAACACTGGGACAGGGAACCAAAGTCATGTTCCATATTCCCACCCGTATGTAAAGAGAGGAAGATCAGCAAGGAGGATGAAGCATGGAGAAAAGGCAGGAAGAGATCAGCATTGTACTCGTTGACGATCATCAGCTTTTCCGCGAAGGTGTCAAGCGGATTTTGGAAATGGAACAGGATTTTAAGGTGGTTGGCGAAGGCGCTGATGGCGAGGAAGCGTATCGTTTGGCTGAAAATCACAAGCCGGACGTACTGCTCATGGACATCAACATGCCAAATGTAAACGGAGTTTCGGCAGCTGAACATGTCATATCCGTCAGCCCGAAAACTCGTGTGATTATTTTGTCGATACACGACGATGAAGGGTACGTGTACCGTACGCTTCGCTCGGGTGCTTCCGGGTATCTGCTGAAGGAGATGGGCACGAGCGATCTGGTTGACGCCGTTCGTGTGGTTGCGACAGGTGGCGCTTACATCCATCCGAAGGTAACAGGGAAGCTGATTGAAGAGTTTCGCCGTTTGAGCGAACAAGAGGGATCAGTGGATCGCAGCATGACGGATGAGGCGCAAACCGTTGACCCGCGCCTGATTGAATCCCTCACCCGTCGCGAACGCGAGGTCCTGCAGTTGATGGCAGAAGGGAAAAGCAACCGGGCGATTGGAGAATTTTTGTTCATTAGCGAAAAGACAGTCAAGAACCACGTCAGCAGCATTCTGCAAAAGCTGAATGTACAAGACCGTACCCAGGCGGTTGTCATCTCGATTAAAAACGGCTGGGTGAAACTGTAACGTCCGAAAATCCTCACCCTGAACAAGCAATCCGGCATACCCTGCTAACAGGAGGGGAATGACCGTGATAGAAGAATTAGTGGTGTGGCTAATGGCGGCATATGGCTGCTCCTCTCTTTTGGTGACCTTGGTAAACAGATTGGCAGTTCGAGAATTCACAAGTGCCGGTGAGCCTCATGTACATTACCAGGTATTGCTGTACAATTCGGAGCACTGTTTGGAAGGCGTGGTTCGACGGTTGATGAATCGGTCTGTCCAGTTGGGCAGGCCTATCCAAATTTCGTTTATCGACTTTGGATCCACCGACGACACCTTGCAAATAACGTCTATTTTCGAACGAAATCAATATGGGTTTCTGTTTGCAGGAGAAGTGAGGCCGGCGACGATAGACCCCCCCATAACGATCGACCTTCGTAGGTCCAAAGAGCAGGAGAGCACCATGTAGCTCTCCTTTTCTATTTCAGAAATATTTGCGCTCCGTCCAGTCTTTTTCCAAACTGGTTGGTAACAAACCTCATCTGGGATGGAGGCAACGTGGCGTGCGTGAATATATGTTGTATGTAAAAGTTGAAAATCAAGCCCCGCAAGCATACATAACGCCTTGTTACGAAGTGGATGAGGTCTTCTGGAAGGAACGGGAAGGCTGCCGCTTGTACGTGATTGGAAAAAGCGCGTCTCTGGCGATGGCCTTTGCGTTGCGAGGCGAGTTAAACGAGCGGTTGAAGGGACAGCAGGTAGACGAAAAATCAATTGAGGGGCTCAGACAGATGGCGCATGCCTGCGTGCGTGAAGCCAATACCCTGTACGGTCGTGATGCCAGGGACATGGGGGCATTTTCCCTGGAACCTGTCGATGGCGTGGAGCGTCATTCGTTATCGTTTTGGAAACAAGCGGAAGATTGGCAAGTACGTCTCGAGCAGTTGGCTAAGCTGTTAAATGGACGAGCACTTCTCTGGGAAGAGGTGGAGACGTTATTTCAGAAGCACGGCGTGTCCACCGGGGAAACGGAGAGACTGCTGCAATGGCTTGCACTGCGCGGAGACCTTCGAGTTGTTCCGGGAGTGCAAGTCAAGGTGCGCCGGGGATGGTGGAAACACCGGTTGAAATTGACCTGCCAACGATGCGGGCGTGATGATACGATCCTGTTTACCACCTGTCACTCCTGCAGGCAGGGCTGTGCGTATTGTCACGACTGCCTGGGGATGGGCAGAAGCAAATGCTGTACTCCGTACGTCTGTATGCCAGCCATAGTTGCACCGCGTGATCCGGCTTCGCTGTCGCCCGTTTTGCAATGGAGCGGCACATACTCGCAGTTGCAGGCCGAGGCAGCAGAACGAGCCCGTCAGTTTGTCAGTGGAAAAGCGCGGCGGTTTGAGTCGGCTTTTCTGATATGGGCTGTGTGCGGAGCGGGGAAGACAGAACTCATTTTTCCTTCGATTCAGGAGATGCTTCGTTCGGGAGGCCAGGTACTCATCGCTACTCCACGAAAGGATGTCGTGCTGGAGTTGGCTCCCCGCCTGCAGAAGGTGTTTCCTGCCAGTCGGGTAATTGCGGTGCACGGTTCCAGTCCGGACAAGTGGGAGGATGGAGACATCATCATCGCCACCACCCATCAGGTGATGCGGTACTATCGGAAATTTCCGTTGGTTGTGGTCGATGAAGTAGACGCATTTCCCTACCACAATAATCGTACGCTCTATCGTGCAGTTTCCAGGGCGGTGATGGCGGAGGGGAAGCTGTTGTATCTAAGTGCAACGCCACCCCGGTATTTGCAAAAGGGACTGGTGAGACGAACGTTTTTCGCTCCGGCGCTGCATTCCGACACGCATGTGCTGCTCCCGAAGCGATACCATGGACACCCGTTGCCGGTACCCCGGATGATTGTCACGAAGAAGTACATGCGCCCCCTGCTCGAATTGATTCGCACCTCATTTTCGCAGGAGCGGCAGGTATTTGTTTTTGTCCCGCGTGTTGAAATGGTGGAAAAGGTGCTGGGCCATCTGCGCTCCACGCTGCCTGAATACGCAGAAGTGCTGGAGGGAGTTCATGCTGCTGATCCAGACCGAGAGCAAAAAGTGCTGCAGTTTCGTGCAAAGCGGTACCGGTTGCTGGTCACCACCACCATTCTGGAGCGGGGAGTCACGATTCCGCGCAGTGACGTAGTCGTTCTCGGAGCGGAAGCGCCTGTGTTTGACGAGGCATCCCTGGTTCAAATCGCGGGTCGGGTAGGCCGTTCCGCTGACTCGCCGGGCGGCACCGTTCTGTTTATTCTGGAGCATCCTGCCCATGCGCCGCGCGCGGCGATTCGTCAGATCAAGACGATGAATGCGCTGGCACGCGGACTGAAGGAGAGCGCTGACGATGCCTCTTGATACATGTATCGCTTGTGGTCGACACCCAAAGTCCGCTGGAAGAGAGAGTGTTGTCCGACAAATCAGCAAGCAGCTTTCTCGCCCAGCCCATTTTCCAGTGGTATATCGTTTGGTGGATCATCTCGGACTGTGTGTAACATGCTTGGAACAGCTGCCGCTGATCGGGGAAGAGATTTGTGAGCGCTGCGGGCGTTCTGTCTCGGCTACATCTGTTTGTGGAGACTGCCAGGCGGTGACGTGCGATCCACTCGTGGCTAATCGCAGTTTGCTCCTTTACAACGACTGGGGAAAAGGTTTGATGAGTCGGTTCAAATACCGGGGCGATGAACGGTTGGCCGAATTTTTTTCCTGCATTCTCGCGCTTGCTTTTTACCGACATTACCCGAGTCATCAATTCGATGTGATCACGTACGTCCCACTACACCCCTCGCGATTGGAGGAAAGGGGGTTCAATCAGGTAGAACTGGTTGCTGCGAGACTCGGCAGGATGATTCGGCTGCCTGTACGTCCATTGCTCACTCGTATCAAACAGACTGACAAACTGAGCCAGCAGACAGGACGTGCCTCCCGTCTGGAGAGCATGAGAAGTGCGTTTGCCTTTTCCTCGACGACTGAGCCCGTTCATCCATCTTCTCTACTAATCGTCGACGACATCTTCACTACAGGCTCCACGCTGCGGTCCTGTGCACTCACACTTCAAAAGGCAGTTCCCTGTGAAATTTATGGCCTGACGATCTACCGATAGCCAGCTTGCCCCATTTGCGATATAGTAAAAAGAAAGATGGATATGTATTTGCAGCATAGGGGAGTTGTTTGTATGGCTCTGGGAAAATTGGCGAACTGTGTACGGTGCGATGCGTTGTTTTTAATGGCCACACGGGATATATGCCAAAAATGCTACATGGAAGTGGAACAAGAATACGATAAATGTGCGAAATTTTTGCGCAAACGGGAAAATCGCGGTTCCACCATTAAGCAGGTAAGTGATGCAACAGGTGTCTCCGTGAAGCAAATCACCCGTTTCATCAAAGAAGGCCGGATCTCGATCATGGACAATCCCAACATGGGCTATCCGTGTGAAAACTGCGGTTTGCTGATCCGCAGCGGCAACCTGTGCGACGCGTGTGCGGGAGGATTGAAGCGGGAGATCGAGCAGCAGTTGGATGTAGAGAAGCGTTTGGTGGATGAGCAACGCCAGCAAAACGCCGCAGCCGTTTATCGAAGAAAGCAGAATGATGACGAATAGTTTTCACGGAAAAAAACTAATCGTTTAATCGAAAAATGCCGATGATACTACTAAGACGTAGTATATCGGCCTATTTTTTTGTGCTCTTTTGAGAGGATGGATACAGATGCGAATAAACGAACCAAATCGTACGGGAATGATCAACGCTTACAATAAAGCAAACAAAGCCGCGTCGGCCCAAGGCGCGAAAAAACCGATGGGAAAAGACGAAGTAAAAATCTCCAACGAAGCGCTGGAACTGCTGAAGCAGGTAGAGGAAGCGGATGCACCTGCACGCAAAGAAAAAGTGAAAGAGCTGAAGCAGCAGATCGAACAGGGCAAATACCATGTTCCTGCTGAGAAGATCGCGGAGAAATTCCTTTCGTTTTGGAAAAAGCCCTGAGTAAGGAAGGGTGAACCAACATGACCCAACTGACATCCCTGTATGAGATTCTCGACAATTTGATCAACCTGCACCGGGCGTTATATACATTGGCCGTTCAGAAGAAAGAGGTACTGATTCACAATCAGATCGATGAGCTGGTCAACATTACGCAGCAGGAACAGAAGCTCATCAAAGCAGTCGGAGCGGCAGAAGCCGCCCGTTTGGAAGCAGTGCAGGCAGTCTACGCCGAAAAGGGCGTGTCGCTGACGGAAGGCTCCCTGTCCGAACTGATCAAGCTGACCACCGGTGCAGAAGAAAAGGCGCGCCTGACAAACTATCGCAACGAATTGATCCGGATTGTATCCGAACTGCGCGAGGCAAACGAATTAAATCAGCAGTTGTTGGAACAATCCCTTTCTTTTGTCAACATGTCGCTTGATTTGATTACGGATAACCCCGCCGACGACTTTATTTATTCCAACCCGGCTCACGACGCCTATCGTAACCCAAATCGGAATTTTTTCAACAAAAAAGCGTAAAGAGGTGCCGACATGCGCTCTACCTTTCACGGATTAGAAGTAAGCAAGCGCGGGCTGTTTGCTCAGCAGTCTGCATTAAATACCACCAGTCACAACATTTCCAATACCAATACGGAAGGGTACACCCGCCAGCGGGCGAACATGAAGGCGACCACGGGGCTTCCGTATCCAGGGTTGAATGCCAGCCGGGAACCGGGGCTCCTCGGCACGGGCGTAATGGTAACCGACCTGCAGCGCATCCGGGAAGACTTCCTCGACGTGCAGTTCCGCACGGAAAACAAGCACTTCGGTTATTGGGAAGCCCGCCGGGATGGGTTGGAGAAGATTGAGGTTATCATGAACGAGCCGTCTGATACCGGTTTGCAAAAAGTAATGGACCAAATGTGGCAGGCGTGGCAGGACTTGTCCAAGGAACCGGAAAGCCTGTCCGCACGGGCAGTTGTGCGTCAGCGTGCGATTGCCGTGGCGGAGACCTTTTCCGCGCTCACCACATCATTGAACGAACTGCAAAACGACCTGGACAACGTGGTAAACGTAAAGGTCATTGACATAAACTCGATCGCACAGCAGATCGCCAACCTGAACCGTCAAATCGGCGATGTGGTGCCTCACGGATATCAGCCGAACGATTTGTATGATCAGCGTGACGTGCTGCTGGACAAGCTCGCCAAAATGGCGGAAATCAAGGTGACGAACGGTGCCAACGGTATGGTGAATGTCACCATCGACGGAAAAGAGCTGGTTAACGGTCAAACTTCCGTCGTTATGGCAGCTGCGAAGAACCCAACCACAGGGTTTGTTGATATTACACTTGGCGGAGAGCCATTCATCCCGCAATCGGGCAGCCTGCTCGGTACATTTGAAGCTCGAGGTGTAGCTACCGTAGATGCCAACGGAGTCGTTACCAAAACAGGGCCAGTGCCTGACATGATCAAACGACTAGACCTGCTGGCGACCAATCTGGTGAAGGAGATTAATGATCTGCATCGTGCGGGCATGAACAAGTTCGATATTGAAAATCGAAAAAACAACCCGGGTGCGCCGCTGCAGGATCTTCCGTTCTTCGTAGACGCTGATGCGGCAGCCGCCGACCCGAATACGAAAATTTATCCAACCAGTGCATCCAAAATAAAAATCAACCCTGCGATTATCGCCAGCCTGAATGCCATTGCCGCGGCAAAACCGGAGACGGCGGGCACTTCAGCAGGTACGTCCTTTCAAGGTGACGGTCGAAATGCTTTGGACATCGCATCGATCAAGTTCAAGTTGATGCAAATCGGTGTCGGAGCAAACGGGCAGCCGGAAACTTCCACTTTGGACGACTTTTATCGTTACTCCATCGCACAGCTTGGCGTAGACAGCCAGGAAGCCCAACGGATGGAGAAGAACTCTGAAATCCTCGTCGGACAAGTAGAGACCAATAGGCAGTCCGTCTCAGGTGTCTCCCTCGACGAAGAGATGGCTGAAATGGTGAAATACCAGCACGCGTATAATGCCTCCGCTCGTGTGATGACCAGTATGGACGAGGTCTTGGACAAAATCATCAACGGCATGGGCCGAGTCGGTCTGTAATGCCCAGCATTGACTTGAAAGGAGCAGTCACATGCCAGTTCGTGTAACGCAAACGATGTTGAATAATAACATGATGCGCAACCTGTCCAACTCCATGGGACGGATGGATAAACTGCAGGAACAGCTTTCTTCCGGGCGGAAAATCTCCAAACCGTCGGATGATCCCGTTGTGGCTACTCGCGGGATGTATTATCGCTCTTCCCTCATCGAGAACGAACAGTTCCAGCGAAATGTAGGGGAAGCGCAGTCATGGATGGAACTGACGGATAAATCTCTGGATGAGGCAAACAGTATTTTGCAGCGGGTTCGGGAGTTGATTATTTACTCGGGAGACGGTGCATTGGCTGATGACTCTTTGAGCGCAATCGGGAAGGAAATTGAGCAGATCAAAAGTCACCTGGGCAGCATTGCGAACCAGACCGTTGGTGGCAGACATATCTTTGCGGGAACAGACACCGATAACCCTCCATTCGATGTAGCAACAGGTCAATTCACCAACAACAACGAAGGCGAAATCATGTTGGAAGTGAACAAGGGTATCCGCCTGCCGATCAATGTGACGGGGACATCCGTTTTCAGCTTCGAGGGTACCGGGGGACAAGATATTTTCAACCTGTTGAACAGCATGGTTACGGATTTGCAAAGCGGCAAACCTGTTACAGACAAGCTGAAAGATATGGACGAACAGATTGACAATCTCCTCGCCGTGCGTGCCACACTCGGGGCACGAATTAACCGGATTGAGCTGATCAAAGGCCGCCTGGAAAATGAAGAAGTAAACGTAACAGGCTTGATGTCCAACAACGAGGACGCGGACGTAGCGAAAGTCATTACCGACCTTAAGGCGCAAGAGAACGTTCATCGAGCTGCTCTAAGTGCCGGCGCTCGAATTATCCAACCTACCTTAATCGATTTTCTGCGTTAATTATTGTTGAAAGGAGCGTATGAATGATGCAGCTACCGCAAATACGAATGCAGCAGACATATGCTCAACTGGGCCTCAATATCCAAAAACCTGTCCAGGAAATCCGACAGCCTAAAGCGGAATTGAATTTAAGGCAAGAGCCAGCAATTCTGGATATCAAGCAGGCAAAAGGCACCTTATCCATTGATACCAGCGAGGCCCGTGCAAACCTTGACTTGAAGGGGCCGCTTCAACGAACAAGGGACAATGCGGAATACGGGTATCAAAAAGCAATGGAGGCAATAGCCAAGATTGCACAAGACGGTGATCGCATGGCTGCCATCGAGCGAGGGGGAAACCCGATCGCAGACATTTCCTTTGAGGAAAGCGTCATTTACGACAATACCGAAATCATTGCCGAAGGCTCCATCGTCGGAGACGGCATCGAGATACGGTATGACTTGCAGCCTGCCCAGATTGATGTTCAAGTTCGCGGAAAACGGATGGATCCTGTTATTCATAAGCCCATTCACAACTACACGCCCGGTAAAGTAGAAGGATATATTCGTCAATGGAATTCCCTGCAAATTGATTTTGTTGGTTTGCATGTGGACAAATTGGCGTAAGGAAAAAAGGAGCTGTCTCCATGACAACATCCAGTGCAAGCAAAGACAAGAAATTGTATTTCGAAGAAGGATTACCTGGTTTTTCTCATCTGAGATTTTATCAACTAAGCCAGGAAGAAGTGGACAGTCCCTTCTTTTCCTTGCAATCTCTCGAAGATGATCAGGTCAGTTTCTGGTTGGTCGACCCGTTTTTCTTTGTGAAAGAATATGAATTTACGTTACCCGATCCGGTCAAATCGCAGCTTCAGATCAAAGATGAGACTCCCATCGGTGTTCTTAACATACTCACGATTCGGCCGGAAGGCCAAGTGACGGTCAATTTAAAGGCACCCATTGTGATCAATCGGGAAAATGGAATGGCAAAACAGTTCATACTAAATGAAGAACAATACGACATTCGGCATCCGTTGTTCAAGTTACAGGCCAAAGCCGCAAGTGAGTAGGTGAGCCATGCTAGTATTGTCACGAAAAAAGAACGAGTCGGTGATGATCGGAGATAGCATCGAGGTAAAGGTAATCTCGATCGAAGGGGACCAGGTGCGTATCGGCATTGAGGCACCGCGTGATATTCAGGTGTATCGAAAAGAAGTCTATCTCGCTATCAAGGAAGAAAACATGCTGGCTTCCAAAACCAAAATAGACTTGGCATCGATGAAACAATGGATAAAGTCGGAATCTAATAAGGAATAACTTATCAGATTTTTTTTGTGTAGAGCCAAAAAAATGCAAAAAACCGCTAAAACAGTTGAAATAGGTCTCCGATAATAGAAATGTAGGGGGAGAAACGACCCAAGCGCGCGATTGGATCTGCTTCTCAACCAAAACTACTAGCCAACCACATGGACGTGGTAGGGACTATCAAGGAGGATGCTTTTTTATGCGTATTAACCACAATATTGCCTCGCTTAACACGTATCGTCAGTTGAGCACAAACGCTGCAATGACAAACAAATCTATTGAGAAATTGTCTTCCGGTCTTCGTATCAATCGAGCAGGTGACGATGCTGCGGGTTTGGCAATTTCTGAGAAAATGCGCGGACAAATCCGTGGCTTGGATATGGCTGCGAAAAACTCTCAAGATGGTATCTCTTTGATTCAAACGGCTGAAGGTGCATTGAACGAGACACACAGCATTCTGCAACGTATGCGCGAATTGGCTGTACAATCTGCAAACGATACGAATACAGCTTCTGACCGTGCTGAGCTGCAAAAAGAGGTTGCTCAATTAAAAGATGAAATCGACCGTATTTCTTCTACTACTGAGTTCAACACTAAGAAACTTCTAAATGGAAACATTGGTACAAACGTTGGGGTAACAGCTAACCTTGCTGATGTTGTAAAGGCTGTTGCAACTAACTCTGATTTAGCAGATGGTAACTATACCTTGACAGTTGCTGCGCAGGCTACGGCCGTTACTGTAGCACAAGGTGCAGGTGGTATTGATGCTGCTGCGGATATTGCGGCAATTGGTACCGATGCACTTCTAGGTGAATACAGTATCAAGATTAGTGCTTTTGATGGTACTAACGCAACAGTTGAAGTTCTCGACAGAAACGGTACTTCTATCGGAAAAACTACTGGTGCTGTTGCAGCTGCAATTACAGTTGGTTCTGGTAACAACACTCTGCAAATCGCTGCGGGTGCTATTAGTGGAAACGGTGAAGCCAAACTTTCCATTGAAAAAACTGCTACATTTACAATTCAAAATGGTGCTGTGACAGTGGGTGCAGCAACTGCCATAACTACTTCCAACGGTAAGATTAACCATGGTGGATTTGAGCTTTCATTCGATGGTGGTATTGCAAACGGTACATCCACGCTGGCAGTTACGAATAACGCTATTAAATTCCAAATTGGCGCTAACGCAAACCAAAACATCAGACTTGGTGTAAGCAATATGAGCTCTTCTTCTCTTGGAATAAGTGGGGTTGACATTTCTACTCAAACTGGTGCTAACAACGCTATTACAGCTATCCAATCCGCACTTGAAACAGTTTCTAGCGAACGTTCGAAACTTGGTGCAATCCAAAACCGTCTCGAGCATACTGTAAACAATCTCGGAACTGCTTCCGAGAACCTGACTGCCGCAGAGTCCCGTATCCGCGATACAGACATGGCAAAAGAAATGATGGAACAAACGAAGAACAACATCTTGGCACAAGCTGCACAAGCAATGTTGGCTCAATCGAATAGCCAGCCGCAAGGAGTACTTCAACTCCTGCGGTAGGATATTCTAGGGCGTCTCACAGAGTAATCTATGAGAGCATGACTGGGTGAATTGCTGGAACTTCCTAAAGCTCGACCAACCACAACGTGACCGGAAACGGTGAGCGTGATGGTTTGAAAATGGCAGGGATACATGGATAATCAGCAGCCAAGCTCCTGTCTCGAAAGAGTGGAGAAGGTTCAACGACTAGGACATACCACCTACAGCGCAAAGCCACGGTGATGAAGTCCGTAGGGCAGGCAATGTACTGCTCGAAGTGCCCAGCCCCTAACAGGTGAAGCTGAGGGTGAAGATATAGTCTGTTCTGTTACCGAAAGGAACAGTGGCAAAGCAAGCCAACCAACAACCACAAGGAGTTCTGCAACTCCTCCGTTAATAAAACGGCAACACCCTGGTCGCATTTTACTAGCGATCAGGGTGTTTTTTCGTTTTGGTTAATCCTAATTGCTCTACCTTATATACAACTGACCAGTAGGGACGGTTTAGTACACTTGCTATCATTGGCAAAGAAGTTCCGTTTTGACGAAGTTCAATGATTCTCTGTATCTCTTCCTTTGAATACGGCTTTTGATTCTGTGAGGAGGAGGGAATAACCGTCAGCCCAGGTTGTCTCTTCCTCCATTTTTCAGTTTCTTGTGCCATCCGTTCCTCCAGGCTTGTCTTGTAGAACATACTAGGCACTTCAACTGCAAAGGGTTGGATGATCTGTAGCAAGTGCCGGACCTCATGTTCCTTGTTTACCTTTAAGATATATCCATGCCCGTCAGGCCGTGACGTTAGTACAAAATTAGTTCCGAATGTTTCGTTTAAATGTTTTCTTAATAGCTCATTTTCCTCTTTTGTAAAGCATTGCGAATAAATAACGATACTGGGATGAATGAAAATGGAGGAGTTGGTTTGTCTCGTCGTTATCAGTAACGATCCGTCATCCATATACAAGGTGGCTAAGAATAAAGGATGCGTCATTTGAGGCAAAAGGGATGAAGGAATCACTTTTTTGCCTCTACGAAAGAAATGGCTATACAGCTCCGTAAAGAAAGGGTGCGAGTAGGAATAAAGATGATGAGATTTGGTGATATGAAACCCTAGATTCGCTAACTTCTGTTGTTTCCAGAGCCGATACTCTCTTTGCTTCTCGGAAAAGTGTTCCTTATAAGCAAAATGCTTGCTTCGAGGTCCGCATGACAATGTCGCATCTCCTAACAGGCTTCCAAAGATAATCGATAGTTGCTCCAAAGTAGGGTGTAAAGGCGTAAGTCTCTTTTCGAAATATTCTTTTTGAGCCTGTTTGGTAATCTGCATTTTCTTCTCGATAAATTCCTTGCTTTTTCGTATCCCCCATTTGGTAGCAAATCTACGCACTTTATGCTCAGACATTCCAAGTTTCTGAGCGAGCTCACTATTTTCTTCGTAAGGATAATGTCGCTGCAAAAATTCTTTTATCTCCTCTGTTTCAAACATATCAGCACTCCCATCCGATAGCGAACATACATTCTTATTTTTGATTTTACCACAACCCAAAATCCTTGTTAAATCTTTCTATGAATCTTTCCGATAATGAAAGTAGGAATATAGTTTAAGGGGGAACGGTACATGGAAATTTCCGCACAAAAACAGAGCCTGCCTATTATTAAACCGAGTGGTACGGGAACTCATCCAACAGGCGGTTCGAAACCCAATGAGGAAAATCAACCAGTAGATGTATCGGAAAAGCAGAATACTCATAAAGACTTGGAAAAAACCATCGAAGAATTAAACAGATGGATAAAACAATCTGATAATACGCATTTACAGTTTCGTCTGCACGATAAGCTTAACGAGTACTACGTAGAGGTTGTCAACGATGTCACCAATGAAGTAATCCGCCAAATCCCTTCCAAGAAAATCTTGGACATCTCCGCAAAAATGCAAGAAATGATCGGGTTGCTCGTAGATGAAAAGCGATAGGAGGGCACATGCATGGTAAATCCGATTCGGTTTTCTGGTATGGCATCAGGAATAGACACGGAAACGATTGTCAAAGACCTGATGAAAGTTCGAAAGGCACCGCTTAACAAATTGCTGCAGAAAAAGCAGCTGGACGAATGGAAACGGGATAGTTACCGGGAGATGAATACGCTTCTCCTCGATTTCCGAAAAGAAACTCTGACCATGAAACTGCAGAGTACCTTTCTCAAGAAGACGGGAACATCGGAAAACGATCTTGCTGTCGGAGCAAAAGTGAATGGTGTACCAACGCAGTCTACTTATTCCGTTAAAGTGAATAGATTGGCAACAGCGGGCACACCTGCATCAGCAAAGTTTACCAACTCGTTGGCGGACGGATCGACCGAGATTGGAGGTAGTAGTTTCACGATAACCCTTGGTACTGGAGCTAGCCAAAAAACGGTTACCATTGACCCTACGGATACCATCACAGGAGCGTTGAAAAAAATCAATGACGTTTCCTCCACGACGGGAATCACGGCTGCCTACATGGCAAGTGACAAATCCATAACCTTTACCTCTTCTACTGTTGGGTCAACCGGCAGAGTAGACATTGCGGTTTCCGGAGCTAATAACTTAGGGATTACCAACCACTCCCCAGTTGGAGCGGCTGTAAACTTGACTACGACTCCTCTTGATACGAGTTCGTTTAATAGCTTTACCATTGAATATGGCTCCCCAGCAACCTCGAAAACGATTACCCTTCCGACTGGAAAAATATTTGATGGATCCGGTGCAGGGAAGAACCTCAGTGATCTGGCCACTGAAATTCAAAATCAGATCAACTTGGATGCAGCGCTGCGGGATACAGTAAAACTGCGAGTGCAATCCGTGGGAGACAAGCTTGTGTTTAGTGCTGACCAAGCTGTTACGTTGAAGGATGCAGCTTCACAAAATATGCTGGATAAGCTCGGTTTTGCGAACAATACGGCTATCGCAGCAGGAGCAATGGGAACCGATGTTCAAGCAGGCGAAGTTGTGATCAATGGGGTAACTCATAGTATCACCAGCAATACCTTCACCTATGACGGCATGGAGTTCACAGCAAAACAGGTGACCGCCACAGCTATCAATGTCAATGTCAAGACAGACGAAAATGCCATCTTTGAGGCAGTTAAGAACTACGTGAACAAATACAATGAACTGATTGATAAACTGAACAAAAAGATTAGTGAGCCTGTCTATCGTGATTATAAGCCGCTGCTGGATGAAGAGCGTGAGGCTTTGACAGAAGATCAGATCGAAAAATGGGAAGAGAAAGCGAAGAGCGGTGTACTGCGCAGAGACCCGCTGTTGTCAAAAGTGCTGGGTGATATGCGCCTCTCCCTGTATACATCTGTCTCTGGGGCAACCGTTGATCCCAAGTTTGATACGTTAAGCGACATTGGCATTACGGTTGGTCAACCTGGCAGTGTTTACACATACCAGGAGAACGGGAAGCTGTACATTGATGAAGACAAACTTCGCACAGCGATTCGCGATAATGGAACGAAAGTAATGGATTTGTTTACGAAGACCACTACCGCTACCACGAATCCGGCGAAGTATAACGAAAGCGGTATTGCCCAAAGGATTTATGACAACTTGAACAGTGTCATCGACCAGATCACAGACGTCGCTGGTAACAGTGCCATGTCGGATACGTCCGAGTACTTCTCGATGGGCAAAAGCATGAGATCGTTAACCAAAGAGATTGATCGATGGGAAGATCGTTTAAAGGACATCGAGGATCGCTACTGGCGGCAATTTACGGCGATGGAAAAAGCGATCGCTCAAGCTAATTCCCAAAGTGGATGGTTAGCCCAACAATTTGGTGGTGGCCAGTAATAGTTCGTAAAAGGAGCGATTGACGTCATGCAAAACGCAGCTCAACTGTATCAAAACAATCAGGTAACGACTGCCACTCCTGGTGAGCTTACATTAATGTTGTACAACGGTGCGATCAAATTTCTGAAGCAGTCCAAGTTGGCGATTCAAGAGAATCAACTGGCAAAAGCGCACGAATACAATATTCGCGTGCAAGATATCGTGAACGAGCTGATCATCACATTAAATCAGGATATCCCCATTTCTAAACAGCTGCTAACCATGTACGACTACTTGCTTCACCGTCTGATCACGGCCAATATCAAAAAAGACACAGCGATACTGGACGAGGTGGAAGAATTCTTCGTACAGTTCCGCGATACATGGAAACAAGCAATGGCAGCCGCCAAAATGCAGGGATAACATGAACAGTCAAGAGAACGTGCATCTACAAGAGTTGGTGGATCAATTACACTCACTCACAAGTAAACTTGCAGATTCTGTGCTTACAGAAGAAGCGGACGCAGAGATGTGGGTCGCGTTATTGGATGAGCGCGAAGCGGTGATTGAACAGTTGTCGCGGCTCCTTCAAAACGGCGAAGACTTTACCGATCGACAAAAAGAAGAATTGGAAAAAATCCACCTAACCACTCAAAAACTATTACCTATCATGATGACGAAAAAGGACGCTGTACAAAAACAAATCGTCAATCTAAACAAGGCAAAAGCGGCGAATCAACAGTACAATGGCGGATCTGGCTACACTATGTACGGTGCCTTCTTCGACAAAAAAAAGTAACTCAATGAACGCAAAAGACGGTCTAGCGAACCTATGCTAAACCGTCTTTCTTCTTGCCACCGTCCTACACCCTCACATCCAACCGCTGCCCCAGCGTCGGATGCGGAGCCACCGCCTCCTGCACCGCCGCCTGAGCCTTCGCAAAATCCTCCAGCATTACCGTTGCCCCAGCTGCCTGCGTGGCCTGTGCCATGTCCATTATGCTGAGAGCGACCGTCTGCTGCAGCTGCGCCACTTGCGCTCCCATAAACTGACTAATATTCATTCACCACACCTCCCTTTCAGGAAATCCTTTCCCTATCCTTATCGGCCTGGAAACACTTTGCTATAATAGAAAGATTCCCAACCATCCGATATACCTAACAGAGTACATAATCTAGGCAGGTGACACATCTTGTTAACAAAAAATCGTTCGCTGCTGCTCATCGGAGCCGTGCTGCTCATCTTCGTGCATGCGGTCTACCTGAACGGCAATCTGGCGGACTTGTTAAACATCACGGCGATCGAACTGGTGGCGTTATCCGTCATCATTTCCTATGCGATCAAACGAAAACACATCGAGCTGCGCTCCCTGATCCGCCTCCTCATCCACGGACGCGAAGGAGACGTAGAGGAGACGATCAAGCGTTTCTACTACTACGCATTGGTCCAGAAAGAGCAGGGATACCTTGCGCTGGAAAAAGAATTGCATAACGAAAAAGACTCTTTCGTACGCCGCGGCAGTCTGCTGGCCATCGAAGGGATGCAGGAGGACGAGCTTCGTCTGGTTCTGGAAAACGAGCTCAAAGGCGAACAGTACCGCTACCAGCAGGCAGCCGGCTTTTTCCGTCTGATCAGCTTGCTGGCTCCCGGAATGGGGCTGGTGGGTACTCTCCTGGGGATGACAGGGGTCCTGCGCACACTGTCCGACTTCACGCAGACGGGACACAGCCTGAGTTCCGCCGTGGTGGCAACACTGTACGGGGCTTTGCTGGCCAATCTGTTTGCGCTTCCGTGCTACTATCGTCTGATGGATATCTTCGACCGGGAGATGTTCGAAAAGCGGCTGTACATCGAGGGGTGCATCGGGCTGCAGCGGATGGAGACTCCGCGCATTCTGTTCGAAAAACTAAATTCGTTCCTGCCCGCTGACCAAAAAATGGTGCTGGTCAAGGAGCCGGGCAGCATGAAGGGAACGATTGAAAGGCAGACGGACTATGCAGGATGAACGCCTCTACGACGAAAAGGAGCTGGAGAAGAGCTGGCTGATCAGCTACAGTGACTTGTTTACGCTGCTGTTCGTGATCATTGTGATTATTGCGGCGGCGCATTCCGCGAAGATCCAGGTGAAGCTGGACGAAGTGAAACAAGCGGAGGCGAATCAGCAGGCCAACCTGGAAAAAGCCCATCAAACGGTGGACATGCTGACACTGCAGAAGCTGGAGCTGGAGCGGGAGATTCACCTGCTGGAAGCAAGGCGTAACGAGCTGGTGTCTTCCATCGAGACGGCGGGCACCAAAACGGATGAAGCCGAACGCAACATGGCTACCGTGAAGACACAGCTGGCGGCGGCTCTGCAGGAGTTGAACATTGACTTCGAAGAAACCGGGGAAGGCTTGATGATCCGACTGCCGGAGAAGGTGCTGTTTGCGAGCGGCTCGTCTGAACTGGCGGAGGAAGGAAAAAAAGTGGTGGGCCGAATCGCTGGTGTCCTGCAGCATTTTTCCCAGCGGGTGCGAATTGAAGGCTATACCGATGACGTACCTGTATCCCACAGTCCGTACCGATCGAACTGGGAGCTGTCGTCGGCCCGCGCCATCTCGGTGATGAGAGAAATGGTGGACGGTCACGGGCTTGCTGCCTCGCGCTTTACAGTGGCCGGCATGGGGGAGTACAAACCGCTGGTGGACAATTCCAACGAGGAGAACCGGGCACGCAACAGGCGGGTAGAAATTGTCATTTTGGCAGAGAAGGGTGAATAACCAGAATTTTTTACTTATAAATAATTTTTGGACGAGAAGGATTCTAGCCATGAGAGGAGAAGTATCTCTGCTAGGAATCTTTCTTTTTCTTTTTAGGCATACCGGGTTCTACTCCGGCTAAATTTTTCCTGAAAGAAAGAGGAGGTTTCCCGCTGGCTGATACAAAAAGTTACCCCCAGCTTGTGCACAACTGCGTGTGGATAATGTGGACAACTTTGTGGAGAACGCGAAACACACGCAGTTTTGATGTGGACAGGATTGGGGAAAAGGCCTGCGAATACAAATAGACAGTCATAATGAGGGGGTTTTGCAAGATGAAGTTCGGAAGAAAGTGGTTATCCTCTTTAGTGCTTACCGTGGGTATTGGTTTGATCGTGTCTGCGTGTGGATCGGGCGGTCAAGGTTCCGGCGGGCAGTCAGCGGCAGGCGGTGGAACAGCTGGCGGTGGAGCCTCTGACAAAGTGTACGTGGTCGGGACGGACGCAGCGTATCCACCATTTGAAAAGATGGAAGCAGATAAAATTACCGGCTTTAGCATGGATGTAATCCAGGCGGTAGCTGACGCAGCAGGCATCAAGATCGAAGTGAAAAATACGGGTTGGGACCCGCTCTTTGACGGTTTGGAAAAAGGAACGGTGGATATCGGGATTTCTTCCATCACGATCACGGAGAAGCGCAAAGAAAAGTACGACTTTTCTGAACCGTACTTTGAAGCAAACCAGCTGATTCTGGTAGCGGAAGATGCAGCGGTGACCAAGCTGGCTGACCTGCAAGGCAAGAAAATCGGGGTACAGACGGCAACCACTGGTGAAGAGGTAGTGAAGAAAGCGTTTGGCGACACCTACGAGGGCATCAAGGGCTACGACGACACGCCATCTGCGGTTGACGACTTCTTCAACGGCCGTGTAGACGCTGTAGTTGCGGACAATGGCGTACTCTCCTACTTCGCGAAGAAAATGAACGGCAAGAAGTTTAAACTGGTGAAGGACGATTCCTTCGAAAAAGAATTCTACGGCATCATGGTGAAAAAAGGAAATACCGAACTGCTGAACAAGATCAACCAGGGTCTCAAGACGATCAAAGACAACGGAAAACTGCAGGAAATTCACAAACAGTACTTCGGTGAATAGTCACTCGTCCAGTAGGAAACCGGGTACGTCCCAGGGCGTACCCGTTATTTATGGTACAGCATGAGAAGGGGGAGTTACTCTGGACTGGAGTGTTGTCTACGAATATCGGGAATTATTTATTCGAGGAGTCTTTAATACCATTCTCTTGACGAGTGTGGCTACGATTTGCGGTACGATTTTGGGGCTGTTTATCGGGCTGGGCAAGATGTCTACAAACAAGCTGCTTAGCGTGCCGAGCGCGATTTACGTGGAGCTGTTTCGCGGGACTCCGATGTTTGTTCAGATCCTTTTGATTCACTTTGCGGTGATTCCCTCCATCTGGCAAACGTTCTTTCCGCAATCAGAAATTCCATCCGCGATCTTTTCCGGATTTGTCGCTTTGTCTCTGAACGCGGCGGCGTACATCGCCGAGATTTTCCGCGCCGGAATCCAGTCGATTGATCCGGGACAAATGGAAGCGGCCCGCTCGCTTGGGATGACCAAAGGACTGGCGATGCGTTTGATCATTATCCCGCAGGCTTTTTTGCGGATGCTTCCGGCACTGGGGAACGAGTTTATCGCTCTCTTGAAGGACTCTTCGCTGCTGGCGGTGATCGCTACGCCTGAGCTCGGGTATGCAGCGTTCAGCGTGGCCAAGAACACATTTGAACGCTATCCTCCATACCTGACCACTGCGGCAATTTATCTCGTTCTCACCCTGTTCCTCTCCCGTGTGGTAGTCAGAGGACTGGAGAAGAGATATTCACCCAAATAAGGGTATAT